>Ga0334722_10001071_pt1 | contig 35962 bp, 38 predicted proteins | sample C3_bottom_MG_FD_207210 | JGI IMG/M metagenome (GOLD analysis project Ga0334722, IMG submission 207210) | Sediment microbial communities from Yellowstone Lake, YNP, Wyoming, USA - C3_bottom | ecosystem: Environmental > Aquatic > Freshwater > Lake > Sediment | place: USA: Wyoming | collected... | reverse complement strand
CATCGGCAAATGGGCCACTCGCAGGAATCGTTGCATAGCCACCAGCACGCACCCTCTCAAGTTTGTTGCGAGCGATAGAGAGAGCTATACCATCGCTCTTAGAAGAGCGCACGAGCACGTTACTCCGTATGGTTGCCTGCAAGAGAACGAGTAGAGAGCTCAAGATAGCAATCGAAATAATGATTTCAATCAAACTAAATCCGCGATGAAGGCGAGACATTAGAATGCTGATGAGAGCGAATAAATAGGTGAGATCATAGCGACCGCGAAGATGCCAACAAAAGTACCGATGACCAAGAGTAATATAGGCTCGATAATGGTCGAGAGATCTTTTGTCTTATCTGAAACATCTTCTTCATAAAACTCAGCGATTTGTTTTAACATTGGCGCCACCTTACCCGTCTCCTCCCCCACGGCGAGCATCTCGCCCATGAGGACGGGATAGAGGCGCGTATGCTCAGTAAATGCCACTGAGAGCGGCTCACCCTTTTTTACTTTTGCTTCTGCTTCTTCAATAACTTTTGCAAATGCTCGTGCATGCACCACTTGTTTGGTGATCGCGAGTGCATCAAGCACGGGCACTCCCGAGGAGAGGAGAGAAGAGAGGGTGCGTGCCGCGCGCGCGGCATAGGTCTCACGTACCAACTCCCCCACTACGGGCATGCGCAGGGCACACATAATTACAAAAGCGCTCCCGGGCTTTGATCGGACAAAATAGAATCCACCGACAAAAAAAGTGATAAGTATGCTGAATACGAGCGTTACATTTGCCGCCATAAAGTCTGAGAGCGCGACAATAATACGGGTCGCGAGCGGTACTTGGACGCCGAGCGAGGTGAAGGTACTGGTCAGTGTTGGCACCACATAAATAAGCATTAAGATAGCGACAACAAACACAGCCGTCAGAACCACTGAAGGATAAATCATCGCACCCTTCACTTTGCGCAATAATCCTTCTGATCGTTCCATCTGGAGCCCGACCGTGGCGAGAGACTCTGAGAGAGATCCTGATTCTTCACCCGCCCGCACCATGGCGACGAATATTTCTGGGAAGACTTTTGGATACACCTCGAGAGCTTGATAAAAGGACGAGCCCTTTTTAACCGCTTCAGCGAGTCCTTGAACAACAATCCGTAGTTGTTTATTGCTTGACTGGCGCTCAATGACAGAGAGCGAGCGAGAGATCGAGAGACCAGCCGCGAGCATCGCAGAAAGATTTTTGGTCATCTGGACAATCTCAATTCTCTTTACTCCTGTGCCAAAGGTTATGTCGAGCCATCTGGGCATTTTGAATCCGCCACCACCGTGTTCGTCCAAGAGGATAACAACGCCCCCTTCGTTTCGGATTCGGTCATACACTTCAAAACGCGAAGCCGCCTCAACCACCCGAGATTCGTCAGGGCTCCCCTCTTTATGTATGGTGATGTGGAACTTCATGTTATTCAGTAACGGTGCGGAGCACTTCTTCAACGCTCGTGATGCCACGCGCAGCTTTATAGAGACCGTCTTGGAGCATAGTGAGCATACCCTCCTTCTTAGCTTGAGCCTCGAGTGCATCGCTCGTGCTCGCGTGGAGCATAATCTCGCGAATAGTCGGAGAGACCGTCATGACCTCGTGTATGCCGATACGACTCTTGTAGCCGTCTTCATTTTCTGGCGACGGTATTGGCCGATAGAAGTTGATATCATCAAGACTCGACCCTTTATTTACCAATTTTTCATCCTCAAGCGCTTTGAATGCCGCCGCGAAATCTGTGTCACTCGCAATTGTTTTTCGTGTTGCCGCATCAATAGTGTAGGGTTCTTTGTTCTCAACCAATTTGCGCACGAGTCTCTGGCCAATGACAACGCGAATAGTTGAGGCGAGAAGAAATGGTTCTACCCCCATATCAATCAATCGTGGTATCGCACCTGCGGCAGAGTTGGTGTGAATAGTGGAGAGCACAAGGTGGCCCGTCAGCGCTGCATTAATAGCGAGTGATGCTGTCTCGCCGTCGCGAATCTCGCCGACCATAATGATGTCAGGGTCTTGACGCACAAGGGAACGCAACCCGTTTGAGAAGGTGAAGCCGATTTGAGGGTTCACTTGGGTCTGATTGATGCGCTTCATTTGATATTCTATCGGGTCTTCAATCGTCGAGATATTGACGTCGGGCTGATTGAGAATATCGAGCATTGTGTAGAGCGTAGTCGTCTTACCCGACCCAGTTGGCCCTGAGATGAGAATAATGCCCGTGGTTTGTTTGAGTGCGTTATGGATACGCTCCATGTTCTCGCCGTGGAGACCCAGCACTTCGAGCGTGAAGCCCTCCCCTGTTTCGCGGAGGAGACGCATGACTGTTTTCTCGCCAAAGAAGGTTGGGAGAATAGAAACACGGAACGAGACGCGGTCGCTCTCGGTCTCCATCTTAAAGCGGCCGTCTTGAGGTAGGCGCTTCTCATCAAGTTTCAAATTAGAGAGCACTTTGATGCGTGCAACAATACCCGCTGCCGCTGCTCTCGGGAGCGTCATCGCGTCGTGGAGAATACCGTCGATACGATAGCGCACCAGCACTTCGTTCTCCATCGGCTCCACATGAATATCAGATGCTCCCTGTACGATTGCATGGCGGAGCAGAGTGTCGACAATACGCACAATCGGGAGATCCTCAGCCATCTTCTTTAAATCATCACCCGAGAGATCTTTATTTCCCTCAGCAATTATCTTAATCTTCCCCGCCTCAGTCGAGATGATGTCGCCGAATTCATCTTTGAGCGACTTCTGATACTGCAGAAGCGTGTACTTGATACTCTCGGTGTCGGTGAGTCTCGGTAATATCTTGAGCCCTGTCTTCTTACGTACTGAATCAATAGAAGCGAGATCCTCGACATCGAGCATCGCCACTTCAAGAGACTCGGCGGTTTTCTTAAAGGCAATGATGTTGTGGGTGCGGGCGATTGGCTCTGGGATAAGGGCGAGTACCTCGACCGGTACTCGATGCTCCTTTAAATTAACGAAGGGGATACCCAGCACATACGCCTGGATACGCCGCAGAGAATCTTCAGTGAGTGAGCCGCGCGAGACCAATATCTCGCTCAATAGCTTCCCGCGCTCCTTTGCCTCCTTCTCAGCTGCATCAATATCTTTTTTGGCAACAAGACCAGAGTCGATAATGAACTCCTTCAGTTCTCCGTCTGAGACATGCATATGCATTAAAGTATACCTTGTCTCGCTATATGCATTGCGCGTATTACACACATTTGTTGACACACAGGGCGGTTTTGGTATACTTGACCTCAACAGAAATGCCCCTTCGGGGCTTTCTTTTTAAAAGAGTGCGTACATACATATTCCATATGATTGATCTCAAAACCATCAATGCAGTCCTCGGGGAGTTCGAAGATCGGGGCATTAGCCGCGACACCATGATCGAGGCTATTGAGAGTGCGATGGCGACTGCCTATAAGCGTGAATACGGCAAGCGCGGTCAGGTCGTGCGTGCCAAGATGGATCTCAACACGGGCACGATGTCGTTTGAGCAGGTGAAGACGGTTGTTGATGAAACGACGGTCCGATTTCCCTCTCCTGATGAGGAGATAGAAGAAAACGCTCGTGCTCATGCTCATGCACACTCATTTCATAATGAAGAAGAGCTTCTCTCTGAGGGCGAATTGCCTCGCTTTGACTCCGAGAAGCATATTCTTCTTGAGAATGCCAAATTAATTAAACGTGGTGCCAATGTGGGCGAAGAGATTATCTTCCCGCTTGAGCCGCAGGACGACTTTGGTCGCATCGCGGCGCAGACCGCTAAGCAGGTGGTGATCCAGAAGGTTCGTGAGGCTGAGAAGCTCTCGATGATGGAGGAGTTTAGTGAGAAGAAGGGTCAGATTGTGTCGGGTATTGTCCAGAGGATGGAGCGCGGCGCGATCTTCGTCGATCTCGGGCGTACGACCGGCATTATCCCTTATGAAGAGCAGATCCCTGGTGAACGCTATCGCATGGGGGAGCGTATACGCGCCTATCTCTACGCGGTTGATGAGGGATTCCGTGGCGTATATCTTCGCCTTTCTCGCGCACATCCGAAGTTTGTCGTGAAGCTCTTTGAGCTTGAAGCGCCAGAGCTCGCCTCGGGGGCGATTGAGGTCAAGGCGCTCGCTAGGGAGCCGGGGAGTCGCACCAAGATTGCTCTTTCTTCACTTGAGGCACACGTGGATCCTGTCGGTTCACTCGTCGGCCAACGTGGTGTTCGCGTCTCGACCGTTATGAGTGAGCTTGGTGGTGAGCGCATTGATATTATTGAATGGAACGAGAATCAGGAGGAATTTGTGAAGGAGGCGCTCTCGCCTGCTACCCCGATCAGTGTCGAGCTCGATGAGACAGATCATCGTGCAGTAGTGACCGTCTCTGAAGATGAACAGTCACTCGCGATTGGTCGCGGTGGTCAGAATGTCCGCCTCGCCGCGAAGCTCACCGGCTGGAACATTGATATTAAATCTGCTGGTGGCGTTGAAGTCGCAGGATCAGATGGTGACTCTGTTGTGGTGACCGCCGATGAAGAAATTGAAGAAACATTGTTACCAAAAGAAAGTGAAAAAATCATTACGGAGGAGAAAGAAGAAGTGACTGCGCTCCCTGCAGAAGAAGAGTCAACAGAGCTCCCTGCCTCTGATGAGACGGTTGCAGATGCATCAGAAGATCGTGACCCAGCAAAAGACGAATGAGATATACTAGTTCACATTAAAAATACAAATAAAATCATATGAGCACAGCACTTGAACTTATCCTCGGCAGCGGCCTCATAGCGCTTCTCTATGGCGTCTGGGCGGTACGCTCGGTTATGTCGCAGAGCCCTGGGAATGCCCGCATGCAGGAGATTGCCGCTGCGATCCAAGAGGGCGCACGCGCCTATCTGAATCGTCAGTACAACACGATTGCCACCGTGGGTGCCGTTATTTTCGTCCTCGCATGGTACTTCCTCGGGTGGCAAGTCGCCGTTGGGTTCTTAATCGGCGCGACCCTCTCTGGGGCAGCTGGCTATATCGGGATGAACGTCTCGGTACGTGCCAATGTCCGCACAGCTGAAGCTTCACGAAAAGGTCTTGCCGATGGTCTCTCAATGGCGTTTCGTGCTGGCTCGGTCACCGGCCTCTTGGTCGTCGGCCTCGGCCTCATTGGGGTAGCTGGCTGCTACTCATTCCTTGTGTATGTCCTCGGCCTTGATGGCTCAGTAGTAGAGCAGGCTCGTTTGATTCAAGATTCGCTCGTCGCGCTCGGTTTCGGCGCGTCCCTCATCTCAATCTTCGCTCGTTTGGGCGGCGGTATCTTCACTAAAGGTGCTGATGTCGGCGGGGACATGGTGGGTAAGGTTGAGGCAGGCATCCCTGAAGATGATCCTCGTAATCCGGCCACTATCGCTGACAACGTCGGTGACAACGTCGGTGACTGTGCGGGTATGGCGGCTGACCTCTTTGAGACCTATGTCGTGACGACTGTTGCGACGATGGTGCTCGCCTCTATTTATTTCGTCGGTGATATGAAGATCGCATTGATGCTCTTGCCGCTCGCTATTGCGGGTATGTGCACCATCACCTCTATCGCGGGTACGTTCTTCGTTCGTTTGGGCAAGAATCAGAGCATTATGGGCGCGCTCTATAAGGGTGTCATTGCGACGGGCATTCTCTCGCTCGCGGGGCTCTGGCCGCTCATGAACAAGATCATCCCTGGCGGGATGAGTGCAGTGCTCACCACGACCGGCGGGCTCTCATTCACCGGCAGTGATTTGTTCTACTGTGGGATTGTGGGGCTTATTGTCACTGGCGCTCTCATCTGGATTAGTGAGTACTACACCGGCAAGAGCTATCGACCGGTGAAGAAGATTGCCGCGTCATCAGTGACAGGACACGGGACAAACGTTATTCAAGGGCTCGCGATGTCGATGGAGTCGACCGCGATGCCAGCTATCGTGATTTGTTTCGGCATTATCGCGTCATATTCTTTTGCTGGGCTCTTCGGTATCGCTATCGCAGTCTCAACAATGTTGTCGCTCGCGGGCATGATTGTTGCGCTCGACGCCTTCGGCCCCGTGACTGACAACGCAGGTGGTATCGCCGAGATGGCAGGGCTCGAGGGTGAAGTGCGTGAGGTGACTGATGCGCTCGATTCAGTCGGTAACACCACCAAGGCAGTGACCAAGGGCTATGCTATTGGCTCGGCTGGCCTCGGCGCTCTCGTCCTCTTTGCTGCCTACACTGAAGACCTGAAGTTCTTTATCAACTCGGGCGCCTACCCCTTCTTCGCGGGCATTACTGTCCCAACCTTCAGTCTCACTGATCCGTGGGTCGTCGTTGGCCTCTTCTTGGGTGGCCTGCTCCCCTACCTCTTCGGTGGTATAGCGATGACGGCTGTTGGTCGCGCCGCTGGTGCTGTCGTTGAAGAAGTTCGTCGCCAGTTTAGAGAGATGCCGGGTATTATGTTGGGCACACAAAAGCCAGATTATGGTCGCGCAGTAGACCTCCTCACTAAGGCTGCCATTCGTGAGATGTTGCTCCCTTCCCTCCTACCAGTGTTGTCACCAGTTGTGTTGTTTGTGGCGGTAAACAGCTTTGCTGGGAAAACAGCAGCGTTTAATGCTCTTGGTGCAATGTTGCTCGGCGTTATTGTCACCGGCCTCTTCGTCGCTATCTCCATGACCTCGGGTGGAGGTGCGTGGGACAATGCCAAGAAGCATATTGAAGATGGTAATCATGGTGGCAAGGGTTCTGATGCACACAAGGCCGCCGTCACGGGTGACACGGTTGGCGACCCTTATAAAGACACAGCGGGCCCAGCGATTAACCCGATGATCAAAATCACGAACATCGTGGCGCTCCTTCTTCTCGCGACACTTGCGGCGCTGTTCTAGTCGTCGAGTCGAGGATGTATACTACCGAGTATATGACCGAAGAAAAACTACTTCCCGAAGGTGAACCAGGTATTGAAGTCACGGCGTTACCTATGTTAAAGACTCCTGTCTCAGTGAGTCGACCGATCGAAGAGTCTGAAGCTAAGCCCGCGACTGCGGCGATTCCCGCAGGAGTCCCTTCTGCTAAGGCGCAGTCTTGGGGCGCAGTGTTATCAATCATCATTATTGTGCTCATGATTATTATCGGTGCGTTCTATGCGTGGGGTAAAAGAATTACCGAAGGCGTTCCCCCGATCGTGCCAGCAGATTCAACAGTTACCCAATAACTTTTTAGCAATGCTTATTCCAATGGTTATTGAGAAGGGTCAGTTTGGCGAGCGCGCCTACGACATCTACTCGCGCCTCTTAAAGGAGCGGATCATATTCCTTGGTGGCCCTATTGATGATGATGTTGCGAATCTCGTCATCGCCCAGCTCCTCTTCCTTGAGAGTGAGGACCCAAAAAAAGATATCGCGCTCTATATCAACTCTCCGGGCGGCTCGGTCACGGCGACCTTAGCGATGGTCGACACGATGAATCATGTGAAGCCGAACGTCTCGACGGTTTGCGTTGGTATGGCAGCATCCGGCGCAGCGATACTGCTCTCCGCAGGTGAGAAGGGTAAGCGATTCGCACTCCCGAACGCTGAGGTGATGATTCATCAGCCAAGTGGCGGTGCTGAGGGTCAGGCAACGGATATTGAGATTACCGCAAAGCAGATTATTAAACTTCGCGCAGTCTTGAATAAGATTCTCGCAAAAAATACTGGCCAAACACTCGCGAAGGTTGAGAAGGATGTCGAGCGCGACTTCTTCATGACCGCCGACGAAGCCAAGAAGTACGGCCTGATCGATAAGGTGTATTCGTAGTTATATAAGCAGAACAAAACCCCGCCCTCTAAAGAGGGCGGGGTTTTGGGTTTTGTGATAGAGTTCGTCTACTCTGATTCGCTGATTGACTGCTACGGAAGCACGGCTGTTTCTCCCCTTACTTTTTAAATTCACGGGCGCTTATGTCACTCAAAATCATATTGATTATGCTGGCGCTCTCGGGTGTCGGCGGGATCGCGCTCGGCTATGTGCTGCGCGTGCTGATTGGTCTTGCCCAAAAGGGCTCCATAGAGCTCGATATCAAGCAGAGGATGCTTCAAGCTAAGGAGCAGGCTGCCAAGATTATCGCTGAGGCTGAGTTTCGTGGCGAGGTGTTTGAGACTGAGCGACTCGCGCCCATTGAAGAGAGGGAGGAGAAGATTGCTCTGCGAGAAGAGCGTCTCGGCTCTCGAGAAGAATTCCTTGATTCACGTCAACGCGATCTCGATGATAAAGAAGATGAAGTGAAGAATCGCGAGCAGGATGCCCTGCGCGCAAAGAGTGAATTTGACAAGCTCGCGGCAGAGCGCACCAAAGAGCTCGCGAAGATATCCAACCTCTCCCCAGAGAAGGCTCGTGAAGCGCTCTTCTCTGAGATCGAGAAGGCATATGAAGAGTCAATCCTCTTGCGTCTCCAGAAGCTTGAGGCGCATGGCCGCGACCGACTTGAAGATAAGGCACGCGCTATCCTCACTACCGCGATTCATCGCCTAGGGAACGCGGTCAACGCTGAGGTCGTCTCACTCTCGATCACTATCCCCTCAGAAGAGATGAAGGGGAAGATAATTGGGAAAGAAGGGCGTAACATCAAGGCTTTTGAGCGCGCGACGGGTGTAGATGTGCTTATTGACGATGTCCCCGATCGCATCACTATTTCTTCATTTGATCCACTGCGTCGGTATGTAGCGAAGATTGCGCTCGAGAAGCTTATCGTTGACGGCCGTATTCAGCCGGTGAAGATAGAAGAGACAGTCGAGAAGACGCGCGTTGAGGTGGCGGATATCGTGAAGCAGAAGGGCGAGGCGGCTGCCTATGACGCAGGCGTTATTGGGCTCGACCCAAAGTTGATTGCGCTTCTTGGGCGTCTCTACTTCCGTACCAGTTATGGCCAAAACGTGTTGCAGCACTCAGTCGAGATGTCGCATATCGCAGGCGTGCTCGCCGCTGAGCTTGGCGTTGACCAGACTATTGCTCGCACCGCAGCCCTCTTGCACGATATCGGTAAGGCAGTTGATCACGAGGTGCAGGGTACGCATGTCGAGATAGGGATACGCATTCTTGAGAAGTTTGGTGTCGACAAGCGGGTTATCCTCGCGATGCAGTCGCATCATGATGAGCATCCTTATGAAACGCCAGAAGCAGTTATCGTACAGGTGGCTGATGCTATCTCAGGGAGCCGCCCTGGAGCGCGCCGAGACACCGTCGATCGCTATCTTGAGCGATTGGGCGACTTGGAGCGCCTCGCTGCTACCTTTGAAGGGGTTGAGAAGGTGTATGCCATCGCAGCTGGGCGCGAGATTCGCATCTTCGTGAACCCAGGGAAGGTCTCAGACCTCGCTATGCACAAGCTCGCACGCGACATAGCGAAGCGGATCCAAGAAGAATTGAAATATCCGGGCGAAATTAAGGTGAACATTATCCGCGAAAACCGCGTAGTTGAGTTTGCGCGTTAACAAGTCACGATAGGTGTGCTAACCTAATAATTAGGTAAAAGCTGGTCTTTGTAAGACAAGAATCGCAATGTCGGAGCGAATCCGGCATAAAAAAGAAAGGATGGCTCCGATGAACAAAACATTGGCTCCGCGGAAAGGCAGTATCGTTACTACCCGTGACCCAAAAGGTCGCAAGTTTATCGAGATTGTCGAGGCCGCGTATAACAAGGCGGCAATGTCAGAGGATGAAGCCCAGCACGTTAACGAGGCACAGGGTCTTTCCGACCTTGTCCACAAATTCATCGCCGAGAACCGTCTCTCTGACAGGTTTAAGGACGAAGAGGTGAAGTCCAGTTACGGATATCTCTCCGGCTACAAGCCGAAGGGGATCACCGAACAGACCAACATTCTGCGCCAGCTCTTCCACGGCATCGGCTTCGCCGATGAGAAGCTCGCGGAAGCCTCGCTTCCGCAACACGCCGAAGGATGGTTCGCCATCCCCAAGTGGCAGAGCATGGCACCGACGTACGGCGAAGCGGTACAGAAGGTGCTCGACATGATCAAGAAGACTCGCGATGGTAATTTCGTAAATTATCGCGAGGGTCAGCTCGGTCTCAAGCGTCTGCGCCAGACGATCAAGACGGTGGAAATATTTGAAAAGTTTGGCGACGAACAGAAGGACTACGATATTCTCGTCGTTCCCACGCAATTCGGCTTGCGGCATCGAGGCCGCTCGACTCGCAGGGCGCGCGAGGTCTTCCTAACCAATGAATTCGGCCTCGGTGCCTTCGCGGTCGGCATAATGCTCCTGACTCATCCTGAGCGGCTCAAGCATTATGACGATCTTTGGATCGATTGCGCGGGAGACGAGTTTGACGATCCGTATGCCGCTGTGCGTTTCTTTCACGCCACGTGCTTCGAGTTCCACGGTGATAGGGTCAGGTTCGGCGCGATTTGGTTCGCCGATGCGAGCGCCCACTATGGCTCTGTCTCGGCATTCGGTCCGCAGAGGTGATTCTTACCTCTCGAATTCTTTAGTTTCTGAGTCCCTGCATTTTTGCGGGGACTCTTTTATGTTATAATGAAAATATGAGTCAAATCGTAAAAAAGACAGCTGATATAAAAACCAAATATGGCACGTTTCGGTGTGTGTTTGCGCCTGAACGAGACATGGGCGGGTATGTTGCAACCGCGCCGACTGTGCGTGGAGCAATCTCGTGGGGGAAGACACTTGTCGACGCAAAACGATATGTAGTTGAGGCGATTGAGGTTGCGATTGAAGGAGATGCCGTTATTATTGCGCACAAAGCAGGATATGTTGCGTTACGCAGGCCATCGAGAGTTCTCGCGTAAATGAAACATGAGCATAGTGCCGGTACTTTCAGCTCGTGAAGTGTTACGCAGGTTGAAACGTTCCGGATTTCAAGTTGTTAGCCAACGTGGAAGTCACACAAAACTTTGGCACCCTGTAACCAACGAGAGCACGGGCGTACCAATTCATGGCGGTAATACAATAAGTCGCGAGCTCTTACACGAAATTCTGAAACAAGCCGGACTGTCGCTCAAAGATTTTTTGAAGATGTAAGTAAATTTGCTGATTCCGCGCTATCCCCGCCTCTTGTAAAGCCCTATTGCGTAAAACGGCGTGTTTCCTATACTTTCTATCAGACCCGCCCCTTAGACACCAAGAGTGCATGGACGAACAGATTTGGTGCGATTCAAGGCGCGGGTAATTCGGCGACGGAGACGTACTCCGTTGTACGGCGTAGGAGCCGAATGGGCCCCGCAACGCAGAAGCGCTCCGAATCTGTTTGTCCAGTTATAAGCTCACTTTCTCTTTCATGAACAAAGCAGACATTGTCGACAAGGTGCACGGTGTTCTCGGTTCGACGAAAGCCGATGCTGAGCGCGCTGTCGAGACTATCATCGATTCAATCGTCTCCGGCCTCAAAGGTGGTGACGAAGTGTCGATTGCCGGTCTTGGTATCTTCGCGACGAAGGCACGCCCTGCCCGCGAAGGCCGCAATCCTCGCACAGGAGAGACGATTCGTATTGCCGCATCCCGCACCGCGAAGTTCCGCCCTGCAAAGGCGCTGAAGGACGCAGTGAAATAGTTAGCAGTAGCAGTTTGCAGCAGGCAGTTAACGCGGCGCCTTTCGGCGTCGCGTTGTTTTGTGATAGCTGCTTACTGCTCCTGCCACCCGCCTACTACTTTAAGTATCTCTTTTTCTTTAATTTGTCTGGCAGATACGACTCTCCATCATATTTTTCATACCCTTCGCCATAGTCCAGATCTTTCATCAGCTTCGTGACTGGATTGCGAATCTTTTTTGGTACGGGCATATTGCCGTAGGTGTGCACATCGGCTTGGGCTGCACGGAGCGCATCATAGGCAGAACGGTTCTTCTTCGCCCCCGCGAGATAGGCGACGCCGTGTGCGAGATTAATGGCGCATTCTGGATAGCCGATTGTTTCGCAGGCGCGAAATACTGCGTTCGCGACCACTAAGGCAGTTGGTTGAGCGAGCCCCACGTCCTCACTAGCGAATATGACCATTCTTCGCGCAATGAAGAGAGGATCTTCGCCCGCTTCTACCATTCTTGCGAGATAATAGATTGCTGCGTCGGATTGTGAGGCACGCATGCTTTTAATAAACGCGCTGATGGTGTCGTAGTGTTCCTCACCTTTTTTGTCATAGCGGAGGTGTGGCGATTCGAGTGCTTTGTCGAGTGTTTCGACGGTTATTTCCCCATAGAGGCTCTGGGCACCCTCGATCATCCCGAGTGCTTTGCGCGCGTCGCCGTTTGAATAACCGAGAAGCCAGTTAAAGGCGTCTTTGCCTACCTTAAGTTTTGTGCGTTTAACAATCGCGTGTAAGGCTTCTTCAGAAAGTGGTTCGAGTACAAAGACGCGCATTCTCGAGAGAAGTGGCGCAATGATCTCGAATGAGGGGTTCTCAGTTGTCGCCCCGATAAGTGTCAATTCCCCACTCTCAACATAAGGCAGGAGAAAATCTTGTTGAGTTTTATTAAAACGATGTATCTCATCAAGAAACAGTACTTTAGGTTTAAGGTTCAAGGTGTAAGGTTCAAGTGAATCTCCTTGCCTCTTATCCCTTGCAACTAACACCTTCCTAATGTCATCTTTGCCAGCAGAGACCGCCGAGAGCTCAAAGAGCTCTGCGTCAAGCGTGTGAGCGTAGATGCGGGCAATGGTTGTCTTCCCCGTTCCTGGTGGACCCCAAAGAACAAATGAGAATCGATGCTTTTTCTCTACTGCTACGCGAATCGGCTTCCCTGCTCCAACGAGGTGTTCTTGTCCAACCACTTCTTCAAGTGTCCGCGGCCGTATCTGAGCAGCAAGCGGTTCCATGTGCGGAACGGGAGAATCGAACTCCCGCTAAGAGGTTGGAAACCTCCTGTTCTGCCACTAAACTAGTTCCGCATTCTTATCACTCGTGCCGCCTCATCAGTCCAAGCCTGAATTTTTCGTGCCAAAATAACACCAAATTCTTTCCTGCCCAAACTTCTCACAGACAGGTGAGCCGTTCCATAAGGTAGTTTCCCCGCACGACTCTTCACTTTATTCGTTCTTCTGTCTATTTGAACTTTGCCAAACTGGCTTCTTGGAATGGTAGTCGTGTGTGACCAGAATTGCAAACATTTTTCAATGTCAGAATCGGGATAGAGATGTATCGTAAGCAGAAACTGTTCTCTTGTGACACCAATCCCATGAAACCACTTCATTGCCAGATGGATGACGGTCGGGTCAGCATTCACTATCCTGGTTATTTCATGTGTTTTTGCTCCCTCGCCAAGATACAGTCCGAGTCCGAACATAAACAAATCTCGATTACTGACTTCTCCAATGTCCAGGAAAGCCGCTTTCCTGGTGGCTTCCGTTTCCTCTTGTCGTATTTTTGTTTTTTTTGCATTTGCTGCGGCGATTGCCTTCCCAACTCTCTCAATAGTTTGTTTATTAGGATTATAAGGAGCACCTGAAAGCCAGCCACTTAATGTACTTTTTGATAGGCCTGTTTTCTTTGAAATATCTGAATAGGCAAAACCACTTTTTCTCATAGCAAGTGCTTCTTCTCGCATCGAAGGATTGTGTATCTTTAGATTATACATCTGTACAGTATATATACGCCAGTCCGATATTCACACCGCTCAGAATGTATTGATGTAGTCTGTATTTAATAATGAATGTGCGTTAGCGTATAAAGATGTCGCGTCTCACGCCCTTTCTAGGCATTCTCGCTGGTGTTACGCTCGGCGTATTAGCCGTTTCTTTTGTTGGTAGCCGAACGGTTGTCGAGTCAGATGCTTCATCAAAGCTCTCTCTTATCATCCCCACTCTCACACCATCTACCGAGATGTCCCCAGCTTTTGTTGAAGCGACTTCAACACCAAAAAAGGTAGTACCACTAAAAAAAGAGACTTCAAAATCAGTGGAGCCATTGCCAGCCACTCCCCTCCCTGCCCCAACACCAACGACTAATGTACCTGTCCCCGATGTTGTAGCCTCAGAGCTTCGTGGGGCACTGGTGAATATCCTCTGCTACGCTCCCGCTGGGGGTTCTATCCACTCAATTTCTGGTAGTGGCGTCATTATTGACCCTAAAGGCATTATCATCACCAACGCGCATGTCGCGCAGTATCTCCTTCTTAAAGATCGTGGTGTTGACTGCACTATCCGCTCGGGATCCCCGGCTCTTGATCGCTATGAGGCAAGTCTTATCTACATATCTCCCTCATGGCTCAGAGCGAATCCAAGAGTTTTGACCGAGACGCTCCCAAATGGCACAGGCGAATATGACTTCGCTCTTGCTGCTATAACAAAGAGCACCACCCGAGATTCCCTCCCCTCCACTTTCCCGTTCCTCCCTCTCGCAACGAGACCATCCGTGACAGGGGTGCCAGTAGTTATTGCCTCATATGGCGCACAATTTATAGCATCGAGTCAGATACAGTCGTCACTCTTCCCTACGGTCGTCTTCGGCTCGGTTAAAGACATCTTTACCTTTGGTACCAAGACGATTGATGTGATAGCGCTCGGCGGCTCGGCCGCTGCACAAGAGGGCTCATCAGGTGGGGGTGTTGCAGATGCGTATGGGAATCTCGTTGGGGTCATCACAACGAGCACGGTCACTGGTGCGACCGACACTCGCTCGCTCGACGCTATCACGGCATCCTACATTCGCGCGCAGTACGCAACCGAGACAGGGAGCGCACTTGATATTCTTCTCAGCAAAGACACAGCAACCTCTGTTGCAGGATATGCCTCACAACTTTCTGATCTCGAGGCGATTATTACGACGGGTCTGCCCTAAAACGGAGAATTCTGCTAGAATATAAGAAACGGGGCGTAGTATACCGGTAGTACGCTTGCTTTGGGAGCAAATAGACCGAGTTCGATTCTCGGCGCCCCGACTACTTAACGCTAATTTGCGGCAGATAGGTAACTTTCGCCATGCCGTCGCGGCGACGGAGCCAGACAAGGCAGCCATCGACCTGCCACTCCCCTCCCCACTTTTTCTCAAGGACATACCATTCCCCTGTCCTCGCGACCTTTCGTATCTTGGCTTCGTGCAGATTGAGTGATGGATCATACGCATCTTTTCCATCCTCATCTCTTGGGAAGTCGTCAGCAAGAATAGTCTTCACTTCGACAAAGTGTAGCGTATCTTCTTTCTCTGCTATCACATCGAGCTCGCCTGTTTTGCGTGAAAAATTACGGTCGCGAATAGTGAATCCCCTCCTCCGGAGGTATTCACAGGCCACCGATTCACCCAGATTCCCAACTTCTTTGCTGGTCTTAAAGAATAAGTCCACGGCTTTTATAAATACGGCTCATTTACTCACTATTTCACAGACTGTCATAAAAGTCTCGAGTCCTTTATCCCCAGTGTTAACAGGTTTATCCCCTTCAACACATTACCAAAAGACATGCAAAAACGGCTCTTTCGAGCCGTTTTTGCATGTAGGAACCAAAATGAAGTCAAACGATCTTTTGGTGCGGGCAGGGATAATCGAAATCCCGTCTCGTCCTTGGCAAGGACGCGTTCTACCACTAAACCATGCCCGCCTGCGCAGCATAATACCATACTGCCCTTTTTCTTTACCAGTGCGCCCGGTAGGACTCGAACCTACAACCCCTTGCTTCGAAGGCAAGTGCTCTATCCATTGAGCCACGGGCGCAGGAGTTAACATTAACCTTGTTTCCTATAGTCTTCAAGCATCATTTTTTGCCAGAAGACGTATCTGCGGAAATAAGTTACCGCTCCCAGTTCTATACGTATACATCCTTTGTAATTTGGTCTCTTTTTAACCAAGAGGTTTGTGGGTTTATAGACCGTCCGCCTAAAGTTCTTCAGAGGGATTCCAGTTTCAGATGACCAGTAATGCTCGCAATTTTCATGAGCATAAGGTTTATGAATATAAAGCCTTGCGTGGACATCATTTCTATTTACGCCCAAGAATTTTTCCATCCACTTAAGCATGACAAATACCATATCACTATCAGAATTAACAAAAGTAAACATGTCGCTTCTCTTAGATCCCTCAGCCCAATAAAGAGCCATGCCCACATAGAAAAAAGGGTCTTTACGGTTCAGCTCAAACTCCTTTCTAGCCGTTTCAAACAGAATGTTATCCCTAGCCACTTTTAAGTCGTGTAGTGAGGCCGCAGCACGAATTCTTCCAACGGAAATATTGCTTTCCCTTCGTCGTTTCAAGATTGCCTTTTCGGCATCAGTAAGGGGCATTTTCTGAAGCCAGACAGAAAGAGTGCTTTTCGCAACGGGTACCTTTTCCAAAATCTCTTTATAACTGAGCCCCTTCCTGCGGAGCGTAATAGCTTCTTCTTTTTCGGAAACTAAGAGCCTCATGATGTTAACAGTATATCACGGTTCACATGCTAAACCATAAACCTACATGTTAATATCTCATGTATGCAGTATCGCGTCCCTCCCGAAGTTTCGAATGTCTCTTCAAAATTGCGAGAAGCAGGTTTTGAAAGCTACCTCGTCGGAGGGTGTGTTCGAGACTTGATTATGGGGAGAGAACCGAAGGATTGGGACATAACCACAAACGCTTCGCCAGAGCAGATTCAGGCCGTATTCCCTGATTCTTTTTATGAAAACGATTTTGGTACTGTTGGAGTGAAGACTGGGAGCGAAGACGAACGGCTCGCTATTGTGGAGATAACTCCCTATAGAAATGAGTCAGGATATTCTGATAAACGTCGGCCAGATAGTGTTGCCTTCGGCACTTCCCTGCTCGAGGATCTTGCGCGTCGCGACTTCACGATCAATGCGATGGCACTCGATGCCTCTCAAGGACAAATAATTGACCCGTACGACGGTCAAAAGGACATAAAGGACAAAGTGGTGCGGGCGGTAGGTGATGCGGCTCTACGATTCAATGAGGACGCTCTACGCATGTTGCGTGCAGTTCGCTTAGTCGCCGAGCTCGATTTTGGTATCGATGGTGAGACCGCCTCAGCCATAAGCCAAAATAGTAAACATCTAAGCCATGTTTCATGTGAAAGAATCAGAGATGAGCTTATTAGAATATTAAATTCTAAACAGCCGATGAGTGCACTCGTTTTGGCAGAGAAGCTTGGGATACTTGAATTCGTTACGCCAGATCTCTCGCGCGCTATCGGCATTGATCAAAATCAAGCGCACAGCTACGATGTTTTTGAGCACCTCATGCGATCAGTTCAGCACGCGGCAGATAAGAATTTTAACCTTGAAGTACGCCTAGCTTCCCTGCTCCATGACATCTCCAAACCGACAGCGCGTCGACAATCAGACGAAAAAGGTGATTGGAGCTTCCACGGACACGAGGTGGCTGGTTCACGTGCAACAAAGCAGATTCTTGAGAATCTGCGCTTTCCACGCGAAACAATTGATAAGGTGGTGAAGCTCGTCCGTTGGCACATGTTCTTCTCTGATCCTGAGCAGATTACCCTCTCGGCCGTTCGGCGCATGATTGTAAATGTTGGTGAGGAGAATATCTGGGACCTGCTCAATCTACGCATGTGTGACCGTATTTGGACTGGCCGGCCAAAAGAGCAGCCATTCAGACTCCGTAAATACACCGCCATGGTTGAACAAGCACTTCGCGACCCAGTCTCAGTCTCCATGCTTAAAACAGATGGAAATCGCATAATAAAGAAGTTCCACGTGAACCCTGGGCCAAGAATTGGCTATATTTTGAACGCTCTGCTCGAGGGTGTGCTTGATAATCCTGACCTGAATACAGAAGAGTATTTGGATAAAAAGACCGAGGAGTTGCTTGAAATGTCTGACGAAGAGCTAAAAAAACTAGGAGAATCAGGAAAACAACGTAAGGAAGCTGAAGAAAGTGAGGAAATAAGCCATATACTGGATAAGTATCATGTGAAATGAGCACAAGGTGACTCCTTACGGAGTAAGGTGTTTCCTTGTGCTCGTTCCACGCGAAACAAAAAAGCCACCCGTTTGGTGGCCAGAGACAAAAAGGAGCAGGGGCGTAGAAATGGTGTCTCCAACCCGAGAAAGAAAGGGGGTGGCTTTTGGTTTGTGCTGGGCGCACGTTCCACATGGAACACTGTGCTGAAGGGCTTGTAGCGCGAATCGTCGCGGAGCGGGAGCAAGTGCCAAAAGAAACATGCGAACAACGAAAGAGCTAGAAAGATCAACTTAGGCGACAACCCTTTACCGGAGTAATGAGCCACCGCCTCTGAAGTACAGAATAGCGTAGTAAAGGACAGTGTAAAGGACACGGGTGTGGATAACTAATGCAGATGTCCTTTAGATAATAATGCTAATAGGGCAGTGGTCGGAGCCATAAATGTCAGAGTGAATCTCTGCTTTCTTTACGTGCTTCATAAATTCACTCGCAATGAAAAAATAATCAAGACGCCAGCCAACATTTCGATCTCTGGCGCGGGTCTTTAAATCCCAGTAGGTGTAGGCGTCATTTTTAGTAGGGAAGTAGTGCCTATATGAATCTATATAGCCAGCATTCACAACCTCATCAATCCAAGCACGCTCTTGGGGCAAAAAGCCAGTATTCTCCTCATTTTCTTTCGGTCTGGCGAGGTCAATTTCTTCGTGGGCGGTGTTCACATCGCCGCAAAAAATAACCGGCTTCTGCTCGCGTAGTTTCTCTATAAAAGTGAGAAATGCATCATAAAAACGCATCTTATAATCAAGCCGATCAGGGCCCATCCCACCATTGGGGAAGTAGGTGTTGATAAGCCAGAAACCTTCATATTCTGCGCCTATAATCCTGCCCTCCTCATCAAATTCTTGTATCCCCATGCCATATATGACAGATAAAGGCTGAATTTTTGAGTAGATAGCGACACCACTATAACCCTTTTTTGTTTGGGAGGAGGAGAAAAAAGATGAGAAGCCTTCTGGGGATAGTATTTCTTTAGGTATCTGCTCTAGGCTGGCCTTGGTCTCTTGGAGACAAAAGATGTCTGGCTGCATTCCCGTCAAAAAAGCTTCCCAATAGCCGTTCTTGCCGAGAGATCTCAATCCGTTCACGTTCCACGAGACGATCTTCATGGTGTTAGTATACATCTATGGCTTTCATTATATTGGGGAAACCGCTCGTCTTCTGGCTCGGTCTTATCACCCTTGCGAGTTTCGTTTGGCAGTTGTATTTGGGCTATCAGCTGTCGCACGGTCGAGGAGACTTGTTCGTGTATCACAAGAGTAACGCCATATTCCTTGCGTCGCTCGTCAGTCTTCATCTAATCTTCGGTTTTCTGTTGTATTTTTAACAGACATAATAAAAAAATATGAAAACAATCCTATACAGTATCGTCGCTATCGCCTTAATCGCTGCAGCGTTCTATTTCTTCAATTCGCCCGCACAAGCTCCGGTACCAGCAGCTCAAGAACAAGCGCAGACGACCCCCACTTCTGCAACAACAGATCAGACAGGAACGACCGTTGCTATTTCCATCAGCAATTTTTCTTTTGATCCCAGTGTGTTAAATTTCAAAAAAGGAGATACCGTGACGTGGACTAATAACGATGCAGTCCCACACCAAATTGCGAGTGCGAGCTTTACTGGGCCGGTGATAAACAAGGGTCAGACGTATTCATTCACTTTTGACTCAATGGGAACCTTCGACTATCACTGCGCCATTCATCCGTCGATGAAGGGAACAATCATTGTGAAATAATTCATGCCACCTGAATCAGATATAGCGATTATCGGTGGCGGCATTACCGGCATCACGAGTGCGTATCTCTTGGCGCTTGAAGGGAAGAAAGTAGTGGTAATGGAAAGAGAGAAGGTAGGCGAGGGTATGACAGCCTATACGACGGGGTTCTTGACCCAAATAATAGACATTGAGCCTGTGAAGCTGATAAAAAAATTCGGCCTAGAAAAAGCACGACTCATTCTCGCGTCACATCGAGAGGCGATTGATGCTATCGAAAAGATAATTAAAGAAGAGCAGATAGAATGCGAATTCATGCGTTGCACGAATTATATATATGCGAACACCCTGAAAGAACAAAATGAATTGCTACAAATGCGAGAGGCTCTGCAGCAGCTTGGGGTACCAGTAGAGTATAAAAAAGATGCTGCGTTAGTATTCAAAAACGAGGGGTATCTCGCAATACCGAATCAGGCGAAGTTTAATGCACCAAAATATGTTGCTGCACTCGCGGGGTGTGCGAAGAAGTATGGTGCCCTGATACAGGAGGGTACTGAAGTTAAAGACGCTACGAGCATTAATGCAAAAAATATCTTGGTGGCTACCTATGCGTCATTTAATAGCCCACCAATACTCGCCGGTCGTAGCAGTATGTATCGCAGTTATATTTTGGAGTTTAGGTTTCCAATAGGAAGTTTGGTAGAAGGTATCTATCAGGATAGTCTGGAGCCGTATCACTACTTCCGTGTTGATAGGAGGGAAGAGTATGACCGCGTTTTGCTTGGTGGGGCAGATGATCTCGAAGCAGCAAACACCGATGTGGAAATTAATTTTGAAATGTTGAGAACCTATGCCACGCGATTGTTCGCAGGGCAATCCTATGAAGAAACGCAGCATTGGGCGGGGCGCATTCTTAACTCACGTGATGGTTTGGCCTATATCGGTGCAGATATAGAGAGCTCTATTTATTATGCGACCGCCTTTTCAGGTAATGGTCTAACGTATAGTTACATCGCGAGCAAGATGTTTGTTGATCAGATTCTCTCTCGGCCGAACCCGTATGTCCCCATGTATGCACTCGACAGAAAAACCTCATGGTTCTCGAGACTTTTTAATTAGAGCCTTTTGAATGATATTTTTTATGCACTTCGCGCAGGTGTGCGTCGGTGATATGGGTGTAGATCTGGGTGGTATTGATTGAGGCGTGGCCGAGGAGCTGTTGGACCGAGCGGATATCGGCGCCATTATTGAGGAGGTCAGTGGCGAAGACGTGGCGAAGGACGTGCGGCGTCATCTTCTTGGTGATACCGGCCTTCATCGCATACTTCTTGATAATCCGCTCTACCGAGCGTGGCGTGAGGCGAGAAGGGATTGAGTTGTCGGAGCGTGCGTTCACAAAAAGTGCCTCGGCCATATCCTTCCTGCTCTTTAAATACGCGGCGACAGATGTCTTTGCAGCAGGGGAGAGGAATACCACACGAACTTTTTCACCCTTCCCGCGCACTGAAAACGAATCTTGAGTGAGGTCCAAGTCAGAATCAAGTGCGCAGAGCTCAGAGACGCGCAGACCAGTCGAGAAGAAGAGTTCTAATATCGCCTTATCTCTCAAATCTTTTTCTTCTTTGCCATCAGCAGCTGATAGGAGGCGCTGTAATTCGGCAGGGGTGATAAGATCAAGCTCGCGCTCGGGGAGCTTCGCGAGCTCTATCTTCTCGGGCGAAATGGCTTCGATATCGCGCTTCCTTAAGAATTTTAAGAATGCGCGCAGGGCGATCATGTAGTAGTTCTGGGTGCGACGTTTCATCGTCCCGCTGCAGGCATTGCCTGAGTGTTGAGCGCTTCCTTTTTGACGGTTTAGCCACAGACGAAACTCGCGAATATTCTGTTCGCTCATATCATTCACGTCCTTTATTTTCATTTGTGAGAAGTAGCGAGTGAGATAGTGGTCATAATTCTCAATCGTCTTCACTGCGCGCCCGCGCTCTATCTCAATGTATTCAAGAAATTGGCGTTTTGCTGCTTCTGCATCCATGAGTCTAGGATAGCATGTCGCACATTATTATTGAGAATAATGATTACACAGGGCTTGCGTAAAATTGCAAGGCGTGGTAAGGTAGCATCACATGCTTACCACGAAGAAAAAGACAGCAGTTATTAAGACTATTGCTCGCCATGATACCGACACCGGCTCGGCCGATGTTCAGGTTGCTCTTCTCTCCAAGCAGATTGACGAGCTCGCAAAGCACCTTAAGAAGAACCCAAAGGATTTTCATTCTCGTCGCGGCCTTCTCCAGATGGTTGCTGATCGCCGCTCACACCTGCGTTATCTCGAGACCTCAGACAAGCGCCGCTACAACGCGGTCATCAAGAAACTTGGTTTGAAAAAGTAGGAGCAGTGGGCAGGAGCAGGAGGCAGGGTATAATGCATGGGCGGTTACACCGCGAAGTTTTAATAAATTAAATCAATCGGGAGAGGAAAGTATTTGCATTTACTGCTAGCTGCTTTCTGTCTCCTGCCAACTATTTATGGCCGTTATCAAACATCCAGCCCAGCGTGTGGGAGTATTTATCGACACGCAAAATCTCTATCACAGCGCCAAACACTTATACAAAGCACGCGTCAACTTCGGCAAGATTCTTGAAGAAGCAGTCGGCGGGCGTATTCTCGTGCGCGCTATAGCGTATGTCATCTCAACCGAGAGTGGCGAAGAGAATAATTTTTTCGAAGCACTCACCAAGATGGGTATCGAAACAAAAGTGAAAGAGTTACAAATCTTTGCTGACGGTGCGAAGAAGGCCGACTGGGACGTCGGACTCGCAATCGATGCCGTGAAGCTCGCACCAAAGCTCGACACGGTTATTCTCGTCACGGGCGATGGAGACTTCGTCCCTCTTATCCAATATCTCGATATGAATGAGGGGTGTCAGGTTGAAGTGATTGCCTTCGGCAAATCATCTTCAAGCAAACTTAAAGAAGCCGCGCACGCGTTTACTGATATGTGCGACGACCCGCACAAGTTCACCATCACGTCACGCGGATAACTCATCTTGAGTTGTGCCGAGTGGGTTATCATAGAGTGAATGGAGCCGAAGAAATATATTCGTACCTTTGCTGCCGATATGGAGACCCTGAAGAAGGGAGGTGCTCCTGATCTTGCGCCGCTCAAAGAAGCGAAATCCTCAATAGAGGAACATCCTATTGTGGCGGCTCCTGTTGTTGAAGAGTCGACGCTTGCCCCCACTCCTATTCCTTCATCGAATGAGGGGCACGTATCAGACGCGCCGCTCTCTATTCCCATATTGCGAGCTGAGGTCCCAACAGTACCGATACCAGAACCGCCACCTCCACCGGAACCAGAGTTAGCGCCTATCCCTGAGCCACCATTTGAGCCAGAAGTACCTCTACCTCCCGTCGAGCCGTTACCTCTCCCAAAAGAGGTTGAGGATGCTCCAGCGCTTCAAACCTACGAAGGCGATTTCTATGATCATATGAAAGATGCGCACGCTTCGCCTGCAACGGTGCTTGCTGCTGAACAAGATGCACAGTCGGGTGCTCCGCAAATAGATAAGGTGTCTTCACGTGATCTTATGTATACCGTCGCCGGAGTACTCCTTCTTATTGTGGGAGGTGTTGGTATGTATGCCGCGTATACGAGCAGGCCAAACACCGCTCCTTCTGGCGTTACTCTACTATCTGTCGACACACCAATCCTTGTTGAAGAACAGGAGCAAGTTTCTGGTGCGGGCGTTGCTCTTTTACAGGCAATTAAAAAATCAGCAAGTCGTACTCTTGCTCCTAATACTGTGCGCTCTCTCTATCTAGAGAAGGCAACAACTACGGATAGTATTTTTTCGGCGTTGCAATTTCCTGCACCGAAAGTTTTTTTGCGTAACCTGAATGCGGCCGATAGCATGACCGGTATTATTAATATACAAAATGTGCAGAGCCCATTCTTTATACTCCCCGTTGCCTCATATAGCGAAACATTTTCGGGCCTGCTCTCGTGGGAGAGGGCAATGCCGCATGATCTCGAGACGCTTTTCCCCGCGTATCCAGTAATAACAGGATCATCGATTTCTGCCACGTCATCTAGTCCGATTCTTCCGGTAGGATTTTTTCGTGATGAGGTGATTGCGAATCGTGATGTGCGCGTATATCGTGATGGACAAAAGCGCAGCGTGCTTCTCTATGGGTACTGGGATCAGAAGATGCTCATCATCGCGCGCGACCCAAGTGCATTTGCTGAGATCGTGCGACGCCTCGCATCTGCTATTATCCAGAAATGAAAACAGAACACTTTAGAAAGAGACTTGAAGAAGAAAAGTTAAAATTAGAATCAGAGATGGGGCACATTGGCCGGAAGAATCCCTCTGTCCCCAATGATTGGGAGCCTGTCCCGTCTGAGATGGGTACCGAATCTGATCTTGCTGATCAAGCTGACATTGTGGTGAATCATGAAAATATTTCTGCTATCTTGGGCGATCTTGAAGCGCGCTACGACACTATCCTCGCAGCACTCGCTAGAATCGAGAATAAATCATATGGGAAGTGTGAGGTGGATGGTGAGCCAATAGAGGAGGCTCGTCTCGAAGCTGACCCTTCAGCTACGACGTGTACGAAGCATTTATAGACTATGCCCCCCGCATCGCCAAAGGCTACGAAGGGCACCGCAGCATTGCCAAAACACGGCTATGCTAAGACGCTCGCAGCGCAGCCGGTTGGCTCCGGGGCAGAGATAGTTATTGTCGAGGCAGACCTCACGCGCGGCCTGCATAATTTCTCAGTTGTTGGTCTTGCCGACAAGGCGGTCGAAGAGGCACGTGATCGCGTTTCTGCAGCCATACGGCACTCGGGCTACAAACCACCAAAACAACAGAATAAACGCATCGTCCTCTCACTCTCGCCTGCAGATTTAAAAAAAGAAGGTTCACACTATGACCTCTCGCTCGCGCTCGCATATCTGATCGCCGCGGGTGACCTGAAGCCGCTCACCGAGGATATTCTTTTTATCGGCGAACTCGCTCTCGATGGGGGAGTGCGCGCGGTGCGCGGCGTCTTGCCACAAGTGCTCGCTGCAAAACGTAAAAAAGTTAAGACCATTTTTGTACCGCCAGATAATGCACGCGAAGCATTGCTTGCCGAAGGGGTCGCAGTCTATGCGCCAGCGTCTCTCTCAGAACTTCTCCAGCATTTAAAAGGGGAAAAGAAGTTACCACTCATGGTGCGCGATAGGCGGATCCCGGTGCCGCCACCCGCACTTGATCTTGCGGATGTAAAAGGCCAAGAGAGCGCGAAGCGTGCTCTTGAGATCGCTGCTGCTGGCCGACACAATATTGTGTTCTATGGTCCGCCAGGGACAGGGAAGACCATGCTCGCTCGGGCACTCGCCGGTATCCTGCCACCACTCACTGATGACGATATGCTCGAAGTGACAGCGATACATTCAACAGCGGGATTGCTCGCCGATGGTGAAGCCGTGTATTGGCCACCCTTCAGGGCGCCACACCACTCAATCTCACATGTGGCGATTGTCGGTGGGGGGACATTCCCCAAGGCTGGCGAAGTAACGCTCGCCCACAAAGGGGTGCTCTTCTTAGATGAATTCCCAGAGTTTGATTCGCGCACACTTGAGGCTCTTCGCCAGCCACTTGAAGATCGTATTGTGACTGTTTCGCGTGCACGCGCGACCGTCACCTTCCCTGCAGATTGTATGATCGTCGCGGCGATGAATCCGGCAGACACACTCTCTGAAGATTCACGAGTCGCCTTTCGGGCGGCGCAGAAGCAGTCGCGGCGAATCTCTCGGCCGATTGTTGACCGCTTAGATCTCTGGATTGAAGTGCCCCTCGTCCCACATGATACGCTTTCAAAATTGAGCACGGGTGAATCATCTGAAAAAGTGCGTCAGCGCGTTATCACGGCTCGTACTCGTGCTGAAAAACGTACGAGTAAGAAGGGCATGACGAATGCCGCACTCTCTGGGCGCCAGCTTGATGAGAAAAGTGGCTTTAGTGTGGCCGCCAAAGAAGCACTCACGAGTGCTGCTGCGCGCTTGAATCTCTCGCCGCGTTCATATCATCGCACTATGCGTGTCGCGCGTACTATCGCCGACCTCGCGGGCGCTGAGGCAGTCACGCCCGCTTTCATTCACGAGGCTTTGCAGTATCGCCCCCGAGGGTTATTCGGCTTTGAATGAGATTTAAAAATTTCAATATTTAAACATTTAAAAAATTACGCATGTACGAACGACCCTATACCACAGACGAGATAAGAGAACGGTATCCGGATAAAGCAGAAACGCTTCTGGCAGATCCGGTCCACAGCTGGCGTGCCGAAACGGGAATAGAATTGATTCACAAAGAGCCGACTATAGAAGAACAAAAAAGAATTTGGGGAAATTGGAACGAGATGACAGGCGAGATGAAAAAGAAAAGTGATGGAAAGAGTATAGAAATGTTCGGTGTAGACAACACATCACACAACGAAGAGATCTTTAAACATTTAAATTTTTAAACATGGCGACGATACAGCGGTTTGAAGATTTGGTGATGTTCAAAAAAGCGCGAGAGCTCACGAAAGCTGTGTATGAAGCACTCTCAACCTGTAAAGATTACGGTTTTCGCGATCAGATTCAGCGCGCGTCGGTTTCAATTGTTTCTAATATCGCCGAGGGTTTTGAGAGTGGAACTAAGCAGGAGTTTCTGAATTATTTATACATCGCCAAAGCGTCGGCGGGTGAGGTGCGGGCACAGCTCTATGTTGCTTATGACATTAAGTATTTAAATATTGAAACGTTTAAACATTTAAATCTGCAAGCAGAAGAATGCAGCCGACTCATAGCGAGCTTCGTGAAGAAGCTAAAAGCTGGTGGAATGATCGGGACGCAATTGAAGCAAGAACCAAAAAAGGATGTTGTGGCAGAGCTTATGCAAAAAGCAGGCTACACACGTCTTCCGAACGGACAGGTTGTCGAAAAAGAAATTTAAATATTTAAACATTCAAGCATTTAAACCATTACATTTTTAAATCTTTAAACTTTTAAATATAAAAACAAGGTTTGCAAAATGCGACGCATCGCGGTACTTTGGTGACGGAGTTCACAGTATCCTAATAATCAAAAAGGAAGGGAGGAACGCATGGAGGAAATAACGGTCAGTGAGATTGAAAAACGTGTTGTGACAATCAGCAGGAGAAGAAATAAAATTCAAGCATTACTGAAGCGGAGGAAAAATAAACCCTCGATAGTAGAGAGGGTAGATCTTCAAGAAGAGGAGTCTCGTCTTTATTATGATTTACTTCTGCTGAGGAAAAGCTGTCCTCACCCAATAACAGATGGTTCAACTGGGGGCGGAACATTCTGCAGTATCTGTGACAAGATCCTCTCATATAGCTAAACAAAAAGCTGCTGATTTAAAGGAGGTGTTCTATGAGATTCAGTTTCAAGCGATCGGTTGTACTCAAAAAGGTTCGTCGTGTTTCAAAGGGTATGGTTGAAATTACCAGGACATTCACGGGAGAGAAGTTCAAAATTCCAGCGGAAGGAGTCAGATGTGTCACGTCTCGTTACTTAAGTGACTCCAGTACAATATTGGTTGATTTCGGCCCCGAAAGGTCAAAAACGCAGGAGGCCGTTATTGCTGCCGGCAGGAAAGATAGGATCCCGATCTTCTGAAAGATTGTTCGATGAGAAAAGCCACACTAGGTGTGGCTTTTATATTGGTGAGCAAACCGAGCCGACGCGGCAGTTGCGGAATGGGTTCGCGGCACCGCGAACTTCGAAGTGGAGGTGGGGGCCCGTTGATTGACCAGTCGAGCCGACATAGCCGATGATTTGGCCAGCCGAGACAGACTGCCCATAAGAGACTAGAGAGCTTCTCATGTGTGAATAGAGAGTTTGTGAACCGTTATCATGGGTGATAACGACGTAGTTGCCATAGCCGCCGTTCCATCCGCCATTGGCGCGCGCGATGATGACGGTACCATCAGCCGCGGCACGAATTGGGGTGCCTCGTGCCGCACCAATATCAACACCATTCCAGCCATGGACGCTCTGGGTGATGATGGCACCTGGCACTGGGTTGCTGTAATACCCATTTTGAATGCTCCCGCTCCCGCCAATATATGGATTAGGGGTTATCTTCCCAGAAGAACTCTTCTTTGGTGCGGCGGGTGCGATTTCACCACCAGGGATGATGATTTTTGATCCGACAACGAGAGGATCTGCTGGATCAAGACCGTTGAATTGAGCAATTTCAGTCGTGTCAGCATTATATTTCTTCGCGAGCGATTTGAGCGTGTCTCCCTTTGTTACGGTTCGCTCGAGGCCAGAAATAGGGAGAATAACCAGAGTATCGCCTGTATGAACGTCTTTTATTCCAGAGAGATTGTTTGCCCAAATAACGGTGTTCACCGAAACACCAAACATATCCGCAATTTCAGAGAGAGTGTCGCCCGAGCGGACGACATAGATTGAAATGCGATCAGCAGGTGTAGAGCTCGCGACATCAGCGATGGTGCCCGAGGGGCCAGAATAGGCTAGGAGGGCAGTACCCCCGCTTGTGTGGAATCCGTCACCTAACCCCTTGTTCGGATTTGGATCAACGTTGGTTGCGGCTTCAAGAAAATAGTGAGAGGACGATGCTTCTGAGACGCTTGTGGCAGCCGCCGCGTCAGCCGATTGAGAAAATGGCCAAAACGCGCCCGCGCGGTTGGGGAAGATGCTCGTGGCAAGCGCAATAAGCGCGAGCCCAGTTATAGAAATCTGTAGGTAGGATTTAATGGGAAACGGGGGTTACGTCGGTGGGTCTGAACATACAAAAATGGCTTACATACAGGATATAAGCCATTTCTTGAATACTTCCTAACAGCCAATATAGTGAGTATAGCCAAGTGGGATGGGGAGTCAATCGCTCTACCGGATGCAAGTGGATAGCGGTTTCTGAGGTATATTTGGATAGTGAAATACCTCGAAGGATTAAATGATGCACAAAAGCGGGCAGTGCTCGCGACTGATGGCCCAATATCGGTCTTGGCGGGTGCTGGGAGCGGGAAAACGCGTGTGCTCACGACCCGTATCTATCATCTCATTCGAACTGGGGTGCCAGCGAATCAGATTCTTGCGGTGACCTTCACCAACAAGGCCGCGCGTGAGATGCGGGCACGCGTGCGTACGCTCTTAGGGAGTGATGGGTCGGTACCCTTCATCGCTACCTTCCATGGTCTTGGGCGCGAGCTTCTTGAGAGTTATGGGCATGCGATTGGAGTGCAACGCTTTTTTAGTGTGTATGATCGTGAAGATTCAGAGAAGGCGATTACGGTCGCGCTGAAGGCACTTGATGTTGAGACAAAAGAATTATCACCGCGAGCCGTGCTTGGCCGTATCTCGAGAGCAAAAGGGGAGGGGATACGGGCACAAGAATATTATGAGAAAAATAGTCGGGGGAGCTTCGGGGGGAGAATTGTTGCAGAAGTATGGCTTCGCTATGAGAAGACACTGGCCGCTGAGAAGGCGCTCGACTTTGACGACCTCATTGCGCTCCCTCTTAAGATGCTTGAAGAACATGCTGACGTGCGATCCCTTGCACAAGCGCGCTGGCAGTATATTCATATCGATGAGTATCAGGACACCAATGCTCTACAAGGGCGGCTCGCGAATATTCTCGCAGCAAAACACAAAAACCTTTTTGTCGTCGGTGATATCGATCAGACTATTTATACGTGGCGTGGTGCGACGATTGAGAATCTACTTGAGTTTGATAAAAAATATCCAGAGGCACAAACAATTATTCTCGCGCAGAATTATCGTTCAACAAAAAATCTCGTCGATGCGGCAAATGCGGTTATTGAAAAAAATAAGAATAGAAAAGAGAAGTCTTCAACGACCGAGCAGTCGGCAGGGGAGCCGATAGTTGTCCATATGGCGCGGAGTGCTGAAGATGAGGCGCGCTGGATTGCGGTCAAGATACGCGAATTGATGGAGAGTGGCGTGCATCCTGAAGAAATCGCGATCCTCTACCGCACCAACTTCCAATCTCGTGCACTCGAAGAAGGGCTCCTGCGCGCGGGTGTGCCCTACAAGCTCCTCGGCACGCATTTCTTCGCACGCAAAGAGGTGAAGGATGCTCTCGCGTGGATGCGACTCGCGCTCGACCCCTCACGGGAGGTTGATAAGGTGCGCGCGGCGGCGTCGCCGCCGCGCGGGATCGGTAAGGTGACCTTGGGTAAACTATTGGAAGGGCAGCGAAGCGAGTTGCGTGCGGGTGAGCTCCTCAAGGTTGAAGCATTTGAGAGTGTTATCGCTGAGCTCGCACAAGCTGCCGAGACATTTCGACCTTCTGACTTTGTGAAGCTTGTTGTTGAGAAGAGTGGTCTACGCCGAGCCCTTTTTGACGAAGGGAGCGAAGAAGATCGAGAGCGATTTGAAAATGTTGAAGAGCTTGCGTCGGTAGCCACGCGACATGACACCCTCATCGGCAAAGAGGGGATTGCAGCATTCCTTGCTGAGGCAGCTCTCTCGAGCGATCAAGATGAGCTCGATCGTCCGGAAGGTGTCTCCTCGCAGCGAGGTGACTCCTTACGGGCTGGAGGAGTTACTTTGATGACGGTTCATGCCGCAAAAGGTCTTGAGTTTAATACGATATTTGTGAGCGGTATGGAGGAGGGCCTCTTCCCCCATAGTGACATGGGCGGCGATAGACATCGTGATGATGAAGAAGAGCGGCGACTCTTCTATGTGGCTATGACGCGCGCCAAGGAGCGCCTCTTCCTCACGCTCGCTCGTATTCGCAAGATATATGGGAGTGATACCTATGCTGAGCCATCGTCATTTCTCGCTGATATTGACTCCTCGCTTGTGGTGTTTGATGGAATTGAAGGCGTTCCTCAAGCTCCAGAAAGGAAACGGCATTCTTTCTTCGATGACGATGATGATATTTTTTAGATTATGGTATTTGCAAGAAGATCATCCGGTGATACACTTTTGATATATGGCTACAACCAAAGAACGGATTCTAGTAACCCTAACGCCCGAAATGGCGCAAGGATTGGGTATCTGTGCAAAACATGAGAAGAGCCCTCGTGCGACAGTTGCTGCACGCGCTATCAGAGAGTGGCTTGATGACACCGAAGATCGGTATCTTTCCACACTTGGAGAGAGCCGTCTCAAAGAAACAAAACGGTGGTTGACGTCTGAAGAGTTCTGGAGAGGAGTCTCGGTAAAAGGGAAGGTATCGTAATGCTACATGACTCAATATCGCATTCGATTCTCCGATCGAGCGCAGTCTGAAGATTTACCAAAGATTGATGTTTTTGTACGTAAGAGCATCGCAATCGCTATTGAAGAAAAACTTACTATTGCACCGGAAACATTTGGGAAACCCCTTCGGCATAAAATGCGTCTTTTGCGGGTGTTACGTGTTGGCGATTGGCGAGTGGTTTTCTCTATCTCTGGTGTAACAGTTCACGTTCTCGCTATTCGACATCGCAAACAAGGATATGATGATTTCTCATAGGGCAAAAAAGAGTTTAGGGCAAAACTTCCTAATGCATGCGCGCATTGCGGAGCGGATTGCTGACGTAGCTCGTCTCACCCCAGATGCTACGGTATTAGAAATAGGCCCAGGGACGGGCATGCTCACGAGAGAATTATTAAAAAAAGCAGCAAAAGTAATCGCGATTGAAGCAGATCAAGAACTTTTTGAAAAACTACAGACTGACTTCGCATCAGAAATTTCTTCAGGAAATCTTGAGCTCATTCCTGGCGACATTCGTGAATGGTTCGCCTCTTCCTACAACCTACTCCCTACTCACTACCATCTTGTCTCCAACATCCCGTATTATTTGACCGGAGAATTATTCAGACTGTTTCTCACGGCCCCGCACCAGCCAAGCTCGATAACCTTTTTGGTACAAAAAGAAGTGGCAGAGAGAATCGCGCGTTCAAAAAAAGAATCAATACTCTCGCTCTCAGTCAAAGCCTATGGCACGCCGAAGTATGAGTTTACCGTTAAACGTGGCGCTTTTAATCCCGCACCAAAAGTAGATTCTGCGGTGCTTACTATTTCTGACATTTCACGCGACAGATTTTCCGCCGGAGGCGGACCCGCCTCTGGCGGGAAAAACTCTAAGGAGATGGAAGAAAAGTTTTTTGCGCTCATCCACGCTGGCTTTGCTCACAAACGCAAATTCGTCCGCAAAAATCTTTTGGAAGCCGGACTGCTCAGTGGCGACATCCCCGAAAAAGCCCGGGCTGAAGATTTACCACTCACGACATGGTCTACTCTTAGTAAAAGTGAATACTAAAGAGATGTTCCTGTCGTTTGAAGAATAAAACCAAAGGTTGGATACAATCCACAAAACGGTGGAACACCCATCCAACACGCCTGAATTCCTGGTGTGTAGTCACCAAGCGCCCAAGCTCCAGGACGAAGAAGATTGAACATGTACAATGTTGGGCCTGCGGCTGCAGTCATGGCTCCAGTGATTGGAACGGAAGTACCGAGGTATAGCGGTGCAAAAAGGTGCAATATAATCGAACCTCCAGTACAGGTGCACGGAGCCATAGCAATCTCGAGTCCTCCAAAAGGAGCTTGGGCACGTGAAAAAGAAGGAATCACCAGCACACAGAAAAATACAAAAGAAATAAGAGTATTTTTTTTCATATAGTCATAGTAAACGTTTTTTCTGAATCCGAGAACCCATAGTCATTTACAATATAGAGCGACATTGGTGTCGATTGTGTCCCGGAGCCAGCTTTTGCAGATTCACGCATACTTTCAGGGGCCGGACGAATAACAAGTGTCTTACCATCGGTTGATGGTATGTTTGAGAATGTCTGATACGTCGTGACGACTGTGTTATTTTCAGAAGCAAAACCAGAACCAGCAATAGTAAGGGTACCACCATAGGCAATATTGGCAGGCGAAACATTTTGAAGATGTACAAAAGGGTTTTTTGTATCTCGCACGACGAAAATCGCGGTATTAGAAATAACGTCACCTGTTTTAATCGCAATATCGTAACGTGCCGGGGGTATGGGTGGGACAGTGAATGAAAAATTCCCAAACATGTCTCTCGTTATAGTCCGCACGATATAGGTATTTCCTAGATAGACGACACTAGGTGATGCAATACCGGTACCGGTAATTGAGACTCGTGTTCCGTGTGCACCGGATCGCGGGGAAAGTTCTGTAATTGCCACGCTCGGCACGTCCTCTACTTTTATAGTCGGTGGGATTATTTCTGTCGCGTGAGAAGCAATGGCAGAATTAATGGCCGCATAAATTTTATCTTGCACAGCAACAATCATTTTATCCCCGGCATACACATCAATCTTCTCGCTCTCCTTTACGAGATATTCTGCCGATGAATTCGTAGCGACAGGTGTTGATGTTGTGGCAGGTGGAGCTGTTGTAGCGGTAGTCACGGGAGTCGAGCTCAGTGCGTTTAATTTAGCTCTCGTATACGAACCAACGAATCCATTACCTTTTGTGAGTCCTGCAGGTGCTAAAACATCACTCACGTACTTTTCTTGGAATCGGACCACAGCAGCCTTCGTGAGTGAACCGAAATAACTTGTTTCGTTACCTGGTGATCCGAGCCCCGTTTGGGCGATACGAGTGTCAGGGTCACGGTTCAATATTTGCTGCAGGGCTACCACCTGAGCGCCCGATGATCCGATGAACAAGTTGGCAACAATAAAAGAAGAGAGGAGTGTGCGCATATACACATTGTATACCGAAAGAGCCGTTACTTCTTCGTCATGGCTGGTATACTAATAAGCGATACTATGGGGAGGATTCTAGAAAATTGGCGTGTGTTTGCCGCAGGGTTATTTGCGGTTGTTTTGATCGGTGGCGCGTATGTGTTTGCCCGAGGTATTCAGTCGCCCCCAGCGGCAGAGGCTTCGACCGAGACAGCGATCCTTAAAGCGATAGCGACGAAAGACTCTGATGCTGACGGTCTTCCTGATTGGGAGGAGGTGCTCTATGGTGCTGACCCTCATAACCAAGACACCTTTACTCTTGGTATGACCGATGGTGAGGCTGCTGCGAAAGGGCTCATTGTCCCGAAGGCGATTGCTGACGTGAAGGTCACGACGCCGCTATCTGGCGGATCCCTCCAAGATTTGTCGCCCAATAGTATAGACAATTCGCTCCCTTCGGCTCCGACTGATGACACCATTACTGCCGCCTTCGCCAAGAATTTCTTCTCGCTCTATATGGCAGCTAAAGCGGCGAGAGGGAGTGCCGATCTTTCTGAAAGTGATCTAAACGACATTGCAAATCAGGCGATACAATCACTTTCGGATTCTATTGTTGCAGCGCCTGATTTTAAATCAGCACACGATCTCACTGTCTCTGGCTCTGGTGCGGGGACACTCAAGGCATTTGCCATTAGTGCCGAAGCAGTGCTTTTAAAGAATACGAGCAATGCGACAAAGAGCGAAGTGTTGTACCTACAAGATTTTGTTGAAGGCGGAGACGCAGCGGCGATCACCTATATCACCGCATTGGCAAAGGTGTATCGCGATTCTGCTACGGGCCTTGCAGTCCTTCCTGTTCCAGAAGAGCTGGTCGCTGATCATCTTGCTCTCGTCAATGCGATGGAACGTGTCAGTGAAATTACTGCTGATTTTACTCGGGTAGATACTGATCCTCTCGCGACAATTCTTGCTCTCCAGCAGTACCCACAGGCAGTTATGGCGCTCGGCACCGCATTCATCAATATTGGGAACATATACAAAACAGCAGGCGTGAGTATCCCTGCGGGCGCGCGCGGGGCCTCATTTGTGAATATGATTCCTGATATTGAGGCTCAACAAAAAGCTTCAGCAACAAAACCATGAAGTCGCTCTCCTCATTTGTTGCAGTATTGCTCACCATCACGCTTCTTGCTCCCTCAATCTTTCTTTTTTCTCCGCGATCGGCCCATGCTGTCGCCGGGGTCCCAACACAAGAAATGCCATGGACCGTGGTTACGTTAAAGAGTGCTATTAGCGCTATTCAAAACACTATTACGGCCATCGCAGCGCCAGTGAGTGCCGCGGCGAATGTCGCGATGCAGATCAATGCGTATGTCCTTCAGCCGCTCGCTTTTGCTCTATCGGGCCAACTAATGAAGAAGATTACTTCTGGCGTGCTCGCTTTCGTTATGGGTGCGGCAAATAAGACAGGTATTCCACAATTCATTACTGACATTAATGCTTCGATGCAGACCGTGGGTGATTCTCAGGCGCTCGCCTTCTTTAGTCAATGGGGGAGGAACTCGAACTCGCCATTCGCGAGGTCCATATCCTCTTCGCTTCGTGCCAATTATCTTATGAATACAAGCCTTGCGGGATTTTGGGCCGCAAATATGTGCACGCTCTCGGCTTCGTCGAGAGATGTAAATAGATTTCTTGCTGGTGACTGGTCGAAGGGTGGGGCAGTGGCTTGGTTTGCACTAACGACTCAGCCACAGAACAATCCGTTTTCGCTCTACCAAAGTGCTCGGGGTCAACTTGGTGGGCTCGTGCTCACCGCACAAGACACCAAAAAGACTGTTGCAAACTGGGGTCAAGGCATGATGTCGTGGTGTGGGGGAAGCGACACTACTCTCGGGGCAATGACCACAACCTCTTCATCAAAAGGCGAAGCATATAAAGCTGTCCAAGCAGCAAACGAGGCATACGGTAATGCTTATGACGCTGCAGCCGCTGACCCAACGAATGACGAACTTCAGAATACTGCCTATAGACTGAAGGTTGCAGCTGATGCCGCCAACGCGAAGTACACATCAGTCCTAGCTGCCCCATCTACGGGTGTTAGTCCTGGAGATCCTTGTACTAATGCAGACGGCACCTCAGGTACCATTAAAACTCCAGGGTCAGTTATTACCGCTGGTCTCACTAAGGCGCTTGGTGCTGATCAAGATCAGGTTGCTCGACTTGGTAATGTAGGGCCACAAATCAACAGTATTTTGTCTAATATTGCGACAGTCGTGCAAACCGTACAATTCGGTATGAATCTTCTTGGTGGTGGTAGTAGTTCGGGTGGCCTTCTTGGGGCAGGTCAGTCATCAGCAGGAAATCCTATTAGCCCTCTTCGACAACTTGCTGATGCGGGGAATATAACGAGCAATCTTGGGGTGACTGCGGGTGAAATTACTGCAAGCTCCACAGCCCTCCTCTCTTCTGTTGATACTATGGGGAATCGTATCTCAGGCTCATCAAATTCTGATACGTCTGACAGCTTTAATACGTATCAGTCGTCATGGAGCATTATCAAGACAGCAGCTGGTGTTGCTTCAACAAGTGTTAAATCGCTTATTACCTTCTGTACCGACCAACAACAGATCGCGAAAGATACTCT
>Ga0334722_10001070_pt1 | contig 36006 bp, 30 predicted proteins | sample C3_bottom_MG_FD_207210 | JGI IMG/M metagenome (GOLD analysis project Ga0334722, IMG submission 207210) | Sediment microbial communities from Yellowstone Lake, YNP, Wyoming, USA - C3_bottom | ecosystem: Environmental > Aquatic > Freshwater > Lake > Sediment | place: USA: Wyoming | collected... | reverse complement strand
ATCAGTGTGGGAAATAGCCGGACTCATAACCCGTCGGTCCCTGGTTCAAGTCCAGGCTGCCCCACATTTTTATCTCGTTCTGTTTCAAGGACGATATCGATTTCTTCCTCGTTCAAAAATCCTGAAAAATCCTCTTGCCAGGGTTTTCTGTCAGGATTGTAACATTTCCTATATGATCTTCACTAAACATTTTGAGTGAGCATCTGCATGAGGAAAAAGAAAGTAAAACAACGATCATCCGGGAAAAAAGGCGAAGGCCATATACGAGTACGTTGGGACAAAGATGGGAACCCTAAATACCAAATGATCGTTGGGGTGTGGAAAAATGGAGTCATGCACCGAAAGGCGAAAACCTTCTCCTCAGAAGAAAAAGCAATGGAATGGCGCATGGAGATGCGATACGAAATCAAAAAAGGAATCATCACCAAGAAATCGCTAAAGGATCGAACGTTACAGGAGGCCATCGATAAATATGAATAGGCCAGGGATTGTTTTTCACACCCTCAGACATACCTGCCAAACTCTATTAGCCATGTCAGGAGCAAGCCAACGAGAGTCAATGGATCTTCTCAATCACAAAGACGTTCGCTCATCTCACAGATATACTCATAACTCTTTGGATCACTTACGAGAAGTATCAGAACGAGCCTTCAAAGATATTATCCCACCCCTAACGTCCAAGCGGAAGAAAAACCCTATCAATAGGCCAAGCTCTAAAGATAGCCACGAATTGTCTATCATTTAAGTCGCATTTCCATTTACGATAGAAAACCAACTTAACTTCTTTAACCCATGTGATAGATATGATAGTCGGATACGCCAGAACCTCAACCATCGAACAGATAGCCAGCCTGGAAGCACAGCTCAAAGAATTGCAATCTATCGGCTGTGATAAAATTTACCAGGAACAAATTTCTTCTATAGCGGAACGTAGCCAACTCAAGGCAGCTATGGATTTTGTCCGAGAAGGCGATGTCCTTGTCGTTGCAAAGCTCGATAGACTGGCCCGTTCTGTAGCGGATTTGCTAACAATCGTCCAGTCGCTAGAAAAAAAGAATGTCTCCCTACGAATCCTCAATCTTGGAATCGACACCAATACCCCTACTGGCAAACTCATGCTCACAATGCTCGGGGCTATCGGGCAGTTTGAAAGAGAAATCATGCTCGAGAGGCAACGTGAAGGAATCGCCAAGGCTAAAGCTGAAGGGAAATTCAAGGGACGTAAGCCTCTTGATCAGGGAATAGTCGAAGAGGTTCTGAGGCTATGTGAGACTCGAATTACAAGGAAAGAAGTGGCCGAACGTTTAGAAATCGGAGAGGCTACGGTATACAGAGTCCTGAAAGATGCCAAACCAGAAAACTCTAACATACTCATAAACAGTAAGTTATGATTAAATAGAAAAATTATCACGATATTGGTATAATCGAAGGAAAGAGAAAATGAGTGAAACATCTGACTTACGGCCTCTGCTTTGGGTTGCTTCATCCAAACGCGACTTTATAGAAATGCCTGAAGATGTGGTTGTAGATTTTGGACATTGGCTCTTCCAGGTTCAAAAAGGAAAAACTCCGAAGAATGCGAAAGCTTTGAGCGGATTTGGAGGAGCCCAGATTATGGAGCTTTGGAGAGATCATGCTGATGGGACGTTCCGAACGGTTTATACCGTCAGATATGCAGAGGTTGTCGTGATCCTGCACGCTTTCCAAAAGAAAAGCAAAAAGGGCATTGAAACGCCCAAGCAGGACATTGATCTCATTCACTCAAGATTAAAGCTCGCGGAAGTAATGTACAGGGATTGGAAGGAAAAAAGAGGCAAAAAATGACTAGGGACAAAGAAACAGATTACGAAGTCGACGAAGGGAATATCTTCGCTGCAATTGGACGCAAAGATGCAGATGAACTCGTTGCCAGATCTGAGCTTTTAGATAATGTTGGCAATCTCATAGAGAAAAGCGGCCTCACACAACATGAAGTAGCAAAAAAACTTGGGATAAAGCAATCAAAAGTCTCTATGCTTGTGAATGGGCATTTGTCAGAATTCAGCACCGATACTCTTCTTCATTATTTAGCTGTTTTAGGATGTAAAGTAGAGATTCGAGTAAGGAAGCCTCGTCGTCAAAATATCTTCTCAAATAGAGGCTGCATCGCAGTTTGTTGAAAGAGAGGGCCTACGATCCATCTAGAGGATCACGAGCCTTTCCAGCGATCCTATCCAAAATGTCTGCTAAAGGGTTAGTTGGTGAGCTGAAGAGAAATGCATCCCTATTGCCGTATGCAGCAGCACCAATAATCTCATTAAAGTACAAGCAGCCGATTGGCTGTGCATTTCCTTCTGAGAGATATTCATCCAGCAAAACTCGTTTGATCAAATCCTTTGTTTTATCATCGATGATCTTTTGGACTGGTTCCAGAACAAACTGCCTGCCGCATTTCAGGCGGCGATAGTTTTGCTTACCATTGTGAATATGACCGTTTTTCTTGACGAGGGGTGATGTGCAAGAGGGGCATTTACATTCCATAAAATGGGCTCCATTGTAAAGAAACCGGTCTATTATGGAGGTATGTAAAAAATTTTTAAATAACGATCCTAAACAGAAAGGGAAACAGGATGTTTAGGATCAGGCATGATGAACACGATGCAGGGAGGCCCTGCAACCCAGAAATAATCAAATCATCCTGCGTATCATGCCGCTTGCGATCTTGCTTATCTTGTTATTCTTCGGCATCGAGGAGCCCTAAAGCATTACATGTTTAGGACTACCACTACCGGAAATAGGGTGTGTTCACGTTTTTCGAATTGTCTGACTTCAATCCATTCACCCCAGATATTTAGAAATGGTCCGCTACTCGAGAAATTCTTCTGTATCTGGGATGCGCGTGAAGGCAATTTTCGTGCCGGAAAAGGCGCGCCCTTCAGTCGGCATTAGGCCGAGAAGCACTGAATCGCGGCCATAGCGGTGATTGATGGCATCAAGCGTGCACGAGATGCGCTCAGCCTTGGCCCGCGTTTGAAGGTCTTGCTCTGGCAAGAGTTCCGGCTGTAAGGTTGATATTTCATTAAGCCGATAGAGCGTTACGGAAATTTTCTTGATGCGGACAGGGCCCGCTTCACTGAGGATCTTTTGCCACATCTCATGCAGCAATTTGAGAAACGTGAGGCTGTCGCTCGCCTGCCAACATTGGGCGCTTATTTCATAGCGAAAGGCGTCTTCTGTGCGTAGGGAAAGGGACATGCTGGAGGCCACATAGCCCATTCGGCGGAGCCGGCTTGCCGCTTTCATGGTGAGACGACGGGCGATATGGCGCGCTTTGTCTGGTTCGCGCAGTTCCGGCGCCATCACATGACTATGGCCGATGCTCCTTCGCTCAGTTTCTAGATCAGGTAGATCGATCCCCCGCAAATGGTACCACATTCGCTCCCCTAAGACACTGCCCCAGGCTTTACGAATCTGCTTTAGGTCGAGGCTGCAAAGAGTGCGCAGATCAGCAACTCTATGACGGATGAGCCGCTGTTCCATATTGTGCCCAATGCCGCATAGATCCCGCAGTTCCAATGAGTAGAGTTTGTCTGGCAAGTCGGAGGCATTGAGAAAGGTGAGCCCATCGGGCTTCTGCATATCGGTCGCCAATTTCGCCAGGTAGCGGTTTGGTGCGATGCCGATCGAGCATTTGATAAACTGGCCGATATGGCTTGCAATCCCCCGTTTGATGTTGTGTGCAATTTCTGTAGCCCGTTCCAGCGAATTTTCATTCTCCATGAGTTGACAGGCTACCTCGTCGATCGAGCAAACTAGGGTAATGGGAACATGTTTGTCGATTTCAATGAGAATGCGGTTATGGAAATCGACATAGGCCTCATGTTGCGCAAGCACGCAGATGAGGCCTCTACACATCCGCTTGGCCTCATAGATCGGCGTGCCCGTCTTAATGCCAAATGCTTTGGCCTCATAACTGGCAGCGATGGCACTGGTCGAGTCTGACTGCACCGGAACCACTGCAATGGGTTTGCCGCGCAGCGCCGGGTTCAATTGCTGCTCAACGCTCGCAAAATAGCTATTGAAATCGACGTAGAGCCAGCGGTTGGGCAAAGTTTTAGAAAAGCCATCCATGCACTCGATACTACCACATTAGCACTACGCTGAGGGATTGAAAAAAAATAGGAACGCGCCGCTCGAGAAGTACTTATTTTATCCAGATCTTCACAAACCAACTGGTTCATGAATCCACGATTTTTCTAAATGAGCCATTGACTTTTTTTACAAGAAATATTATAAGTCTTGACCGTTTATTAACCTTTCGGAGGAGTTTTATGGAAATCCGCATTTTTTCGCAGTTCCCAACTACATCTAACACGCCAACACAAAAAACAGAAACGCAAGAGCAACCGGTAAAAACCGACGTCAAACAAACTGTCTATGATCTCGACCCGGTCGTGACCATTAAGGAAAGAAATTCAGGCGCCGTACAGCAGACTAACTCGGACACTTGCGGTGGCACGTATGGTGGCACCTGTGGAGGCACATGCAACTGCACCAATACCTGCACCTGCCAAGGCACGTATGGCTGTTAAATCAGCTCATAAAAAACCGAGCCAGCGCAAAAGCACTGGCTCGTAATCTGGCTGTGTTGTTATCTTTGACGGTTTTACTCTCTGGAAAATTTTTTGCGGGTAGATCATGATTGTAACTCCACAGTGGGTGCAAAGTGCCGTCTCAAACATGGGCGATCCAGACAGCGTTAAAACGTTTGCAATAAATCCCGCCAATATTCACCCAGCTCCCCTGATACCGTCAGGTCCTTCATGGAGTGATCTTTCCCTGGCGAATGGTTATCCTAGTTTACTTCTCCTCTTTTCTGTACTGCAACAGCAAGGCTTAGTGGAAAATGGAGAAGGGGTCGTGCACAGCTACGTCCTCAAGATCAAAGAGGCGATTGAGTCACAGGGTTTGTTTGATCTATCTTTGTTTGGCGGAGTCAGTGGAATTTGTTTCGCGCTGAAGCACGCCTCTTGCGAGGGAACCCGCTATCAAAACATGTTGCACAGTCTTCACTCCTTTCTTGCGGAACGTGTCGAGAGGGCCTATCTTGAACCTTTAAAACAGAATCAGCGCCAATTTTTACCTACTTCTCCCAGGCTGTACGACCCCATCCAAGGGATCTCTGGCATTGGCCGTTATGCATTAGACAACTTATCGCTTTCCCCTTTTGTCGAGGTCGCAGAAAAGATCGCCAAAGCGCTGGTTATTTTAAGTCGCCCTTTGCTCTATAAAGGGCAAAGCGTGCCAGGTTGGTTCCTTTCTCCCAATGACCTCCTCAATGCAAGAAATCGATCGACCTGTCCCAAAGGGAACTTCAATTTGGGACTCGCTCACGGGGTCACAGGCATTTTGGCTTATCTCTCCATTGCTTCCTTACATGGGATTGATGTGGAGGGCCAAAAGGGAGCGATCGGTCGTATTGCAAGCTGGATTCGCAGTAAATCCGTTCTTTATAACAATGCTATTTTATGGCCCTATCACGTTTCTTTTGAAGAAGAGATGGAAGGAAAAACTCCTACGATCAATGGTTTTAAAGACGCCTGGTGTTATGGAGTTCCGGGGATTGCCAGATCTCTTTTCCTCGCTGGAAAAGCGCTTAAAGATGAAGAACTGAAAACATTTGCGGCGACCGCTTTTGGCCATATCTTCAATCGTCGGCAAGAGGCATGGCACCTCCCAGGACCTTCCCTGTGTCACGGAATTGCCGGATTGTTGCTGATCACTCAAGAGATGTCCAAAGAAGAGGGGTGTGAAAGTCTTGCTATACAAGTTCTTGCGTTAAAAGAAATTCTCCTGTCTTTCTATAAGCCAGAAGCTCTATGGGGATTCAAAGACGTGGAACCTGGTCTTCAAGGGAATTTATATGCAATAAATAAACCTGGATTTCTCGAGGGAGCGGCCGGGGTTTTACTCACGCTTTTGGCTCCCCATTCTAAATGGCATTTACCCCTCTTGATCCATGCGTGAGCCTCTATTTGTTCCGGCTCCTTTTTTCTTATTGCGTTCTCCCCGTTGGACGATTGAGGATTGGGAACAAATCCTCAAACAGAAGGAATGGGTGGATGGGATTTATCATCTGTACGAAACAGACGAACTTCTCCGTGAAGCGATCGCCATTGCTTCTCCTTCTCTGTATGCTGCTCTGCAGAAAAAGAATGTTCAGCGCACAGAGGCCATTGGCATTAGTTTACTCAATTATGCTCTGCGTATGGCGACGCGTGCCATCCCATTTGGACTCTTTTCTTTTGTAGCGACAGGATTTTGGGGGCAAAAAACAGAGATCTCTTTTGACTTGAATAAATTATGTAAGAGAGCAAGGCCCGACATGTCCTGGGTCTACGCATTCATTCAAAAATTGTATCAGGAAGAAAAATCTTTCTTCTCTCTCACAGTTCGAACCAATCCATTATCGGGTTCTAACCACGAGAGATTTTTCCTCTCCTATATATATCCCACGGAAAAAGAGGACAAAGCACCTACCCAAACGGTTTCAATCCGTGCCACGCCGCTTGTGCAAACAATTCTCGCCCTTGCCAAAGAGCCAAAAGTAGCCGGTTCTCTGTGCGATGATCTATTAGTTTCTATCTCTGGGCTTGATAGGGAAAAAGTGCAGGGGGTTATTCGGGAACTTTTTTCTAAACAGTTCCTTCTCCCTGCTATTTCTCCTTCCCTACTCAGCTTTTCTCCTTTCGAGGATCTCTTATCTTCCGTGCCAAGCTCCGTTGAAATAGATCAGATCACTCAGAAGATTGAAGCCTATAACCAGCTCCCTTTAGGCAGAGGGGCCTCTAGGCTCGAGGAACTACAGAAAAATATGGAGGCCGTAGCTCCCGCGAAAACATTTCTCCAAATCGATGCTGTATATCGAGGAAGACCATTGAGTCTTTCTCAATCTGTTTACGAAGAGCTAACATCTTCTGCCTCAGTTCTTTGGAAAATATCTGGCCGCCGGTCTTTGTCCCCTTCACACCTAGCCTACCACGCTAAATTCATGGAAAAATATGGTCTTCATAGAACGGTTCCTCTCCTCGAACTACTCAGTGAGGAAAGCGGTCTCGGTTCTTTTGAAAACCATCTGCCTTCGACACCTCCCAAGCAAACATCTCTTTTCACTAAGCGCTGGGAAAAATGGCTCTATCAGAAATGGCAAGAATGCTTACGCAATAAAAACCACGAGCTGGTCATTGATGAACGCACTATAGACCATCTTTTTACTCTCGCAAATGAACGGCCTCACCCTCCTGAAGACGCCCTTCTCTCCCTGGATCTGTTTTGTAAAATTATGACAGAATCTCCGGAACAGCTTGACCAAGGCAATTTCCGGCTCCTTATCACTCAATCTACCTGGCAAGGGGGAAGTTCCATTGGAAGATTTATCGATCTTTTCGATGAAGGAACGCTAGCGCAGTTCAGAGGATTTCTTGAGGCCGAAGAGCACTTAGAAAAGGGATCCCACTTTGTTGAAGTTTCTTATCGGCCTCCCACGGGCCACAACGCGAACGTAGCCATTAGTCCATGCTTTAGAAAATATCGGCTGGATACCGAAGCAAAAAAACGGGATGCCACCTCATTATCTTTAGAAGATATCTATGTGGGAGCGACTCACGATCGATTTTATCTAACCTTAAAAGACGGTGAATGTGAAGTCATCACTCGTGTAGGAAACCTTCTAAATCCCACATTTGCCCCCCTCCCCTTGAAATTCATGCGTGAAGTAACTTTATCTAAATACCAGCTGCTTCACCCATTTTCTTGGGATAGCATGAAACAAGACGCGGTGTTTCTCCCTAGAGTCCGTTTTGGACGAACAGTCCTATCTCCCGCTCAATGGAATCTGGACGCAAATTTATTCCATAAAGAACGTCCAGAAAAAATTGCCCTGCAATTTACTTCGTGGGCAGAGCAATGGAATCTCTCAAAACGTTGCTTCCTAGTCCGGGGTGATCAACGGCTGCTCATCGATCGGCAACATCCAGCACACCTTCATGAAATTTCTCTTAAACTCAAAAAAGGCGAGTCTTTACAGTTCATTGAAGACATTGAAAATCCATGGATTAAAAGTGAGCAAGGGCATCATCTTTGTGAATTTGTTGTCCCCTTCTTGAAAAATCCGGCCTATTCTCACAAAAAATCCATTGTTCCTTCCCCTTATCTCCCAGTCTCCATCGAGAATCGACTCAAGTTATTGGGAAGCGAATGGATATTTGTTAAGTTCTATCTAGATGATGGAGGGGCAACCCGTTTTCTTATACATCAACTCTCCTCTCTTGCTGAAAAATTATGCCGAGAAATGAATGTCGCAGGCTGGTTTTTTATTCGATACCGCGACCCTGAACGCCATCTGCGTCTTCGAATACGGTTGTCCAATTCAGAATCTCTTTCAGAGATTATTTTTATGCTGAATGACCTATCCCTACAGTGGGTAAAGGCAGGTCTTATTAAGGAAATGGTGTTTGGTAACTATGAAAGAGAAGTAGAGCGTTATGGAGGCCCTGGCTGCACCGAAGCAGCAGAATTTATCTTTTGTGCAGATTCTATTTCTACCGTCCACCTGTTGCGCGCCTTCTCCAATAAAACCCTTTCCGTTGCAGAACCTGTCCTACAGGCCTTGAGCGTCATCAACTTTCTCAGAGGCTTTCATTTAGACCCCTCGCAAATGTGCAATTTATTAAACATGGAGAATCGGGCCGAACTAAAGGGCTTTCGGGAACACAAAAACCAGCTCATTGAACTAGTTCAAGCTATGCAAGAAGGTTCTTCTTTAAAAGAGATTGAGCCATTTACTGAAGCCTTCAATTTACGGGAAGGGGCCCAAAAATTTTTCCAGTCCCAAGCGGGGAATTTAGCTCCCGATGCCCTATCCTCAGTCTACAATAGCATGCTCCATATGCATTGCAATCGATTGGGGTGTGATACTGCGGCCGAACAACGCGCCCGACTTTATGCCCACCAGGCTCTGCTCCAATTGGAGCGCCGTTCTCTCCTCAAAATATGAGATTTGGTAACGAAGCTCTATTGACCGATCTGTATCAGCTTACAATTTAAAGGCGGTTTTGCCCTCGCTGCGGGCGACCAATGTGGTCAGCATTTTCTATACACAGAAGGGTTGAAAAATAGGAAAGCGCCCCCTTGGGGAGCGCTTAGATTGATTAGGACTTGCGGATATAGCCGTCAGCAAGACCGGTGGCACCGCCCCACCAAGGCTTTCCGGAGAAGAACACCGTGTCGCCATGACGGAAAACTCGATAGCCACCATCGGGTTTTTCGAGGATCATTTGATAGCCGGTGGTGTAGAAAAAGAACGTAACCTCCGGGTTACTTTCCGCAATTTTGTAGGCTTCTTCCATTGAAATCCCTTTGGCAATCCCGATCACTTGGCTCCAATCTGCTTCCTTGTATTGGGCTACATTTGGGATTTTCTGGAATCCATGAAGCTCCGAAATGGAGATTTCTGGAATCTCAGCGGTGATGTCGCGAGTTAATTCGACAGCAGATAAAGAAGCGGAAGCGGCTAAGGCGGTCAAAAATAGTGAAAATTTTTTCATTGTAAACTCCTTTGCGAACAATTCGCGCGGCCAGAATAGGAAATGGACCGAATTACTGGCAATGGCTCTCTTTCCTCACGAGCGATAAGCATTTGCATAGATAATACTCAGGCTCTATAAGGGTAATCTATGCGATTTGGTAATGAAGCTCTTTTGACCGATCTGTATCAGCTTACAATGGTCTATGGCTATTGGAAAGAGCGGATCGCCGAACATGAGGCCGTTTTTCATCTCTATTTTCGGAAAAAACCGTTTAAGGGCGGCTTTGCCCTCGCCGCCGGCCTGGATGATGTGGTGGGTTATATTGAATCGTTGAAATTTTCCCCCTCCGATCTTGAATATTTGAGCCATTTTTTTGAGCGCCCTTTCTTGGACTTTTTATCGAAGTTTACTTTTCAGTGCGATGTCGACGCCGTGCCAGAAGGTTCGCTTGTGTTCCCACAAGAACCTCTCCTTCGAGTCAGGGGACCTTTATGGCAAGCGCAAATGTTAGAAAGCCCGTTATTAAACCGCGTTAATTTTGAAACGCTCATCGCCACGAAAGCAGCTCGGATTTGTCTAGCAGCCCATCCCGATCCGGTAGTGGAATTTGGGATGAGACGCGCGCAAGGTCCCGATGGGGCCATTTCGGCGAGCCGCGCCGCCTTCATCGGAGGATGCGAGTCCACTTCGCATGTCTTGGCCGGCAAGCTATTCAATATTCCCGTCGTGGGTACGCAGGCACATAGTTGGATCATGGCGTTTGATGAAGAGGTAGAAGCGTTTCGTGCTTTTGCCCGCTCCTTTCCCAAAGGGGGCATTTTGCTCGTCGATACCTACGACTCATTGCGAGGGGTGCAGCATGCTATGGACGTGGCCCGCGCACTCAAGTGGCCTCTGAAAGGAATTCGTCTGGATTCAGGAGACTTAGGGACTCTCAGCATAGCCTGCAGAAAACTCCTCGACGAACAGGGGTTTCACGAAACAAAGATAATGGCGAGCAATGAACTCGATGAATACGCCATCCATGCCTTGAAAAAGCAGAACACCCCCATTTGTATCTGGGGAGTCGGGACCCATTTGGTCACCGCAAAAGACCAACCAGCGCTCGATGGAATTTACAAGCTTGCCGCTATTCGAAAACCGGGTCAGCCTTGGAAACCCAAAGTAAAGCTATCCGATCAACAAGACAAGGCCACAAACCCCGGCATTTTACAAGTGCGCCGCGCCCTCAACGGACAAACGTATACGGGCGATGTGCTGTATGATGAAGAGCTCGGCACAAAGGCGAAGGGCAAAGACCTGCTCATTCCCCTGTTCCGTAAAGGCAAGTTTGTCGGCGAACGACCGTCGCTGCGCGAAATTCAAGCCCATGCAAAAAATGAGCTGAGCCGTCTTCCCGAATCCATCAAACAGCTGGACCGGCCTCAGCCCTATCCCGTGACGCTCGATCCCCTTCTCGTGAAACAAAAGCAAACACTGTTAAAAAAATTATGATCGGTCCAGACGGAAAAAAACGGTGTTTTGAGGGACAGCCAGGTAAAGCTTTTTACGCCGAGTATCACGATTCGGAATGGGGCATCCCCTCTCATGATGACCGGCACCTATTCGAGCTATTGATTTTAGAAGGCGCGCAAGCGGGCCTAAGCTGGGAAATCGTCCTCAAAAAACGGACCGGCTATCGAAACGCATTCCATCAATTCGATCCCAAACGGGTAGCCTCAATGACCGATCAAGAGCTCGATGCGCTAAGGCAAAACCCCGAGATCATCCGCAATCGGCTTAAAATCTTTGCCGCGCGCCAAAATGCCCGAGTTTTTTTACAAATCCAACAAGAATTTGGCTCTTTTGCCCACTACCTCTGGGGATTTGTCAATCACAAACCAATTCTCAACAGTTGGAAAACCTTTCGAGAAGTGCCCACCACTTCAGCAATCAGCGACACCCTCTCAAAAGACCTAAAAAAACGGGGCATGACTTTCGTCGGCTCGACGATCCTCTACTCCTACATGCAAGCTGTCGGTCTAGTGAATGATCACTTCGTCGATTGTTGGCGCTTTGCTCATTCTTCTGATACCCTGGCTACTTTTATGGTAAGTAAAGACAATGCCTGATTTGCGTAAAGGAGCTCCTCTACGTTTGACAAACGCTCGGGGTATAAGTTGCCCAATAAAGTGGCAATATGTATGTGTTTTTTTACTATTTCTAGCGAGACAGTTCTCCTTGAGTGGTAAAACATCGGTCACGTTTACGAAGAGGTGGTGGAATCCACAGCCAGCCTTTTTTTATTTGGCAAACGAAGTTTGCCATCCGAGGGCTGAGCGAGGCGAAGCATAATCGAAGGGAGCGAAGCGACCGATCCGAGCGGCGAAGGACATTCCTTGAGAGAGGAAGGCCGGAGCCGGAGGATCGATTAGGCGAAGGCGCAGCCAGCCCCCCCTAGTAGCTGCCGGTGAGGCTGAAGTGGAGCTTATTCGTGCCCGCGCTATAGTCTTCTTTGTTGTGGAGTTTGAAGCCCCAGTCGAGGCGGAAGGCGAGGTAGGGGTCGAGAGTGTAGCGAACTCCGGGGCCTACGCCGATGAGAAATTGCCGTTTGTCATTATCAGGAACGGCATTGTGGTCGCGGCCCGCACCAAAGTCGAGGAAGGCAAGGAATTGGAGACCATCAGGCATGGTTTTTTTTGCTTTGCCTCGACCAAAGATGGGAAGTTTTGGAGAACGAAATTCAAGGTTGACGATCACACCAGAATCCATGCTCTCTTGCCGTTCGTCATAGCCGCGTACGGAATCATAGCCACCCAAGCCGAGCTGTTCGCTGGGAAGGAGGCAGTTCGAGGCCAGTTGGGTCCGAATTTGTCCGCTAAACCAGACGCCTAGATCGAAGAGTTTGAGGTAGGAAAGAGCCGCACGAACATAGACCCAGTGGTTTTTGGCATCAGGTCTAAGAGAGGCAAAGTCGGCGCCCGTTTGGTCGGGAAGCCATTGGCCCGGAGACCAGTAACTCTCTACATCAAAGTTGATGTGGTAGTCAGATTTTTCGTAGTTGCCCGCATATTTTAGAGCAAGTTGGGTTAAATTGACGGTCTGTCCAAACATCCCCTCTTCGGTGGAGAGGAAGGTGTTATTGGTTCTTTTGAAGTCACCACCAAAAGATATTTCTTGCCGAAGAGCCTGACTCATGCTCAAGGGAACGGTATAGCGGAGGCTAGCTTGGGCACTATAGCCATTGGTTCCAGATGCGTCGGGCACTGTGGGATGGATGGTGGAGTAGCCACCATAGAGGTTCAGCACCTCTTTCCAGGGGAAAAAGATCTGGTATTGCGCGGTGTGGGATTGGAGTTTGTGCACGTCGTAGGAGGCAGTGTATTGGTAAGCGAGGAGCTGGTCTGCCCAAAATGCGTAGCCCCAGTTGAAACCGATGTACCAGCGCTCTCTTCCTGTCGTTGGGATACCGGTGTTGTCGACTCCAGAATAGATTCGTCCACGTCTCCGATCTTCTGTGTAGAGGATAACATCGGTTGTGTAGGGCTCTTCGCCTGCAGCAAAGATCGCGCTGACTCGCCGAAATGGATTTCGGTTCATGAAATCTACATCTTGGATCAGTTTCTGTTCATTGATCGGTTCGCCGTAGGGGAGGTCCGCATATTTCATGAGAAGGGAAGGGTTGGTCCACTGTTCATTGACCACACTTAAACAGCCCATGCGACTCTCGCGCACGAGAAACTGGAGAACGTTATGGCTAATGTCTTGGTTGGGGACCTCAACGATGACAAGAGGATAGAAGTTTTCTTTGTAGTATGCGTGTATCTCTTGGCGAATTTGGGCGATCGTATCAGAATTGACGGGCAGGTGGAGATAGGGGCTCAATCGTTCAGAAAGGGCAGCTAAACTAGTGGGAATATTTAGACCCACGACCTCCACTGCCTCCTGATGGCTCAGCGAATTTTTATTGAGCAGCAGCTCTTGTTTTCCTACGAGCACAATGCCTTGTAGACTGGAGAGTAGGAGACGGTCTGCTACGATCTGATCTGGCGCCACTCCTTCCATTTTTAGACAGGAGATCTCTTCTTGGGTCCAACAGGTTGCGGTGGAGAGGAAAAATAGGAGGGAAAGGTAGCGCATAGGTCCCTATTAGTAAAGGTTACTTTCAAAGATAAATGGGTAAAAACGTTTGAACTCATTGCTTGTGTCTGCACACTCATCTAGCCCTTGATTATGTAAACACTGATTGAGTTTATTACGAGCCATGGGCTTCGCATCCATCGCCATTCCATGGAAGTAGATCGTGTACCAGTTTGTGTAATAGTAGCTCTGGAATCCATTTACAAGCGGTTGATGATCAAATAGTTGCGACGTAGCTACCTGGAACAGATAAATGGATGGGGCGATCGGGGATATAACCGTTACGCAAGGGCCACCACCACCAGAGGGACATGGGGGACAGGTTTGGCAAATGGTCGGAGGAGTATTGGGAACTTTGTAGTAAACGTTGAACTCAGCTACACCCATCGTGTTGCCATAGAATCCGGAACCGTAGTATTCGTTGTATTTTTCATATTGGGTGTCGTTGCCGATTACACTCACTGGCATAACCCCACCGTTGATGTTTTGGCCTGGCGTGATACCGTTTTGAATTGGTGTGACTGTGTAAATTCGAACTTCGCCTCCCGATTGGGCCTGATTGTTTTGGATCACCGCCGTAGAGTTCATGGTAAATCCAGAGCCCCCGGTGCTAGGATTGAGAGGATTGGTATTATCTATGATGAGGGTAATTCCGCCACTTCCCATGGTGGTGCTAAGATCGAGCACTTTTGCAAGACCTGTGTTAGAGGTCATGGTCAAGGTAGTTCCCGCAAAAACGGTGACTGCACTCACTCCATAGGTTGCCGTACCTGCTTGGCCTCCATGTCCAATGGTTGCACTGCTCCCAGAAAGAGATCCGCCAGTTAATGTGACCGATCCAACTGCATTTAGAAAGATGTTGCCGCTGATCGTACCACCATTAGACGTTCCGTTGATGTGGCCGATCTGAGCGATCGGGTGGGTGCCAGGGCCTGCCGTGGCACCATTGATGGAGACGTTTCCGCTGACATGTTCGATGGTGATGTCGCCAGAGGAACTTAAGGCTGCCCCTGGGTTTCCATGGCCGATGGCTGCGACATCATTGCCCGTGATCGTCAAATTCCCATCAATTCGATTAAATCGAATATTGGATGTGGCTCCTGTAAAGAGACCAACTTGGGCCAGGGCATTCGCGCTACCGCCACTTGTTAGAGCGACGTTTCCAACAACGGAAAAAACCGTATCGCCTGAACTAGTACCCACAAATGCTGCATTTCCAGCCAATCCGCCGCCTGCTAGCGTTAAATTACCCCCGATGTAGCCCGTCAATGCGCCGGTGCCGCTTGAACGGAGAAATGTGAGAGAAGATCCGCCACCATCGATTTCAAAATCGCCAACTGTATCAACCAAAATGTTGCCCGATCCAGTCATCTCCAAACTAGAACTGTTCGTGACTAATATATTGCCTCCGGACGCACCTACTCGCCGGCTCGTGAGTTCAAGTCCCGATGTGCCCGTCCCCAAAAGTGACAGTCCATTCAGTTCGATAGCGATGGTTGATGGGGTCGCACATTCTCCTCTGATCTGGATGTCATGATCAGTTGTGCCGATTTGCGGAGTAACCGTATTTCTCTCTACGTGCACCCCTTCACATTGAGAGGCTCCCGATGCACTTCCACGACCATTGAGGCGAATTACATTTGAGCTGCCCGATGTATTCAAATTAACCTGGGCGTTATCTGCGATAAAAATTCCGTGATTATTCGCTCCACTGCCTTGACCCACCCCGTAAAAGTCTAGTGTCGCTCGGACGCCAGAAACCGTCGAAGCCGATGAAGAGGATTGAATGCCAATTCCATAATTCGTCGTCGTGCCTATGCCACCGATTCCTTGGAGGAAAATAGCCCCTGTGCTCGAGGAACTTCCGGTCGATACAACAGAGCCGCCCTCGGTTAGAAAAATGCCTACATTCCCAGTCCCAGTGCCTCCTCCAGCTCCCCGCAAGATCACCGTTCCATCCACTGCGCTAACTTCTACAGTACTGTCGGAGGGAGTGGTAATGAATATTCCTGTATTGCTATTGGTTCCGATCAAACTTCCTTGTCCATCCAACGTGATTCTACCTGCCCCAGCTCCTGTCCCCGTCGATTGGATTAGGGCTGAAGTGGAGAGATTAATACCCACATTGCTTGTAGTCGTTCCACCACCAACTCCTCGGACAAATATGTCTCCATCCACCGTATAAAAGCCCGGAATGACCCCTAGGCCGAGAGAGGAGATCGATACGCCATTATTCCCCGAAGTGCCGGCAAAGCTTCCCTGCCCGTTCACTGTGATGGTCGCTGTGGTCGAGCCAGTGCCTGTAGAAGTAATGGTCGCTCCATTGAGGACATCTACTCCAAGGTTGCCGGTCCCTGAGCCGTTGGCCGTGCCTGTGATCACAATATCTTTTTGCACGGAGGTGACTGCCGGGGTCATCGCATCGAGCTGGCCGCTAATCAACACCCCGTGGTTCCCATTCGTTCCACTTGTACTGCCGATGCCCGAGATCGCAAGGGTCCCTTTCCCAGTTGAGGTGGAGCTAACCTGGGAAGATTGCAGATTGACGCCCCGGTTATTCACAGTAGATCCTGTGGCTTGTCCAACGAGATTGATATTTCCAGTTGCACTAGTAATCTGTGCCACCGACAGTTGTATTCCATCGCAGGCGCCAGCTGTGGCGGGACCGCCAGTCCCAACAAGCCGAATATTTCCACTGCTGCTATTGAGATTGGACAAACTGCCAGTTCCGCTATTGCCCGCGAGCAAAATTCCCTGGCACGTATCGACTCCAGTTCCTCCCTGTCCATAGAGAGAAATCGACCCCGTACCTGTAGCTGTCACAACCCAAGGAAAAACGGTCATTCCTGAAATAGTGGGAGAAAATTCGATCCCGCAAGCAGGCGCAGAAGACGCAGTCACTTGTCCACCATATCCATTGATGACCACATCATGGCCGGCCGTTGAAAGGAGGGTATTTTGCTGTCCGTTCATCGTCGGGTCGGTGAAGAAATAGACCCCTTGCGAAGAGTTGATTGCACTAGGGCTCCCTCGACCGAGGATAGAGATCAAGCCACCGCCAGCATTGGTACAACTAATCAGCGAATCGCTCACCGCCACGCCAATGCTTACTCCACCACTGCCAGAACCTCCCCGTCCGATCCCTTCGATGTAAATATCGCCAGTCGTCGTAGTGACTTTCCCTTGTTTAAATAGAGAGACTCCAGCCACTAAAGCACTCGTCGTACCATCGGCATTGGTGGGTACTTCGCCAAAGATCGAGATGTATCCACTGTTGGTTGAAACCGTGGAGTACACGCCTCCAGCAGGACGAGCGGCAATCGTTGTGGCATTATTGATACTTACCCCAAACGTAGTGGCTGCAGCTTTTCCACCAAACCCAGAAATCTCAATGCTTCCAACGCCCGTTGCAGAGACTGTCGATGCCCCGTCGTCTGCGGCGGTGTTTTGGATGACGACCCCTGAGTTGTTCGAACCGCCCATATTTTGGCCGCCTCGTCCAAGAATAAAAATGTCCTTATCTGCAGAGGTGATCGTCCCATCTTGAACACTGACCCCAAAAGCCAAATTCGATCCAGTGCCCCCTCCATCTCCTCCGGTTCCGTCGACGAGAATCGAGGCGCTATTGCGTCCGGCTCCAGTCGAGCTCAATGTGCTCTTACTGATCAACACTCCGCTCTTACTTGTCGTTGTGCCCGTTCCCGTGCCACTTCCTCGACCTACTACATTTAGGTTCCCTTGTACAACGGTCAGTAGCGAACTGTTTTTGACGACCACGCCCTCGTTCGCGTTCCCTGTTCCAGCCTCTCCCGTCACATATAGATTCCCAAGTCCGTCTGAGGCAAAATTAATCGTCGAATTGTCGACCCGAACCCCGTTATTTCCAATGTTTGGAGCGCCATTGTTCGCATTACCTCCGTATCCAACAATCTCAATATTACCGTCGAGGTTTTGGATCGAATTAGCCGTCATATTTTGGATGAAGACGCCTATGTTATCGCTTGTGGCAAGCTGTCCGATCAATCCTCCACCCGTGCCCTCAATATGCAAGATTCCAGGCGAATCTAAAGCCGTATTAGCGCAGACCAATGTGGTCCCTGCACCCAAGATGTAGACCCCATAATTGGTTGACGTACTTCCAAAACCGATGCCTGTAATCGTTAAATCGCCCTGGCTCACTCCACCGCCGGTCGTACTAATCGTCGAGTTCGCATTGACATTGACCCCAATATTCCCACTGGTGGAGGCCACCGCCACACTGGCGATCCCTTCTAAAGTAATGTTGCCACCCGAGCTGTGCACAGTCCCCGATTGGATCGTGATCCCCGTGTTTCCGGATCCGGCATTTCCACCGAGTCCGCTCATATAGATGTCTTTGATTGTAGTTTGGACAGTCCCAGCGATATTGATGCCACTAATTGGCCCCGCTTCCTGAGGCCCAATCCCCCCCCAAAAGTTGATCGCAGGCGTATCGGAAACCATCGCAAACGTATTAGAAATCGAGGCTGTAGATACGACTTGCAACGTACTGCTAGAAAGAACTGTAAGAGTAGTGTCAACAGCCCAGGAAACAGCAGCGTTCGTGGAAAAAATCACCCGTCCAGAGCCTCCTCCCAACGGATTATTTGCAATTGTGACATTATTGATTGCTAAGGCAGCTGATAGCACTGCATCATCCAGATTGACCGGCGTTGTCGTCACAGGAGAACCGCTGTAGTATTCGTGGGTTGTTCCCATTGCTGGAGCTGCAACTGGTGGAGTCGTTGTGTCGGAATAAAAGAAAGGACCCATTGTGGATCCCAGTGCATTGGTAATCCGCACTTCTGTCGGGTCGAGGAATAGATCGCCCATCAGTCCATTGGGAGCTATCGTTGAAGCTTTGCCACTAAATGCGAGATAGTTGCCCGACACTTCGATGAGGCCGCCGTTGCCCCCCTCTTGGCCTCCTTGCGCGGAAATGGAACCGAAAAATTCGGTCGACTGATCTGACCAAACGATCACTCGTCCTCCATCGCCCAACCCAATGGCATCGGCTTGAATTGAGACTCCTGGATCGATCAACACTTTTTTCGCATGAGCAATGTCTGGATTTTGTCCTCGAAAATCGCCGCCGATCAAGACCCGTCCGCCGCCCTGCTCTGCCGACACATCGATCGAGCCGCCCGCTTCCAAGTGGATCCTATCCCCTAAAATCTGCACATCGTTCGTAACTACTTGGCTGGAAGAGACAACTTCTCCCTGCTCTGCGATCAGGTAGACAGAACCACCCTCTTCCCGCTTGGCAAACGTGGTGATTTTCCCCGCAGATCGGATCGCCGTTTGATAAGGGTCAACTCCCGATCGGAGATCGACTGTCAGCGCTTCAATTTCTCCCGCTTGAACCAGCGGCGTTTGATCACCCGATAACTCCGGTTTGATGTAGATCCAATTGCGCCCCTCGGGCTTAATCAGCACTTCAGAACCGGCGGCTAGAGCCACCCGTCCCTCTCGCGTCTTCAAAAGGCCATGGTTTTCCACCTTTCGGGCGATCAGTGCAATCCGTCCCCCTGCGCACTCAATCGTTCCCAAATTCACAACCCCTTGTGTCGAATCGCCTGCAAACCTGAGTCCATCCTCATTCAAAAATGAATCGTTCAATACATCCAAGGCGGAGGCGATGAATTCGCCCGTATTGATCCGCGCATCGGCGCCGATGATCACCCCATTTGGATTGATCAAATAGACTTTTCCATTCGAGAGCAAAGAACCGAATAATTCACTTGGAAAATCGCCGCGCACTCGGTTCAATACCGCGCTTGCTTCGCTGGGCAAATCGAAATGGACTGCTTCATTTGAGCCGATCGAAAAAGAGTCCCATGATAAAACCGACTTCGGTCCCGCTGTCACCGATAACCGATCTGCTCCGCTCTCGCTAATCGAGGCTTGTCCCGCCACCGTTTCCATTCCGCTTGGAAGAGCTTGCAAGGAGACCCAGGAGGAAAAGATTATGCTTAAGACGATCTTCGAATGAATGAAACGCATATTTACCAGCTGCTGTTTAACATCAACCAAACACCGTAGCATGGAGTAGAAAATCAATTTCTTCAATTCTTTTTTTAAGAAATATTATCCATAGATTTTACCACTGAGCACAGTGAGACGAGATTCATGCTTTTTTTGGGGGTGTGGGGCTTCCCCATACTTTCGTGAACGTGCCCGTGTGCGCGCCCGCGCCCGATTTTCTCACAGAGGAACAGGATAAGCAGGATCGACGAAACGTCGGCAGGATTTGCAGGATAAAATTTTAAATCCTGCTTATCCTGGCAGCGAAGCTGATCCTGTCTATCCTGTCTTTTTTGTGAGAGCATAGCTAACTAAGAGATGAAGATAGCGATGGAAAAAGAATTGATCACGAAAAGGGAATAGAGAAACATGCGGCGACCCCACAAGCGATCATTGGTCGCATAGAATCCCTTCACGGCCAAAATGAGCCAACCCAGTGAAACGGAAAGTACGACCACGAGATAGAGTGTCTTTGTGTAGTGAAGAAAAAAAAGAGAAGGGGTTATGCAAAGAAACGCGATCGTATAGAGGAAAATATGGATTTTAGCGGAGGCCATTCCTCTATAAACCGGCAAGACGGGAATCTTTGCAGCGGCATAGTCGTCTTGTCTGTAGATGGCGATTGAATAGAAGTGGGGCATTTGCCATAGGACAAGGATTAAAAAGAGGCAAAGCGCTCCCCCATCCAATTGATGACTTGCAGCAGAGTAGCCAACAACAGGCGGTATGCCGCCGGCGATGCTACCAATGGCCGTTCCATACTCTGTCCGATATTTCAAGGGAGTGTAGACACCCACATAAAAGAGAAAACCGATCAGCGCCATCGTGAGAGCTAATGGGTTCGTATATAAAAATAGTATGCCTAAGCATCCCAAAGCTGCGGCAAATAAGATGGCATTTGGGGTTTCAATCAGACCGAGAGGAAGTGGACGCCGCTTGGTTCTTGCCATTTTTTGATCGGCTTCTACATCGATGCAATTATTCAACACGCAAGAAGAAGCCATGATCAAATTGAGGCCGATCAACATCGTGAAAAAGGAAAAGGGATCAAAATGGCCAGCCAGCGCAAAGCCGGCTGCTGCCGTGATCGAATTCCCAAATAAAATCCCAGGCTTGGTCAAAGAGAGATAGCATTGGATCGGAAGAGCTAAGCTCATGTCATCATTCGATAGTTGAGGCTATACATGATCCACAAAGAACCAAAAATAACCACCAGGGCCACCAAGGCCATGAAGATGAAAAAGATCAAATTCCAATGGTTCTTTGTCTCCCGACCTAAATGGAGAAAGCAGACCAGTTGGATGAACGCTTGCAAAATAGCAAGAGTGACAATCCAGACTAGAGTTGGAGTTCTAGGCATAAGTTTTTGGTCTACAATGATATATGCTCCAAGCGTGAGAATTAGAGAGAGGACAAATCCGGCTATGTACCACCGGAAGGCAAGGCGCCCTTCTTGCGCACGGCTACTCATGAACCTAATCCTCCAAAGCTTAATAAGTTATTTAGGGTCGATTTTGCGGCAATTTTTGCACCGAATTTGAGCGAAGTGAATATTGGGACAACAATATTTACGAGGTCGGAGGTGCGAAAAGTGCCCAATAGCGCGCCGTAAAGAAGTTGTGAAGAATTGGAGGATAGGTTCACAAGACCCCCATTAGATAAACGATGGTGAAAATGAAAATCCAGACAACGTCGAGGAAGTGCCAAAACATCCGGAAACAGGTCAATCTTCGGTGAGTGGAAGGAGTGAGCCCCTTGATGGCAATTTGTCCCATTAGAGTAAGAACCCAAATCAGTCCGCACGTGATGTGGATTCCGTGGGTACCCACAAGGGTGAAAAAGGAGGAGAGAAAGGCGCTTCGCTGCCAACTATTTCCCTCTCTGACAAAATCGGAAAATTCTTTCAATTCCATCCCCAAAAAGAGGGCTCCTAATAGAAAAACTAGAATCAACCAGAAGATTGTTTGGTATTTTCGATTATGTACTGCAGCGAGCATTGCTGGGCCACAGACAAAACTGCTGACGAGAAGCGCCATCGTTTCGCCCAGCACAAAAGGAAGGCTGAAGAGCTCTTTACCGGAAGGGCCGCCGAATGTTTTGTCATGAAGAATTCCAAATGTGACAAAAAGGACAGAAAACAAAATGCAGTCGGTCATGAGATAGACCCAAAAACCAAAATAGGTTTTGTCGGCTAGCTCTTTTTCGTGGTGGTGATGCTCAGCTGTGGATACCATGAGCTCCCCTTGCAGCTTCAATTTTTTCTACCTCGGAGGCAGGAATGATAAACTCCACTTCATCATCGCATAAGCGGGCGATCAAACATGCGACCGTTCCAAGAAGAGAGAGGATCGCAAGAGGCCACATATGCCAAACGATGGCAAAAACGACGCCTGAGGCAAAGAGTGCAGTGATCAGTCCCATGTACGAATTTTTGGGCATCAAAATGTCGTGGTAGACCGGTTTTTTATGCACTTTTTCCTTCTTCATTTCCCAAAAGGCGTCGCGCGAATGGACTTCGGGAATGACGGCAAAATTATAAAACGGCGGCGGTGAAGAGGTAGACCACTCCAGGGTTCTTCCATCCCACGGATCGCCCGTTGTATCCCTATGGTTTTTCCGTCGAACCACGCTCACAAAAAGCTGAACCATTTGAATGCAAAAACCGACTGTGATGACCGCCGCTCCAACTGCGGCGACGATGAAGAATGGCTGCCAACCGGTGGACGCTTCATAGTGATCCAGCCGTCTCGTCGCTCCCATGAAACCCAATTGATAGAGAGGCATGAATGCAATGAGAAAGCCCAAAATCCAGCACCAAGCGGCCCATTTTCCCAGCCGCTCATTCAACTTATACCCCATGATTTTTGGAAACCAGTAGGTAAAAGCGGCAAAAAAGCCGAATACGACCCCAGGAATGATCACAGAATGGAAGTGGGCGATTAAAAAGAGGCTGTTATGGACCTGAAAATCGACGGGCGGCACTGACATCAAAACTCCGGCCATTCCGCCAATAGTGAATGCGATGACAAAGCCTAAAAACCAGAGCATGGGGGATAAAAATACAATCCGGCCCCGAAAACTCGTGAATAGCCAGTTGAACACCTTCACGCCAGTCGGAACTGCAATCAGCATGGTCATGATCCCAAAAAAGGCATTGACTGAGGGTCCTGCGCCCATTGTGAAAAAATGGTGGAGCCAGACGATAAAAGACAAAATCGTGATCACCACAATCGCCCATACCATGGAGACATATCCAAATAGTCTCTTGCTTGAAAACGTGGCAACAACTTCGGAGAAAACGCCAAATGCCGGCAAGACGAGAATATACACTTCTGGGTGACCCCAAGCCCAAATCAGATTGACAAACATCATCGGGTTGCCGCCGAAGCCGGGGGTGAAAAAATGCATTCCCAAAAGACGATCGAGTGAAAGCATCCACAAAGTCGCCGTCAAAATGGGAAACGCAAAGATCACCAATACGGTCGTGGCTAATGCGGCCCAGCCAAATAGGGGCATTTTCATCATCGTCATCCCGGGACACCGCATCTTGATGATCGTCACTAAAAAGTTGATGCCTGAAATTAGGCTGCCCACCCCCGCCATCTGCAAAATCCAGATCCAATAATCGACTCCGACGCCGGGGCTATATTCAATGCCCGAAAGAGGAGGATAACAGAGCCAGCCAGCCGGGGAAAATCGGCCTACGATTAAAGATAGATTCACTAAAAAGGCGGCAAATGCAAAGAGCCAGAAGCCCAAGGCATTTAAAAATGGGTAGGCCACATCTCTTGCGCCAATTTGCAGAGGGACCACGAGATTCATCAAGCCAAATACGATGCCCATCCCCACGAAAAAAATCATCGTCGTCCCGTGCGCCGTGAAGATCTGCTGAAAATGGTTCGAAGAGAGGTAGCCGTGGGAATCGCCGACGGAAAAAACTTGTTGCGCTCGCATCATTGCCGCATCAAAAAAGCCCTTGAATAGCATGAGGAGAACGACCACAAAATACATCACGCCAATCCGCTTGGGATCGAGCGAGGTGAGATATTCTTTCCAAAGCCGTTTCCAATGTTTGTAGTAGATGAGAAAAGCGATCGCGCCAACTGCGGCCAAAATCATCGAGAGGCCCGCGGCATTTTCAATCGCATCGTGCTGAAATGACTTTAGAGTCATCCTCCCAAAAATCAGTTCCTGCCAGCTCATTTCAATTCCATCCCGGGCATCATGTATTGCATCACGATTTTGTCATAGAGATCGCCCTCCGTTAGCACGTAGAGAGCCACTGGATTATTTTCGCTCGGCTGAACAAGTCCCACATACTCTTGTACGTTGAGCTGTTTCGCCGATTGTTTCGCTTCGCTTACCCACTGCGCAAATTCCGCTTCCGAACTTGCTTTGGCCGTAAACGTCATACCGGCAAATCCTTTGCCGCTCAAATTGGCTGAAGAGCCCCGAAACGTTCCTGTCTCGTCCGCAATTAGGTGGAGCCTTGACGTCATGCCGGGCATCGCATAGATTTGCCCCCCAAGTCTTGGGATCCAAAATGAATTCATCGGCGCGTCGGAGGTGATCGAAAAATCGAGTGGAGTTTTTTCGGGAAACTGCATGAAATTGACCGTCGCAATCCCCTGCTCTGGGTAGATGAAGAGCCATTTCCAACGGAGCCCTACGACCTGAATCTTCAATGGCTTGTTTGGACTTTGGAGCGGTTTAAAGGGATCTAATTCGTGGCTGCTTTGCCAAGTGATGACACTCAAAATAGCGATGATGATGAATGGGAGTCCCCACCAGATCGCCTCTGCGGTCAGATTATAATCCCAATTCGGATCATATTTCGCCTTTTTATTGCCGGCACGGTAAATCCACGCGATGGCGGCCGTGAGAATAAATACCGGGATCACCACAATCAACATCAACAGGGTCGCAACCATAATCAGATCGCGTTGCTTCGCCCCGATCAATCCCTTTGGATATAAAACCGCCGCCTGGTTTCCCTTCAAAAGCCAATAAATGAGAAACAAAGTCGCCAAGCTGAAGAGAACCACGAAGATGGCATACCTGAATTTTTTACTCATAAGCGGCTTGTGTATAACCTGTTTGCATCCTCTATGTCTAGAAAAAATTTTACCTCCTATTGCAGATAAATTCCCATTTCTTCATAAGGAGATCGAAGAGCTCTGTAAACTAACACATAACCAATTGGTTGTTATGAACTTAAAATTGATTTACCTACTCCTTCTGTCTCCCCTTGCTTGCCCCGCCACGGAACCTCAAGCGATCGTGCAAGAGATTGTGGCAAAGGCTGGCATCGAGATCAATGGAAACAAACCCTGGGATATCCATATCCACAACCAAGAGTTTTACGCCAAAGTGTTGGAAGGGGGATCCCTCGCCCTCGGCGAAACCTACATGGCAGGTTGGTGGGATTGCTCTTCGCTCGATCAATGGTTTTATCAAGTTCTCCGATCCGATTTAGAAAATAACATCAAACCTAGCTGGGAACTCCGCTGGAATGTGCTCAAAGCCAAACTCTTCAATCGGCAAGACAAGCTGGGCAGTCTAAAAGTGATCGCAGGCCACTATCAACTTGGAAATGATCTATTTAAAGCAATGCTAGGCGAACAAATGGCCTATAGCTGCGGCTACTGGAAGCGTGCCTCCAACCTCGATGAGGCCCAAGCCGCTAAATACGACCTGGTCGCCCAAAAATTAAACATGAAAAAGGGGATGCGAGTCCTGGACATCGGCTGTGGATGGGGCGGATTTGCCAAATACATTGCCCAACACTATGGGGTGCAGGTGGTCGGCATTACCCTCTCAGAAAATCAAGCAGAGTATGCCAGAGAAAATTGCAAAGGACTCCCCGTCGAAATCCTCGTACAAGATTACCGAGATGTGCAAGGAACATTCGATGCTGTAGTGGAAATTGGAATGTTTGAACACGTGGGCGTTAAAAACTACCGCACATTCATGGAGATCGTGCACCGCATCCTAAAAGATGATGGCCTCTTCATGCTCCATACCATCGGCAGCAACCGAACCTCCTCTCTCGCATCTGATCCTTGGCTGGAAAAGTACATATTCCCCAATAGCCATCTCCCCTCCATTGTACAAATCGGCAATGCGGTCGAAGGGCTATTCATCATGGAAGATTGGCATAACTTTAGCGCCGATTACGACAAAACACTCATGGCCTGGTCTGCTAACTTCGATCAACATTGGGAGAAATTCCAATCCCAATATCCGGAGCCATTCTACCGGATGTGGAAATACTATCTGCTATCCTGCGCAGGTTCTTTCCGTGCACGGAACATCCAACTCTGGCAAGTGGTCTTATCCAAGAAAGGGCTCGTCGGGGGTTACGACTCCATCCGTTAAAGCTCTTTGTTTTATTTAAAGAAGGACAGGATAGGCAAGATCGACGAAACGTCGGCAGGATGTGCAGGATAAAAATTAAAATCCTGTCTATCCTGCCTGATCCTCCCGCGCAGCGGATCCTGTTCTTTTTTTGCACAGCTTTGATCGCGTCCGACTTTTTTTCTTGGCGCATTTTGCGCCTCATAAATGCTCTTCTAGTTGTATTTTTTTCTTCGTTTCCTTTAGATTAATCGCCTCAAAATTAAACCCTTCCGATTTATGACTAGGTGACTTTTCCCGATGATCGACGTGCAAGGGATTGCTGTATCCACGATTGAAATCATGAAAAATCCCCCTGTTTTCGCAGAGAATAAAGAAAATTCTTTAAAAAAATTCACACAAAATTTATATCAAACTTATGAAATCTTTAAGAAGGATTCGATCAAAACTGTGGCTCCTCCTGATCCTCTCCGCGATACCTCTTAAAATATTGGGGATGTCTGGCATGGGAATGCAACCTAAAGAGGGACTACCCCTCTTTTTCTGGAAAGAGGGCCCCTTCATCAATTTTGGAGACCACCTTTCCTTAAAACTCGTGGAAAGGATCGTAGGGACCGACCTGGACTATTATTGCAAAAGACTAAAACGTCCTGTGAAGAAGCTTTTGGCCATCGGATCGGTTTTCTACTTCGCTACAAATGACGATGTGATCTGGGGATCAGGTATCAATGGCAAAACGTTAGAGAAAAAGCATTATGAATTTACCCGTTTAGATGTTCGTGCTGTCCGTGGCCCCTTAACCCGCCAATTTTTGAAAGAGCATTTCCAGATTGATTGTCCAGAAATTTACGGGGACCCAGCGCTCTTATTCCCCTACCTATTTCCAGAATTTAAGAGAAAAATTTTCCCCACCTATAGCTATATTATCATTCCCCATTTTTTGGAATTGCACCTATTTCCAAAAAGCAAATACCCAAATGTGGTGTACCCAACTGACCCTTGGAACGAAGTGATTGAGAAGATCCTCGACAGCGCATTCGTCATCTCTAGCTCTTTGCACGGGATCGTCATTGCCGAAAGCTATGGAATTCCTGCGCGCCTTTTGAGAGTCACCGAAAATCAGAACCTCTTCAAGTACCAAGACTACTATTTAGGAACAAATCGCCCCAATTTCCAATATGCCCAATCCATTGAAGAGGCATTGGAGATGGGAGGTGAGCCCCCTTTTGAGTGTGATCTGCAAAAACTCTATGAGGCCTTTCCCTTTGAGTTTTGGCCGAATGCAAGAATCTGTGTCCCAAACATCCCAACGAATGGAAGGTTATGAAAACAAAACATTTCCCTCTCTTCATCGGCTTACTAACGCTCGCCTTTGGATCCCATCTTCAAGCACAGGTCGATCCAAATGAGCTTCGAGACTATTACGAACTAGACGATGTAAGTCCTGATGAACACGAGGAAGAGACTGGCGAAGTGGGGGATCTATCGTCTTTTCCCGATCTGGAAAAGACGGCGCAAGACTTTATATTGGAGACCAAACGGATCCGGATCCCCGGTTATCCCGATGCCTTCAACCCCTCCCTCACAAGATGGCGAGGGCAAATTTTATTGAGCTTCCGCATCTACCATCCATTCAACCGCTCGACCAATCAAATCGGCCTTTGCTGGCTCGATGAAAATCTCGACATCACCGGCGAGCCCACGATCTTGGAATTTTTTCAGAACGATTTCCACAGCTTAATGAAGAGACAAGACCCTCGCTTAATCACCTTTGGCGATCGGCTATTTGTCGTTTATAACAACCAACTCAAAGACATCCCCAGGCCAGAAGTGCGGCGTATGTTATACGCTGAGGTACAATTCGATGGAGAACATTTCTATGTAGAAAAATCGGAAATCCTTCTCCACTTCGATGGAGAAAATGCAATGCGACCCGAAAAAAACTGGGTGCCGTTCGATTATCAGGGCAGTCTTCTTTTGGGCTACAGCCAAATCCCCCACCGCATTTTAAGGCCGCTCCCAGGCACCAACACGTGCGAAACAATGGATTCCACCTTTGCCTCAATCAAATGGAATTGGGGCGTACCAAGAGGGGGAACTCCAGCTCTGATTGAGGGGGGAGAATACCTTGCCTTTTTCCACTCTTCAAAGAATATGGCCAGCGTCCATTCCAAAGGCAAAACCATACTCCACTACTTTATGGGTGCATACACCTTTTCTCTAAATCCCCCATTTCAGATCACCCGCATCAGTCCTGAACCGATTGTAGGGAAAGATTTTTACCATGGGGCTTCTTATAAAACATGGAAACCAGTTCAAGTCGTCTTTCCAGGAGGATTTATCCAAGATGGCCAATACATTTGGATCGCTTATGGGCGCCAAGATCATGAAGTTTGGGTCGTAAAACTGGACCGGCAAAGACTGCTCGATAGTCTCGTTCCAGTCAAAACGATTAGTGAATAAAGCGTTTGAACCGAAGGAAAAGCAATGGGTACAAATCAATTGCAACGGGTGTTCTTTGTCTGGATCTTTTTGGCAGGATCGGCTCTTTTTGGCTCCGATCCACTCGATCTGGAAGAACAAACAGACGAGTTTGTTTTAGAAACAAAACGGATCGAAATCCCAGGATATGCCTATGCGTTCAACCCTTCCATCGTCAAATGGCGTGGCCACATCATCCTCTGTTTCCGAGACATTCCAGATCCCAAACAATCCTTCACTTCCAATCTCGGTCTCATCTGGCTCAATGAAAATTTCTCCCCCGTCAGTGAGCCTCAAATCTTAGATTTGCGCGAAGAGATTCCCTATATTCCCTGCCGCGCTGAAGATGGTCGGCTCGTCATCTTTCAAGACCGCCTCTTCCTCGTCTACAGCGACAATCGAGAAGAGGCCATTTCCAAGGGGGGCTTCCGACTCTACATTGCCGAACTAGAATTCAACGGTTCCACCTTTTCTGCCACCCACATCGAATGCCTTTCTCAATACGAAGGAGAAAGTAGAAACATACGCGAAAAAAACTGGGTCCCCTTTGTCTATGAAAACTCGCTCCTTCTCGCCTACAGTTTGAACCCCCATAAAATATTCTATCCGATCTTAGGCACTGGGGCATGCGAAACAGTTGCCTGCACAAACCAATCACTTGATTGGAATTGGGGAGAACTCAGGGGCGGCACTCCGGGCTTGCTTGAAAATGGGGAATACCTAGCCCTTTTCCACTCCTCCATCCCTATGTTAAGCGCCCATTCCAACGGCCGCGAAATCCTCCACTACTTCATGGGCGCCTACACCTTTTCTGCAACGCCCCCCTTCCACCTCACGAAGATCAGTCCCCATCCCATCGTCGGCAAAAACTTCTATCGTGGCCCCACCTACAGACCCTATTGGAAATCGGTCCGGGTCGTTTTCCCAGGAAGCTACATCATCGATGGCCCCCACCTTTGGGTTGCCTACGGAAGGCAAGACCACGAAGTGTGGGTCGCTAAATTCGACAAACAGAAGCTTCTCGATAGCTTGGTCTCGATCCAACCGAAAGAAAGCCCTGAGCCTCCCATATTCCCCGTGGATCAAGAACCGAACTCCTAGTGGTGACCACCGCCATGATGATGTCCACCGCCGCCATGGTGATGTCCGCCGCCACCATGATGGTGGTGACCACCGTGGTAATGGTTGTGATAATACCAATACTCATCTTCATTATCGAACCAGATCCCGTTGTACCAGCCGGGACCGATCCAAACCTGAACCTCTGTGTTACCACCATCGTCATCATCTCCTCCCACTTGAACACCGGCCCGCACCATCGCATGACCCATATTCCAAGAAAGAAGAAGAATTAAAAAAATCGCCACTTTATGCATCTTTACCTCCTATTGTCTTCAGGACAAAGCCCCCGAAGGATCCCTTTTTGCCCTTTCTTTTCATCAGAAAGAACAGGATAAGCAGGATCGACGAAACGTCGGCAGGATAGGCAGGATAAAATTTCAAATCCTGCCAGCGAAGCTGATCCTGCCTATCCTGTTCCTTTTTTTTGCGCATCATTACCTTGCTCTTAATGCATTCAAAATCACTGCTACATCGATGATCTCTTGGAGCATCGCCCCCACAGGCGGCGGGATCAAACCAAATGCCGCAACCGCCATCAATAAAAAGCTAAGCCCCATGCCAATAAAAATGCTCTGCTTGGCAATGTAAATCATCCGCTGCCCAATCGACACCGAATCGGCCACCTTGGACAAATCATCGACCAACAACACAATGTCAGCCGCCTCGGCAGAAATCGCAGTCCCGTAGGCGCCCATCGCAATCCCCACTGTGGCTGTGGCCAGCGCCGGCGCATCATTGATCCCGTCGCCCACCATAATCACTGGATTGTAACGCTCTCCGATCTTGCGTACGAAATCCACCTTTTGCTCTGGAAGAAGTTCCGCTTCCACTTTTGAAATCCCCGCCTGGCGCGCGATGACCTCCGCATTGCGCCGACTATCGCCCGTGAGCATCACTATCTCTTTTACCCCCAGCGAACGGAGCCGCTCAATCATCGAGGTCACAGCTGGACGGATCCGATCACTCAACACTAAACATCCGATGAGCTTCCCGTCCCGCGCCACCAAAATCAACACCTTGTCTTGCTCGTAGTAAGAATTCAAAAGAGACTGCTGCGCTTTGAGCTGATCTTTTCCAATCCGCTCCTCTAAAAAATAGGGAGAACCGATGCAATAGCGGTGCCCCTCAACCTCCCCCTCGACTCCCCTCCCCGGTGTCTCTTGGACATGCGCTGGAACCGGAAGCGTAGCGTGTGCCTCCTTGGCCCTCCGCACAATTGCCTGCGCGATCGAATGGGAAGAATATTGTTCGATCGCTCCTGCATGAATCAAAAGCTTTTCCCGATCCTCTTCTCGAATCGAAATCACCTCTTCCACAAAGGGGGTGCCAAACGTGATCGTCCCCGTCTTATCGAATAAAACCGCCTTCGCGGAAGCCACCTGCTCAATTGGCGCGCCTCCCTTCACAATGATCCCCTCATCAGCCGCTCGGTTGATCCCGCAAATCACCGCCAACGGGGTCGCCAAAATCAATGGACAAGGAGTTGCCACCACCAACACCGCAAGAATCGTGGAAGGCTCTCTCGTGATCCAATATCCCAAGGCGGCCATCCCCAAAGTAAGAGGAGTGAAAAACACGGCGTATCGATCGGCGAGCCGTTGAATTGGCGCCTTTTCTTCCTGCGCTCTTTTCACCAACTGTACGATTTTTGCATACTGGCTCTCTTGACTCACCTTTTCGGCGCGCATCTCGATCGCCCCATTCACATCGATGCTACCGCTCAAAACCCGATCCCCAACCCGTTTACTCTTAGCCAACGGCTCTCCCGTCAGCGCCGACTCATCGATCTCCGCCTCGCCCTTTACAATCATCCCGTCGACCGGCACAAAATCCCCAGGTCTCACCAGCAACACATCGCCGACACCCACCTCTTGCACATCGACCTCTTCAAAATGGCCGTCGGTCTTCTTGCGCGCGATCCGAGGCGCTCTCTCCAACAATGTCCGGAGTGACGAAGTCGCGCGCTTTAAACCATACGCCTCGATCGCCTCTCCGCCAGACTGCATCAACACCACCACGGCTCCCGCGAACGCCTCATCGAGCAATACCGCCGTGACAATCGCCAACATGGCCACAATATCGGAGGCAAACTGCCCCTGCATCATGCCCCGCGCAGTACGATAGACAATTGGAAGTCCGCCCCCCACTAAAACGGCCAGCCAAACCCATCGACTTAATTCGGTTTCATGAAAAACAAAACGGAGCACCACGCCGAGCAAAAGGCCAATCAGCGCAAATAAAGGAATTGGATATTCTCTGAAAAAACGGCCAGCTTTAGCCCACATTCTTACCTTCAAATATCTTCGTAGCTGTCCCCTCCGGGAGGAGGAAGCTTGTCCCCTTGGCCATTTTGCCGCAAAATCGAGATTCTTCGCTCTTTCAATCGATCGATCTCCACCTGGATCCGGGCGGCCATTTCCCTATTTTGCTGGGCAAGTTCCAAATGGCGTCTTGTCTCCAAATAAGCTTTGTCCTCAAACTGGAGCCGTTCTGCCTGATTCTCATGTCGAAGAGCCGCCCCTGTGTAGCCAAGCTTCATCTGCTCAAGCTCGATGATTTGGTCATCGATTTCCTGTACCTGTATCTGCCAGCTCGGCTTAGATGCCAATACCGTTGTCATCCCCGACAAACCCAAAAAAAAGATCATCGGCAACATAAAAAAACGGGAATATCGCACAGCCTTACCTACCCTTGTCTCCCCCCCCTATATCCGATCCCTCCCTCAGAAGCAAGCTTCGCTTTGCCTTCATTTACCCTTTCCCCTATTCTGTACTTGTTATGCGCAAATGGATTCTTGGCTTTACTCTCTGCATCGCCGCACTCTCAGGGGGAGAGTTCCTGTTCCTAGAACGACTTGAAACGGCGAAAAACGGTGATTTCATCGTCCTGGAAGCCAATAAAACCATCACCCTGCTTGCGGTCCGCTCCATCAAAAACCAAAAATTGATTCTAGAAGAAATATCGGCTCCCTCTCAGGCTCTCAAAAAACGGACCGGCAGTTGGGCCGATTGGATCCAGAGCCAAGCTCCCGGTCACACCTCTTGGTCGATGATGGAAATTGACCTCAACGACAAGCAAATCATCGAATGCTACTCTTTCAGCCGCGCCTCCTGGATCTCTCAACAAGACAACCTGTTGGCGACCCTGCTCAACCTTCCCTTAACCCCCATCCAAACCGAGCAACGGCGCAAAATTGGTCCCGTTCCACAAGAGGGAGAACCTGACCACCGAAAAATTTGGAATCCCCCCCTGATCGTCAGTGGAGAAAAACTCGAAAGCGCCCTCTTCGACGTGTTCGAGGCTCTTTGGCCCCAAGACGGAACTGAACTCTCAGGCAAAAAAGTATCCCTTTACTTCGACCAACAAAAACACTCTCCACTCCCCTACTGGATCCAAGTCGAATCCTCCCATGCCACCGCCTCAGTCCGGGCCATCGATTCTGGAAAAAACCTACCCACCATCTTCCGCACCTTGCCCCGCCGCATCCCCGAATTCATTGCAGCGCCCATCAAAACAAAAGAAGGGATCCGTCTCTCCCTCAAAAGCCCCAAATACTACAAAGAATTCGAACTCTTTGCCATCGATGTGACCTCGAAAGAAAAAGAGATCCATCCGATCACCCGTTCTCTCACCAGTGGTCAGGGTGAAATCCTAAACATTGACATATCGAATGAAGAGCTTGAGCAAGTTCTCCAGCCTGACCACAAATACACCTGGCTCGTTGTCCCCACTGGACACAGCGAATCCTATACCGAATCTCACAAACCCTTCCTCTGGACCCCTCACTAAACGAAAAGCAATTCACAGAGAGAAATAATCTTCTTTCTCTGTGTATCTCCCACTAATCTCTGTGTAACTCTGTGAATTGCTTTTTTGGAAAGCCCCCGCCTCTCACCTGTTTTTTTTCTTTTCTTTACCTAAAATTAATTTGAAAACGGCCGGTTGTGAACAGCTCCATTGAGAGGCCCCTTGGAGAAACCTTTCTACACCATTCCTGAGAGCCAAATAATCGATACAAGAAACTCATAACAAGTGACTTATGAAATACATTAGAGGGCGGTGGATTTCAGGGGAGATGGATCAAGGACTTACGTTTGGAAAGGTTGAGTTATGAACAAACTTTCCACAATCGAAAAATTGCTTGCCTTTGCGTTAACGCATCGCCTACAATCTAGCGGAACTTATAGCCATGATTACTAAAAAGATCGGATCTCTCTACACCCTTAGCAAATCGAAAAAGGTGCTGCGGCAAATGTTGCGCCTCTATCGGCAGAAAAAAAACGGCCTCGATCTCATAGGAAAAGAGAGAATTCAATCCCTTTTAACTGGATTACAGACGGCGATTTTCCAAAAAAATGCCCAAATTGCCGGCCGCATGGCCCATCAGTTAGAAGATACATCCAGGCGCCTCATGCCCAAGACAACTTGGGACAAACTACGCGACTTCGTCGGTGCCATCGGCTTTGCCCTGCTCGTCGCAATTGCAATTCGGCAAATGCTCTTTGAATTTTACACCATTCCAAGCGGCTCCATGCGCCCCACACTAAAGGAGGGCGATTTTCTCGTGGTCTCCAAAAGCGATTTCGGCATCAACACCCCTCTCCGCTCTGGCCATTTTTACTTCGATCCCACGCTTGTCATGCGCGGCTCAGTTGTCATTTTTGGTGGCGAAAATATGGACATGCCCGATGACGATACAATGCATTTCTACGTCTTCCCCGGCAAAAAACAATACATCAAGCGATTGGTGGGAAAACCTGGCGACACCCTCTACTTTTACGGCGGCGAAATCTTTGGCGTAAATGGACGGGGCCGAGAACTCAATGAACTACAAGATCCCGACCATTTTAGCATTGAGCACATCCCCTACATCCGGTTTGAAGGAAAAGTGGAGTCCTCTGCTCCATCGACACAAGGCATTTATCCTTCTGTCGTTCTCTACCAAATGAATCAGCCAGTGACCAAGTTGTCTGTCAATCGATTGGGTCAAGTATCCGGCGAAATGATCCCCCAAAAGGGACAACCTCTCCTCAAACAATTCTCCGATTTATGGGGATTTGGCAATTATGCAATGACCCGTCTCTTGACGAAAGAGCAAGCAGAGAAGCTCCATCCAGGTGCCACACAAGATCTCGAGCCCGCCACACTCTATCTCGAAATCAACCACCACCCCTCTCTCTCCTCTGCCCACCTTCTTCGCGACGAGCAGGGACGAATCCGCCCAGGCCTTGGCTACAGCACGTCACTTTTCCCTCTTGCGCAAGAACATCTGGACGAACTAATGCACCACATCACCACTTGCCGATTTGAGGTGAAAAACGGACATGCATTCCGAAACGGTTACTCAAATCCCACCGACTCCTTTGCTCCAGAACTTCCCGGCGTTCCCGATGGAACCTACGAAATTCAAGATGGCGTGGTCTCGAAAGTCCTCTGGGGAGGAGTCGTCAAACATCTCCCCTCCAATCACCCGCTCTACCACTCTTCCCTTGTTCAGACCCTCTACAACCTCGGCTTTGAGTGGCACACCTATTTCGAACCCTCTCTCCACGCTCCCCTCCCATCGCGCTACGCCTATTTCCGTTCAGGCGATCTCTGCCTCGTTGGCGCTCCCATTGTAAAGAAAGGGGATCCCCGTCTCACCCTCTTCCTCAAGCGGGAATACCAAAAGCAATCGATCTCCACCTCTGTCAAACCCTACCTTCCATTCGATGACGCAGGTCCTCCATTCACAGAAGAGGGAACCCTCGACATCGACTTTGTCAAAAAACATGGATTGACCATTCCAGATAAAATGTACTTGGTCATGGGTGATAACCATGCCATGAGCGCCGATAGCCGCCAATTCGGCTTTGTTCCGCAAGACAACCTCCGCGGCGGGGCTAGCTTCCTCTTTTGGCCTGCAGGCTCCCGTTGGGGCGCTCTTCCACAGGCAATCGCTTCCCACCTCACCCTTCCCAATCTCCTCCTCTGGACTCTCACTCTATCGATCACCTTTGCCTCTTACCTCTACATCCAAAGAAAGTTTTCTCGGCCCCTCACCTTTGATAAATGAGTACCCCAAACCCTGTCCGCCATAAATGGCCAGAACTCGTTGATTATACCCCAGAAGCAAGCAGAAAAATCGCCCAAACCCTCCTTCTTCCAATACCACGGTAGCCTTTCTACAATGAACATGATTCCATTAATCGAGGATATTGCTCAGAGGGACAATGAACCTATCTCAATAAATCTGATTTCGCGATCTTTGAGCGTTTTTTGGCACATTTTCGAACTCAGTTCGTCGTCTACCCTCTGGGTATGCCTCCTCCCTCATTTC
>Ga0334722_10001069_pt1 | contig 36028 bp, 34 predicted proteins | sample C3_bottom_MG_FD_207210 | JGI IMG/M metagenome (GOLD analysis project Ga0334722, IMG submission 207210) | Sediment microbial communities from Yellowstone Lake, YNP, Wyoming, USA - C3_bottom | ecosystem: Environmental > Aquatic > Freshwater > Lake > Sediment | place: USA: Wyoming | collected... | reverse complement strand
AACGAGCCGGACCGCTACTACCCCACCGGAATCCGCAACTACGTGCGCCTGGGCCAGGCGGACGACGTCCAGGGTGCAGCCGACGCAGTGCTCGCGAAGCAGCTCAGCATACGGAGCGTCTACGTCTTGCACGATGAATCATCCCAGTACACCATCGGCCTTGCGGCTGACTTCCGGTCAGCGGCGGCCAAGCTCGGGATCAAGGTCGCCGGCTCCGAGGTCGTCGACCCTCAGAAGCGGTCCTTCACGCGACTCGTGCGCCGCGTGCGGGGGGCGAAAGTCGACGCCGTCTTCCTCGCGCTCTACGGTGCCGACCCGGACGCCGGCCGAGTGATCAAGACGCTGCGCGCCGGGCTCGGGGTAGGTGTCAGGATCATCGGGACGGATTCCCTCGCCCGCTTCGGAATGCTCGTCCGCGTCAGACGGGACGCGAGCGTCGGTCGCGCGCGAACTCTTCAAGACCAAGGTCTCGAACGGGCTCCTCGGGAGCTTCTCCTTCGACCGCAACGGCGACACGACGGCGCGCGCCGTCACGATCTACCGGATCGTTCAGGGAAAGCACGTCGTCTTCAGGGTGATCACGTCGCCCGCCTCGCTCGTCGGTCGATAGGCCGGGCTTCCGCTTTCGCGCCGACAGGCACGAGCAGACTGGATGCCCGCTACCGTTCCCGCGCGATGGCGCGCGGTGGCAGGGGGAAGGAGCCGACGGCAAAGCGGGAGCTGCCTCCGCCGCTCCCGCCCGAGACGCGGACGGTCGGCCAGCTCGTCGCGGAGACGATCCGCTTCTACCAGCACAACGCGTGGCGTGCCCTCGCGATCGGCGTGCTGCCCGCGCTCGAGGGGGTGCTGACCGCGGCGCTCCCGCTCTCGCGCTGGGGAGCACTCGCGTTCACGCTCTTTGCCGGCGCCCCGGTGTTCACGCTCTCGTACGTGGTTGCCTGCGGAATGATCCACGGAGTGCCGGCCCGCGGACGAGCTGGGCTGCGGGCATTCGCCGCCGGCATCCTCGTCTTCCTCCCGTTCCCGTTCCTCGCGTACGTCTACGTGCTTCCTGGGCTTGCGTGGCTGTCTCTCTTTGGCTTCGTCGTTCCGGCGGCTCTGGTCGAAGGCTGCGGCATTCGCAAGTCGTTCGGGCGATCGCTCGAGCTGGCCCGCGCCGATTTCGTCCACGTGCTCGGCGGTCTCTGCACCCTCGTGATCATCGTCGTGCTCAGCCAGGGAGTCGTCTTCCTGCTGCTCCGGAGCTTTGCGGACACGGCAGTGCTGACCTCGGGGGCGCTGGCGGCGGTCGTCCTCAGCCCGCTGCTCTTCCTGGGCGCGGCGATCCTCTACGGAGACCAGGTCGCCCGTGTAGGCTCGCGGGGACGACGAACGAGGAGGCGGGATGCCGACCTACCTGATGCTGACCACGCTCACTGAGAAGGGCGTGCAGACACTCAAGTCGAACCCGGGCCGTCTGCGCGAAGTGAACCGCGACGTCGAGGAGCTCGGCGCGCGAGTGCTGCACCAGTGGGCGTCCCTGGGCGGGTACGACTTCGTCAACATCGTGGAAGCGCCCGACGATCTGACGATCGCGAAGGTGTCGGTTGCACTCGGCGCGAGGGGGAGCGCGAAGCTCGAGTCGCTGCCGCTCGTGCCGATCGACGACTTCCTCGCTGCGCTCGAGGCGTAGGCATCGTCCGGTGGAGCGCTACAACCTCCACGACGCAGCGATCAACTACGACGACGACGACCCGGACGGGTATCACGCCGGCTACGTCCGCGTCGGGCCACACGTCGGAGCGACGATGCTCGGCGCGTCGATCTACGAGCTTCCGGCGGGACAGAGCATCTGCCCGTACCACTACGAGTACGGCAATGAGGAGTGGCTGCTCGTCCTCGATGGAAGCCCGACTCTGCGACACCCGGAGGGTGAGGACGAACTGGGCCGGGGCGATGTCGTCTGCTTCCCGGTCGGCCCCGACGGGGCGCACAAGGTCACGAACAACGCGGACGGGACCGCCCGCGTGGTCATCTTCTCGACCAAGAACCACCCGTCCGTCGCCCTCTATCCGGACAGCGACAAGCTCGGCGTCTGGCCGGGCGACGAGCGCGACAACCTGCTCGTGCGCCGCGAGAGCGGCGTCGAGTACTGGGACCGCGAGACCTAAGCTGCCGCGCCGACGACGGGCGTCGCGGGCGCGCGCAGCTTCTCTCCGACAGCGACCACATCACCCACGACCAAGAGCGCCGGGGAGGGAAGGCCGTCGGCCGCCTCCGCGATCGAGTCGAGCGGTGCCGTCGCGCTCTGCTGGTCGGGCAGCGTGCCGCGCGAGACGACCGCAGCCGGCGTGCCGGGGTCGAGACCGGCGCATACGAGCCCGTCGGCGACGCGGGCGAGCCGTGCCAGCGCCATGAAGAGGACGATCGTGCCACCGCCGGCGACGAGCGCGTCGTAGTCGGGCTCGCTTCCGTCTGCACCGCGACCGGAGGCGATCGTGACGGCGTCTGCAACGCCCCGGTGCGTGACAGGAACGAGCGCCGAGGCGGGCACGGCTGCGATCGAGCTGACGCCCGGGACGACCTCGAAGGCGAGTCCGGCCTCGGCGAGCGCTAGCGCCTCCTCCGCGCCGCGCCCGAACACGAACGGATCGCCGCCCTTCAGGCGGACCACCTCGAGCCCGGCTTGGCCGAGCTCGACCAGCAGCTCGTTGACGTGCTCCTGGCCCATTCCCTCGCGCGGTACCACGAGCGCGTCGCCGGGCGCCTCGGCGACGAGCTCGGGCGAGACCAGTGCATCGTGGACGATCGCGTCGCACGAACGGATGAGCTCCAGACCGCGCACGGTGATCAGCCCCGGATCGCCGGGGCCCGCTCCGACGAGGAAGACGCTCATCCGAGCTCCTCCTTGACGAGCGCGGCGAAGTAGTCGCGTCTCGCCTCGTACGTCGGCAGGTGCGCCTTCGCCCACGGCCGTAGCTCGCGCAGGCGATGCGCTAGGGCAGCGTGCTCCGGTCGCACGACGGTCGCGATCTCGTCCCGGAGCCGCTGCGCGAGAGCGGGGGACGCGCCGCCCGTGGAGATCGCGACCGCGATCGGATCCTGGCGGTGAACAGCGGGCAAGATGAAGCTGCAGAGCTCGGGCACGTCGACGACGTTGCAGAGGAGTGCGCGCGCCTCGGCGTCGCGGTACACCCGCCGGTTCACCGACGGCGTCGAGGTCGCCGCGACGACGACGAAGCGGCCGTCGAGGTCGTCGTTGCGGTAGCCGCGCCGGATGATCTCCACGGGCAGCTGCTCCAGCTCCGGCACGACCTGTGGTGCCACGATCGTGACGTGCGCGCCGCAGTCGAGGAGCCCGTCGACCTTCTCGAGGGCGACGCGTCCGGCGCCGACCACGAGCACCGCTCGGCCGGAGAGGTCGAGGCACGCCATGTAATAGCGCTTCTCACCTTCTCGCGCGCAGGCGCCGGCGGAGCCGGCGCCTGCGCGCTGCTTCTCCGCTCCTGCGCCGGCAGAGCCGGCACCTCCGCTTGTGAGCGGCTCCGTCGAGCCTACGCCGCTCACGTCACACACCGACGCTGGCGAGGCGGGCGCCCTGCCGGTCGAGCCGCACTGAGAGCTCGGCGCCTCCAGCGACGAGCGCGATCGTGAAGGCTCCCGGACCGACTGCGGAGATCGAAATCTGGTCGAGCGAGCGGCCCTCCAGCGACGTCAGCGCCTCGTTCACCGCCTTGGCGCTCTCCACGAGCTCGCTCCCGCTGGGAAGCTTCCGGTACGTGCGCAACGCCGCCTGCTCGCCGCTCGGCCCGTAGAGCGCGCGAACCCGACCGGACTGAAGCGCGAGCGCGATCAGCCGATCGAGCTCCTCGACCTGCCGAGTCGACTCGAGAGCTCCTGCCTCGACGGCCGCGGCGAGGTCGTCGAGCAGGTCACGGAAGTCGCCCGGTTGAGCCGCGCGGCGAACCGCGTCGACCTCGGCGAGCGCGACCTCGCGCTCCTCCCCCGCTAGCGTGACGGTCATGCAGCGGCCTCCTCGCCGAGGATCGCGTGCAGCTCGTGCTCGAAGCCGCCGGTCTCGATCGCGCAGTGCATGCCGCACTCCTTCGGTGCGCCGCTCTCCCACCACCAGCGGCCGGCGCGGACAGGCTCGCCGGGCGCCACCGGGCGCGTGCACGGCGCGCAGCCGATCGACGTGTAGCCCTTCGCGTAGAGCGGGTGGATCGGCACCTCGTTGTCACGCAGGTAGTCCCAGACCTCCTCTTCCGTCCACTCCGCGAGCGGGTTGAGCTTGAGGAGGCCGCCGTGGTCGTGGTCGATCTCGATCTTGCGGATGTCGGAGCGGCTTGCCCACTGATCGCGTCGGAGCCCGGTGACCCAGGCCTCGAGCCCGGCGAGCGCGCGTGTCAGCGGCTGCACCTTGCGCACGTTGCAGCAGAGGAGGCGCTTCTCGACCGACTGGCGGAAGAGGTTCGGGCCGTTCTGGTCGACGAGCCGCTGGACCTGCAGCGCATCGGGAGACAGCAGCTCGAGCCGGAGGCCTGGATAGCGCTCGAGGATCTCCTCGATCAGGTCGTGCGTCTCCTGCGGCAAACGGCCCGTGTCGATCGAGAAGACACGGATCGACGGATCGAGCGAATGGGCCATGTCGATCAGGGCGACGTCTCCCTCCTGGAACGCGGTCGAGAGCGCGAGACCCTCGCCGAAGCGCTCGATCGCCCACTCGAGCACGTCCCACGGCTCCTGGCCCTCGAACTCCACGGCCAGCTCGCCGACCTCGAGCTCGTCAAAGAGCTCTACGCTCACGGTCGCCTCCTCTCGTCGTCTCTGGCCACGCGGCTTCCTTTTCCCGTTCCTTGCGCGGCGCCGCCGCGATGCCCGCCAGCGCAGCCAGCTCCTGGTCCGACGAGCGCGTCGCGAACGCGGGGAACGACTCGGTAGGCCGGCGCCGCTCGAGCCAGCCGCCGACGAGCCCGCCGACGACGTCGTCCAGGTCCTCGCTCGGCACCCGGCGGAAGAGCGGACGGCCGATCGCGGCTTCCGCGCCGAGGGCGCCCCGGACGTAGATCTCGTAGGCCTGTCGGCGCTTCCCCGCCTCGTCGCGCACGGTTGTCCCCTGGAAGCCCAGGTCGCCGACCCAGTGCTGCGCGCACGCGTGCGGGCAGCCGTCGAGGTGGAGGCGGAGGTCGGCAATCTGCTCGCCGAGCCTGCCTTCGAGCGTCTGGATGAGGGAGTCGAGCCGGGTCTTCGTCTCCGTGACGGAGAAGTTGCAGTGTGGCTCCCCGGTGCAGGCGATCGACACGCCGCGCACGGGGTTGGCGTCGAGGTCGAAGCCTGCGACGCGGATTGCTGCGAGCGTCTCCTCGAGCGCACGCTCCGTGACGCTGGTGACCACGAGGTTCTGCTGACGGGTCACCCGAACGTCGCCGCCGAGCTGCTCCGCGAGCGCCGCGAGCGCGATCAGCCGGTCGCCGGTGATCAGCCCGACATGCACGGGGATACCGACCGTCGACAACCCGTCCTGCTTCTGCGGCTGCACGCCCAGGTGATCGGCGTGCGTCGTGGGATGGGGTGCGAGGGTGAAGTCTGGCAGCGTGTGCCCGAGCCGGCGCTCGAGCTCGGCGCGCATGCCCTCGGGCCCGTAGTCGTCGACCATGAACTTGATGCGTGCCTTGACCCGTGAGATGCGGTAGCGGAGGTCTTCCTGCCAGGCGTCGAGCAGCGCTCGCAGGACAGGCAAAGCCTCGTCCTTGCGGACGAAGACCCCGAGCTCGCGCGCGAGCCGGGGGACGGACGAGAGGCCGCCGCCGGCGAGCACCCCGAACCCTTCCTCACCCGCGTGGATGGCGCCCACGAGCGCGATGCAGTTGATCTCCGGCGCGTTGCAGCGGTGCGCGCAGGCCGAGATCGAGATCTTGTGCTTGCGGGGCAAGTTCGAGTAGTCGGGGTTGCCGTAGAAGAAGCTCGTCACCTGATCGATGACGGGGGTGACGTCGAAGAGCTCGTCGTGCGTGAGCCCCGCGACAGGGCAGCCGGTGACGTTCCGGACAGCGTCGCCACATGCGCCGGCGGTCGTGAGGCCGACCTCGGCCAGCCTGTCGAAGACGAGCGGCAGCGATGCGAGCTGGAGATAGTGGAGCTGGATCGTCTGGCGCGTCGAGAGCTCGCCCTCGCCGCGTCCGTGCTCGTTCGCCAGCTCGCCGACCGCGCGCAGCTGTTCGGGCGTGACGCGGCCCGCCGGGAGCTTGATGCGGAGCATGAACGTCCCGATCTTCGGCTTGTCGTGGTAGAGGCCCCACCACTTGAGGCGGACGATGTCCTCCTCGGGGATGTCCGCGTAGCCGGTCGCAATCAGCTGCGGCAGCTCGTCGATGATCGTGAGCGGCGCCTTCTCGAGCTTCAGCCGCTCCATCGAGTTGCGCTTGAAGACGAGCTCGCGCGTAGGAGGATCGGGGAGTGCCGTGCGACCGGCTGCCGCTTGCGGTGCCATCCGTCTCCCTCGCCTCCGCTTGGAAACACGAAGGGCTTCGAGACCGAAGCCCTGCCCATAACACTACAGAATGTATAGAAACGTTACTTCACTAGATGTAGGGGCGACCGTTCCGGTCGCCCTCCGAACCTGGCGCGCGTCGAGGGCGAGGTGGAACCTCGCCCCTACACGACCTGCAATGTCGACCGTTCGGGTCGCCTCTGAACCTTGGCGTGCGTCGAGGGCGAGGTGGAACCTCGCCCCTACACGACCTGCGCCGCCAGGAACCCGGTCGGGCGCTGCATCACCCCGAGCGGGCTCGAGGGAAGGCCCGATCGTGCGGTCGTCTCGTTGAATCCGCCCGGAGCCACGTCGTTCGGCGTGTCGGGATGGAAGAGCGCGGCGAGGAGCTGGATCTGGCCGCGTCCGGGACCGAGCTCGAATTGGCCGCCGCCGTATGCGCCGATCCCGCGCTCGGCGCAGTGGTCGTAGGCGGCGAAGAGCCGTTCCACCGAGCCGAAGCGCGACGGCTTGACGTTGACCGTTCGCGGCGGCCAGGGAAGCGCCTCGATGTCCGCCACGGAGTGGATGGGCGCGTCCCAGGTGACGCGCTCGGCGTGCGGCTCGAGAATCTCCCGAGTCTCGGCGGTCAAGGCCGGATCTTCGAGCCACGCGTCGGGGAACGCATCGACGATGCGCCGGTAGAGGGGCGCATCCGGCGGGTTGTCTACGACGGTGCCGCTGTAGTGGCCCTTGAAGTCGATCGAGTCGACGCACCCGAGCTCGACGAGCTCTGAGACGAGGTCGTCGCCCCATGCCGGCCGGGCATCGAGCTTGTAGCGCAAGCCGGGGTAGAGGTCGAGGAACGCGCGAAGGCGTTCGGTAGTCGGGGGCTCTCCGAGCCCGCCGGAGGCGACGAAGGTGACAGGTCGTGGCTCTTGGCCCACTACATGACCGAGCGACCGGCCCCCCTGCCGCAGCGCAAGGTCGAGCGCTGCGCTCTCGAACGCCCAGCGGCGATAGTCGAGATACGCATGCTGCGCGGGCGCGTCCTCGAAGAGTTGCAGCGTCGCGAGATGACGGGAGAACGAGTCGAGCGTCCACCCGCCGGCGAGCGGCAGCACGGGCCCGCGCGCCTGCTGGCGCTCGTGCTCGTCCCCGTCGTATGTGACGTCCTCGCCGACGCCCTCCTCTCCCGACCCTTGCAGGCGTACGACGGTCGTCCGACGGGTGAAGTCGGGGCGGACGGCGAGCTCCAGCGGGTCGAGCGCGTAGCTCTCGACGAGGAGTGGGAGTTCGCGGACGCGGTCGTAGAGGCTCATAGCGCGGCGTGGGCTACCGCCACCTCGGCAGCGAGGCCCGCGTTGGCGGCGATCAGGTCGCGGTTGACGCGCATCGTCTCGCCGCCGCTTCGCTCATGGAGGAACGAGAGCACGAACGGGGTCACGCCCTGGCCAGTAATCGCGCGGCGCCGTGCCTCGGCGACGCCTTCCTCGATCAGCGGCCCGACGTCGATGCTCTCGGGCGGCGGGTTGCCGAGCAAGAGCGACGCGCGCCCGAGCTCCCAGTGAGCGGCGGCGATCTTGGCCGCTTCGTCGGCGGTCTCGACGCGTGCGGAGACGGGCGGTCCGCCGTGCGCGGAGTAGAAGAGCGGCAGCGTGTCGGTGCGCCAGCCGAGCGTGGGGATTCCGAGCGTCTCCAGTACCTCGACGGTCGCGGGCACGTCGAGCAGCGACTTCACGCCGGAGGAGACGACGAGCGCGGCGGTGCGGGCGAGCTCGCCGAGATCGGCCGAGACGTCGGGTGGGGCGGGAAAGCCGCGATGGACGCCGCCGAGACCGCCGGTGCCCAGGAAGTGGATCCCGACCGATCGCGCGACCGCGAGCGTGCCTCCGACCGTGGTCGCGCCCACCACGCCCTGGACGGCACACGCCGCAAGGTCGCGGGGGCCGAGCTTGCGCGCCTCAGGCGTGAAGCGGGCGAGCTCTTCCCCGGTGAGCCCGACGCGGATGACGCCGTCGAGGACGCCGACCGTTGCCGGCACCGCACCTGCTTTACGGACGCGTCGCTCGCTCTCCAGCCCGACCTCCACGCCCTCGGGCGCCGGGAACCCGTGCGCGGCGAGCGTCGTCTCGAGCGCGACGACCGCGCGTCCTTCCGCGAGTGCGGTCGAAATCTCCTCGGCCGTCTGGATCAGCTCCGGCACGCAGCGAGCCTAGTAGAAGTGCCTGTGTCGGTAGCGTTGCCGCATGGAGGTTCGCAATCTCGGAGACAGCGACGTGCGGGTTTCACGTGTCGGGCTCGGCTGCAACAACTTCGGCGGCAGGATCGACCGCGACGCGACGCGGGCCGTCGTCGACGCGGCACTCGACGTGGGTGTCACGTTCTTCGACACCGCCGACATCTACGGGAACCGGGGCGGGAGCGAGAGGCTCCTCGGCGAGATCCTGGAAGGCCGCCGCGACCAGGTCGTTCTCGCCACCAAGTTCGGGATGGACATGGGTGACGGAGCGAACGCCCGCGGCTCGGCGGCATACGTCCTCCACGCGATCGAGGGGTCGCTCGAGCGGCTACGCACGGACCATGTCGACGTGTACTACATGCACCAGCCCGACCCGGAGACGCCGATCGCCGAGACGCTCGGCGCGCTCGACGAGCTCGTCCGCGGAGGCAAGGTGCGAGCGATCGGCTGCTCGAACTTCACGGCCGATCAGCTCGCCGAGGCCGATCGCGTGGCGCGCGAGAACGGAACCGCGCGGTTCGTCGCGATCCAGAACCAGTACAGCCTGCTGGAGCTCGGGGACGACGAGACCGTCCTCCCACTGTGCCGCGAGCTCGGCGTCTCGTATGTCCCCTACTTCCCGCTCGCGAGCGGGCTGCTCACCGGGAAGGTTCGCCGCGGCGAGCGCGGACCCGAGGGAACACGCCTCGCCGGCCGGGAGTTCGACGCCGAGACGTTCGACCGTCTCGAGGCGCTCGAGCGCTTCGCAGCGGAGCGAGGCCGCACGCTGCTCGAGCTCGCGGTCTCTGCACCAGCCTCGACTCACGGCATCGCATCCGTCATCGCGGGGACGACGCGACCCGAGCAGGTGCGTGCAAACGCTGCCGCCGGGAGCTGGGAGCTCACCGCGGACGAACTCGAGGCACTGAGCCGAATCTGACTGTCGACGATGGCACCGATCAACCAGCTGCGGGCATCGCGCCGACCTTGGTGATGCAACGCGCCGCCGCCTCCAGCGCGAGTGTGACTCCACCGACGATCCACCCGGCCGCGAACGCGTCTCCTGCCCCCGTAGCGTCGACCACCGCCGCGACGAGCAGGGCGGGGTGCTCGTCGCCGTCGACTGAGGCCCCGCGGCGGCCGCGCTTGACGATCCAGGTCGGCCCGGCGACCCGCCCTCCGATCGCGTCGTCCTCGTCCTCGTTGCAGAAGACGGCGTCCGGCGCAAGCCGCGCGAGCAACGCGCGGAAGTCGGCCGGTCCGATCGACTCGACCACGGTCGAGGCGGCAAGGTCGAGGCTGACACGCGCGCCGTGCTCACGCGCGAGGGAGACGGCCAGCACAGCTGCATCTCGGATCGGCTCGGCGGCGAACGCGTAGCCAGACACGTGCAGGTGGTCGCACTCGAGCCAGGCAGGCTCGATCTCGCCAGCTTGCAAGTCGGCTGCGACGCCGCGGTCCGAGGCCAGCGTCCGATCTCCGCCCAAGCCCACGAGCGAGACGACGACACCGCCTCCAGCGGGCGCGGACGGCCCGACGATCTCGACGCCGGACGCCGCCAGTGCGGCGGCAGCGAGCCGGCCGGCATCGTCGTCCGCTCGCTTGCCGATGAACCGCGCGTGCTCGCCGAGGGCTGCCACCCAGGCGGCGACGTTCGCAGCCTGACCGCCCGCTGCGATCTGCGTCCGCGCAGGCACGTCGGCGCCCATCACGAGCGGGCGGTCGAGCCTGACCACGACGTCGAGCAGGACGTCGCCGAACGTGCAGACGAGCATCGCCTACGATCCTGGCATGGACCAGGAGCGCGGGCGTCGCGGTCGGTTGCGTTCATTCGTGATCGGGGGGCTTCTCGGCGCGTCGGCGGTGATCGCGACCGGGCGGCGGCCGCGGAAGCGACGCTCGCGTGGCACGCCGGCCGGGCTGGCCGCCTTCGAGAGCGCGCCGTGTTATCGCGAGCTCGTCGAGCTCGAGGGCTCGGACCCCGAAACGCCCTAGCTTCTTCCCCCGACAAACGCGGTCGGTAGGTGTGGCGGAGCCGGCGGGGGAAGCAGCTTGAAAAGAGGCTTCGCCTTGAGACTCTCCCGTTTCTAGGAAAGTGCCTGCACTTTCCTAGAATTCGCAAACAGCCAAAGGCGCAGCCTGAAATGAGGCTACTTCCCCACTGAGCCGTTCCGCCCTCGCCGTGAGCGCTTTTCCGGGGGAAGTAGCTAGAACGGCTTGGTCGCGAGTCTCAGCTGGGCTCGCTTCACGGTGTCGATGTTGACCCCCGCGTGCGCGATGCCTATCCCGTAGCCCATGCGCTGAACCTGCTGTGCAAGAGCGAGGTAGAGCGCCGGGGTCTCCGTCGGTTGCCTCGTGCGCACGATCAGGAAGGGGCCGAACGCGCGGATCTCGAACGCCGCCTCGGGCGTGGGGGCGGTTGCCTCGATCACCCGCACCGGCGCTCGGTTGTTCGGGTCGCCGCCGTCGAGCACCCACACGCCGCGGCCGAGGGTCGACGACCGCTTCAGCGTTCGTAGGGCAAGCACGGCGTCGGCCCGTGGCACGACCGTCCTCGGGAATCGGTGGTTCCGCTCCCAGGCTCCCAGGTAGATGGGCTCGTAGCCGAAGAGGACGTCGTCGGGACGGGCGGTTGCGGCGAGCCATGCCGCGGCCTGGTGGCGGGCGACCACGCGGGCGTGAGACTCGCCGGTGATGAGCTCCGGCGTTCTGTGCTTCGTCCAGGCGCCCCCGGCGACGAGCACTGCGGCGGCGGCGATCGCCGCGATGGCGGGTGCGCGTTTGCCGATTCGGAGTAGGCCGGTGGCGACCGACATCGCAAAGAACGGCAACACGAAGATCAGGTGCCGTGTCTGCGGAGACGCCGTGCTACCGAGGTGGGCGCCGAGGAAGGCCACGGTGGGTGCGATCACGATCGCGACGGTGAACGCAAGCGCCTCACCCCGCAGCGTCAGCAGGCCGAACCCCGCCACCAGGAGCACCGGGATGAGCGCCCAGCTCCAGCCTGCAGCGAGATCGCCTGCGACCCACCAGAGGTACCAGCCGATCGCGCGAGGCGACCCGAGCTGCGCCCCACCGCCTCCTACACCAACGTCGAACCGTCCGGCGAGGACGAGATCGGTCAGCCAGAACGGAATCCCCAGTACGAGCACTGCTGCGAGCGCCGGGAGGGCGGCACGAATCTTGCGGCGGTGTGAGAGCAGGACGAACAGCCCCTGGCTGCCGAGCACGAGCAGTCCGTACGGGTGGGTGGCGACCGTCGCGAGCACCGTGAGCACCCAGAACGCCCAGTCACGCCGTCGGCCACGCTCGAGCGCACGCAGAAGCGCGAGCGCCGAAAGTGTCGCCGTCAACAGGAAGAGGCTGTACATGCGGCCGAACAGGCCCTGGAAGAGGAACAGCCACGTGCCTGCCGCGAGCGCTGTGGCAAGCAGAGCAGTGCGACGGTCGGTGAGGCGTGCCACGACCGCGGCTGTCGCGAGGAGGCTCCCGACCGCGCATGCAGCCGAGACGAGCCTGAGGCCGCCAAGCCCGAAGCCGAGGTGCGCAACCGCCCAGGCGATGAGGAAATGAAGCGGGGCACCACCACGGTCGTGGGTCACGTGGTGGACGACGCCGCCGAGCGAGTCTCTGCCGACGAACAGGGCGAGCGCCTCGTCCTCGTGGGGCGGCCACGCCGTCAACCGGATCACGAAGAACGCCGATGCTGCTGCGGCGACACCGGCGACACCCAGGGCGAACCAGCGCGCGGCGAGTGCGTCTCGAATGGACGGCGTTGAGACTCCCGCGAGAGTGGTTGCTTCGGCTGAGTCCGACATCAAGGTGCCGACATTCTCACTGGTACGCTCCGCCTTCGTGCCGATCTACGAGTACCGTTGCCCGAACAGGCATACGTTCGAAGTCTTCCAGAGGATGAGCGATCCGCCAGTAAGTGTGTGCGAGGTATGCGGCGCCGGTCCCGTCGAGAAGCTCCTGTTTCCGGTCGCGGTTCACTTCAAGGGGAAGGGTTTCTACTCGACCGATTACGGGCGCGGCTCTCGCGCGGGTGCAGGCAAGGAGGGCGAGTCCGGCTCGAGCAAGGAATCCGCGTCCGGAGACTCCGCATCAGGTGGCGAGAAGAAGGCGCCGAGCGGCGACGCCGGCTCGAGCCCATCGCCGAAGTCGGATTGACGACGATTCTCTACGACGAGTCGCCGACCGTGCATCCGGGCGCGTACGGAAGACCCTGCGGCGGTGACAGCGGGGCTGAGCGGCCCATGAACATCGCGATCGTGGCTGGATTGTCCTCGGAGCCGACGATCACCGCCTGACCGCCGACCGTCTGCGGCTCGCCTCCGAGCCGGCAATGAAGGGCCTTGGCCGAGCCTGCGCGGAAATACGTCCAGCCGAGCTGCAACAGCTGCCACGCGGAGAGATCGGTCGCGAGCGGTTTCACGACGTTCCCGCCGAGGAAGGGCATCTTCAGCGCCGTCCAGAAGCCGGTCAGCTTCGCGCCCGTCGCCTGCACGATCTGCTGCTGCCGTCGGGCTCGGGCGAAGTCCGTCTCCGAAGGGTCGAGCTTGTTCTCGCGGATGCGGGAGTACACGAGGGCGCGCTGCCCGCTCATGTGCTGCTTCCCTTTCGCAAAGCGCCAGCCCGACCAGTCGTTGCATCGCGCCGACGTTCCGTAGGGGCAGTCGAAGCGGTTGGAAAGGATGGCCTTGGGGACGTCCACGTCGACTCCCCCGACCGCGTCGACCAGCTCCTTGAACTTGGCGAAGTCGACGAATGCGACGTGATTGACGTCGAGCCCTGTCAGCTCCTTCACCGTCCGCAACGCGAGCGTGGGGCCGCCGAACTGGAAGGCGGCGTTGATCTTGTCCGTGCCGTATCCGGGGATGTCGACCCGCAGATCGCGCGGGATCGAAAGAAAGGAGATCCGATGCTTGCCCGGGTCGGTGCGAACGAGCATGATCGAGTCCGAGTGTCGTGACCCAGGCCGCCGCGGCTCGCCGCCGTCGGTGCCGAGCACGAGGGTCGTGGTCGACGTCGAGCTGAGGAGCCCGTTCTGGTGTGTGAGCAGGCGGCTCACGCTCGGCGGCATACGGTCATTGGCTTCCCCGACGCCCTTGGAGAGCGCCAGATAGCTGCCGACTCCCCAAAGCACCACGAGCAGGAGCAATGTCGGCAACGCGAGCGCGAGCGCGAGCTTCCAGCGAAACCGTCGTGGCAGCCAGGGCCGGCCGGAGGGTGCAGTCGGCGGTCCGCTCGCGCCGCCTGGTTCAGGCTGTCCGAGACGTCGCTCCAGCGGGACTCTGCCCTTGACCCGGCCGCCCCGATACAGGCGATAGGGCTTCTCCTGGTCGGGCATCCGGGACGTTATGGTAGCCGCGCGGTGCGGTCAGATCTGGTCATCGGTGTCGATCTCGGCGGGACGAAGATCCTCGCGGGAGTCGTCGAGCGCTCTGGGCAGATCGGTGTCACGAAGGAAGTGGCCACGCCCACCGAGTCCCAGGACACCGTGCTCGACGCCATCGACGCCGTGATCGCAGACGTGATCGAGCCCGGGGTCGTGGCGATCGGCTGCGGCGTTCCGCTGAACCTCGATCGGCGCACAGGTCGCGGCCTTCGCGCCACCAACCTACCGTTGCACGACGTCGACCTTGCTGGGCACATCCACGGCCGCTTCGGCTTGCCTGTCGGCGTCGAGAACGACGGCAATGCCGCTGCGCTCGCGGAATGGAGACTCGGTGCGGGAAGAGGTGCGCACGATCTCGTCATGCTGACGCTCGGCACGGGGGTGGGGGGTGGTCTCGTCCTCGACGACCGTCTGTACCGTGGTTGGGCAGAGCTCGGGCACGTGGTCGTCCTCACGGGCGGTCCACCGTGTCAGGGGAACTGTCACGGCCACGGTCATCTCGAGGCCGTGGCGTCCGGCGAGGCGGCGACGCGTGCGGCCCAGGCGCTCTGGGGCAAGGACGCCGATGCGCACCTGCTTGTCGCGCGCGCGAAAGACAGGGCCGACGATGCGGTCGCCGCGCTCGACAGGATCGGCGAGTTGCTCGGCGCCGCGATCGGCTCCTTCGTCAACATGTTCGACCCAGATCTCGTGATCATCGGGGGTGGCTTCGGTGCCGCGGCGGGGGACCTCCTGCTCGGGCCGGCGCGTGCGTCGGCTCGCCAAGAGGCGATCCAGCCCGCCGACGACCGCTTGCGCATCGTCGAGGCCGAGCTCGGCGACGAGGCCGGTCTGATCGGGGCGGCGCTGGTCGGTTTCGAGGCGCTCGACGGAGAGCGCTGAGCTACGTGCCTCCTCCGCGAGGAACGAGGCAGCATCACCAGAAGGGGCACTAATGCCGCTCGCGGTCTGCGCGACCCCGATCGGGAACCTCGAAGATGTGACCCTGCGCGTGCTTGCGGAGTTGCGCGAGGCCGACGTCGTCCTCTGCGAGGACACGCGCCACACCAGCACGCTGCTGGACCGTTACGGGATCGCAGCCGCCGCGCGGTTGCTGAGCTATCACGAGCACAACGAGGCGGCCCGGACGGAGGAGCTCCTGCCTCGTCTCGCGGCGGGCGAACGGATGGCGCTGGTGTCCGATGCCGGGCTCCCAGGTGTCAACGACCCCGGGGGAAGGCTCGTCTCTGCAGCGCTCGAGCGGGGCGTGGCGGTGACCGTGCTCCCGGGGCCGTCCGCCGTTGAGACCGCGCTCGTCGCGTCGGGCCTCGCTGGTGACCAGTACCGGTTCCTCGGCTACCTGCCTCGTCGCGAGGCGGAGCGGAAGACACTTTGGGAGGAGCTTCGCCACTGGCCGCACCCTGCGGTCGGGTTCGAGTCGCCCAAGCGGCTGCCCGGCTCGCTGCGCAGCCTCGCGGCGGTATTCCCCGATCGGCGAGTCGCGGTGTGCCGCGAGCTGACGAAGCGGTTCGAGGAGGTCGTCCGCGGGACAGCTGCGGCGCTTGCAGCGAGCTTCGCCGATCCGCCCAAGGGTGAGATCACGCTCGTCATCGACGGGTCCCCTCCCGGCGCGATGCACGTGGCCTCGTTCGACGCTGCGGTCACGACGGTTCAGGAGCTCGTCGCGGAGGGGGTCCCGCGGCGCCGTGCCGCCGAGCTCGCCGCGGCGCTGAGCGGACAGTCTCGGAACGCGCTCTACCGCGCCTCTCTGTAGCCGTAGTTGACAACGTCCGACCGGCCGAGTACTCTTGTTCTTCGCGTTGTCAAAAAAGAGAACAGATAGCGAGAGGAGAGAAGCATGCGATGGATGCTGGTGACGCTCGTGCTGGTGCTGACGCTCGGTGTGCCCGTGACTGCCAAGGCGTGGACCTGGCCCGCGGATGGCGCTGTCCTGCGTCAGTTCAACCTCGGCTCGGACCCCTACGCGGGCGGACAGCACCGTGGCATCGACATCGGCGGTGACCCGGGTGCGAAGGTGCATGCCGCGGCCGGCGGCAAGGTGATGTTCGTGGGCAAGGTTCCAAACAGCGGGCTGGTCGTCTCCATCGCGACCGCGGACGGATATTCGGTCACGCTGACGCACCTCGGCGCGATCTCGGTGGCAAAGGGAACGTCTATCTCGGAGGGCACCAGCGTGGGGACGATCGGGTCGAGTGAGGACGCCGAAGTGCAGCAGCCGTACGTGCACCTTGGCATTCGCATCGCCTCGGACGAGAACGGGTATCTCGATCCGCTGAAGTTCCTGCCTCCGCGTGCTGCTGCTCCGGCGCCAAGCCCCGCACCGGCACCGGCAGCGGCACCGGCACCGGCACCGGCGCCCGCGCCGACGCCTGCTCCTGCCCCGGTGCCTGCTCCCGCTCCCGCTCCGGCACCGGCTCCTGCTCCGGCTCCGGCACCGGCACCGGCGCCCAAGTCTTCACCGGCTCCTGCTCCCGCGGCGACTCCTTCCCCGACTCCCGCTCCACAGGTGTCACCAACGGCCGCACCTGCACCTGCCCCAGCGCCACAGTTGTCAGCAACCCCCGCACCGGTCGCTGCGACCTCGAGCACGTCTGCGGAGCCTCGATCCCCGTCGTCTCCTGCGTCTGTGTCGACGCCATCGCCGGCGGTCCATACGTCGGTGACCACTCGTTCGAGGGCAGGTCATCTCGTGACCACCGGCAGGGTCGGCGAACCACTCTCTTCCGCTGCGAAGGGCACAACGAGAGCAACGTCGGGCCGCGAGTCGCGCCAACGTCCCCGCGGGTGGCAGAGCGCGTCCGATCCGACAGCTCTCGCTCCAGCCACGAAGCGAGCGGCAGCACGTACCGCACCCAGCGGCAAGCTTGTCTTGGACGGCGCTCTGGCAAGCAACTCGGCTCTGCCCGCCGCGATTCCCGGTGAGACCGCTCAGCCATCGAGCGACGCCACAGGAGGAGCTCGCACGCGACGTGCTTCGGCGCGTCCGTTCGTGCCGACCCTGCTCGCCATTCTGCTCGCGTTGGCCCTCGCGGTAGGGTGCGCGCTCACTGCGCTCAAGGTCCGGAGTGGACTGCCGGAAGCCTCGAGACTCGTTCGTATGATTCGCCGACATGCCGAAAGCGCACTCGACACCGAAGAAGATCCTCGTGGCCGTCGCGTGGCCCTATGCAAGCGGGCCACGGCACATCGGTCATGTCGCCGGGTTCGGCGTCCCATCCGATACGTTCGCTCGCTACCACCGGCTCGCAGGCAACGACGTGCTGATGGTGAGCGGGACGGACGAGCATGGAACCCCGGTCATGGTGGCCGCGGACGCCGCTGGGGAGTCTCCGCGGGAGACCGCCGAGCGATACAGCCGCTTGATCAGAGGGGACCTGCGTGATCTCGGTCTCTCGTATGACCTCTTCACCCGTACGACCACCAAGAATCACTACCGCGTCGTCCAAGACCTCTTCCGGACGCTCTACGAGAACGGATATGTCGTCGAGCAGACAACGCGTGGCGCGTTCTCCGCCGCCACCGGGCGGACGCTCCCGGACCGCTACATCGAAGGCACCTGTCCGATCTGCGGGTTCCCGGACGCGCGTGGCGACCAGTGTGACAGCTGCGGTAATCAGCTAGACCCCGAGGATCTGATCAACCCGCGGTCGAAGCTCGACGGCACTCCCCCAATCTTCAAGGAAACGCAGCATCTCTTCCTCGATCTGCCCGCGTTCAGAGATGCTTTGTCCGAGTGGATTGAGGGGCAAGAGAAGTGGCGTCCCAACGTCCGGCGCTTCTCGCTGAACTTCGTACAGGACCTCAAGCCCCGCGCGATCACGCGCGACCTCGACTGGGGTGTACCGATCCCCGTTGCCGGCTACGCCGACCGAAACGACAAGAGGATCTACGTCTGGTTCGACGCGGTGATCGGCTACCTCTCGGCTGCGATCGAATGGGCCGCCAAGCGCGGTACGCCAGATGCATGGCGCGAGTGGTGGCAAGACCCGGATGCCGAGCACTTCTACTTCATGGGCAAGGACAACATCGTCTTCCACACCGTCATCTGGCCCAGCATCTTGCTCGGCTACGGGCCTGGAGGTGAGATCGGAGCCGGACAGGGTCCACTCGAGCTGCCCGACGACATCGTCTCCAGCGAGTTCCTCACCATGGAGGGAAAGCGGTTCAGCGTCAGCCGCCGAGTCGGGATCTACGTACACGACTTCCTGAGCCGCTACGACCCAGACGCGCTGCGCTACTTCCTGTCCATTGCCGGACCGGAGACTCAGGACACGGATTTCACGTGGGCGGAGTTCGTTCGCCGCAACAACGACGAGCTCGTCGGCACGTGGGGCAACCTCGTCAATCGAACGCTGCAGAGCGCCTTCAAGAACTTCGGTGTGGTTCCGGAGCCTGCGGCTCTGACGGAGAGCGACACGACGCTACTCGCCGAGATCGAGCACGGCTTCGAGACCATCGGCGCGCTCATCGAATGCGCTCGATTCAAGAACGGGCTCCAGGAGGCGATGCGACTTGCCGGACTTGCCAATCGCTACGTCTCGGAGCAGGAGCCATGGGCGGTCATGAAGGACGATCGGGAGCGCGCAGGAACGATCCTCTACGTGGCTCTTCGGGTCGTCGACAACTTGAAGATCCTGCTCACGCCCTATCTCCCGTTCTCCGCCCAGGTTCTCCATGAGTCGCTCGGCTACGACGGCTGGCTCGCAGGGCCACTCGAGTTCCACGACGTCGACGAGGACGGCGAGACGCACATCGTGCTCACGGGCCGCTACGAGTCCTGGATCGGGCGTTGGGAACCGAGCTCCCTTCCGCCCGGTCAATCGCTGCGCGAGCCGCGACGGCTGTTTCGGAAGCTCGACCCGGAGAAGGTCGTCGCCGAAGAGCTCGCGCGGATGGAAGAGGCCGCTGCGGCGTGATCGACACGCACGCGCACCTCGACGCGTGCGACGAGCCGGAGGCGATCCTCGACCGGGCGCACGCCGCCGGTGTCACGAGGGTCGTCACCGTCGGAACGGGCATCGACTCGTGCCGGGCAGCTCTGGCACTCGCAGAGAGCCATCGAGGCGTCTTTGCCGCGCTGGGCATCGACCCGCATCGAGCTGCCACTGCGGACGCGGAGCGGGTCGACGAGCTGCGATCGCTACTTATGCACCCGAGAGCCGTTGCGGTAGGTGAGACAGGCCTCGACGACTTCCACCGGTTCGCGACGCTCGAGCAGCAGCGACGGGTCTTTCAGGCTCAGCTCACGCTTGCCGGGGAGCTCCGCAAACCGGTCGTCATCCACAGCCGCGCCGCCGTCGCCGAGACGGCCGAGCAGCTTGCGGATTTCGGCGGAACGGTCGTGCTCCACTGCTTCTCCGAGCCCGGGTTGCTGCCCGTCGCCCTCGAGCGCGGCTACTACGTGTCGTTTGCCGGCAATGTCACGTTCCCGAAGGCCGCCGAGCTGCGCGAGGCTGCAGGGCACGTTCCGGCCGACCGCATTCTCGTGGAGACCGACAGTCCGTATCTCGCGCCCCAGCCGGTCCGTGGGCGTCCGAACGAGCCGGCGTACGTCGTCCATACGATCAGCGCACTCGCGGAGGCCCGTGGAGAGGATTCCGCGGTGCTCGCGGCCCAGATCGACGTCAATGCGACAGAGGCCTTTGGCCTTTCGGGCGTGCCGGAGTGACCGTCGTCCCGAAGAAAGCGCTCGGGCAGCACTTCCTGGTCGACGAGAACCTGCTCGGCGTGATCGGGCGCCTCGCGGCGCTCGACCCCGGTGATGTCGTGCTCGAGGTCGGCCCGGGTCTCGGTGTGCTCACGAGATACCTCTCCGACCGGGTGGCGCTCGTCCACGCGGTGGAGCTCGATCGCTCGCTCGAGCCGGGTCTCGCCGCGGCGCTCGCAGGTCGCGACAACGTCGAGCTCGTCTTCGGGGACGCTCTCAGAGTCGATCTGGCCTCGCTTCGGCCGGCCCCACGAAAGCTCGTCGCGAACCTGCCTTACAACATCGCGACACCTCTGATCGTCGAGAGCCTGGTGGGTGCGAACGCGCTGGAACTGTGGTGCGTGATGGTCCAACGCGAGGTGGCCGAGCGGCTCTTCGCACAGCCGTCGACGAAAGCCTACGGTGCTGTCTCCGTGCTGGTCCGGCTGACCGCGCGCCGCACGGGTTTCCATCCTGTCTCGCGCACGGTGTTCCGGCCGCCCCCGAATGTCGACTCAGCCCTCGTCGCGTTTCGGCGGATCGAGGCTCCGAGGAACCTCCTCGATGTTCGCGTCGTCGTCGAGGGCGCCTTCTCCCATCGCCGCAAGACGCTTGCGAACGCGCTCCAGCTCGCCGGGGTCGCGGATCGGTCACGTGCCGTCGACGCCCTCCGAGCGATCGGCCGTTCCGCCGACATCCGTGCCGAGGCGCTCGAGCCATCCGACTTCGTCGTCTTGACCGACGCTCTCGTCGACCGGTGACCCGCGCGCCCGCAACCGCGAAGATCAACCTCGCTCTCGTCGTAGGAGCGACACGTGACGACGGCAAGCACGAGCTCGCGACCGTGTACCAACGGGTTGCACTCTCCGATCGCATTGCGATCGAGCAGGCGGATCGGCTCCGCATCGACGGCTTCCCCGAGGACACCATCGTCAGGCAGGCGCTCGAGTCTCTCGCCGAGGCTGCCGGAGTCTCGCCGCGCTGGTACGCACGTGTGACGAAGCGGATACCGGTAGCCGCGGGTCTCGGCGGCGGCAGCACAGACGCGGCCACGGCGCTGCGTCTGGCGAACGCAACATTGCTCGAGCCGCTCCCTGCCCACGGTCTTCACGTCCTTGCCGCCACGCTCGGAGCCGACGTTCCCTTCTTCCTCACGAAGGGTCCGCAACTGGGGGTCGGCGACGGGACGGAGCTCGGGCCGCTCGATCTGCCCCAGGACTACGCCGTGGTGCTGCTCGTACCGCATGACGGGGTGAAGGAGTCGACGGCGGCTGTGTATCGGGCGTTCGACGAGTGCGACGGGTCCGCCGGCTTCGAGGAGCGCCGCGACGCGCTGCTCGCCACGATCCCGCGGGTCCGGCGCGCCGAGGACCTCGCGAGGTTGCCTCGCAACGACCTCGCATCGTCCGCGTTCAGCGCGCGGCTCGAGGAGCTCGGGGCGTTCCGCGCCGACGTGACCGGCGCCGGACCGGCGGTGTACGGCCTCTTTCTCGACCAGCGCCGCGCGCGCGACGCGGCGCGCGCGCTTCGGGGCGCGGGCCGCACGATCGTGACGACGGCCTGCTGGTACGGTTGACGGAGTGTCTCTGCAGGCGATGAGCGATCTCGTCATCGAGCACGGCGAAAGCTCGCGCGCGCGCCGGCTTCGTCGCAACCGTCTGCGAATCGCTCTGGCGCGCGACCGTCGCTGATTCGTTGCGACCGACTACCGTCCCGCCATGGCAAGATGGCACTCCGCTTCGATGGGGCGTGGCCAAGTGGTAAGGCAACGGGTTTTGGTCCCGTGATCCCAGGTTCGAATCCTGGCGCCCCAGCCATCTGTCACCCGTGACTGACACGTCGCTCGCAGCAGTCGTGATGGCCGCCGGCCAAGGCACGCGGATGCGTTCCGCGACGCCAAAGCATCTCCATCCGCTGCTCGGACGCCGCATGGTCGATTGGGTGGTCGAGCTCGGACGAGCACTCGAGGCCGACCCACTCGTCCTGGTGGCCTCACCCGACACCGCCGGGGAGTTCGCTGAGCTCCCCGTGGCCGTCCAGGCCGTGCCGCTCGGAACTGGTGACGCCGTCCGCTGCGCGCGCTCAGCGGTCGGTGCGGCACGCGACGTGCTCGTCCTCTCGGGCGATCATCCGCTGCTCACGGTCGACCTTCTTGCGGATCTGCTGGAGACGCACCGACGAGCAGATGCGGCAGCGACCGTCCTCTCGTTCGTGCCCGCCGACGCGCGGAGCTATGGGCGAATCGTGCGGGACTCGGTAGGGGACCTCGCTCGGATCGTCGAGGCGTCGGACGCGACACCCACCGAGCTCGACCTGTCGGAGGTCAACTCCTCGATCTATGTCTTCCGGGGGTCGCAGCTGTGGCCCGTTCTCGACCGGCTCGAGCCGCACAACGCTCAGGGAGAGCTGTACCTGACCGACACGCTTGGCCTCCTCGTCGAGGATGGCGCGTCGGTGGCAGTGCATGTGGCGCCAGACCCGACGGAGGTCGACGGTGTCAATACCCGCGTGGACCTGGCCAACGCGGCTGCAGTTCTCCGCGATCGGATCAATCGCAGTCACATGCTCGCCGGCGTCACCATCGTCGACCCTGCGACGACCTGGATCGAGGCGACGGTCGAGCTCGAGCCGGACGCCGTCATCCATCCGTTCACCGTTCTCCGGGGGGACACCAAGGTTGCGGCAGGCGCCGAGATCGGACCTCACGCGGTCGTCGTCGGCGGCCGTGTGGGTCCGGATGTCCTCGTGGGTCCATTCTGTTACCTTCGCCCCGGAACGGTGCTCGAGGCAGGGGCGAAAGCTGGCACGTTCGTGGAGATCAAGAACTCCCGCATCGGCGCGCGCACGAAGGTGCCGCATCTCTCGTACCTCGGCGACGCGGACGTCGACGAGGACACGAACATCGCTGCCGGGAACATCACGGTGAACTTCTCGCACACGCCGGGAGTACCCAAGGGTCGCACCACGATCGGCCGCAACGTCAGGACCGGCGTCGACAATGCCTTCATCGCCCCCGTGACGATCGGCGACGACGCATGGATAGCAGCCGGCTCAGTCATCACCGAGGATGTGCCTCCGAACGCGCTCGCGATCGCTCGCGCGCGGCAGGAGAACAAGGAAGGACGCGGTGGAAAGCGCAACGCTTGAGCAGCCCTTGCCCGGGCTCGAGACGGCAACCCCGCACGTCGAGATGAGCACCGGTCACGCGATTCCACTGACACCGCAGAAGCGGCTGATGGTGTTCTCGGGCCGCTCGCATCCGGAGCTGGCCGAGAAGATCGCCGACCAGCTCGACGTCGAGCTTGGTGAGGTCGAGCTCCGGACGTTTGCGAACGGCGAGACCTACATCCGCTACTGCGAGTCGATCCGCGGCGCGGACGTCTTCGTCGTCCAGACGGGCTGTCACCCGGTCGACCAGAACGTGATGGAGCTCCTGTTCATGATCCAGGCGGCGAAGCTCGCCTCGGCAAAGAGGATCACGGCGGTGATCCCGTGGTTTCCGTACTCGCGGCAGGACCGCAAGGCGAAGCCGCGTGAGCCGATCTCGAGCCGGCTACTGGCGGACATGCTCCAGATGGCTGGCGTCGACCGCGTGCTCACGATGGATCTCCACGCGGGCCAGATCCAGGGCTTCTTCACCATCCCTGTCGACCACATGACCGCGCTGCCACTGTTCGCCCAGCATTTCCGCGACCTCGGTCTCACCGGCGACGGGGTCGTGTCCGTCGCGCCGGACGCAGGGCGTGCAAAGCATGCCGTCCGATTCGCCGAGATGATCGACGCCGAGTTCGCGATCATGCACAAGACACGGCCGGCTCCCGACACGGCCGAGATGACCGAGATCACCGGCCGCGTGCGAGACAAAGTCGCACTCGTCGGTGACGACAACATCTCGACGGGCAACACGCTCCTTGCCGGCGCGCGCGCCCTCAAGGAGGCCGGCGCCCGGGACGTGTGGGTGTTCGCGACGCACGGTCTCTTCTCGGCGGGCGCACTCGAACGCTTTGCCCAAGCGGATCTGGCGGGCATCGTCGTCACGGACACCGTGCCGGTCGACCCGATCAGGAAGCCGGACAACATGACCGTCCTCACGGTCTCGGGCCTGCTTGCCGAGACGATCATGAACGTGTTCTCCGACGAGTCCGTGTCTGCGATCTTCGGCGGCGAGAACCAGCTCTTCTGAGTGTCGCTCCGGAAGGGCATGCGCGGGCTGCTGGATGCTCACCGTCTCGGGTGCGTATCGTCCCGGACGCGACGAGCGAAGGAGGTCTTGGAATGACATCGGTTGTCAGCGGAGTCGAGCGGCGTGACGCCTTCGTCGAGCGTCTGTTCGGCGCGATGATCGGCGCCTTCGATCTCCTCGGCGTCTATCTCGGCGACCGGCTCGGCCTGTACCGCGTGTTGGCGGACCACGGCCCGCTGAACACTCATGAGCTGGCCGAGCACGCAGGCGTCCACGAGCGCTACGCGCGCGAGTGGCTCGAGCACCAGGCGGCGAGCGCAATCCTGGACGTGGTCGAGGAAGGCGACGTGTTCACGCGCCGCTTCGCGCTTCCGGCAGGACACCACGAAGCGCTCCTAGACACAGACAGCCTCAACTACGTCGCGCCGTTCGGCCGCTTGCTCGTTGCGTGCGCGCTGCCGCTCGACGCGCTGAAGGAGGCATTCAGAACAGGTGACGGCGTGCCCTACGGCGACTACGGCGACGATCTCGTCGAAGGGCAGTCGAGCTTCACGCGCCCCATGTTTCTCCACCTGCTGGGGCAAGAATGGCTGCCGTCCGTGCCTGCCGTGCACGCGCGATTGCTCGCCGATCCGCCCGCGCGCATCGCCGACGTCGCCTGCGGAGGGGGTATCTCGAGCATTGCCATCGCCCGCTCGTACCCGAACGCGCTCGTGGACGGGATCGATCTGGACGAGCCGTCGATCGCGTTGGCGCAGCGCAACCTCGACGGAAGCGGCGTCGAGGACCGTGTCACCTTCACCGTGCGCGACGCCGCCGACCCGGACCTCGCCGGCAGGTACGACCTCGTTACGGTCTTCGAGGCGCTGCACGACATGTCTCATCCGGTCGATGTGCTTCGCGCGCTGCGCGGGCTGCTCGTCGACGGAGGAGCGGTTCTGATCGGCGACGAGCGCACGGCCGATGCCTTCAGTGCCCCGGCCGACGATCTGGAACGCCTGTACTACGGCTTCAGCGTCCTCCACTGCCTGCCGGTGGGCATGGTCGACCCACCCGCCGCGGGCACGGGGACGGTCATGCGGGTGGAGACCGTGCGTCGCTATGCCGAAGAGGCCGGGTTCGACAGCTTCGAGGTGCTTTCGATCGAGCACGATTTCTGGCGCTTCTACCTCCTGCGGCCGTAGACCTCCGAGGTGGCTGAGGCCGTTCGCTACAATCCGCCGCCGTGTCCGGGGAGAGAATCCGCCTCGAGGTCAAGGAGCGCGCCGACGGCGAGCTTGGCTCGCGCCACACGAGGCGCCTGCGCAAACAGGGCCTGATTCCGGGCGTGCTCTACGGGAAGGGGCACGCACGCGCGATCGTCGTCGGCGAGAGGGACCTGCGCGCCGCTCTGACCGGTCCGTCGGGGCTGAACGCGATCCTCGACGTCGTCATCGACGACCAGAAGACGCCGCACCATGCTGTTCTCAAGGTGTTTCAGCAGAATCCAATCCGAGACGTGATCACGCACGTCGACTTCCACGAGGTAAGACTCGACCAGCCGATCCACGCGACGGTGGCGGTGCAGTTCGTCGGCGAGTCGCCGGGCGTCAAGCAGGGCGGTGTCCTGCAGCAGGTCACGCGTGAGCTCAATGTCGAGGCGCTTCCAGGGGCGATCCCCGAGCATGTCGAGGCCGATTTGAGCGAGCTCGAGGTCGGAGGAAACATCCGCCTCGAGGATCTGCCGCCGCTCGAGGGCGTCACCTTCCTCGACGACCCGCACGAGACAGTGCTGGTGACCTGCACGATGCCGCGCGGTATCAGCGAGCTCGAGGAAGAGGAAGCCGCCGAAGGCGAAGGCGAGGGTGTCGCTGAGGGTGAGGCGCCCGAGGCGGCCGGTTCTGCCGAGGCCACAGCCGACACCAAGGAGTAGTAGGTGGCGCTCTTCCGTCGAGGCGAGGGGGCCTCGACGCTCGATTTGCTCGTCGTCGGGCTTGGGAACCCGGGCCGCGAGCACGAGCGCGACCGTCACAACGTCGGCTGGATGGTCATCGACGAGCTCGCGCGGCGTCACGGTGGCGCGTTCAAGTCGAAGTTCAGCGGGCGCCTCGCGGAGGTACGTGTCGGTGATACCCGCGTGGCCCTGCTGAAGCCGGAGACCTATATGAACGACTCCGGCCGGTCGCTCGCAGCGGCCCGGGCCTTCTTCAAGGTTCCCGTCGAGCAGGTTCTCGTCGTCCACGACGATGTGGATCTCGACGCTGCGCGGCTGCAAGCGCGTGCCGGTGGGGGTCTTGCAGGCCACAACGGGCTCCGGTCGATCGTGAGTGCGCTTGGCTCGCAGGAGTTTCTCCGGCTGCGGATCGGAGTTGGTCGCCCGGGTCGCGGCGACCGTAGGAGCGTTGCGGACTACGTCTTGTCCCGCTTCGAACCCGACGAGGACGTGGGAGGCATCGTCATGCGGTCGGCTGACGCTGTCGACTCGCTGATCACGAGCGGTCTCGACGAGACGCAGCGCAGCTTCAACTGACCAGCGCAGCTTCAACTGACCAGCGCAGCTTCAACTGAGCAGCACAGCTTCAACTGAGCAGCACAGCTTCAACTGAGCGGAGTCTCGGCGTGAGGTCGACACAGACGACCCGCCGCGCCGATCAACCATGACGGGACGTGCCGTAGGATCACCCCCGCGGGACGGGTTTCCCGCCAAACGTATGGACCAGACGCCACTCTCCGCCTTCGTCGCCGAGCTCGCCGCGCACGAGCGCTTCCAGAGCTTCGCGCGGGCGCTTCCGGCTCGGGCCCGCGTGTCGGAGCCGGTTCTCCCTCTTCTGCTCGCCACGCTCTACCGGGAGCTCGGCCGGCCGCTGCTCGTCCTGCTGCCCGAGGACGCCGACGCTCGCGACGCGGCAGATGCCGTCTCCTGGTTCATCGGGCCCGACGATGTCGCGCTGCTCCCCGGCCGTGGCGTTGCGCACGGGTCGGGACTCGAGCCGCCGCCGCATCTCGTCGGCGAGCGTTTCCGGGCTCTCGATGTGCTCGCCGGGTCGGGGCTCGTATGCGCATCGGCGCAGGCGCTCGCGGACCTGCTGCCTCACGCCGACCAGCGGCCCGAGCCCGTCCGCCTGACAGTCGGCGACGAGCCGGGTGGGCAGGGTCTCGCGGAGGCGCTGGCTCTCGCAGGCTACGCACGTGTCGAACGTGTCGAGGAGCGTGGCCAGTTCGCGGTTCGCGGGGGCATCGTAGACGTCTTCCCTTCGACCGGGCGCGAGCCCATGCGTGTCGAGCTGTTCGGAGACGAGATCGAACAGGTGCGCGCGTTCTCTCCGTTTACGCAGCGTGCCCTGCACCCTGTCGAGCAGGCGATCGTCTACCCGGCCGCGGAGCGGCGCGCCGACCTCGTCGAGCCCGAGCTTCCGATCGACCGCGCAGACGAGTCTGTGGCTCAGAGCCACAGAGTCCCGGACGACCTGGTACCGCCTGTCAGCCGCGCGCCTGATCTGGTCTGGGAACCGGATGACGTGCGTCGCGTCTGGGAGGAAGAAGAGCTCGCCACGCTCGATCTCTCGCGCGCAACAGAGCTCGACCCATTCCCACGGGGACAGCCGTTCGCGTTCGAGGCACAGCGTCCCGCGATCGCCGCACGGGGCCTCGCGGAGGCGGAGACCGAGTTGCAGGGTTTCGTCCGGGCCGGGCAGCGCGTCGTCGTCGCTTTCCCCCATCGCGGGGAGGCGCTGCGCCAAAAGGCGCTCCTCCGCAAGGTCGAGCCGGAGGCGCTCGAGCCTGGCGACGCGCTGCCGAAGGATGCCGCCGTGCGCTTTGCGGTCTCGCCTGCACGGCGCGGATTCGTCTGGCGCGAGCTCGGGCTCGTCCTGCTGCCCGACGGTCAGGTCTTCCGGAAGAGACCTCCGCGTGCCGATGCCCGTCTCGGTAGGGCGCTCGCCTCGTTTGCCGATCTGCGAACCGGCGACCACGTCGTCCACGAGGATCACGGCGTCGGCAAGCTCCTCGGCTTCGAGACGAAGGAAGTAGCAGGGGTTACTCGCGACTACCTCTTCGTCGCCTTCCGTGGCGAAGACCGCCTGTATCTCCCGCACGAGCAGCTCGGCAAGCTCTCGAAGTACATCGGCGCAGACGCGAAGTCACCACAGCTCTCGAAGCTGGGAGGCAAGGCGTGGGCGAACCTCAAGGCGAGGGCGCGGGAGTCCGTGCGCGAGCTTGCGGGAGAGCTGCTCGCGCTCTATGCCCAAAGACAGCGCGCCCCGGGCGTCTCGTTCGATCTCGCCAACGAGTGGCTCGAGCGCCTCGAGACGTCGTTCCCCTACCGCGAGACCGAGGATCAGGCGCGCGCAATCGAAGCGGTCAAGGAGGATCTCGAGTCGTCGCACCCGATGGATCGGCTCGTCTGCGGCGACGTCGGCTTTGGCAAGACCGAGGTCGGCGTTCGCGCGGCCTTCGCCGTGGCGGTGAACGGGAAGCAGGCCCTCGTCCTCTGCCCGACGACCATTCTTGCCGAGCAGCACTGGAACACCTTCCGCGATCGCTATCGCGACTTCCCGATCCGCGTGGAGATGGTTTCCCGCTTCAGGAGCTCGGCGGAAACCAAGAAGGTCCTCTTAGACTTCGCCGAAGGCAAAGTCGACGTCCTCGTGGGGACCCACAGAGTTCTTTCGAGGGACGTGATCCCGAAGGATCTCGGCCTCGTGATCCTCGACGAGGAGCAGCGCTTCGGCGTTGCCCAAAAGGAGCTGCTGCGTGCCCTCCGGCTGGAAGTCGACGTGCTCGCGCTGTCGGCGACGCCGATCCCGCGCACGCTGCACATGTCGCTGTCCGGGCTCCGCGACATCTCGATCATCGAGACCCCGCCCGAGGGACGTCGACCGATCCGAACCACCGTCGGCGAGTACGACGAAGAGGTCATCCGGCAGGCGCTCGAGCGAGAGCACGCACGAGGCGGTCAGTCCTTCTACCTGCACAACCGTGTCGAGACGATCGACGAGGCGGCCGCCAAGCTGCAGCAGCTCTGCCCGGAGCTGCGGCTCCTCGTCGCCCACGGCCAGATGGGGGAGCGCGACCTCGAAGACCGCATGCACGCCTTTCTCCGCGGCGACGCCGACGTGCTGGTCTCGACGACGATCATCGAGTCCGGGATCGACATCCCTCAGGCGAACACGCTCGTCGTCGAGCGCGCCGACATGCTCGGGCTCAGCCAGCTGTACCAGATCCGCGGCCGCGTCGGCCGCTCGGACGTGACGGCCCACGCGTACCTCCTCTATCCCGATGCGCACGAGCTGACGCCGGAGGCGCGGGCGCGGCTGGCGACGCTGGCCGACCACACGGAGCTCGGCGCCGGCTTTCAGATCGCAATGCGCGACCTCGAGATCCGCGGCGCAGGCGATCTACTCGGAGCCGAGCAATCCGGCCACGTCGCAGCACTCGGGTTCGAGCTCTACGTCGAGATGCTGAACGAGGCCGTCGCCGAGCTCTCCGGCCAAGCCCGCCTCGTAACGCGGCCGGTCCGGGTCGACGCGCGCATCGACGCGTACATTCCCGCCGCCTACATCCCCGCCGAGGCGATGAAGATCGACCTGCACAGGCGCCTGGCTCTGATCGAGTCCGACGACGAGCTGCGTGAGCTGCGCCTCGCAACCGAGGATCGGTTCGGCCCGCTTCCCGAACCCGTCGAGAACCTGTTCACGATCCAGGAGGCGAAGCTCACGCTCGCCCGGATCGGCGCCGACTACCTCGTCTATCGGGGCGGTCGCGCGACTGTCGGGCCGCTCGCGCTCGGCTCGAACGAGCTGCGCGCGCTCCGCGCCGTGACCGACACCGTCGTCTACTCGACCGCCAAGCGCGAGATCACACAGCGGGTGGACGGACTGGATGAGGCCCTCGGGCTCGCCGCTGCTATCGTTCAGGCGCGTCTGGCGGCCTGACTTCCGCGCCCCGACGCTTTTTCAATGACCCGTACGCGCCTCTCGCTCGCAGCCCTCGCTTCCCTTGCCGTGCTTCTCGCGGCCGGCTGTGGCAGCGGATCCACGAGCTCCGGCTCGAACGGAAGCAGCGGACTCCCGGGCGGCGCGGTCGCGACTGTCGCCGGAAAGAGCATCACGCGCTCCGAGCTCGACGATCTCATGAAGAGCGCCGAGCCCCAATACAAGCAGAGGACCGGGCAGGACTTCCCGAAGCCCGGGACAGCGGAGTACCAGGCGCTTCAGCAGCAGGCCGCGGTGTATCTCGTCACGCAGGAGGAGTACACGCAGGAGGCGGCCGCGCTGGGCATCGCGCTGAGCGACGCCGACGTCGACAAGGGGATCGACGCCTTGATCAAGAAGCAGTTCAAGGGCGATCGGAAGAAGTTCGACGCGTATCTCAAGACGAGCGGATACAGCCTCGAAGAGTTCAAGGCAGGCGAGCGCAGGCAGCTCATCTCGAATCGGCTCTCGAAGGTCGTGACCAAAGATGTGAAGGCGACGACCGCCGAGCTCAAGGCGTACTACGAGAAGAACAAGGGCTCCGCGCCCTACACCACGCCGGCGCAGCGCCGCGTCCGTCACATCCTCGTCGCGCTGAACGCGAAGGGCACGGGTGTGAGTGAGAAGGGCGTTACCGACACCAAGGTCGACTTCGCCCGGTCCAAGAAGCTCGCGGACACCCTGCTCGCCCAGCTCAATGCGGGCGGAAGCTTCGTCACCCTCGTCAAGAAGTACTCCCAAGACCCCGGCTCCAAGACCAAGGGCGGCGAGTACACGGACGTGAAGGGCACGTTCGTGAAGGAGTTCGAGGCGGCGGCGTTCTCGCTTGCGACGAACGAGGTCTCCAAACCGATCAAGACCCAGTACGGCTACCACCTGATCCAACCGCTCGGCGCGGCCACGCCCGGCAAGACACAGTCGTTCGCCGAGGCCGAGAAGAGCATCCGCACCACGCTGCTGCAGCAGAGGCAGACGGCAGCGTTGCAGACGTGGGCCGCAGGTCTCGGCAAAAAGTACAAGGGCAAGGTCAAGTACGCCGCCGGTTTCGCGCCGCCCGCGACGAGCACCACGACGACCTCTCAGTAGCGGTGCTCCACGAGGCGCTCCTCGAGCTCCAGGAGCTGACCAGGCGCCTACGCAGCGAGTGCCCGTGGGATCGCGAGCAGACGGCGCGGACGATCGTGCCCCACACGGTCGAGGAGGCATACGAGGTCGCCGACGCGGCCGTGCTCGGATCGCCCGAGAAGCTCCTCGACGAGCTCGGCGACCTTCTCTTCCAGGTCTACTTCCTCGCCTTGCTCCTCGAGGAGCAAGGCCATGGAGACCTCGAAGCTGTGGCAAGACGCGTTCACGACAAGCTGGTGCGACGGCACCCGCACGTCTTCGGTGACGCCGAGGCCCGTACCGCCGCCCGCGTGCGCGAGCGCTGGGAGGCGATCAAGTACGAGCAGGAGGGGCGCGAGGGCGTCTTCCACGACGTGCCGGGCTCTCTGCCCGCGCTCCTGCGGGCGCGAAAGGTGCAGCGGCGTGCGGCCGCCGTCGGCTACGACTGGCCTGATCTCGAAGGGCCGATCGCGAAGGTCCGCGAGGAGCTCGCCGAGCTCGAGGAGGCCGTCGCGCTCGGCGGTGTCCCGGCGCCCGAGACGGAGCCCACGGAGGCTGCGTTCGGGGAGGTAGGCGACCTGCTCTTCAGTCTCGTGAACGTCTCCCGTTGCCTCAACGTCGATCCCGAGCTGGCCCTCCGCGCGACCACGGCGCGTTTCGTCGAGCGAGTCGAGCGCGCCCAGCAGCTCGCCGCCGCCGCCGGCGAGACCTGGACCGAGCTCGGTCTCGACGAGCAGGACGCCTACTACGACCGTGCGAAGGCTGAGATCGACTCGTCGCGGTAGGTCGGGGTCAGACCTTCGGGTCTGACCCGGTTTTCGGCCTGCGGACAACCGGGGTCTGGCCGGAAGGCCAGACCCCGAGCAGCGCCGCGACCACGGTGGTTAGGCTTCGGCGAGATGACGAGCGAGATCGTCCACGTCCATGCGCGGCAGATCCTCGACTCGCGAGGTAACCCGACGGTCGAGGTCGAGGTCGGGCTCGAGTCGGGCGCGCTCGGCCGCGCGGCGGTTCCGTCGGGCGCGTCGACCGGCGAGCACGAGGCGGTCGAGCTCCGCGACGGCGGCGACGCGTGGCTCGGCAAGGGAGTCTCCCGCGCGGTCGAGCACGTGAACGGGGAGCTCGCGCGCCTGCTGACCGGTTTCTCGGCCGAGGAGCAGCGTGAGCTGGACGCCGCAATGGTGGAGCTCGACGGTACGCCGACGAAGAGCCGCCTTGGGGCGAACGCGATCCTCGGCTGCTCGCTCGCCGCGGCGAAAGCGGCCGCGGAGCACGCCGGCCAGCCGCTCTACCGCTGGCTCGGCGGCACGAACGCGCATGTCCTGCCCGTCCCGCTGATGAATGTCGTCAACGGAGGCGCGCACGCCGAGAACAACCTCGACTTCCAGGAGTTCATGCTCGTCCCGGCCGGTGCGGCGACGTTCTCCGAGGGCCTTCGAATCGGCGCCGAGACGTACCATCAGTTGAAGAAGCTCCTGAAGGAACGTGGGCTCGCGACCGGGGTCGGTGACGAAGGCGGGTTCGCGCCCGATCTTCCCTCGGCCGCCGACACCTGCGCCGTGATCCTCGAAGCCGCGGAGCGGGCCGGTCACCGCGACAAGGTGGCGATAGCGCTCGACCCGGCCACCAGTGAGCTGTACGAGGACGGTGTCTACCAGCTACGCCGGGCCGGTGGCACGCTCGACGCCGGCGGAATGATCGACCTCTGGGCCGACCTCGCCGATCGTTACCCGATCGTGTCGATCGAGGACGGGCTTGCAGAGAACGACTGGGAGGGATGGCAGACGCTCACCGACCGCCTCGGCAATCGGTTGCAACTCGTGGGCGACGACATCTTCGTGACCAACGTCGAGTTCCTGTTGCGTGGCATCGGCGAGCGCGTCGGGAACGCGATTCTCGTCAAGCTGAACCAGATCGGGACGCTGACCGAGACGATGGACGCGATCGAGATCGCTCAGCGGTCCGGCTACGTCGCGATCGTCTCGCACCGCTCCGGCGAGACGGAGGACACTGCGATCGCGGACCTCGCAGTCGCGACGAACGCCGGCCAGATCAAGACGGGCGCGCCCGCGCGATCGGATCGCGTGGCCAAGTACAACCAGCTGCTCCGCCTCGAGGAGGCGCTGGGCGATGCGGCCGTCTACCCCGGCTGGGCGGCGTTTCCACGCTTCAGCCGCTGAGATCGCGCACCGCGGGTAGTCTGGGCGCATGGCTGCGCACGTGCGCCGAACGAAGATCGTCGCCACCATCGGGCCTGCCTGTTCCACCCCGGAGGTGATCGCAGAGCTCCTCGACGCCGGCATGGACGGGGCGCGGCTCAACATGTCCCACGGGACCCGCGAAGATCACGCCCAACGCGCTCGGCACGTCCGTGAGGCGGAGCAGGCCGGCGGCCGCGCGGTTGCGCTGATCGCCGATCTGCAAGGTCCGAAGATCCGCGTCGGCGACCTCCCCGAGCCGGTCGAGCTCGCGCGGGGCGAGCAGGTCGTCGTTGCCGGCGAGGACGCGGCGCGCGACGGCGACCTCCCGGTCAGCCCGTCGGTGCTCGGCTCCGTGCTCTCGCCGGGCACGAACGTGCTGATTGACGACGGGCATGTCCGTTTGACGGTTCAGGCGGTCGAGCAGGGACGCGCGCGCTGCGAGGTCGTCGTCGGAGGCACCGTCACCTCGCACAAGGGCGTCAACCTACCGGGCATTGCGCTCCCCATCCCGTCGCTCACCCGGAAGGACCTCGACGACCTCAACTTCGCGCTCGATCTCGGCGTCGACTACGTCGCACTGTCGTTCGTCCGCTCGGGCGCCGACGTCCGCGCACTGCGGACGCTCATCGAGGCGGCCGGATCGCCCGCATACGTGATATCCAAGATCGAGAAGGCCGAGGCGGTAGCGGCGCTCGACGACATCCTCGACGAGTCGCATGCCGTAATGGTCGCGCGCGGGGATCTGGGCGTCGAGATCGGCGCTGCGGATGTTCCGCTCCTCCAGAAGCGGATCATCCACAAGGCGCTCGAGCGCGGAAAGCCGGTGATCACGGCGACACAGATGCTCGAGTCGATGCTGCACTCACCGGAGCCGACTCGAGCCGAGGCGTCCGACGTCGCCAACGCGATCCTCGACGGGACCTCGGCGGTCATGCTTTCCGGTGAGACTGCGATGGGCGAGTACCCGGTGGAGTCGATCCGGTTCATGGACAGGATCGCGCTCGCCGTCGAGCCAAGCCTCGACTACCGCCATGAGATCCCGGAGGCGCACGAGGAGCCGACGATCGGTCAGGCGATGTCGAACGCAGCCTGCGACATCGCCGAGGCGCTCGCCGCCAAAGCCATCGTCGTGCCCACGTTCACCGGCAGGACGGCCTCCGCAGTCGCCCGACTCCGTCCCCGCCGCCCGATCATCGGCTGCACCCACCACACCTACTCGCTCCGGCACATGGCTCTCGAGTGGGGCGTCACACCGATGCCGATTCCCGAGGCAAGCGACGTCGAGGACATCTGGGGGCGCTCGCTCGACGCGGCCCGCAACAGCGGTCTCGTCTACCCCGGCGACCGCGTCGTGATCACCGCCGGAACCGCCGTGAACATCCCCGGGTCCACCAACGTGATCAAGGTCGATATCGCCTGACGCTTTTTTCCGGCGCAAGGTCGGGATCCGCGTAGCCGCGGATCCCGACCGCGCGAAGATCCCTGAAGCGGGTCGCGTCGCGACCCGAGCGGGTGAGCTGCGGGGCTCCGCGTGGCTGCGGATCCTGACCGCGCAAGAGCACGCGGCCGACGTCGGAGGGGACTCGTGGGTCGCGGCGAAGTGGCATGCGTGGCGGAGAAGGAGACGCAACGTTCGCGTGCGCGGACGAAGGCCTCGCGCCGTGCGCGTCGGCGTCGGATCAGGCGCGCGTTTCCGATCGTCGTCCTCGTCGCAGTCGCGTACTTCTACTACCGTCCGCTCGCGAGCTGGGTGCACACGAAAAGCGCGCTGGCGCACCGCGAGCAGCAGGTCGCGACGCTGCAGCGTCAGAAGGCAGAGCTCGAGCAGGCGGTCACGCGGGCGACGAGCCTTCCGGCCTTGACGCGCCGCGCCCGTCGGATCGGACTCGTCCAGGCCGGAGAGCAGCTCTTCATCGTCAAGGGCATCCCGGCCTGGAAGCGGGCGCACTCGCACACGAAGTAGATCCACCCAGTCTGCGGGCAAACTGCTCTTGCCGTTCGCGCGTAGAGGCTTGTACGATCGACGCCGACGAGAGGAGCTGCCCGTGGGTCGAAAGGTTGTACTCGGATTGATCGTCGCGGCGCTGTCAGTGGGTGCAGGCGCCGGGGTTGCGCTCGCGGCGACGCAGGGAGCTGCGAAGCCGGCGAAAGTCCCGGTGAAGTCTCCGGCGAAGGCGGCGGTGCACCACTGTCACGACGCGCCGGCGAGCGTAGCGCTCTAACTCGCAGCGTGGTGAGGACCGTCTCGGGTCGGCGTGCGGGTACTCTCGCGGCGAGATGCGCGACCGTGAGCTCGTAGCGCGCCAGCTCGGGAGAGAGGCGCGTGCGTTCCTCCGCGTAGCGGCCCGCTGTCCGTTCGGACTGCCGGCTGCGACCGAGCAAGAGCCCTACTCGTCCGACGGCGATCCGTTCCCGACCACCTATTACCTCACCTGTCGGCATCTGGTTGCCGCGGTCGCGCGACTCGAGGCCGTCGGAGGCGTCGAGCGGTGGAGCTCCGCGGTTGCGCACGACCCCGAGCTCGAAGCCAGTCTCGCTGAGGCAACGGAGGAGCAGCGACGGGTGCGTCGCGAGCTCGCGGACGGGCGGACGGGCAGGGACGGTGGTCTCTCGCTCGAGCTCGGAATCGGCGGGTCGAGGAACCCGCCCCAGCTCAAGTGCCTGCACGCGCATGTCGCGTTTGCTCTCGCGCGCCCCGGCTATCTCCTCGGCAACCGGATCCTCGCCGAGCTCGGTGACGATCCCTGGCCCGCCCGCTGCTGCACCGATACGACCGTGTAGTGGACGCGGCCACAAGTACGGTTGTGCGTCTGTCGGGCCGCAAACGCTTCGCATG
>Ga0334722_10001068_pt1 | contig 36047 bp, 53 predicted proteins | sample C3_bottom_MG_FD_207210 | JGI IMG/M metagenome (GOLD analysis project Ga0334722, IMG submission 207210) | Sediment microbial communities from Yellowstone Lake, YNP, Wyoming, USA - C3_bottom | ecosystem: Environmental > Aquatic > Freshwater > Lake > Sediment | place: USA: Wyoming | collected... | reverse complement strand
AACTACTTTTTAGATAAAGATAAATGTTTTTACGTGGATAGCTTAAAATTCAAGAACAACATACACTTTGCCGCCTTAATCACAAGACAATTAAAAATTGATTTACTAAGCCGTTTGTCGGTTTAACAGTTATCGGCTTAAACTGCCGCCAAGAATTTAGAACTATGAATAACGGAAAAGAAATAATGAACAACGAAAAACAACAAACCGATAGTAGCGGTCAGTTTGAAGCCGGAGTTATACGGCAAAACAACGGGCAGAGAGAAATATCTATTGGATTAGAGAGACACATTAAAAAAGAGTTTAGAAAAGTAAAACCATTATTAAATAAGAGAGTAAAAGAATTGAAGGATATACAAAGTAGATATGTAGTATTCCCGATAGCGATTGATGGAGTTATAGATATGGTGAGATATGATACTAAAACTAAAAAGTTTGACCAAATAGAAATAATAATAGCGACAAAAGATATTGAAGCAGGATTTTTACCAAACACAGTTTATTGTGATGAATATAAGCGAGTTGTTTTGTCCGTATAACTCCCAACTAACCCGCAAGGGTTAGAATGTTTTTATTTTATTAAATAATCTCGATTTGATAGAATCAAATATATATGCATCATATATATGATAATTAAAGAAAAAATATTGTTAAACTTTCCTGTGCTTTATAGCGAATTGATTTATGATAATCTCTCAGATGCCTGCCGGGATCGTACTGAGTTTATTATTAAAGCAGTTGAGGAAAAGTTTGAACGCGATAATATAAATTATTTACCTGATCAGGTTTTATCTGAACAAACAAAAGAACAAATTGAAGATGTTGAAGATTTTATTAAGCGATCTTCACAAAAATTTTAAACTGTCTTGTATCTGTTATGGATAAAGATTATTATAAGAATTATTACAGGAATAATTATCGTAAATTTAAACCCGGTGTTGGCATCCGGGAAATTTGTATTATTAAAAAAGTAAGTCGTGTAACTGTTTATAAAAATTTACATCGGTTTGATAGAATTGAAAATATTAAAAGTCTTAGATTTTATTTTAATGATAAAATCCTAAATTGGTTTCCAAGAGGTAAAAATGTTTAGCGTAAAATGGAATACTAAAAATACAATCAATTATCTCGGCACAATTGATAAAAACTTACGCAAAGCTCAAATCTCAGCTACAAATAAAATGGCTGCACAGGGTTTAACACAAGCGCGTAAAGAAATACGAAATAGATATAATATTCAACTTCAATATTTAACCAGCAAAAATTCCAAGAATGAACAAATAACTGGATATAAAGAAGCACACATTGGACAGACTTTAGATAGTATAAAAATAAGTGCTGAGATATTTGGCAATGAATCTTGGTTGTCTTTATTTAAGTTCAAACATAAACAGAAAAATCAGGGAGTGGAAGTCGAAGTAATAAAGGGTAAACCGAAGATTTATAAGCATACTTTTTTAATTAAAAATCTTGTTAAGGCAACTAATCCTGGATTGCTTAAAAACATTTGGATAAGAGAATATAATCCTTCTTCCAAAGATCCTGAACGCGCAATAAATAGAAAATTTGGACCGGGAGCCGCCACAATGTTAAGACAGCCCGAAGTGATGAAAAAAACTATTGCTTTCATCAACTTAAAATTTAAATCAATTATGGATCACGAAATTAAATTTTTCTTAAAGATTAAATAAAGTTTACACTTTTCTTAAAAATCCTTTTTAAAGCTTACCTCATATATTATAATGCAGATAGAATTTAACATCTTTTTTAATCTATCATTGCATATTTATGAACGAACCAACAACTTTTTATGCAGGCGATAAAGTAGAGTGGACTGAAAGTCTGTCTTCTTTTCTTCCCGGTGATGGATGGACTCTTAAATATGTTCTTATTAATTCTGCTGCACGCGAAACTTTTTCCGCAATACCCTCCGGCAATGATTTCAAAATTACTTTAACATCTGCAAATACCGCTAATTGGCTTCCAGGCTCTTATATATTACAGTCTTATGTTGAGCATACTGATGGCACAATAGAAGTTATTGATAGATTTACAGTAACAGTTAAACAAAATTTAATTACCGCAACTACTTACGATTTTAGAACTCACGCTCAAAAAACTCTCGAAGCAATTGAATCCGCTATTGAAGGACGTGCCTCGCAGGAAGTTTTATCATTATCAATTACAACACGCGGCGGCTCTTCAAAAGCATTGCAATATTTAACGTTAAAAGAAATGATTGAAGCACGTGCTTTCTATAAAAGTTTAGTTGATTCTGAATTAGCTCAGGAAAAAATAGAAGCCGGACTTGATCCCGGCAATAAAATTTTAATTTCATTTAAATAATTATTTATAAAGGAGTACGCTATGAAACTTTCATCTTTTTTTGCAATAATGTTTTTAGTTGCAATTTTTAGCTTAACCAGCTTTGCACAAACAACAACAACCCCATTTTCAAAAAGCACTTATAACCCAACAAGCCAATATTTTTATTGGAATCCATCAGTTGATTCACTGGAAACAGAATACTCACCATCTTTTTCTATTGCAGGTACAGATACTGCATTATATGGCGCTTATAAATTAAATACACTTACCGGCGGTAAAGGATATGCCACCACAGTTACTTTATATAAAAGCTTTGATAATGTTAACTGGATAAGCGTAGGCACATTTGCAACTATAACTTCTGCAACTGCAACCGCTGTTAGTATTAGCATAAAAACTCATAAAGCTCCATTTTATAAATTAAAAGCTGCCAATACAAAATGGTCTAACGTACTCAGTTTTGGTGTATTCAGACAATAAAAACGGTTTGTTAAAATGATTTTTGGAAAAGATAAAATACGCGTTGCAAATCTTGAAGAAAAATTAAGCAATCTGCAATCTGTTATTAATTCAATTAATCAGCGCGGATATAATATGGCAAAAGTTGATCGGCTTAAAGCTGACTGGATTTCTTTTGCCAAATCTTTTAATTATGATATCTCTGTTGGCGGTCCCGCAATGATAGCTCGCGGGCGTGAACTTTTCCAAAATGATCCTTATGCAAAAAATATTGTGCGCAATTTCCGCAATGGCATCCTTGGCGAAAATGGTTTTACCCTGCGCAATAAAGCAGGCGAATGGCAGCAGTTTGGTAATGAATGGAAATTCGTTCTCGATCCCGTTGCAAATAGTATGATAAATGAAATGTGGTATCGCTATGGTGTTGAAAAATGTATTAGCATCGAAGGTGATGAAACTACAAGATCATATTTCGGAACTATATTAAACACTGTTTTTACCGATGGCGAAGTTTTTATTGTTAAGCTTAAAGGCAAAGGATACAATAAATATGGATTTACCACTCAGTTAATTACATCAGATCAGGTTGATTTCCGTCTTAAAAAAGATTTGCCAAATGGCAATATGATTATAATGGGAATCGAGGTAAACAAAAACTGGAAAAAAATTGCTTACTGGTTTAAAAAGAATAATCCAAAATCCGATATTGAAAATACTGTTAATTGGTCTGGTGATTATGAAAGAATTTCTGCTGAAAATATAATTCATCTTTACAAAAAAGAAACTGCTCATCAATTACGCGGCATTACTCAATTCGCTCCTGTTGGAATAAGATTAAAAATGTTATATGGAATTGAGGAAGCCGCACTTACTCGTGTTCGTTCGGTTGCTAATATTCCCTGGGTGTTTGAAGAAATACCAAATGTACTTAATGGCGGTACACTTGCTGGCGTTGGTCAAAGTAAAGATACTTCCGGTAATCAGCTAATTGAACTTGAAGAAGGACAAACTTTTCAGGCGCCTAAAGGTTATCAGGTTAAATCAATGGAAGCTGATTTTCCAGGAACTACTTATGAGCCGTTTATTGATAAAAACCTGCACGGAATTTCTTCCGGAGTTGGTCAGGGATATGCTTCTGTTACCGGCGATTGGATGGGCTATAATTATTCTGTCTCACGTGCTGCATTGCAATCTGAACGTGATGAACATAAAGATAACCAAAGTTGGTTTGCTGAACAATGTGTAAATGAAATTTTTGTTTCTTTGCTCGAAATGGCAATCCTTTCCGGTCAATTAAATCTGCCTATTGCAAAGTTTGATAAATTTAATCGCCCTTATTGGTTCGGAAGACGCTGGCAGTATGCTAATCCTAAAGATGAAATGGAATCCAATATACTCGGACTTCAATCATTCCAGAAAACTTTTGAGCAGGTTCTCGCTGATCAGGGAATTGATTTGGAAGAACAATTGGATCAAATAGTTTCTGAAAAAACTTTATTCGAGAAAAAAGGTTTAACTGATTTATACAATATGCTGATGACTAAATACAATGTTGCGCCATCGCAACCTGTAAAAGAACAAACATCAGCATCCGGCAATGGCAATGGAAAAGCAAAATTATTAACGGAGTTCAAATGAATATAGAAATTAAAGGTCTCGAAGGCAAAGAATTAAATCCTAATCATTTTGGCGGTATGTGTTCACGCCAATCTGCTGTTTTGGATCGTGCTAAAACTGATGAACAGATTAACAGTGGAATAGAAACTATCGCCACAACTGAAGATCCAGCTTTAATTATGGATTGGGAAAACTGGCGCATTGTTAGAGAAATCTTACCAATGAAATATGCCGTATTACCGGATAACAATAAAGCGCCATTGCTTAATGCACACAACCGCTCCGATATTGAGGATGTTGTAGGTTCTGCTTTCGATTGGAAAACTGAAAACACTTACTTGCTTGCAAAAATTCTTGTAAGTGAAGCGGAGCCGGAAATAAGACAAAAGATTAAAGAGGGACACGTTGATTCTGTTTCTATCGGTTATTTAACCGATAAACAGCAAACAGTTGAAGTTCCTAAAAATGCTACTATATCAATAGACGGCGTTGAATATAAAAATCAATTCAAAGATGATTATCCATTACTTGTGCGCACCTGGTGGAAGATAAAAGAATTATCACTCGTGCCAATTGGTGCAGATGCAGCCGCTAAATTCCGCGCTGAACTTCAGAATAACGGCAAAATAATTTCTGAAGATCCCGAATTGCAAAAAAAATTAGATGAATTACAAAATGAAATTAAATCAGTTAAAGACTTAAATCAAGATTTAAACATTAAACTAAATGAAAGAGGTAATACAATGAGTGAACCTATTGTTCCTTCTCCTGATGAAATCAGGAAATCCGAAAGAGATAGAATTGCCGGTCTTGAAGCAATTGCATCTCGATTTTCAAACGCCTACAAGGGTGGCAAAGAAGCCCTTGATGCTGAATTAAAAAAAGCAATTAGTTCTAATACTTCCGTTGATCAGTTCCGCGCTCTTGTTTTCGATAATTATGACGAAGATAAACCAGTTGAAAAACCATCTACCGAATTGGGTTTATCTAAAAACGAAATCGAAAACTTCAGTCTTGCCAGATTGCTTAAAGCAGAAGCTGCATTTAAACAAGGCAAAGTTCGTGCTTATGATGAATTCAAAGCTGGCAAGGAAAAAGAAATTGTTGATGCTGTTATTGCAAAGGCACACAATGAAACAGGCATAACCGCAAAGGGTTTAATGCTTCCTGCTGAAATAGTTAATAAAATGAGAATGAAGGAATTAAATAAAAGAACTCTTGCTGTTGGTACACCTTCTGCTGGTGGATATTTGGTTGGTACAGATCATTTGGCTGGTGAATTTATTGGCTTACCGCGCAATACTCTTGTTGCGGGTCAATTGGGATGCAGATTAATGTCTGGATTAAAAGGTAACCTTGATGTTCCAATACAATTAACTGCTGGTTCGTTTGCCTGGGGTTCTGAAAACTTTAATAGCGTTGATTCTGATTTAACTCTTGGTCAGGTAACTGCCTCGCCTAAAGAAGGTAAGGCATCAATGACCTATGGAAGAAAACTTTTCTTGCAGTCAGAGCCAAACATCGAATCAATTGTGGTTGATGATCTTAATGCGGTTGCAAAGCTTGCTTATGATTATGCTGTTATAAATGGAGCTGGTGGAAATGCACCAACCGGAATTTTGAATACATCAAATCTTGGCTCTGTAGTTGGTGCTAATTTGGATTGGAGTGCTATTCTTGAATTTGAATCTGATATTGCTATTGCAAATCTTGATAACGCTGCATTAAAATTCGCTACTAATCCATCCATTCGTGCAATTATGAAGAGCAGATTAAAATCAGCCAGTGTTCCCGGCTATTTGATGGAAGGTAATGAAGTAAACGGTTATCCTGTAGTAATCTCTAATCAGGTTCCTGCAAGCACAATGATATTTGGAGACTTTTCAAAAGTTTGGATGCTCGATTGGTCAATGTATGATATTCTTGTCAATCCTTACAAGGATAATACAGGTAATATTACAATCGTTATTTTCGTTTATGCCGATGTTCAGGTTGCACTGCCTGCTGCATTAACACGTGCTAATGATGTAAGCTAATTTTCTCTCGTTCTTATTTAATTGGTGAGGCTGTCTCAGAAGCTATTGTTTATGTGTCATTCCCGTGAAAACGGGAATCCAAAATCTATAAAACAGAATGGATTCCCACTTTCGTGGGAATGACAAATCAGTATTTTTGACTTATGAGACAGCCGATTATATAAATAAAATTTTTTAATTAACAACTTTCTTAAAATAATAGAAGGAATACCGAAATGGTTGAAAGAATCGATCCCAAAGAAGCCGCTAAAGTAGAAAAACTTTTAGCGCTTAAACCACATAATGCAAAACCCGCTGGTGAACTTGTTGTAAGAAGAATTAAACCCGGCGAAGTTTATTCTCAGTCCGGTTTAGAAAAAGTTGAAGCGGTTGCATATGGGCTGGCTACAAGGGATTTAAACGCAAAGGTGCCGGATAGCAATAAACGTACAGTTGAACAAGCGCAAAAGCAGGCGCAATTAAAATCTTTGCATCAAATAATTACCGAGCAAAATGAGGCAATCGTTAATACGCTTGCTCAGCTCAGTAAAACAATGGAACTAATCGCAGAAAAAATATCTAAAAAATAATGTCTGTATTTGATGATATGAATATTGTTTTTCGTAACAGCTCCAGCCCTTTAGCTGAAGCTGTTACGTTTAAATTAACCTCCGGTTCTACCGGCTCAAATATTTATGTTAATTTTTTTCTTGAAGCAAGTGAAAATTCATTAGGCGAAGTTTCTGTTACTAAAAAAGATCCCGTTGCTTATTGTAATACCGCCGATATTGTTGGCGTTAGCTATTCTTCTCAAATAATAAGAAACGGCGTTACTTATTATGTAGTTAAAATTGATCCCGATGATAACGGTGAGACAGTTCTTTATTTAAGTAAACAACCAATATTATAATTATGGCACTACCAAATAATATAGATGGTCAGATAATTCAGGCGATTAAAACCCGCCTCGAATCAATTACCGCTGGTAGTGATTATAATTATACTTATGATAAAGTTTATGATGATTTTCCCGGTGTTGCTGCCATTGAGGAAAGCAAAACAAAAGTAATTAACATTCGTGTAAATTATGAATCACTTGATGGCACACGTGAAAAAGCTAATGATACTATACACGATATCCGCCTAACTGTTCTTATTGATTTAATTGCACGTGGTTATTCCGCCGCTGAAGTTAGGAAAATGAAATCTGATATTCTCAAAAGTATCGGGCAGGATTTAACCTGGGGCGGTCTCGCATTCCATACTGAATTTGTTAATGCAAGCCGCAATGGACGTGATGCTTTTGATAATGTTATTTCTGATTGGACCATAACCATTGATATAATTTATAGAAAAAATAGCTGGAGTTTGTAATGAAACAATTATCGGAAAAACCGGAATTAAATATAACCTTTTCTGATCCTATGCCGGGTTCTTTTATTGTTAGAGATGGTGTGTTATTGCCAAATCTTGATGATGAAGCAATGAAAAAAAGACAGGAATTAAAAGATAAAAAGGATATCAATTCTGATGAAGTAAAATCATCTGATAATCCTGAATCCGATAAGCCGGAAAGTTAAAACTGAAATTAAAATTTAGGAGTATAAAATGTATAGAAATGACAAAAATTTAATCCTTGCTAAAATAGAAACTGTTTATGGAACCGATTCCACACCAGCCGCTGCTACAAATGCAATCATCACAAAAGGTAATCCTACTTTTGAAGTGGTTAATAATGCTAAAACAAGAGATGTTCCATTGGGTTATTTTGGCAAATTAGCCCCTGTTAATCAGGGTGATGCTCTAAAACTTTCTTTTACAACAGAGCTTAAAGGATCAGGTACACCTGGAAGCAGCTCGCGATATAGTCCATTATTCCGGGCTTGTAATATGACAGAATCAGTTTCATCCGGCGTTAGTGTAACATATACACCAAATTCAACTTTTGAAGGCGAATCTGTTACTCTTTACTTCCACACCGATGGAACGCTTCATAAATTACTTGGTTGCGTTGGTAGTTTTCAAATTAAGCTTGTATCTGAGGATATTGTTACTATTGATTGGACTTTTACAGGACTTTATTCAAGCGCACATCCAAGTACAGTTACTTTTCCAACAGCAACTCACGAAACAATTGCTCCTATAATCTGGAAAGGAGCCAGCTTTACCCTTAACTCAGTTGCAAATTTATATGTCCAGGAAATGTCTTTGGATCTTGGTAATAATGTTGCAAAAAGATTAAATGCTAATGCAGCAACGGGAGTTTCAAGATATTTTGTTTCGCAAAGAGAGAGTAAAGGATCTGTACTTTTTGAAGCTGAAACTTTAGCCACAATCAATCCTTATACTTTATTTAGCAATTCAACACAATTTAATATTAGTGCGGCAGCAAGCGGTGTTGCCGGTAATATTTGTTCATTAGCCATTACCGGTGCTATTGTGGAACCACCTAAATATTCGGATAAAGAAAATGTACAGATGTATGATTTAGCTTACAGCATAAATCCAACATTAAGTGCCGGCAATAATGAAATCGTTTTAACTTTTACATAATAGGATAATATGAGAGAATTATCAGCATCAAATAAAAATGAAATTGTAATTCAGGATAATCTTAGCAACACTAAGATTACCTTTTATTATAAAACGATTAAAACAACTGATCGTTTAAAATATAATAGTGAAATGATAAAAGCATTAACCGATGGCGGCGATGTAAAAAATGCTCAGGAAAAACAATTGGATTTTGTCCTGGATTATTTAACCGGATTTGAAGATGGCGCTTTTTCTGTTGATGATAAAATTATTAGCAGCAGTGAATCAAGTGAAAATTACTTTGCTGATTGGAAAATTTATCTTAAAGAAAATGCAAGCGATCTTTTATTTACAGTCGCCGCAGTTCTATTCGGGCAACCGAATTATCATATAAAAAAAAATTCTCATTCATTAGTGAATTAAATGATTATAATAATGCGTGGACTGAAGATAAAGAACAAAAATATTTGCAGAGATTCGGTGGTAATAAAGATGCCGTTAATCTTGTAAAGGCAGAGTTTAACCAAAATTATATACCGGATGCCCGCTTTACTCACGCATTATTTCTTTTAGGTCTCGAAAAATCAGGTGTGCATTTTACACTTGACGATTTAACTTTAGAAGAATGGAATTACCTCGGTGAATTAAAAATTGCAATTGATCAGGAACAATTAAAAGATTTGAAAAAATAATGGCATCCAATAAAACCGAAATAGAAATAGATGGCAAAAATACCGGCGCAATAGTTGCCATTAATGGTGTTAAGCAGGAATTAACGGGACTTGGTAATACTATCGGCGGACCATTCGCAACCGCAATGAAATCGCTTACCGGTTTTATGAGTTTTGCTGCTATTGGTACTGGTATTGGTGTTCTTGCAAATTTTACTAAGCAAGCCATAGATACTGCAGATCAAATTTCTAAAATGTCTCAAAAGGTTGGCGTTTCAGTCGAATCTCTCTCTACGTTAAGATATGCTGCGGAAATTTCCGATCTCTCAATGGAAACATTCGGAACTACCCTAAAAAAATTATCACAAAATTTATTTGATGTTGCCCACGGACAAGGGAAAGATGTCGCTATCGCTTTTAGTGAGCTTGGTATTTCTGCAACTGATTCGAATGGTAAATTAAGAGCAACTGAAGAGGTATTATTACAGGTTGCGGATAAATTTTCGGCAATGACTGATGGAACTGAAAAAACTGCACTTGCTGTTAAATTATTTGGCAGATCAGGTATGGAGTTAATTCCTTTCCTTAATCAGGGTAAGGTCGGTTTACAAAATCTTACTGATGAAGCGGAAAAACTTGGATTGAAGCTTGATACCGAAACAGCGCAGGCAGCAGAAAAATTTAATGATTCATTAAAAACTTTAAAAGAATCCATCAACGGACTGGCATATAAATCATTACCAACTATTTTAGATTTTTTTACTGGTGTTATTGATGGCTTCAATCAAATGAATGAAGCGGCGGAAAAAAGTACTAATTGGTTAGATTGGTATTTTACTATGTATTCCGATGCTGTTATACGCGGTAATAAAGATGCTGCTAAAAAACAAGCAGAAGCTTTTAAGGAAGCAATTGAAATTGCCCGCACTAAAGCAATGGATCAAATAAAGGGATTCGGACTTGAAGATGTTCGAAACTTAGTTAGACAAACCGAATCAATACTTGCCGGAATTAAAGCTCAAAATCCTTATCCTGAACAGCAAAATGATATTGATCAAATAAATGCAAAGCTGAACGTCTATAATAATTATCTTAATGATAGTAATCAGAAAGCAAAAAATCAATTAAGTACCGTACGGCAATTAGTTGATGAATATGCAAAGTTAGTTCAAACAAAAGCAAGGGGAAATCCAGAGCCAGTTGCAACTAAGGCGGGTGCCACAATATCGCAAATTTCGGATTATACTCCCGGCTTCGATATGCTTAAGGTAGAAGAAAATCCATTCGATCCGCTTGCTAATTATGCAATAAATTTTTTTGATATATATGATGAGCGTGCTCAACAAATGCGCCAACAAACTTCTGAAATGTTTGGTAATATGAGTAGCGCTGCATCGGCATTTTATCAAATGAGCGGACAAAAATCTAAAGAATGGTTTGCTATTCAAAAAGGGTTTAACATTGCTCAGGCGGTAATGAATACTTATGAAGGCGCTACAAAGGCGCTTGCTCAGGGTGGTTTTTTCGGTATTGCAATGGCGGCTACTGTTATAGCTGCGGGCTTGGCTCAGGTTGCTATGATTGCAGCACAACAGCCAAATGCAAGCGGCGGAGGCGGTGCAAGGTCGGTTTCTTCCGGCGGCTCTGCTTTATCCCATCCTTCTAATTTAAGCAATGCTACAGGTAATTATAATCCCGGACAAAATGTAAACTACACAATTATAGTTCAGGGTAATATTGTAGATCAGAATAGATTTGCACGGGAATTAGTCCCGGCAATAAATCGTGCTGTATCGGATGGAGTTAGCTAATGGATACAAGATTTTTGTTTGAAAATGTTCTGGAAAATGTAACTTTAACGGCTACCGATACCGCAACCGGTTATAATGTTAATAATATTTTAGATCGCAGGAATTATACAAAATGGCGCGCTAACACTTATGGCACAAAATATATTACAACCGCTGATTATGGTTCCTTAAATAGCATTGCCAATACAGTTGCAATTTTTGGACATAATTTTTATTCCGTTGACGCAACCGTTACTTTAGAAAAATATGTTAGTCCTGTAAATGATTGGGAAGAAGTTTACGTTTTTCCAATAACAAAAGATGGTGCTATTGCAGGTAAATTTACAACCGTTAATAATGCTAAACAATGGCGACTTAAAATTGTAACTACATCGGGCAATATACCTGAGTTTTCCTGTATGCTGCTCGGTCAGGCAGCGGTATTTCCATTTCCACCTGATTCACCTCATACAGATTTTATACAAACGGGACTTAATGAAAGCGCAGAAAGCAAAACCGGTAATTTACTCGGCGTTGTTAATCGTGGTTATGAAACGACTTTTTCATTAAAGTTTAGTTTTTTAAGTCGTACTTGGGTTGATGCCTGGCTATTAAATTGGTGGTATCCTTATTATGGAAGAGCAGGCAAACCATTTATTTATATACCCGATTTAGATTATGATGATGAAGAAGTTTATTTAGTTAAATGCGCTGATAATTATCAATTTCAATTACCCAAATCATTATTAAGCTATTACGATTCAGTTCAGTTTGATTTGCAAGGAATAAGATTATGAGTTACGCAAGCGAGCTGGGTAAAATAAATCGTAAAAAGATAACAAAGATTGAAATCGAATTAGATTATTGTAATAATACTTATGGAATTGCGCCTTGTCATCCAAGCGCCGGATCGGATCACTGTTATAATACTTATCGAACCTGTGTTGATGAAGATCCCTGGACTTTTTTACCAAAAGCAAATTTTGATAAAATTACCAAAATTTATAAATTCACAACCGCAGGCACAACTCCGCCTTTTTATGGATGCCGCCCTTATTTAAAATCTTATCAATTACTTCCACAAGAAATTAAAGATAATATCACGATAAAGAACAGAATTACTGTTGAACTTTATGATGATTATAAAGAAAGCGATATTGATAATGATCCTTATTGGAGCTTGCGTGGTTATACTTCGACTGAAATTCCTGGAAGTTATTTCAAAAGATTGTTTGCACGTAATCCTAATTTTAAATATCGTCCTTTAAGGATTTATGAAGGTTTTGAAGGTAATTTAGAAAGCGAATTTATTTTAAGATTTGCCGGCAAAATTGATAATATCCAATTTAGTAATGGCGTGGTTAAAATTGATTGTATTGATAATTTTAAGTTTTTGGATTCTTCAAACATATCAACAAAATTAATAGGTCAATTAGCTGTTGATATTACCAACACACAAACAACAGGCATTAGTATTACTTCAGCTTCCGATTTCCCTTCTTCAGGTAATATTTTAATTGATAATGAAATTATTCATTTTGGAAGTTTAAGCGGTACCACTCTTGTTTCTGTTACACGCGGTTATTTTGGCACATTGGCAACTTCACACCAAAGGGGTGCGCAATTAAGTCTTGTAATAGCATATTATGATAATCCATTCGGAATTATGAAAACATTGCTTACCGAGGCAGGTGTTCCTTATATAAACTCAATGTTTGCTGAAATTATAGGTAATTATTATTATAGCGGTGAACCGGGTTGTATTGCTCTTATTCTATCTGATACTAAAAGATCAGATTTATTTTGGGAATTGGTGGATCAGCTTGGATGTAAAGTTTGGCTGGATGAAAGTGGTTATGTAAATATTAGAAGAAATATTTTTTATTCTACCTGGTCAGTTTTACCAACTTATATCACTACGCAAATTTCTATTAATGATAATGAAAATATTTTAAAAAATTCTACCTCAATTGATTGGGGTGAATCTACCAGATATACAACAATTTATTTTTATTATAATCTTAAAATCCATACGGCAAAGCGTGCTTTAAGCGCCAATATTGATAGCTCTGTTACTACAATTGGTGTTACAAGCGTTGCTGATTTACCTGCGCAGGGCGAAGTTTTAATTGGCTCTGAATTCATCCTTTATAATTCACTAAATACATCTCTTAATCAATTAGCAGGATGCACACGCGGTAATCGTGGATCAACTGCGGCAGCTCATTCTTCAGGCGATGCGGTTTATCAAGGTGATGTTAGTTCGTTAAAGGATATTAAAAAATCGGATTCTTTTAACAATCTTGCAATTACTGAAAATAGCGATGCTGTTATAGAATATGGAACTCAGGAAATAAAGACAATTTACAGCCGTTTCTTTAATTCTTTTGCTCAATATTATCCATCTAATTTTACCATTACCGGTTATTCTACCTATATAACCAGCTTAACAACAAAGCTTATCAATTCATTAAAAGATGCAAAAAATAAATTTTCTTTTGAACTTGAAATTAAAGATGAAGCTCTTAACCTCGGTGATTTCCATAAAGTTACTACTGATGATTTTAATGAAATAACAGGTAATAATTTTGTTGAAAAGCAATTTCAGGTTATTAAAAAAGAAATTAGTGAAGGCGGTAAAATAAAATATACCTCCGAAAAAGTAATTAGTTATGATTAAAAAATAAAGGAGTACGAAATGAAGATAAAAGAAAAAAGTGCAAAGATAAAAGTATTGGGATTTTTATTCCTTTTTACTTTTGCCTTTACATTAACTGCTAATGCACAATTTAATTTGCAGCAAACCATAACAATTGCAAGCGGATCATCTACCTCTGCACGAATTGATCTAAAAGATTGGAAGCTTGCCGCAATCGTTTTTCCATCTGCATTTACAGGAACCAGCGTAACAATATCCACAAGTGCAGATACAACTTCTGCAAATTTTAAAGTCGTGCAATATGATGGATCTGATTTATCCGTTACTGTAGCATTAAATAAGCTATGCGGTATTCCGCCATCAAAAGTTAATCAGCTTTTAAGATATATAAAAATTATAAGCAACGGAACAGAAGCCGCACAAAGAACTTTAACAATTGTGAGAACTAAATTTTAAGATGAGTAAGCTATCTGAACATATAAATGTTAGATTGAAAGTTTACGCTGATCTTATTGAAAAACCATTGGATGAAGCTCTTTATCACGCTTTAGGAATTGCAAAAGCAGTTTACGAAAAAAGTATTAAGTTAAATGAGCTATCAAATGCTGAGACAAATATTATAACTAAAAGCAAATATACAATAGAGATGGAATTAAGACAGGATAAAATCAGACAGAGAAATAGAAAATATTATCAAAGTCATAAAAAACAAATCCAACAAAGAAGAAAAGAATTAAAAAAAATGAAAGAGGTCGCATAATGAAAAGAATCCTATTGCTCGTATCAATTATACTTTTATTGTTCGTTGTAAAATGCAACGGACAGCCTAAAAGTAATTATGAAATTTATTCTAATCCCGTAACCGGTGCTGTAAAATATCATTTCTTTCTGGAAAAGAAAAGTGCTTCTGCATATAAGCTTATACAGGGAATGGATTATTTAAGCCCGGATGTTACAACATTAAAAGTTGGCGAAGCAACAACGCCTGTTTTCACAATCAATTTAAGTAATGACGGTTTTGAATATACTGTTGGAATAGTAGCAGAAAATTCTGTAGGGTATTATTCAGGAATGGGTGTCGCAGTTGGTAATGTTGGAACAATACCTTCAACACCTGGTGGAGTTGGGTTAAGGAAAAAGTAAATGAAATTTGGTGAAGCAATTTTAATCATTTGGTTTATTATCATTTTAGCGTTTGTTTCTTTTGCGCAGGATACTACATCAACAATCGTTTTAAGTTTTAGTGAGCCAATGAATATCGAAGGACTTTTAACTGCATCAAATTATTCTATAACTGATGAACAGAATAAGACTTATCCTATTTATAAGGTTGGAATTGTAAAAGCAGTTGATGGCGTTTTAATAAATGATACAAGTAAAGTTGCTTTGATTACAAAAAGATTGCCTTATAGAATGAACTTTATGGTGAGGGCTTTTAAAGTTAAAGACAAAGCCGGAAATGAAATTTCCTCAAAAAACACAGCGTGGTTTTTCTTTAATGGTTTTGCTCCAAATAAAATTTCTATTCCGATTGTTCAAATGAAAAAATAATTAGGGTAATATGTGATGAAAAAACTAATTTTATCAATTTCTGTTGTGTTGTTATTTGCCGCAATTTCTTTTGCACAGAACGATATTTATGTAACTGCGGGAAGAACAAAGGTATTAGAGCTTAAAGCACCGGGCAATTATACATCTTACACGCTTTTGTTTGTGGCTAAAAATTCTAATAACGAAAGAGTAATCCAGAAAACACTTAGTAAAAGCTATGCAACGCCTTACACAACAATGGTATGCACTCTTAATGTTAGCGATACTCAGGACTTAACAACAAATGCAAGCTATCCTTATGATATTGTAGCTTATGGCGCTGATACCATAACAATTAAACAGGGCAAATTAAATATATTATCACCTGTCCAGACAGCGTTTGATGGCACAAATTTACCCTCAGGCGGTACACGGGTTACAACCGTTAGCTTAGATAATGGAACTAAACAAGATGAAATGGTTACGTGGGATGCAATAAATCACAGATGGAGTCCAACTGGCAGTATTTTACCTCAGGCACAGAAGGATAGTATTAGTGCGATGATAAGGGATAGTTTGAGAACACAAAATCCTCCTTATGTTTTAAGTATCGTAAGACCAAAGCAAATAGAAGATATTACTTTTGATTTTTTGTTCAAAGATATAATCATTGATTCGATACAAGGGACAACTTATGATTCATCTTTTACTATGAATTTATTTTATGGAAATTATATTGCTTCAGGAGGTACTGCTATTTATCCAACCGTACAAACAGTTTCGGCAGTCAATCCTTCTTATAACAGTATTATTGGCGGGGGTGTAATCCCCAAAAACAATTATTTAAGGATATATATCAATCCAAGTGGAATTATAGGAGAGTATTATGTTATCAAAATATTTTATCATTAGTTTATTATTAACATTCAGTCTTTTTGGTCAGAGCAGAAATTTTATTTTGCTTTTGAGTGGCGATGACGCAGAAAAATTTGATGTTTACGCATCTACCTTAGGTAATGATAGTTATGATGGACTTACAATTCGTACACCAAAACTTACTTTAAGTGGAGCTAATAGTTTGCTTAATGGAATAGTAACGGCAAAAGGTTCTGCAAAGTTAGGATTGCTTTCTTATGGTAAATGGAGAGAGCAATTAACTTCTACTGTTAATAATCTTACGATTAAGGGGGTTAATGGTTTAGCTAAAATATATGGGACTGATGTTATAACTGGATGGGCTTTGACTTCTGGTAAAACCTATACTTATGAAAAATCGGTTAGCCATAGTATAACTTCTTTAAGTGTTAATAGAGATTATAATAATATTTTAGTTACAGAAGTAACAATAGCGGATACTGCATTAAAACCATATACAAGCAAAAAGCCAATGACACTCGCAACAAGTGTTGATAATTGCGAAGCTACTGCTGGAAGTTATTTTTATACGGTTGCTAACCCTTCGATTGTTTATATACATCCAACTAATAACCAAGCACCCAATCACGGTGAATATTTTTATGAAGTTACCACAAGAGATAATTGTATTAATCCTTCTGCTGGGTCAAGCTTTACCTATTATAATACTACATTTGAAAATCTATATTTATTTTCTTCTGGGGCAGGATATGGTATGGCAAGCGGTGGTCTAAATACCCACGTTAAAAGAGTAGCATTCCAAAATGGTGGAATCCATTGTATGGTATTTAATAGTGGAATTTTAGAAGAATCATTGGTTTTGGGAGCTGCTACTACATCATCACAATTTGCTTTTTATAAAGAGGATGCAACTGGATTAAACACCTTAGTAAAAAATTCTATTTTTCTTGATGCTACACCAATGATTATGCACACTTCTGGAGACTATGCAAAAAGGCATAATAAACTTACTGTTAATAACGTTCAACATTTTGGCTCTATTGGGTCTTGGGGAGGAGATGTAGATTCAGTTATAGCAGACAAAGTTTATGCAAATGGTGCTTCATTATTAGGGGGCAATGCAAGAATTTATAGTGGTAGCAATTCTATAATTTATAATGGGGCATACTTATATTATAATAATAGTCCTACTGAGCTTCCAGCAACAGTAACACTGAGAAACTGTTTAAGTTTAGACACTACCAATAGTAATAATGGCGGGTCTTTTTATTCCAATTATAAACAAAAATATTGGAATGTTTACAATACAACGATAATAAAAAAGTTGAATAGTCCTAATTCTGAAATATTTGATTTTATTGTAGATGCCACCACATATGATAATATGTTAGCCACAGTTAAAAATTGTTTAATTGTAAATACTGGACTCGGAATGAGTGCTTATTCAACTAATAAAGGAGGACTTAGCACGCCAACGAGTTTAAATGTTATTGCAGATAGCAATGTATTTATAGGGGTTAGAGGTGTAGAGGGCATTACAACTAACACGGATGGTGTTATGTTCAATATATATAATCCAACCGAAGGAAGAATTGATTTTTCAAGATGGCAAATAAGTACTGGGCAAGATTTAAATTCTATTTTTATTAGGATTTATCAACCATCCGACTTGAACACAATTTTTTATGATTATAAACACGGTGATTTAAGATTAAGACCAACAAGTTATTATGCTAAAAGGATATATGATTTAAGAGCAGGGATGACAACACCTCCTACTTCTTTACCAACTAAGCCAACTTATGAAGAAGCTGTTGCTAATATGGTTGCAGGTAATTTGGCAACTCTTAATGATAATTTGTTACCTTCATCTTATACACCAACATTTAATTCGTTTGACTCTGATACTGCTTTATATTTTGGACGATTAGTTACTCCTATCTCAGAGGCACAAAGAACAAGATTAAAAACAGTATTCCAAATGTTACACGATTCTTTGCACACTACCAATATTAACACAAGATTTAAGACATTATATTTAATAGCTAATGAAACACACGATGCTGGGAATAAAAATTTAGCACAAAATAGGTTTGATTTGTTGGATTGGTCATATGGTAATAATACCTCTTATCCTTTATGGACACAATGGGAAGGATATTCTAAGGGAACTGCTAATAATTACATTAGAAATGGTGAACTGCCCTTTGTAGATTCTACGGTTCAAAGGTGGAATAATGCTTCTCAGGGGATATATATTACTAAATATCTTAGCACAGATAGCAAACCCGATATATGGTTAGAAATAGCAACGGCTACTACCTATTATTCCATTAATGGAGTTTCTAATAGCAGATCCACAGGGGCTGACACTGTTGGCTTATTCTCTACAAATTTAACATCTGCAACTAATTTAGAATTTTATATAAATGGAACGAAAGTTAAAACAACTTCAGTTACGAACCCTATTTTGTCAATTAATCAATATCGCACTTTATTATGCGGCAATAACAATTATACAGGAAATTATAATCCTTATCAAAATTTTAATGGTCAGGTCGCTATTGCTTGGAGTGGTGGTTCATTTACAGCGACAGAACAAAGAGCATTAAAAAATATATTTGAATGGTATATGGATAGTTTAGGGAAGGGAGTTATACCATAGCGATGATAACAGTAGCATACATATACTTAACATTTTTCTTATTCACTTGGTACTCGTATAAACTGATAAGAGACGTAAGTGGCAGAGACCAATATTGGCATATACCTCAACGAACTTTTTTAATAGCAGTTTACTTATTGCCATTTATTTACACAATGAATTGGAATTATTTGATTTTGATTGCTGGAATGGGATTACAATTTCCATTCCTATTTAATAGTGGATTAAATCTGTATCGTAAGTTACCCATAACTCATTTAGGTGATTACGATTTTCTTAAATTCTACCAAACCGTGATATTATTCATCATTGGTTTGTGCATAATTGTCTGGAGAATAATATGACTGACAAAAAAACAATAGACCGCATAGAGAGCGGGGAAGCTGTTATTTTGAATAGAAAAGCTATTCAGTGGGGTGCTATTGCAACCGTTCTAATCTTCTTACTTGGACAAGTGATGATATTTGGAATATGGAAGGGTAGTGTGGATGAGAAAATACAAAATAAAGCAGAGGCGAAGGAAGTGCAATTGTTACAAGTAAAAGTAAATAGTATTGAAGAGAACGGGACAAAGGTCAGTCAAGATAATGCAAAGAAGACAGATGTTCTAATTCATAATTTAAAACGATTGATGGAAAAGTCTGGTGTTAAATGGGAGAGTTTAGAAGTTAGCAAGTAATATCGTCAAATATATTAAGTTAATATTATCGCTAACTATATAACGTTATAGCGGTAAAATTACTGCCAATCTTTTGAATTGGCAGAAAAACGAAACCAAGATTTCGTTATTGTTCATAAAATTTTGTTATAGCGGTAATGTGACCTGAGAACTCACAAAACGGATATAAATGAGTTGTCCGGTTTTTCAGGACAACTGGAACGGGTTGAGTTGGTGACAATTTGTCACCGATTGAAGATTAAAGATTAAAGTAAAAAGATTAAAGAACAAAATGGATATAAATAAAAAACTTTCAAACTTGGCTTGGCAGGGATTAAAATTAACCAAGAGTTTAATTATAAAGGTAATTAAGAACGCATTAAAGAAAGGATAGTTATGTTTAAATGGGTTGCAGCTCAAATCGAGTGGCTAAAAAGTTTCCTGAGTGAAGACAATGGATTAGGTTCATCAAAAAGATTGATGGGCTTTTTGGTTGTCTTAGCTTTTCTTTTTAGTTACGTAAAGACGACTTTATTTAATAACAAAGTTGAAGATATTCCAATTAACTGGGCTTTTACAATTGCCGCAATAATTGGATTAGGCGTATGGTCTAACATTGTAGATAAGAACAAACCGCAATGAGTAAATCATATTTAATCGCACTTGGAATCTGTTTAATCATTGGCGGATTTATTGGATGGAGTTTGAAACCCGATAAAGAATGTCCAGACACTAAACCGAATACCTTAATTGAATATCGCTACATTGATAAAACCGATACCTTAATAATTCCAAAGTTTAAGACGATTATTAAAAAAGATACTTTGAGATTTAGAGACACTGTTTTTGTGCATAATGAAACCAATTATGTGGCTGAACACGATACAACTTATGAGGATTCATCTCTTACTGCACACGTGCAATTCGTTAGTCCGATTCCATTAGACAAGCGGAGTTACTTTAATATGAAGTTCGGATTAAGGGAAAAGACAATAACGAACACGATTGTCCAGACAGAAGAGGTTGGATTCTGGTATAAGAGATTCATCCCTTATTTGGGAGTTGGAATAAATTATAACGGTAAAACAGCCGATGTAGGCATTCAATTAGGAATAGGAGTTAGGATCAATTAACAATTAAAAATTAACAATGAACAATATGAACATTCCAGAAAACATAGATTGTATTTTGCACGGTGATAGTCTTGAGATCATCAAGAATATTCCTGATGAAAGTATTGATTGCGTTATTACTTCACCGCCTTACTATCAATTAAGAGATTATGGCTGGGATGGACAATGGGGATTAGAAAAAACTTATCAGGAATTTCTTGACAAGTTAATTGCCTTGATGAGTGAACTTAAAAGAGTATTAAAACCAACGGGAACGATGTGGATAAATCTTGGTGATAGTTATATGAATAATTCAAGTTATTCTGCGGCTGGAAGACAAGGGTTTGGTAGGGATAAAATAGGTATGATTTATAAAAGTGATGACAGAATACAACAAAAATCCTTAATGCTCATCCCTCATAGATTTGCAATAAGATGTATTGATGAACTTGGTTTGATTTTACGCAATGATATTATTTGGGCTAAAAGAAACGGAATGCCCGAAAGCGTTACCGATAGATTTTCTAAAAAGCACGAGTTCTTTTTCTTCTTCGTAAAACAACAAAAGTATTATTTTGATTTGGATGGAGTGAGAGAAAAAATCATTACAAACGAAAAACGAGATAAAAGGATAGTATATAATTCAAGTAAAGAAGATGAGACTAATAAAACAAATACATTTATTCCACCAAATCCTAATGGCAAAAATCCAGGTGATGTTTCAGACTTTTGGGATATTCCAACACAGCCATCATCAGAAAAACATTATGCAACTTATAATTTTAAGCTAATAGATAAACCAATAATTGCAGGATGCCCTGAAGGCGGAATTATCTTAGATCCATTTTGTGGAACGGGAACTACTTTAGTTAGAGCAATACAATTAGGCAGGCAAGGAATAGGAATTGACGGGAATCAGGAATACTGCGAGATAGCACAAAAAAGAATTGAAAAAGAATTAACACAATTAAAATTAGCAATATAAAAAATCATAAATGTTTACGGAACAATTATGCAAGAAAAATCAAAAGAAATATTAAAAGAATTTGCGGATCAGTATCATCTTGATTGGCGAATTCTTGCTGCTATTTTGATGAAGGAATCTAATCAGCAGGGATATGATGATAAAGGCAATCTTAAAAAGAGATTAGAAAAATCAATCTTAACCGGATTTAGAGATGTTTTATTAAATATCAAACAAAGACATCCGCAATTACCCGGACTTAAAGCAAGCTGGATAAGAGTCCATAATGTTGATGAAATTGTAATGATAAGCACGAGCTGGGGCATTGCTCAAATAATGGGCTGGCAATATCCTTTACTTAATTATGAAATTATAGATGATATGATTGAGGCCTGGCAGGATAGTGAAGAAATTCAGATAAGAGATTTCTGTTTATTTTGTGTAAGATATAATGATGGTAAATTTTTAGATGCACTGCAAAAGCAAAACTTTCAATCCATAGCAATGCAATATAACGGCAAGGGCTTTGCTCAAAACAATTACGATAAGGACTTATTAAAATATTTTCAAACACAAAAATAGGTAATTATATGAAATTTAAAGTTGATGGAAAAAAGATAAAACCAACCATCGGATATGATGTTGTAAAAATTAAAAAGTTTTTAGATAAACTTCCCGATGGTGAATTATTATCCTCCAATGGATTAGCGGAAAAACTTAATTTAACTTCAGGGCATATGCGGACATTTATAAAATCCAAATTGCCGGGCTATTATTTGGATTTAAAAAATAAAATATATTTTGGAAATCTTAAAACCATAAAAGCATTCCAGGAACAGATATGAGCAAAATTGAATTTAAAATTGATGGGAAAACCGATAAGGATCTTAATGAAAGATTTAAGCTTATCGAATCCATAAAAAAGGATATTAAAAAACCGGTTAGTCTCATTTCGCTTGCAAATAAATACAAAAGATCGCCTGCAATAATTGAGGCAATCCTGGATGAATTAACCGCGCAAAAATTTAATGTTAATATAAAAGATGGCGAGGCGCATCTTAGCTCGGAAGTTAAAACAGGCGGAACTCATAAAATTGATTTGAAAGAGTTTGAAAATAAAACTTACAAATTTGGATTTATTACAGATGATCATTTATGCAATAAAGCGGAGCGGCTGGATGTGTTAAATGCAATCTTTGATATATATGAACAGGAAGGCATTACTCAGGTTTATAACGGCGGCAACTGGATAGATGGCGAAGCTTCTTTTAATAAACTTGATATTCATACTTTTGGTATGACAAATCAGATTGATTACTTTATTAAAAATTATCCGCAAAGAAAAAACATCACAATAAATTTTATTGCAGGTGATGATCACGAAGGATGGTATCAGCAACGTGAGGGAGTTATAATCGGCGAATATCTTGAAATGAAAGCTAAGGCGGCTGGCAGGAATGATCTTAAATATCTTGGTTATATGGAAGCTGATATTACTTTGCAGGCAAGGCGTGGCAATGCAATATTAAGAGTCGTGCACGCCGGCGGTGGAACTGCTTATGCGCTATCATACCAACCTCAAAAGTTAATAGAAAGTTTGCAAGGTGGAGATAAACCTCACATACTTTTAATCGGGCATTATCACAAAGCAGAAGTGCTGCCATCATATCGAAACGTTAGAGCTGTGCAGGGCGGCTGCGGCTGTGATCAAACAAGATTTATGCGTAAGAAAAGAATCGAGGCACACGTTGGCGGCTGGATAGTTGAATTCCAGCAAAGTAAAGATGGTGCGATAAACAGATTTAAAACAGAGTGGCTTGGATTTTTTGATAAGCAATATTACCGTGCAAGAAAATATTATGTATAACTTCTGAAAAGAAAGTATATGAATGGATTTAATCTTAATCATAAAATTGGCAGGTTATTTTATCGCTGGAGCCATATTGGATATACTTGGCACGATTGATGTTAAATCTGTGCAAAATGGATGGGCTTTAAAAAGTTCAATAGTTTCATTCCTTAATACAATGATAAGCTACTTACTTTTCTATTACATAATACAATCCCCGGAATACATATTTGAGATAATCTCTTTCGCACTCGGCGGCTCAATAGGTACATTTATAATAATAAAAAAGAAGTGGTACTAACAAAACGCCAACAAAAACGAGTAAAAAACCGAGTAAAAATAAAATTGAGTTAAAATCTGATAAAATAAAAATTCCTTATAAGATATTAACCTATAAGGATTTACAAAGTGGGCGCTCAGGGATTCGAACCCCGGACCCTCTGCTTGTAAGTAAGATTTTAAGTGCGAATTCTTTATTTTTTAAGCGTTTTTTGATACTTGCCTGCACTAAACCGCACTATCCAGCAACAAAAACGAGTAAAATTACGAGGTAATTTTTATGCTCTGTAATTTTTCTGCAATTCGATTTTTATCCATCTTAAGGTAATTCTTTTTTAAGGTCCTTAATGATGTATTGGTTAGTTCTGATACATCCTCTAAACTCATTCCCGCATTAACAAGCTGACTTACAAATGTATGCTTTAATTTGTGTATGCTATAATGATTTTTCAATTCTAAATTTTTCTGAGCTCGCTTAAAAAATATTAATCCGTAATCATTTTTATATGGAAATACTTTGCCTGTCTTTTTTATCGTTAGTGTTTTTAGTATTTCCTGCAATCTTGGAATTAAGGGAAATGTATATTCCTTACCTTTAACTTTTATATTCCGAAATTTTATAAATTTATTTTCCCAATCAATATCCTGCCATTGTAAATCCAGGGCGGTGGATTTTCTTATTCCCGTATTAACTAAAAAATAAGTAAGCGCATATTGGTGCGGGTATTTTTTAAGCACTTGCATTATCTTAATCAAATCATCTTCATCAATTGGAGTTGGCTTTGCTTCGGCGGTTGGCACTGCTTCAATTATATTTTCCTGAATGTATTTATGCTTCAAAAAATAATTGAACAATGATTTTAATGTACGCGTATAAATTGCCTGACTATTTTGTGAAAGTGCTTTTGTGATAGTTTTCTTTTCATCTTTTTTACTGCGTGTATCAACAATAATTTTTTTTGGTGTACGGAAATATTTAAGCAGCATTACATAATCTTTATGAGTGTAATCCTGAATAAATTTATCACCTGCAACTGTGATTAAATGATTGACTGCTAATTTATAGGTGATGGCGGTTTTTGTTTTTGGATTTTTGTATTCAAGAAATTCCTGCAGGGCTTTGGAAAGTTTAATATAATTTACGGATACTTCTACATAGCCATCTGCATAGATTAGTTTTTTTTCTGCAATAATTTTTTGAGCTATACGGCGGTTTAATTGGGTATCTTTTAAGTGCAGTGATTCTTTACAGGTATATCCTTTACTTTTATTCCAGTATGATAAATAAAGATGTCCATTAATGGAAAGAAGTTTCATCTAACTTTTGGATTTTTTTTCCGTATCAATTATTATTGTATAAATTGAAAATACCAATGATATCAATATTAAACCTACTGAGTGCAAAACATTAAAATTATTGGATATCATTGACAGAAAAAGGATGAATCCACCCAATAATAAAAATATTATAGATAAGATTAAAGTTATTATCGACATAAATTTTACTTCTTTCCATATTTATTTAATTGTTCTTTCAAATATATGATTTGATTTTCCAGATTTTTGATATAATTTATTTGGTATTTAATTACATCATCTTGCAATTCTTTATCGGTAGGAAGTTTAGATTTTATATTTGAGGTTGCCTCATCAGATGTGTTGATAATTTCGATATGTGAATGAGATATGCTGCCTAATTTTATTCCCCAATTTTGGTTCTTTTCAAACGCTTTATCAATCTTCTTTTGAGTTCTTGGATCCAAATTATCAATCCTCCCACTGCGCCAATTTGATAAGGTCTGCCGGGAAACTCCAATAACATTTGCCAGCTCGCCCATCGTAAGACCGGTTTTATTTAGTAATAAATTGACTAACTGATCAAGTTTTAATTGTGTTGCATCCATAATTATAATATAAAACTATTCTATTTTTAATAGTTTTACATCTTTCTTGAAAATATTTTTCAAAATACTTGACAACTTTACATTCCTTTACTATATTTGCCATAGATAATTTTAGGTTATTAAAAATGATTAAAATAAAAGAAATTAAAATCCAACCTTATGGCAGGGGATTGATGACAACGCTGCCGGAGGTTTTTGCCTCTGATAACAAGATTTATGCCGGAGATTTTGTAAAGGTTTACCGTGAAAAGAAGCACGGTATTGATGTTTTGATTTTTGCGAAAAATGAATTGCCTGATGATTCTATTTCAATCCAACCTCCAATCATCGGGCAAAGCAATGAACGATAATGAGATAAAAAAAGAAATAAGACATTTCTTAAGATTATCCGCACCACGGGAATTATATACAATTCCGCAAGCTTCCTTCCGATTGAACTGCAGTAGAAACGAATTCGAGAATCTATTTGTACGAACAGGCAAAATTAAAATCGTTATTTATAATGGTAAAAAGATGGTTCCGCATAGCGAAATAGACAGCTATGTGCAGAATTTAAAACACTTTACATCACGAGAAGCAATAGGTTAAAAAAATGAATTTAATCCTGAATAATGTAAGCTGTGAAAAACACGAAGATGACATATTACAGGATTTTGCTAACAGTGAAATATTTAATGAAAAAACTTTGGATGAGAAAGTCCGGCTGGCATTATTCATTTCATATCAAAAACCAAACGGACTTAATTCGAGAATTGATACTCAACAATTTAATGATTTGTGGGATTATTGGTGCGGTTGTAAATACAAGTTTATAAAAATTTTAAGCGTTGCGGAGGTAATACAATTATGACTGACATCCTGGTTTCGATTTTAGTTTTTATCGTGCTATTCATTTATATGATAGCTGGAATAAGCGCCAATAGTGAGGATGCTTACAATGCAATTTTCAAAAGATTCCTAAAAAATAAAAAGAAGGAGAAAGAATAATGGAAGCATTGGATTACTTGGTTATCGCATTATTTCTATTTGCGATTGCTGCCGTAAGTTTTACGGTTGGTTATAAAATCAATTCATTACTTTACGAAAAGCTTCAGCGTGATCTTGTGGATATGCACGAAACTCTCACCCAAAAAATCAAAGAATTAATCCAGACAAAAAAGAAATGGTATGACCTTGCCAAACAGGTGATTGAATATGAACAAGCGTTAATGGAATTGAGAAGGGAAAATAAAAATCTGGAAAATACTTTTGATAATCTCAAAAAAGCTAATGAAGAAATTTATAATGAAGCATTTTGTAACGGTAAAAATGAGGGGCGATTGGATATAATAAAAACTATCGGGAAAAGTATGATTGAAGATAGTGAGGTTATAAAAGCCGGGATAGTTAGTAAGGCAGATCCATTAATTAATCAGGTGAAAAATTTGAAGTAACAATGGAACGTATTAAGAAAAAATACGTCGGTGTTGTTAATGGGGAAAGAGTTTATAAATGGGCTTATGATGTTGATGAGTTTAAACGTCTTTGCAGGATGGAGGCACTTTCAAAATTTGGTAAATGCAAAATAACTGATCATAAAATTATTCAATCGAAAGTTAGATATGAATGAAAATTTTATTGAATGGGAGTGGCAGGTAAGGCGTTTGGCTGGTGCTGTATTAGAGCAAGCCGTTCAGGATTTATTTGCAAAGAAGCAAGATCAAAAGCGTAAATCAAGAATTTTTGATGATGATTTACGGCGTGAAGCGCGTGAGTGGTTTGAGAAAAAAACGGATTGCATTTTTAGTTATAAATGGTGTCTTGAATATGCTAATATCAATCCAAATATGGTGCGGAAATATTTGAATGAGTTCGATAAAAATTTTCCCGAATTAGCGCCGGGTAAATAAAATGAGAATAATCAAAAAAGTAATTGCAATCATTTATTTCTTATCGCTGATAATTGCAATAATAATTTTAATTCTAAATTAAAAGGAGATACAATATGCACACAGATTTACTTCAGGGTTTAGCGGGTGTTATCTTAATTGCTTTGGCTGGGCTCGGTTGGGCGGGCTACTGGACTGAATTCCAGCATCGTATAAAATTAGAAAAAAAAGTTAAACAATTTTATGGAGAATAAAATGAAAAATTTATTTATGGCTCTTTTGCTATCATTATTATTTGCATTAACATTAAATGCTCAGGATGATACTTATCCATCCTTAACCTTTGGATTGCAGGCAACTTCTTATGTTCACGATTATCATATTACTTTTAGAGGTTTGCCAATTTCAAATCCAGAAGATTACAACGATCGTTTATTCATACCAACTATTTTCTTAAGGTCGTCTTTACCGCTTAAAAATAATTTTGTTTTATTGTTTGATCTATCATATACAGCAAATACGATTAAGAGATTTAAAGAAACGCCTCCTTATGGCACAACTAATCCAGAGGCATTTATTCCTGAAATTTTTAATGGTTCAGTTGCAATTAAATATTATTTTAAATGATATGGTACGCTATCAGAAAAAAGAATTCTGCGCTTGCGGAGCTAAAACGATGCCGCATAGAAATGTTTGTCAGGATTGTTTTAGAATCCAGAATACCGAAACGGTGCGCAGGAATAGAGAAAGACAAAGGAAATGCAGCGTTGTAATTGATGAATTACCATACATTACAACAATATCAACGGAGCCAACTATTATGCCAAAATTTGAAAGATATAAAATTGGATATTGAAGAAAGATCAAATAAATGACTTTATCCAATAAAATAAAAGAAGTTATAAGGATTGAGGATTTGGCAAATAAGCTGGGCTATCCTATGCAGCGCAATGGATTTTGTTTTAGCATTTATAAGCAGGAAAAAACTCCCAGTTTAAAATTATATCCATTAACAAATAGCTTTTATGATTATTCCTCCGGTGAGCACGGCAGCGTTATTGATTTTTATATGGGCGTTTATAATGTGGATTACAATACTGCCGTGCGAGAACTTGGTAATTTATATGGTTTAACTTACGGTCAAACATCGGAGATTAAACGTGAAGCGCCTATTAAAACGATTAGGACCAATACGGAAAATGTGTTTGATTGTATGAGTAATGATGAGCGCATACTTTATGAAGAAAGAGCCGGCATCTCTGATGAGAGCAGGGCTTTATCTGAAGTTAAAAAATATCGCATAGAACGGAATGCAGAAATATTTGATGATTTATATTTATACTGTACCGAGCGCGGCTGGACACGGCAGGCGTGGGAATATCTTACAAAGAAACGGATGCTTAGTCCTAAAAGCATTATATTCTTTAAACTGTTTTTTATACTTAATTATTATGAGGTTAATAATCATCTTAAAAAGCGCTGGGCAGTGGATGATTTAAGGCGTGCTGGTTTATTTAATCTTAAAGAAGATGGCAGCGGCAATTTAATATTTTATAATCATAGGATTATAATTCCTTATTTGCATAACAAAAAAATAGTTTATTTACGTGGTAGATATTTTGATGCTGATGGCAATACGGAAACATCATCAAACAAATATTTAGGATTAAAAAATGATGCACTGGGAGTTAACACTCCAAAAAGATTTTATAATAGCGATGCAATGGATTTGTTGCCAGGTGAACGGATTTATATAACCGAAGGGGAATTTGATGCGATGTTAATTGAGGATGCTGGCTTTAAGGCGATTGCGATTCCGGGCGTTGGTAATATTCCTAAAATTGAAAAGTTTGAGAAATTAAAAAACGCCGAGGTAGTTTTTATCCCTGATAATGATGAGGCGGGCAGCAAATTGCAAGCTGAATTGACAAAGATATTCGAAAAAATGGGCAAGGGATTATTGATAAAAAAACTTCCCGCAAAAGATGTAACGGATTTTGCTGAAAAAATATTGGTGGATGAAGCAAGATGACTTCAAATGATAGATTAAATATTAGAGCTGAATTTTATATTAGAGATTTAACGTGCTTAGATGATGAAGAAAAAGAAATGTTAAGGAGGCGGGCTTTTTGTCAGTCAGTTTTTTATGAAAGCTGGGAACAGTTTCAAAAATATATTGATGGCAAAAAGGTGGAAATTATATTATATGGTAAAATGAAACCTGATCCTAAAGCAATGGATTTTGGTTCGTGGGAATAATCAAATAATTTAAGGAGAAAATAGAATGCCAAAGATTACAGTTATAACAGGTGAGCAAGGTAGTGGTAAATCAACATTAGCAAGAAGGCTTGCCTTAGGTAAAAAATGGATTGTTAAATACAATGTAAATAAAAATACACTTAATAGATTTTTTGACAACATTGATGAAACAACGGAGGTTATAATTATTGATGAGCTTATTTGTAATACTAAGAAAGATAATGAAGATTTAATAAAGTTTTTTGCTTCTCTCAGCTCAATAGAGATAAGAAAACCCTATTCGATAAAGCGTATCACAATAAAAGTTCCTGAAATGATTATTATCTGTCGAAATGTAAATGCAAAAAAGTTTAAAGATTGGGATATGATTGATTTTATTGAATGTAATCTCTAATGGCAAAATCGAATAAACTTAAAGAAATGTTGGATAAGATTCCTGAAGAGAAGCAAAAGAAATTATCAACAAAAGATAAGATTGCTATCGGTGTTGAAGCTATTAAGCAGGAATATGGTATTGATGTTGAGCCAACAAAGAACATCAAATTTAAGATTGAGAAGATTGTTAATTTCATCAATGAACGATATGATTTCAGATACAATGTAATTAATACTGATACTGAATATAAACCTAAAGATAGTAATAGATGGACTTATTTTGATGATCGTGATTATCGGGATATAAAATTAGAATTAAAAATGAATAATATTCCAATTAGTGATGAGGATTTTAAGACGATTATTTTTAGCCGGGAAATTAGTAAAGAGTTCAATCCCTTTATGGATTATTTTAATTCTGCTGGTAAATGTGATAGTGAGTTTATATATGATGGGAAAGATGGAAATAAAAAGTTTAAAGGTGTGAAAAGCGGAAGAGACCATATCTTTGATTTTTGTAGCCAGGTGCAGTTAGTGGATGAAGAAAACAACCGTGAATATTTTGTAGAGGGCTTTCGTAAGTGGTTTACTGCAATGGTAGTTGGTTTAATTAAAGATGAACCAAATATGTATAATATAAATCAAACGTGTTTAGTGTTGGTTGGTGGGCAAGGTAAATACAAAACTACTTTTCTTAAGAGTATTATACCTCAACATTTGCAATTAAAATATTTTTATGGCAGCAGTTTCCAGGTGCATAATAAAGATCACGAGAAATTTTTAGCATATATGATGCTGATTAACTTTGATGAAATGGCTGCTCTGAATAAAACAGATATTGAATCATTAAAGAGTGCTATATCAAGAGATCAGATTATTGTAAGATTGCCTTACGCAAAAGCAGATGTGCACTTAAAAAGGCGGGCATCATTTGCGGCAACACAAAACAATAAGGCGTTTCTGCGGGATGAAACAGGATCCCGGCGTTGGTTAGTAATTGAAATTGAAAATATTCAGCTTAATGAAAATTTTGATTTGAGTAAAATGTATGCACAAGGTTTACAACATTACAAAGATGGCTTAAAATATTGGTTTGATAATGAAGATATTAAAAAGATTGAAGCAGTAAATGAAAAGTTTCAGGCGCGTACATTTGAATATGAGATTGTTGATAGACTTTATACCGTTCCTACAGAAGATGAAATACGTGAGCGGCATAGTCTTGTAAAATACCTGGATGCTACTGAGATAGCATCAAAGTTTAGTAAAGATAACAATGTAAACAATAACAACAGTGTTATTATAAATGTTGGTAAAGCGCTAAGCGCATTAGGGTTTAAGAAAAGAGCTGTTAGAAGAAATGGCAAGCCAGTCCAGCTTTGGTGTGTAAAAGAGGCTTTAAATAGTAATATAGAACTATTTGATGAAAAAGGGAATATTGAAGATAATAATGTTATATAGCAATCATTAAAGCCTTTTACTGTAGTAAGTAGTAAGATGTAGTAAGATGATAAAGTAAAAACCTTACTACATTTAAGTTCTTTTGTAAAAAGAAGTTGCGGGTATGTAGTAAGTGTAGTGAGATAAATTTAGATTTTCTAAAAAGATTTTAGGATAAATAAAAATGTTAGTCTATATACTTACTACAAGTTACTACTTACTACAATTAAGATTATAAACTAAAATCAAATGAAAGTGTAGTAAGGTGTATGGAAGGTGTAGTAAAAAGAAAACGAGCAAAAAACGAAGTAATGTTTGTTTTTAGGTTCTTTCTGGCACTTTCCAAAGCGGACACGAAACGAGCGCAGGATTCCTGTAGATATATGCCTGAAAAGTTGTAACTGTAAATGTAATAATAAGTTATGGATATAAATCAGTTAAAAAAAATAGAAGTTTCCCCTGCGGATTTTTGTGAGATTTTTGGATTTTCTAATCCAAATTATCTATCGGAATTGGTGAATAAGCACGGTTATATTAGATCAAAACACGGCAAATATCCTTTAATTGAAAATATTAAATGTGATAAAAAATATAATAACGCTCTTCATCAGGCGGCGCTTAAAAAATTACGTGAGCAAAATAGCCGGAGCCGACTTGAAGCTGCCCAGGCAGAATATAAAGAAGTTGAACTTGCTAAGTTAAAAGGTGAACTGGGATCAGTATTTGAATTTGAGATGGTCCTTAAAAATGAAGCTCTTCTTTATAAAAAAGGATTAGAATCTCTTAAATCTCAACTAAAATTTGATCTGAACTTAACGCCCGAACAAACAGAAATATTAAACGAAAAAATAAATTCACTATTAAATCAAATTTCAAACTTTCCCGGAAATATCAATGCAGAGTCAGTTAGTTTTGAGTGATAATATTCTTGATGCTGTTTTGAGAGTGCGGGCAATTTTAAAGCCCCGCATTCAAATGTTACCGGCTGATTGGGCTGACGCCTATTTTAAAATCCCGGATAAATCTGCAAAAGGTGGCAGTCCCTGGGTAACTTCTGATGTTGAATATACTCGTGAAATTTTAAACTCCATTGTTGATCCAAACATATCTGAAATATATATAATGACATCATCCCAAATCTTAAAGACTACAATGGGAATGATTATTATTACATATTACATAGATTATGATCCATCGCCAATGATGATATTATTACCAACAATTGATTTTGCAGAAAAATATTCACGGCTAAAACTTGAGCCGGTACTTAATCAAATAGAAACTATTAAAGATAAAATAGCACCGCGTAAATCAAGAATATCAACTAATACAATGCGCTTTAAGGAATTTCCCGGCGGCTTCTTAATCCTTGCGGGTAGTAATTCGCCAGTTGATTTATCGAGCTTTTCAATTAAAATCCTTTACGTTGATGAGCCGGACCGTATGCCTGGTAATGTTGGTGTTGAGGGCGATCCCGGCTTAATCGCTGAACAAAGAATTGAATCATATAAAAAATATGGTTACAAAATTATTTATACCTCATCACCAACTGATTATAATAATTCCCGTATTTATGGTAAGGTTTTACTTGGAGATCAAAGGAAACCATTCGTTAAATGTCCCGTGTGTGGATTCCTGCAAGTTTTAGAATTCTTTCCTAAAAAAGATACAAGAACTGATACCTTTTATGGTGGTCTTATCTGGGATAAAGATACCGATGTTTTTGGCAAAACAATTAAACATCATCCCGAAACTGCAAGATATGTTTGTGCTAATGTTGATTGCAAAGCTGAAATATATGAAAATCAAAAGAAAAAAATGTGCTCTAAGATTTATTGGACACCAACTGCAACACCTGTTAATAGCAATATTCGATCCTTTCTTGGATTATCACGTATGTATTCAACTTTATCTACCTGGACGCAAATAGCTGAAGAATGGATAAAAGTAAAAGATGATCCCGAAGGTATTCCTGTTTTTATCAACACTGTTGAGGGCAAGCCATATAAATCTGATGAAACGCCTGATGTTGATGAGGCAACAGTAATGAGCTGGTCTGAAGATTATCTTACAGAAAATAATCCTTCTATTCCTGATGAGGTTTTATTTGTAACCGGCTTTGTTGATACTCACCCGGATAGACTTGAACTAGAATTTGATGGATGGGGAATTGGTGAAGAAAATTGGCTTCTTCATTATGAGCAGATATGGGGCGATCCCGATCATCCTGATGTTTGGAATGAGCTTGATAAAAGATTAGAGATGAAATGGATTCGTAATGATGGCGTTGAAATATATGTTGGCGGTATTGGCAAGAATGGGCATCGGAATTATTGCATTAATATAGATTCCGGTGGTTATCTTAAAAATACTCAATCGGTTTATGAATATACACGGCAAAGATTCCATCTCGGCATAATGGCAATTAAGGATCGTGCTGGTAATGGATTACCAATTTTATTATCACAATCATTAGTGGGTAAATTAAAAAATACTCCTTTGCAAAATGTGGGAATAGATACGGTTAAAGAAATTATTTGGAACAGGTTAAAATATAAACCGGGTGGACCAAAGACAATCCATTACACCAAAGCATTTTGTGATTATAAATATTTTGAAGGTTTATTTTGCGAGCCGCCATTCCCGGTAGTTAATAAACGAACAAATGTTAAAACAATAATTTGGAAAAAGAAAAATCCAAGAATGCGTAATGAACCCTGGGATGCTAAATGCGGTAACTATGTGGCTCTTAAAATTGCAGATCCCGATTTTGTTGCAATAAAGGAAGCATTAAAAAATCAACCCGCTCAGGATGAACAGGTTGTAATTAAACAAAATAAAATTATAAATCGGCTTAAACCAATGCGCTCAAATTTTATTGATGGATGGAAATAATTATTGGAATATTTATGAGTAAAATAGAATGGACAGAAAAAACGTGGAATCCAATTACAGGATGTACAAAAATAAGTGCTGGATGTAAGAACTGTTATGCGGAAACAATCGCTAAAAGATTTTGGGGCAATAGAAAATTCACCGATATACAACTCCACGAAGATAGATTGATGCAACCAATAAAATGGCGGAAGCCACAAATGATATTTGTAAATTCGATGAGTGATTTATTTCACGAAGATGTTCCGTTTTATTTTATAGATGATATTTTATCTATCACTCAAAGATGTAAACAACATACATTTCAGATATTGACAAAGCGTCCCGAAAGAATGCTCGCTTATATTAAAGCAAATTGGGGCGGTGAAATAAAATTAAATAATGTTTGGTTTGGAATATCAGCAGAAAATCAAAAAATGTTTGATACAAGATTGCCTTATTTACTACAATGCAATTCTTATAATAACTGGATTAGTTTTGAGCCATTATTAGAGGAAATATCTTTAGATACAGCACAGGTTTTCATTGATATAGTTAGAGGCAGAAATACTATCGAATGGGTAGTTGTTGGTGGTGAGTCAGGTAGAAAAAAGAGACCATTTAACCCAGATTGGGCAAGGAAATTAAGGGATCAATGCAAGGAACTTAAAATTCCATTTTTTATGAAGCAGATTGATAAGGTGCAAGAGATACCAAAGGATTTAATGATTAGAGAATATCCTTTGCCAAATTCTTTATAACGGATGGCGGTTAAGCTACTGCGGAAATAAAAATAATTTAATTAAGGAGAATAAAATGTCATATCAAGAATTTGATGCACAAGAAGAAATTAAAAGTATCTGGGTGCATATTGGAAGACTAACAAATGAAATTAAAATACTTGCAAATAAACTTAGCAATCAGCTTGAAGCGCAAGTTAAACCAGCAACTTGCGAACATAACTTCCAGATTGCAAGGAATGGCTATTTTAAATCTACTGGAGAGATTGGTACGCTTGGTTTACCAACTTATAAGCAAGACATTGTTTATTGTATGCTATACTGTACTAAATGTGGGGAAACCAAAGAAATTATAACAAGTTAGCAAGTTGTCGGTTTAACGGGTGGAAACTTACCCGCAAGCAAAAATAAATTAAATGATTTATAAACTTAAAATAGCCCAAAAACAGATAACCCAGAATTGTATCCTTGTCGGGTACAGTTTTTAGTTATTTTGATTTTTGGCGGGAGAAAACAATGGATAAAAAGCAAGAAATAGTTTACGGAATATTAACTGGGAAAATGTTATTACCTTTTTCAA
>Ga0334722_10001067_pt1 | contig 36061 bp, 20 predicted proteins | sample C3_bottom_MG_FD_207210 | JGI IMG/M metagenome (GOLD analysis project Ga0334722, IMG submission 207210) | Sediment microbial communities from Yellowstone Lake, YNP, Wyoming, USA - C3_bottom | ecosystem: Environmental > Aquatic > Freshwater > Lake > Sediment | place: USA: Wyoming | collected... | reverse complement strand
ACACCGGCTTCAACGTAGGGACTGCGAAATTCCAATTCGCTGAGCACCACCCGTGGATCCCGCTCTGGAATATCAATTATACCCTGGGCATCGACGGCATCAGCCTGCTCTTGATCCTGCTCACCACCATCATCATGCCGTTCTGCGTCTTGGCCTCCTGGCGCTATATCGCAACCAGGGTCAGAGCCTTCATGGTCTGCCTGATGGTCATGGAATGCGCCATGATCGGGGTATTCGCCGCCCTTGATTTCGTGCTCTTTTACATCCTCTGGGAGGCGATGCTGATCCCCATGTACTTGATCATCGGCATCTGGGGCGGCCCGCGCAAGGTTTACGCCTCGATTAAGTTCTTCATTTACACCCTGGCCGGGTCGGTGATGCTCCTGGTTGCCATTATCGCCCTCTACCTGACCTCCGCGCCGCACACCTTCTCCATCCCGGCGCTGATGGGCGGGCAGTATTCCTCAACCTTCCAGATCCTGGTCTTTTTGGCCTTCTTCTTGGCCTTTGCCATCAAGGTGCCGATGTTCCCGTTCCACACCTGGTTACCCGCCGCCCATGTTGAAGCGCCGACCGCAGGTTCAGTCATACTGGCCAGTATCCTTTTAAAAATGGGCACCTACGGTTTCCTGCGTTTCTGCCTGCCCATCACCCCGCTGGCCACCATGACCTTGATGCCCTATGTCCTTTGGCTGTCGGTGGTCGCCATCCTCTACGGCGGATTTACCGCTCTGGCTCAGAAGGACATGAAGAAGCTGATCGCTTATTCGTCAGTCGGGCACATGGGCTTTGTCACCTTGGGCATTTTCGTGCTCAATAAGGCGGGTATTGAAGGGGCGATCCTGCAAATGATCAACCACGGTGTCACCACCGGCGCCCTCTTTCTCTGTGTCGGGATGATCTATGAGCGGACCCATAGCCGTGAACTTGCCAATGCCACTGGTATTGGCAAGCAGATGCCGATTTTTGTCACCTTCCTCGCCTTTTTCTCCCTGTCGTCCTTGGCCTTCCCCGGCACCAATTCCTTTGTCGGCGAGTTCCTGATACTTGCCGGCGGCTTCGGCAGGAACATCATTATTACCGCCTGCGCCGTCCCTGGCGCCATTCTGGCTGCGGCCTACATGCTCAGAATGCTACAAAAAGTCATTTGGGGTGGAGTCGACAACCCTAAACACTCTCTGCTGGACTTAAATGCGCGCGAGATCGTGACACTCGCGCCATTTCTCCTTTTTGTCTTCTGGATTGGCTTGGGTCCGGAACCATTTTTGTCGGTCATGCATACCAGTGTGGCCCATCTGCTGGAACAGGTCGGTGCCGCCAAGGCCACAGCCGTAGCTGGTCTCCTGCCTTGATAAACGTTCAGCAGCACCGCATCTGCTTTGTCATCGGCCTGTTTGCATAGGCTGGCTATAACTCACAGGCCGATTTCGCGCATCTGCGGCACTGCTGAACGTTTATCTAACCTTGTGAGCGCTTAGGCACGATTTTCATGAAAACCGGCCAACCCCAATCGAAAAGACCACTTAGGAAGAACCAATGAAACTTATGCTCTTCGCACCCGAGCTCATCCTCTTGTTGGGCAGTCTGCTTATCTTTCTGTTCACGCTGACGACTGACGCCAAAAATGCCAGGAACACCGCCATCGCGGTGGGAGTGGCAGCAAGTCTCCTTTGTCTTTTCTCCCTCCATCAAAGCGGCAGCCTGTTTTACAAGGCCTACCAGGTAGATCTTTTTTCCCAACTCTTTAAAACCCTGATTGCCCTAGCCATGACAGTGGTTCTGATCTTTGGCGGTGAACTGAAAGACATCACCCCGAGGATGAAGCCGGAGTACTATCTCTTTTTGATCTTGAGCGGCCTCGGCCTAATGATGCTGGTATCGAGCGTGGAACTGATCACCCTTTTTGTCGCACTCGAACTTTCATCCTTCTCCCTCTACCTGATGGTCCCCATGCGCGATGACTGCAAAGGCTTACGTTCGCAAATGGAGGCCGGCATCAAGTACATTTTGTTCGCCGTCATGGCCACAGGCATCATGCTCTTTGGCATGAGCTATCTCTTCGGCATGACCGGCACCACCTATCTGGCTGAAATCGCCCCACGACTTAAGGATCTGATCAAGGAACCAGCGGCCATCGTCGGCATCGCCATGGTCCTCTCCGGCTTTCTCTTTAAACTTGCTGTTTTCCCCTTTCACTTCTGGGTTCCCGATGTCTATCAGGGTGCGTCCAACGAGACCACCTCCTTTATCGCCTCGGTACCAAAATTGGGCGCCGTGGCAATCCTGATCAGGATCACCATGTTAGCCGCCCCGGAAGGCAAGGCAATTGTCACGATGCTCATGGTCTTTGCCGTTTGTTCGATGTTCTATGGCAATCTGGCCGCCCTTGTGCAAAAGGATATCAAGCGACTCTTAGGCTTTTCCGGCATCGCTCACGCCGGGTTTGTCCTGCTCGGTCTCCTGACCTTAAAGCAAGAGGGCTATGCCACCTCAATCTTTTACATCGTCGGCTACGTCCTGATGAATATGGCCTGCTTCCTGGTGCTGTGTACGGTCAGCAAGACGGGTGAAAATGTGCAGATTTCCGATCTAAGCGGCCTTTACAAGCGCTCACCTCTGATGGCCTTTACCTTGGCCACCGGCATGATGGCACTGGCCGGTATCCCGCCCTTTGTAGGCTTCGTGGGGAAATTCATGCTGATGGCCGGCGCCTTGCAGGCCGATCACCTTACGCTTGTCATCCTGGCGGCCTTGAATACCGCCATCGCCATATACTACTATCTCTCCATCCTCAAAGTGACCTATTGCGACGCTCCCACTGCCGTCGACGCACTTGAGGTAGGCTTTGCCACCAAGGCCGTCAGCCTAGTCTTAATTGCCGCCATCATCCTCATGGGCGTCAACCCCTCCCCAATGCTGGAAATCGCAAACCGGGCGGTTGCCGCGATCCTGTAAACACCTATCTCGCGAAAACACGTAATTCAATTTTTCGCAGGGGTATTTATCCTGCAAGAACACAACGAAAGGACTGCTGTGTGCAGTTGACGTCTTCTTTGATTGTTTAGGGGGGGCGGCAGAAGGGAATTTGCGTCGTTTAGTGGGGGCGGCGACGTCTGGCGGCAAGACTGGTCAGTCCAGTTGCGAAGAGGAAGATGGTGGTCGGTTCGGGAACAGGTTGGGGGGTGATAGAGTCGATTATGCCAAGGACGCCCACCTTATTTCCAGTTGTATCAATAAACGAAAGAGTAAACATCCCCGGTTTAAATAGCGTCGAGGTCATGACGTCTAAGGATGGCAGGCTTGTGTCGTTAAAGACCATGTTATCTATGCCAGTAAGGCTAAAATCAGCTGAGATAAAAAATAATGAGGAGGGAAGCTGATTTAACGAGTAGTGGACATTTTCAAGAATATTAATGACGAACTGATCGCTCGCTGAACCGTTGGGGGCATTATAAATTGTGATCTTGGGAGACGGAACAAAGAAGGCAAAACTCGGCGCCGCAAAGGTTAATAATTCCCCAGGATAAGAACCTGGTCCAACGGTATTGGTAGCAGATTTGGGGACAAGATCATACCTGATACTCCCATCAAATTTCCCGTTCACAGGAAACCATGAAGTTACGGCAGAATTTGTCCATGTCCCAGAAAAATTAAACGCGATAGTTTCAGCTTGGGCGCTGACGCCGACAAGGGACAAGCCTAGGGCAAAAGCCAGAATCGTTTTTTTCAAAGCGGACTCCTTTTGCTAAATTCAACTCATCGATAAAAAATTTATTCTAGTTTTATTTGCTTACCATTGACAAAAAACACTGTCAAGTCTCGATTGACGTTTGCCATTAACAATGAAGGAAATGGATAGATCGACAAACAGATTTGCACAAACAAAAAAACGGCTGCCGGAAAAATTCCAACAGCCGTTTTTTTTACCAACCTTAACTCTGCTTCGTCTACAATCAAGTTGGCTTAGCCATTGGCGGTTTTGGGACATCATTGCCATGGCACTCGGTGCAATTCGGCTGGCCCGGAATGCCATGCGATTTGCCTGGAGCCCATTCGGATTTCGGCTCAAACTTGCCGTCCTTCCAGGCATTTAAATTTTCAACAAGCTGATAGGCGACGCTGGCCGCCACCCGGGCGCAGCGATCCTTTCGCTCTGGGCTGCTCAGGGCAAAACCGGATTCAGCCATCCATTTGCCAACCGATACATGGCAGAGGGGAGATTTGCTGGTGGTCTGTACGATCTTTGTCGGTTGTTTCGGCTCTGCGGGGCTAAAGACGGGCAGAGCGGTATCGGAATACCACTGCATGATATCCGAACCGATAGAGTGCCCGTGGGCGCACTCCGGACCGGCGATACGGGGGCCGATGATCACATTGCTGACAATATTGGCACCGGCGTTTGAGCCACAGAGAGTACCCCAGCCGACCATGCCCCCTTCAAGACAGATAAAGGAGTCGATGGGGAAAGATTTATAAGGCTCACCCACTTTCTCCCGTAACTGGCTAAAAACGCTGCTGATGACGGCTGCGCCGCAAAAGACCCGGTACCACTCCTGATAGGCGAGCTCTGCGGTCTTGGCTGGATCCAGCTTCTCGTAGGGCCACGGCCACTTCTCGTTCGAACCGTCCTTGGCCTGCGCCGAGGTCAACAGCCCGCCAAACTGCATGAGTGCTGTGCTCGCGGCCAGGACTCCGGTGCCAATCAGCACCTGACGTCGTGAAACAGACTGACATTCCATTTTCCCCTCCGTACTCATAACCTTTCTCCTTTCTATTCCCTTGTTACGAACAGGCAAGACTTTCTTCGAATCTTGCCCAGTCATTTAAAGAAGAGCGTGACAGGATGACGTTCTTCCGCTTCACAGAGTGACAAAAAATCTATCACTTTATGGTTATCATGAATGCCACTCAAACAAAGATTACAGGTCAAGTCAATGCGGCATAATGTCGCAGCAACAGGGGTAATTCCGGGGTAGGGTCTGGGGTTGGACTCTGTCCCAAAGCGATATCGATTGCAGGGTGCCGCAGAGGCACCCCACAAGGGGGCTAAATTTGAAAGAGGCATACGAACTATAGCCTGCCTAGCCGGGGGGGGGGGGCTCGCCGATGACAAGGCAGGTGCTGTCCACTGCAATCGATTACGCAGCGTCACATCCCTGCTTGCCGAGACACCGAACAATAGCCTCCATCAGCGCCGAAAGACGAAGTGGTTTTTCGAAACCCATAATCCGACGCAATTCTTGAGATAACTAATTCCGACCGCTCCCCTTAGGGGCCGTCACGATATAACCATTACATATTTGCCATTTCCGATACGGCCCCTTATGCCGGGCCACCCATGGCGATGTTACAGTTATTTATTTACAACGGCTTAGCCTTTACCGTATCTCAACGACCGAGTTCTCCGAGCCAAAAGGATTGTGCACCCGATTTGGGTTAACCGGATCAGTCCACCACTCACCATCGACCAGAAAGAGGTATTGATAGGTCCCGGCCTTGAGTTGGACACTCTTACTCCAGGTGCCATCTTTGAATTTTCTGGCCTTGAGATTGTAAGGCTGCCAACCGTTGAAGTCTCCAACCAGAAAGACCTCGTGAGCGTCTGGGGCGTACAGACTGAAGGTCGTCGAGGGAGGGCTTGTTTTTTTGGTCTTGGTTGGGACTGCGGTTTTGGCCTTGGCTGCTGGTTTGCTCTTGATTATCATGTCTGTCTCTCCTTCTTTGGTTGATGCAAAATGCCTCGGAACTGACGACGGTGTTGAGAATGACGCCCAGTTCATTCAAAGTATAGGGGGTTTTCACCAATCCGGCAAGACCTTTACCGATGAACCATACAGACAGTCGTAAACCAGTCAAACAATGGCGTTGCTTTATTTTGGGGACTGGGCCGCAATGAGCGCCATTTTCTGAGCCACTGTCAGCTGTTTGATCCGCCATTCCCGTTGCGCTGCGGCTGAACGGGAATCGGCAGGTTCGGAGAAAACCAGATTCACCGGTTGCCGCGATCTGGTATAGCGGGCTCCGCCTTTCCCTGAATTGTGCGCCGCCAAACGTCGAGAGAGATCCGTGGTGATGCCGGTATATAAAGTACCATCCCGGCATGAGACGATATACACGTGCCATGCGCTCTTCATGGGAATCGTTGTAGCGTTTTTTTGCTCGATTCGTTTACGAATTTCAGGGGATTGCAGAAAAAGATGTTGGTTGCGCGAGTTATCATTGGCCAACTCATTTCACCAGAAAGCACCCCAGACAGCCAAAGGGTAGAAAGATGGAGATGGGCGGGGACACCCGATTTCTTACTTTTCGCGATACTCGCGATGATCTCGCCCTTATCGCATTGGTGGCCTGCCGCAACCCCCGGTGCGGCCACGACATGGGCGTAAATTGAGTGGAATTGCCTTTCCCCTTGCCACAGCTCGTGGGCTACCAGAATGGATTGCCCCAGGAAATCGGCAAAAATTGCCACCACCTGTCCGGCAAAAAGTACCGGAATCATTGCCCCTGGCCCAAGAGAGACCAAGCCTCCATTGCTATCGACAAAGGCGCTCAGATCCAGACCTTCGTGGGGCCTAGGCCTTGAATCTTCGGTCCCCCACCAGGTTTTTCCCGCGGCAAACTGCATTCCTGGACGTAAGGACCAACTCTGAAAGCCCTGTTCGTCCAAGTGATTGACCTGAACCAGACGCTCTGTGAAAGAAGATCGCATGGGAGGAATTTATAGGAGGCCGACAGCGCCATCCGAGCCAGAACAGTGCCTGGCTTGGCGACTTCTATGTACTTTTTTGAACAAGAATAAGCCATTCCCCAGGCAAACCAAAATAAAGCCAAAATAGACCAACGGGACACCCTGATCTTTAACAATTTGGATGCCGGCGTAGGTCTGGCCGTAGTCATCGGCACTGGTGGCGGTGTGGTAGAAACGGAGCCCTTGCCACTGCAGAGGATGATTGACTTCGGCCTGCCCTGTTACAGGAGGGGCGGTGGCCGGGGTAAGAGTAAGATCAACCCAGCTTCGCTTAACGACTGGGGTTTGGAAGGCCACAAGCTGAAGAGTGATAGCCGATGGGTTGGCAGGGATTTCCTTAGTTGCGGTCTGTACGACGCGGGCACCATCTGGCCCGGTGATGGCAAAATGGAGGGCTGGCGCAAAAGGATCAAGGTCGAGCACCTCGACATGGAATCCTCCCTGCTCAAAGTTCTCGCCAGTTCTCAGTTCGTGTAATTTCGTTGGTTTGCCATCAAGGAGCACCCCGACCCGGACCGGTACCGGATAATAGTCACGGTTAATTTTCGTGACCGTTAGGGTAAAGCCTAAGGGGAAATCCGCCTGTCGATCCCAACGAAAGGCCGTAGTGCTGCTGTCACCCTCGTAGATATTGATGGTGGCGACAAAGCCTGCTCGGCTTATGAGACTGCCGACGAGGATAATCAGCACCCCGGTATGAATCAGAATAACGCTGCTTGGCAGGCGGTGCCAATGTTTGACCGTGCAGAGGCTCAAATTAAGCGCCAGGACGACCAGCAGCAGGCGTCCAGCGGTGATGAACAGTGGTAATTTACTGACGGTGGCAGGGATCAGGACAAGGGCCAGAGCCCCTAACAAAAAGAGGGTGAATTTCTTGGAGGTGAGCGCGGAGAGCACAGTTTTCTTAGAAGGTTAAGCCATCGTTTATGCTGCTCCAGGTCTTAGTCAACTCATTGTCGAAGTTGTCGATAAAGTGGGCAATGTTGACTTCACAAAAGGCCCGGTGGTGCTCCTGGATGATCACCCAGGCAAAGGAGTCCGCAGGCCGCGGGGCGGTCTCAGGCGTGGTCGGGCAATGGCCGCAACCGTGCTTCGTGGCAAAAAGCTCGGCCAGATGGATTAAGGCGATGGAGAGTTGGTTAGCACGGGCAGCCGTCGGATCATGGTGAAAACGCATAACATCAAGGTACGTTTCGGGCAGACCGATGCTCTCGCCAAGGATAGCACCGGCCTCGCCATGATCGACACCGACATAGACTGTTTCAGCGAGGCCGAGATTGGCGCAGAGTTCGGAAGCAGGGTCAGTCAGGTGCGGGTAAAAATGAGGCTCGATGGCGTCAATGGCGAGCATGCCAATATCATGCAGCAGCCCGGCCAGGTAAATATCGGAGTTCATACTGAGCCGGATCACATCGCGAAGCATGGCCGCAATCCTGGCAACAACGATTGAGTGCCGCCAGAATGAGTTTGCGATCAGCTTAAATCCACTGAATGGCTTTCTCCGACGGCCAGTGTTGATGACCTCCAGCAGTGCCTCTTGGATCTGTTTGATCCCGACTGTAATCATGGCGTGAGGCACAGTCGCCACCGGGATGCTGCGCCGGTAATAGGATGAGTTGCCCAACTGCATAATTTTCAAAGAGAGGACAGGGTCCATTTGAACCAGATCGGCCAGGAGCAAGGTATTTTCGCATTCTCCACGAAGCAGGGACAGCAAACGATCGGCAATTGCCGGATTAAACGGCAGGTCGTGCAGTGCTGAAATCTTACGATGCACAGACTTCCTGACGTTGTTATCCTTCTTGGCGGGAAGAGCCGGCAGTGTCGTGATCGTATCGTCCAGACTGGAGCTGGTGGCGCTGCCCTGGACGGGCTGGCGGGCGGGAGGAGGACTGGGATGAGTTCCGGCGCTGACATCCGGCACAACCGGCAGGACGATTTTAGGCGGAGGTGTAACCGCGGGCGGAGGCGTTTCGGTGATTGCCATTCGTTCGTTGGCTCTGATCAGACGGCTGACCATGATTTCACAGAAACGTTTATAAAATTTAAGTTGCAGAAAGACGTTGGAGGCACTGATGATCTCCGGCTCCACCATCAGCAGGAAGGAGTCGCATCTGGCGATGACGCCAGCGGTCCGTTTGACGTCCATGACCAGCGACATTTCGCCAAAGCAGGATCCTGCCTTCAGGGTGGTCAACTCCACGGTCCGGTTGCCCTCTGCCAGAGTCTTGAAGACCGAAACCTCGCCCTTGACCAAGACATAGAAAACACGCTCCATGGTGTTTTCCTTGATAATCAGAGTGTCAGTTGCAACCTTCAGCCATTTTGTGACCGCCAGGAATTGCCGTAGCTCATGGTCATCAAAATTCTCAAAAAAATCGATCTTCTTGAGAAAAGTAATCTGTTCGTCAATGTTTAATCCCATTTTGCCCGAGCCTCACGGTCTGCCAATTGGTGACGGAGGGGATCAGCAGGGCGACGCATCCGGTTCGCAGTCTCAGCCGCACACTGTAAATCCCTTACCTATTGCTTAAGAGCAGCGTGGCTGATCGCCTTGCCCTGTGATCGGTAACAATTGGCGAGTTATTTGCCAATACAGAATTCACCAAAAATTGTATCCAGCACTTCTTCGGTCGTGGTGTAGCCGACAATCTCGCCCAAATGGTCAAGCACGGTTTGCAGTTCAATGGCTAGCAATTCAGGAGACAACATGCCGTTCAGACCTGCACAAAGATCACGACAGGCGGCACAGGCCTTGGCCATCGCCGCTCGATGCCGGGAGTTGGGGACAGTGGTGTAGCCCGGATCCCAACCCTTGTCCTGTCCGGTCACCAAGGAGAAAATGGTCGTTTCCAGCTCATGAATTCCGGCGCCATGCTTAGCGGAGATAGCGACAACAGGATAGTTGGCAAAGCGTTTCTGCAAGGCATCGACTTCCTGGCCTTGGCAAAGATCACGTTTATTGGCCACCACGATGAGTTGCTTGGCGCCGACGTTCGACATCAACTCCAGGTCGTCCTGATGAACAGGCTGGGAGGCATCCAGCAGCAGCAGCACGACATCCGCCTGGGCCATCTTTTGCCTGGACCGCTGGATACCGATCTCCTCAACCACGTCCTGTGAGTCGCGAATGCCTGCGGTATCGACGATCCGGACAGGCATCCCCTTAATGGTAATCTGTTCTTCGATGGTGTCCCGGGTAGTGCCGGCCTCGGCCGTAACAATGGCTCGATCTTCCTGCAGCAGCATATTCAGGAGGCTTGATTTGCCGACGTTGGGACGGCCAATAATCACTACCGCGATGCCATCTCGAAATATCTTACCATTGTCGGCGGCTGAGATCAAATTTTCCAGCGCTGGGATAATATTTTCTTCAAAAGTCTGCTTTATCGCTTGCGGATTGATGATGTCGACCTCTTCATCAGGAAAATCAATGGCTACCTCAATGATGGCCTTGATGCGAATGAGCGAATCGACGATTTGTTGGATGTGGCCGTGGAGCGCGCCGTGCAACTGATTGATGGCAAGCCTCAGCCCCTCGCTGGTGCGGGCCTGAAGCAATTCGAGGACTGCCTCGGCCTGGGTGAGGTCTAACCGGCCATTAAGAAAGGCGCGCTTGGTGAATTCTCCTGGGTCGGCTAGCCTGGCGCCGGCCTCCTGCGCCAGAATCAGGATTTCGTGCAGGATGAGAAAGTTGCCATGGGAGTGGATTTCAACGACGTCTTCACGGGTATAGCTGTGGGGGGCGGCCATAAAGACGGCCATGACTTCATCGATGATTTGGCCAGAGCCGGGTCGCTTTATCCAGCCGAATGCCAAGTGGTGGCTTACCGGCGCCGGAGTGGGCCGTTTAGGCTGGAAAAGTTGGCTCAGGATGCCGAGAGCGCCTGGGCCGCTGATCCGAACGATCCCAATGCCCCCAGGTCCTGGCGGAGTCGCGATCGCGGCAATTGTCGGCTCAAGTCGACCAGCCATGCGGGCCTTTTCGTAAGGAATGGAGAGTTACCGTTACAGAGAACGTACAATTCACGAAGCGGATGAATCTTCTGCCGCAAGGGATCTACCCCGCCCATGGCTGCTTGGTCTCTTGCGACTTTGGCCAGGCAGAGAGATCTTCACTTTCTTAAACAGACCTTCCCCGATGCTTGAGCTGCGAATACTGGCGTCATCCTGGAGCGTGACATGAACGATACGCCGCTCGGCAGGATTTAAGGCGCTGATGATCTGACTTTTTCCTGTTGCCTTGACCTTATTGGCCATTTCTAGCGCCAGTGCTGCTAGCTCCTTCTCGCGGTCTTCGCGGTAAGTGCCGGCATCCAGGTTCAGGTTGATCTTCTCTGGAAATCTTTGCGTGATGATCTTGCGCAGCAGGTATTGGAGGGCGTCGAGGGTGCTGCCGTCTCGCCCAATAATTTCAGGGGCATTGTTTTCAGCGATAATGTGGGCCGTGACCTTATTCCCCGAGGCAGAGATCGAAACCTCGGAAGGCAAGTCCATCAACCGCAAAATGGTGCCTAACAATTCTTTAATTTCATTAAGGGTCGCAGGCGATGGGGGACGGCTAGTATCACCCTCGGGCTTAGGAAAAGTAACTTCGCGCTTTGGGCTGCTTTTCGGTCGTGACTGATCTTTATTCGATTTGGTATGACGTCGTGGCTGGGAGGCGGACCGCCCCTCTTCTTGAAGGTTGGTATCAGGCTTGGCGTGGCAGAGCACTTTGCGACAGGCCTGAATGGCAGCCTTTTTTTTGCATAGACCAAAGATTCCCGCCGAGCCCGCAGATACTACCTCAATATCCAACTCCTCCTGGCTGGCCTTGAGGTCTGCGCAGGCCGCGGCAATGGCCTCGTCGATATTTTTCCCTTTATATTCTTTTTTCTTGCTTGGCATGGAGTATCCCTTATATCGTTGATAGCCGTTTAACTCGGCACGGAGGCACAGGCATCAGGGCTCGACTGATCGATTGATAAAATACTGCTGCCCGATGGAAAGGAGGTTGTTCACGAACCAGTAGAGGACAAGGCCGGAGGCGAAATTCAAAAACATGAAGGTGAAGATTACCGGCAAAAACATCATGACCTTAGCCTGGGTCGGATCGCCTGTCGAAGGCGTCATTTTCTGCTGCAAAAACATGGTGCCGCCCATGAGCAGGGTCAAGACCGGAATCCCGCCAAGGCCTGGAATATCAAAGCCAATGGCAAGCCTATCCGGGGCCGACAGATCGGTCATCCAGAGCATGAAAGGGGCATGGCGCAGCTCAATGGTCTGCAGGAGAACCTTGTAGAGGGAGAAAAAAACCGGGATTTGCAAGACCATGGGCAAACAGCCGCCTAACGGGTTAATTTTGTAAGTCTTATAGAGCGTCATCATCTCCTGGTTGAGCCTCTCCTTGTCGTCGGCGTATTTTTCCCGGAGCTTAGCCATCTTGGGCTGAATTTTTTGCATGGTCTTCATGGACTTCATGCCCTTGTGGGATATCGGCCAAAAGAGCAGTTTGAAGAGAACGGTAACCAGGATGATGGCGACGCCGTAGTTATGGAGATATTTGTACAGGAAATTCAGCAGAAAAAGGGTCGGCTTGGCGATGACATCGAACCATCCAAAATTGATAATTTTGTCGAGTTCAAAGCCGGTCTCCTTGAGGATGGAGAGCTTTTTCGGCCCCATGAAGATGGTGTATTGATAAGTCTTCTTGCCGCCGGGTGGGATTATTTCCTGCTCGCCGCTGATGGTTGAGGTTACCTGGTCTTCGCCGCTCAACGCCAATTGCACGGTGCCCTTGCCAGGCGGCTGGGGAATGATCCCGCAGAGGAAATAGCTGTCTTCATAAGCGGCCCAGGAGAGGAGGCCGTTCAAGGTTTTTGGACCTTCTTTCTTAAGGGTGTCTATTTTTACTTCCTGTAAGACGTGGTCAAGATAGACAGCCGGGCCGGTAAAAAGGCCTTGAGCATTTTTGGGCACCGTTGAAAACGGCTTGTTGGAACTTTCTAGAAAAGGCGCTCCCTGCAAGGCCTGGGCAGAATTGTTGGTGACTACCAACTCCAGGTTGATTTGGTAAGAGTTGTCGTCGAAGGTCATGCTCCGAGTCACATTGAGGCCCGGGCTTGGCATCGCGGTCATGGTAAGATTGGCTTTATTTCCTCCCGCAGTCGTCACCGCTGACTGGGTGGCTTTGTATTGCTGGGGTTGGGCTGGCATGCCGTTACCCCAGGCAAAAACAAGAGGCATTTTGTTTGGTGAAGAGGTGAACACAAGCTCTTTCGGCGGGGCATCTTTGGCCGAGGTTTCCTTGTAGTTTTTCAGTGTGAAGCTCTTGATCACCCCGCCATTTTCCGAAACCGTTGCCCGATAGAGTGCTGTCTCGATGGGAATGTCCTTGCCAGAAAGTTGGACTTGCTCGGTTTGAGGCGTCGTCGTCGTCTCTGGAGATAATGCCGAACTGGGGGCTGCCGCTACCGGGTTGGCTGTTGCGGGATTAGCAGGGGGTGTGCTTGTGCTTTGTGTTTGTTCACTCTGAGGAGCTGTGGCAGGCACTTCTGGTGGAGCAGGCATGAAAAAATATTGATATCCGAGCAGGATAATCAGCGAAAGAATGACTGCGGTAAAGGCTCGTTGGGTTTCCATTATGGTCTTCTCGTTCGTGAGGTTAATTGATTAGCGCAGACAGTTCGCCCAGCATGGTGGCGGCCCTTATTTGGCAACCGGGTCGAAGCCGCCGGGATGGAAGGGGTGGCAGCGCAAGATCCGACGACAGGCAAGCCAAGTCCCTTTAAGGACGCCATGAATCGTGATGGCATCAATGGCGTATTGTGAGCAGGTTGGGTGGAATCGACAGCTTAGTGGAAGCAGGGGAGAGAAAAGGCGCTGGTAGGTACGGATCAAACGGACAAAAATATTTTGCACAGGGATACCATTGAAATAATCAGTTCACGGTCGCGGGGTCATGGCCTTGTGAGGCCGCAACATCGGAACCTTCGGTATGCCGGTCAAAAAATTTTTGAATATCGGCAAGGCCCCGGGGTTGAAATTTTTGGTTGGTTGCAATAACCATATCAACACAGCATGAGTTGGCTGGATGTTTGGCCACCTGGGATGGTAAGTTCCGATTGTGCCGGTAAAATTCCTTCAGGAGTCTTTTTATTCTATTCCTCCGCACTGCCAGCTTTTGTCCACTGATGCTGATGCCAAGACGATCCTGCCCCTGGTCGTTATCGACGTAAATCAGAGTTATGCCTTTGCCCCAAGTCCGCTTGCCTTGTTGATACACCTTTTGATACTGCCACGGCTTGGTCAGGAGTGAATCCTTGGGCAGGGAGAGTCCCATGGCGTGAGGCAAAAGCAAAGACTCGAATCAGACAACGGATAAGCGAGTACGGCCTTTAGCTCTTCTACGGTTGATGATAGCGCGGCCATTTTTGGTGCTCATTCTGAGGCGAAAGCCATGGGTGCGGTGACGGGAAATATTGCTTGGTTGGAAAGTTCTTTTGCTCATGGAGATATTCCTTTTTGCGTTACAGGGTAGCTATTACCGTGCGTATTCTTGCAGCGTGCTGCTATGATTGCCAACTGGACAAGGTCAAAGCCTATGACCGAATCGGACATATTAACCATATCCATTCGGGCATGTCAAATTATTTTCAGCGGGGAGCATGCCCCCTGCCGGAAATTCTCTCGGCCATACCGGGATGGATATCAGAAACTAATCAGCTCGACATCAAAGACCAAGGTTGCGTTAGGAGGAATGACACCACCAGCACCCTGAGCTCCATACCCTAGCCCGGGCGGGATAATCAGGGTCCGTTTTTCCCCCTTTTTCATGGACAGGAAGGCCTCGTCCCAACCTTTGATCACCCTGCCCATGCCTACTGGGAATTGGAAGGGTTGGTTGCGGTCGACGGAGGAGTCAAATTTGGTGCCATCCAACAAGGTGCCGGTGTAGTGGGCGGTGACGGTAGTTCCCTTTTTGGGCGTGTCATCGCCGGTTCCTTCTTTGGTAACGACATACATCAGTCCGCTGGGAGTGCTGATAGCCTTCGGCCATTTTTGTTTGATAGTGGCCTGCTGCTTCTCTGTTTCTGCTTTCTCCTTTGCCTGGCTCGCGGAATCGAGTTTCTTGAGCAAGTCGTCAAAGGCCTTTTGGTCAGCCTTGAATGCCTTGGCCTTCTCGCCCACACGGACAATGGTCAGAGTCTCAATTTTGTCGCCTTGGGCAATTTTATTCACCACATCCTGACCGCTCACAACATGGCCGAAGACGCTGTGTTTGCCGTCCAGATGGGGGGTGGCGACATGGGTGATGAAGAACTGACTGCCGTTGGTGCCGGGGCCGGCGTTGGCCATGGCTAAGATTCCGGGGCCAGAATGCTTCAGCGAAGGATCAAATTCGTCCGGGAAATTGTAGCCGGGGCCGCCACTGCCCTTGCCTTCAGGATCACCGCCTTGAATCATAAAATTAGCGATGACCCGATGAAAGGTCAGGCCGTCATAAAAATGGACCCCCTTTTCTTTGTTGGAATTTTTTGTCCCTTCGGCCAAACCGACAAAGTTTGTGACGGTCAACGGGGTTTTTTCGAATTCCAGCTGGACCATGATTTCCCCTTTGCTGGTGTTAAATTTGGCGTACAGCCCGTCGGCCAATTTTTCTGCTGATTTTTCAGCCAGTTTTTCTGGCGGTTTTCCAGTTGTTTTTTTTGCCGGTTTTTCTGCGGCATTATCGCAAGAAGAGAGACAAAGACTCCCCACTAGCATGGTAAGACAACAGATAACAATCATTTTCATAACGCTTCTCCAGATTAGTATAAGTCATAGATTCAAGATATTGCTTTTAAGCCGAGCTACCTTAAAGCAAGACCCAGCGTCTGTCAAGGGAGGGATAGAGCGTGGCAACAAATTCTGAGGATAAAGAAATCTCCCAGAGGCACACGCCACGGCCCTGAGAGATTTCTTTGCCGCAAATTGGGTTTGCGGTTGTGGGCGTGGGCCTTGATCAAGCCATGGCCTGCTCCACAGCCACCGCAACCGAAACCGAGGCGCCGACCATCGGGTTGTTGCCCATGCCGATCAACCCCATCATCTCGACATGGGCAGGCACTGATGATGAGCCGGCGAACTGGGCGTCGGAGTGCATCCGGCCCATGGTGTCTGTCATGCCGTAGGAGGCGGGGCCGGCACCCATATTATCGGGGTGCAGGGTACGGCCAGTGCCGCCGCCCGAGGCCACCGAGAAGAATTTACGCCCCTGCAACTGACACTCCTTTTTATAGGTGGCTACCACCGGATGCTGAAAGCGGGTCGGATTCGTGGAATTACCGGTGATGGAGACATCGACCCCCTCCTGATGGTTGATGGCCACCCCCTCGCGGACATCATCGGCGCCATAACAGCGGACCTTGGCCCGTTCGCCAGCGGAATAGGCTGTTTCTTTAACAATGGCCAATTCCCCGGTCTTATAGTTGAAACTGGTCTTGACGTGGGTGAAGCCATTGATTCGGGAGATGATATGGGCCGCGTCCTTTCCCAAGCCGTTTAGAATTACCCGGAGCGGCGCTTTCCTTGCCTTGTTGGCGGAACGGGCCAGGCCAATCGCCCCTTCGGCGGCGGCAAAGGATTCATGCCCGGCGACAAAGGCGAAGCACTGGGTCTCCTCGCGTAGCAGCATGGCGGCCAGATTGCCGTGCCCCAGGCCTACCTTGCGCTCATCGGCGACTGAACCGGGGATGCAAAAGGCCTGTAGGCCCTCCCCCAACGTCTCGGCAATGTCTGCGGCTCGGGTCTGCCCCCGCTTGATGGCAAAGGCTGCGCCCAAGGTATACGCCCAGCAGGCGTTTTCAAAACAGATGGGCTGCACCTCGCGGACGATCTTTGCGACATCAAGGCCCTTGCCCTTGCAGATCGACTCCGCTTCCTCCAGCGAACCAATACCATTTTGCTGCAAGGCCACATTGATCTGACCTATCCTTCTCTCATATCCTTCAAATAGCGCCATTGTTTCCTCTCCTACTCGTGTCTTGGATTGATGGTCTTGACCGCCTCAGCAAAGCGGCCATAGGTGCCGGTGCACTTGGCCAAGGCATCAGCCGCCGCCACGCCCTTGGCGATCTGCTCCATCATCGGCCCTAAACGGACAAACTGGTAGCCTATGATCTCGTCGTTTACGTCCAAGGCCAGTTTGGTGACGTAGCCTTCGGCCATCTCCAGGTAGCGCGGACCTTTGGCCTTGGTGCTGTACATGGTGCCGGTCACCGAGCGCAGCCCCTTGCCTAAATCTTCGAGCCCCGCGCCAATCGGCAGGCCGTCCTCGGAAAAGGCGGTTTGGGTGCGTCCGTAGACGATCTGCAGAAAGAGTTCCCGCATGGCGACATTAATGGCGTCACAGACCAGATCCGTATTCAGGGCCTCAAGGATGGTCTTGCCGGCCAATATTTCGGCGGCCATGGCGGCGGAATGGGTCATGCCCGTGCAGCCTACGGTCTCGACCAAGGCCTCCTCGATGATCCCGGCCTTCACATTCAAGGTAAGCTTGCAGGCCCCCTGCTGGGGCGCACACCAGCCCACGCCATGGGTGAGCCCCGAGATGTCGGTCACCTCTTTGGCCTGTACCCAGCGCCCTTCCTGGGGGATCGGGGCCGGCCCGTTTTTTGGCCCCTTGGCGACACAGGCCATTTCCTTGACTTCCGGAGAGTATTCCATTGTTTCCTCCATGATTGATGGATGCAAAAGGTGGTTTACGGGGTCACGCCTGCCCCACAGACAAAAAAACGCCCTGCCGCAAGTCGGTCTGCCAGCAAGGACGTTCAGTAAAAATCAGACAGGCGTAAATGTCAAATGCTTTCTGGGACGCCTGCCCTCCCGGCAGGCCGGACGGAAAACCATTTGCTTTTTTTCAGACGAACTATATGGTGCTAATAGTAGGTCGGGTTACGCCTCATCAACCCGACGGTTCTGCCTAAGACGGTGTCGGGTTGTTGAGGCGTAACCCGACCTACTCGTGGTCAATCCCATCAAAATCCATGCCGACTCGTCCCCAAGCAGCCGGGTCCAGCCCGGCCTCAACATAGCGGTGGAAACTGGAGTGCGGCCAATCAGCGGTATTTTCGGTATGGCCGTGTTTGACGGGGTTGAAGTGGATGTAGTCCACGTGGCGGCAGATATTCGTAGCGGCCTGACTGCTTGGTTCGAGCGAACATGGGTGCCTCCTCTGTTAAGGACACCCACAAATTCTTATTTTAGGCACTACCAGTCAATTGAATTCAAAAAATTCTGTGGCACTACCGTTTCGAGAAATTTAGCAAATCGTCCTTGATTTTATTGGGATTGCGGGGTGTTTTGCTCTCGCAACTGTAAAAGAAAAGTTAGGTGAAATACTGAAAGGTACCGTTATTGGTCCACCTGCCGTGCAAAAAAAAAGCAGAGCCCAATTAATGGCCCTGCCTTGGTATGTTCACTATGCTGAATCAGCCTGGGTAGTTATGAACTTTGTTCCTGTAATTTTTTTTGTTCTTGCTCCATTCTTCTTAACTCACTAATTCCACTCATGCATTTGTCTGAAGGTTTAACCTTGTTGCACTCTTTGAAAGCGTCTTCAGCCTCGCGGAACATATAGTTATACTGGTAACCCAATCCAAGATTATACCAAGATCCAGGATGTGATGGGTTTTTATCTTTAGCTATCTTAAATTGTTCTAATGCTTCTTTCCAGAGTCCATTTTTAGCGAAATTAACCCCGCCTTCCGATTCAGGAGTTTCTTCAAACACAACGTAAACGTAATCAGTATAGGGAGCGATCATTTTCATGAAAACATCAAGAGACTTAGAGGCTGCTCCAGACGCTACAGCATCTCGATCAGGATCAGATGGCCATTGATTGTCCTCGGATACTGTGTCAGAATCATGTGCATTAATTGCCTTTGTGGCTACAATTTTTCCTGTTTGCAAATCAATAACTTTTAAGTTTGCATTAATCGTAGCTGTTCCTTCTTTTACAAATCTTTGGTGATAGTTACCTTTCTTGTCTTTATATGGGTTGTCTTTCGAATTATTAACTTTGTAATCTAAATTTACATTTCCAGCAATTAATGCAGATGCACCAATCAATTTACCCAATTCAACTGCTGTAGATGTGTCAACAGCTCCACTTGCATTTAAGCTATGTTCACTCATTACACGACCAAGGTTGTCACGATCAAGAACTTCAAATTTTTTTGATTCAAACAATCGATTAGTTAACAAATCCCCGAAACTCTTACCAGAATTTCCTTCGAGACTACCTATAACTATTTTATTAACCCCTTTTAAATTAACTTCTGCTGGTTTGGTAATCGGAATACGCGCACTAGGTGCACAACCATTACTTAATATGATAGCCAATAAACATAACCCGTAAAACAACGATTTAAATTTCATATTTTTCATTAATCACCCCATCATATATTAATTGTTATCAGTAAAATGTTGCAAATTACCTCATTGTTTCACGGTACATACGGGCATACGGGCGGCTAGACATATTATTTGTGCATATCACCTCCATTTATTTGGTAGTCGTTTTTACTAACAACGATATTCTATTAGAAGTAACCTCTTCAATCTCAATTTTATATCCAATTATATTGCGTGACATCAATTGTTCAGACAAAGACTGCGTGCTACCGGAATAATTGACCTCAGCACGAGCTTGGTTATTAGAAAATGACTGTTGATTAATCTCTGTAATTTCTTGGAAATTATTTAGTAATCCAGACTTGAACTTAACAAATTTTTCATAATTTAAACCATCAACAATCAAGTCTATACTAGATTTGGCATTTGAATTTTTGTTATTCATTTTAGATGAGAACTGGTCAATAAAGTATTGTCCTAATTCTACCCCAGCTTTTTGGATAGCCTTTTTACCAGCAATAAATTCAGCAACATCTAAACCAGAAGCGTACTTGCCAGAAGCAGCAATAATCTCACCCGTATCAGTTTTTATTGCCCTCGCTTCAATTCTTGAACGACAAGTAATAAAACCACCGGGAACAAGACGGCCAGCTGTTTCGCTGAAGGCTTCACCAACAATAATTATTTCCGCACCATGGCTTAAACCAATCTTAGTTGCAAGCTGAGAGTCACCTTTAATTGCAGCCGTTACCTCATCGTTATATCTAATCTTTGCTGTCTGTTGCTGATCAACTACCTTGTATCCGTTTTCCAGCAATATTCTGATGATTTCTGTCTCACCTGCCGGGTCAGGGACAAAATGAGATATATGATATTCTGGGATAATAACCATAACTCTAAAATTCCCATTAGTTGCACAGTTTGCCCTTGTTGCAAGAATAAGAATGAAAAAAATACAAAATACAAAGCTATTGATTCTTAACTGTCCAGAGCAAGGCACATAGAGCTTATTTTTTGCAATATGAGCTAACTTCACAAGCACCATAACTAGGTAGCCACTGAAACTATACTTGCACATCAAATCTCTATTTGGGCCGTATCTAAATTCAAACCAATAATTTTTCATTTTTTCTCTTTTACTTTTGATATGTTAAGGAGGCAGACACTCTGCCTCCTTGTATATTGTACCGTAAGGTCAGTCAAATGCACACGGCGTACTTGGCCAGGGTTATTAGGCTGGCTTTTGGGCAACTCCAGCCACTTAGCTCAATATCACGGCGTCTTGATCGATTTCACAACAAACAAAAGCCGTTGCATTTTCCGTTCTGGTATTGCCTCTGCAACAATAGCAACACGGTCGCTTTGTTTAAGAGAAAACACAGCATCGCTATCACTCTTCGGGATGATGAAGTTGATGCTGGGGTTATCACAGCTGTTTGCGGTAATGTTAGAAACGGTTATTGGTTTAGATTCTGAACATAGCATAAACCGAACGTATCCATCCTTATACTCTTGTGGAAGGTCAAAGGTGCTAGTCTGCATGCTATAAAATGATGCCTGGAAAGAGACTACCTTTTGTGCATAATCTTCAAGGAACGCTGGCTGAATTAACTTGACATAGGGCGCCTCCACACGAGGGCCTTGCGTCGGTACTAGCTCACCACCGGTACAGGTGAAGCGTAACCCCACCATCAAAATGGATGTTAACAACGGTATCACGACCCAGCTTTTCATAAATCCCCCTTTTCTTCTGTTAGTTGTAAAAACAAACTTTGTATAAATTTTTTTCTCTACTGATCCAGTATTGTAGTACTAATCTGGGGCCGCAGCTTGCAAAATATTCTTCCAAAATTGGCATTTGTTAACACGGAGAATCATAGTATACAAGCAATAAATCAATATTAACTTTCAATTAATATTATCATTAAATACCGGCAAGATGTTGTTTTTAACAATACCAGTGTCAGGTATTTATTGGAATTGTTCTCATTCCAGAGATTTTGGGGGAGTTGAAGAAAATTATAAGGGGAATAAACGCGATTTATTGAGGATAGCCCTTACATTACATGAACTATCGTCTCAATTCCTTTCTTTTTGAAGCGCAACTCACATCTTCAACTAAGCCAAAAACAAAGTAGAATGGGATTCATAACCTCTCGGTTCCCTCCTCAGATTTATGACTCCGTATCTCTTCATAAATATCTCCCTAACTTTTCTTCTACAGCCAAAAATGTCGGGTTGAACAGCGCAACCCGACCTACAAAAAAGCCGGGACTGAGCAATCGTCAGTCCCGGCTTTTTTATGCGCCAGCATGGGTGGGGTCAGCTCACGCCACCCCCCTGCTGTCAGCCAACTTTTTCATCCTCGCCCTCACGGCAGCGGGCAGGTTGCCGCCCCTGGCGTATAGGCCGGGGTCGTAGCTGAATTCTGCCCCCAGGCTGAATTGCCCGTCGCTCGACGAGCCCGGACCCGATACGTGTACTTAGTGCTGGGGTTGATGCCATGATTATCCGTAAAGGTTACTTGATTGGCAGGCAAAGTGGCCACCGGCATCCAGGCGCCGCCAAAGACTTGCGCCTCTACGTCGTAGCCCTCTTCGTCCGCGGCATCGCTCCAATCCAGGCGGAGCTGGAAGGGGTTCTCCGGCGAGACGGCCAACACGGGTCCGACTGGCGGTGCCAAAATTGCTACCTCATTGCTGGGGATACTGGTCCAGAGGCAGGGCACTTCTTTATGGCCCTTGACCCGATAGCTGCACGCGGTCGAAACCGGCATGGTGGCATCGCTATAGGTCGTCGTCTTGCCAGTGACTGAGCCGATCTGGGCATAACCGCCGCCGCAATTCCTTTCCACCCTGAACTCGCTTTCATCATTAGTTCTAGCACTCCAGGCCAACGCCACCTTGCCCTCAGCCACGCTGGCGGTCAGGCCCGTCGGCGGCAAGGCCGAATAGGTCAGGGCATCGTCGGCAGAGGTGGGGCTACCGGTCCAGGTGTAGGAGAAGGTCAGGCAGGTGACGCCATCTCCCTCGGCCCCGGCAAAGTTGACACTGGCGCCGCGTTGGGCCGAGGCATGCTTCACCGTCACCTGATTGATGGTGATGTCGTGGTACGCCTGATGGAAGCCTATGCGCAGGACATCATCAGAATCACGATGGGTAGAGGTCGTCTGCAGCAAGACCCAATTCGGATAAGTTCCACCCTTGATATAGTACTTTGCCCCATGGCTGACACCACTTGTGCCATTTAGGACAATCTTCACCTGGTAGCGGGTCAGATCATTGTAAAGGGTCTGCGGGAAAGAGACTGTGCTGAAGTCCTCATAGACGTACTGCATATAATACGTGGTATAGTTGCCGGCCGCCAGTTGGAGGAGGTGCGCCCCATTTCCGCTATAGGCCGTCGAAGTGGTTTGATCCTGCTCCCAGCCCAAGAAGAACGATTGAGTCATGCTGGAGCCGTCGCCACCGGTGGTAAAATCGAAATAGAGTTCGTTACCCGCAGCCCGCTCGAAGGTCTTGGTCGAAAAGACCGCCGCATCAAGCAACGTGTTGCCTCGGTTGACAAACTTGAGGCCATTGTTCTGAGAGATCTTGTCAGTGGGCGGATCGATAACCACCCATTTTTGGGGATTGATGGTGGTTCCCGCGAACTCGTCATAGACCTCCGTGAACAGGGCCTCGGTTGAGCTGCCGTCGGTTGCGACAGGATTGCCATAATAGAGGTAGATGTTGGCATTGGAGCCGGTCATCAGCCAGACGGTGGCTGAACTGGAATCGGTTTTCTGTTTTAGCCAGTACTGCAACTCACGATGGGCGGTGGCGTCATAAAAACGGAGATCAGCGAAATCGGCCCGCATCCCGGTTTTATAAGCTATCACTACCTCTACCCCGCTATAGGCCGGGAACGAGGTGAAGGTCAGCGGCGCCCGTTTGGTCCAACAGCCGTTATTCCTCCCGCTCAAGCCCTCGCTCTTGGTGTTGACCCGGTAGGTATAGGCGCTGCCGGCGCAGGCGCTGGTGTCGGTATAGGCGTGTTGATTAACGCTCACCACCCCTACCGGGGTAAACGAGCCTGAACAGGAAGCGGGATTACTGTTGCAGCAGGTGGCCAGATCGCCATCGCAACGTTCCACGGTCGATGTGGTCTCGGTCTGGGTGGTATCGCCCCAGGCCAGACTCACCGTGGTGGTATCAACCGGATCGGCGGTCAAGGCCCCGTCAATCAAGCTAGTGGTCGCGCAAACCTGCTCGGTCGCCGCACTCTCCCAACTGCAGGAGGCGGTTTTATAGACAATGACCCGATAACAGTACTCGGTGATGGGCATCAATTCGTTGTCGGCGTAGCTCTTGGTGCCGGGTGGCAGAATCACGTCGACACAACTTGCGCCACGACACCGCTGCAGTTTGACGCCGGTCTCATCATTGGCAACGAAATCCCAGGTCAGATCAATCTCCACCTCCGAGACCTTATTGGCGGTCAGATTGATCGGCGTCGGCTGGGCGGCGGTGGTCATACCCTTCTCGGCATAGGCTGTCACGCCCCAAGCCCCGGTCGCCCATACCCGGTAGGTGTAGGTCTGCCCCTGACAGAGGCCGGTATCTTGATAGGTCATGCTGCCGGTGCCAGCGCCAGCAGGTCGATTGACCAAAACAGGCGAGCCGCAGCCGCCATTTGTCCCATCGCAGCGACTGACGACGTAGCCGGTTTCGGAACCGTTGTTGTCATCCCAGCGCAGCGTCACGCTTGTGGTGTCGGAACTGACGACAACCAGATTAGTTGGGACCGGCGGGGCCGGGGTCGATTTAGAGGCCGTGGTCTCCTTGGCCCAGCCGCAACCCGCCGCCTTTTTGGCCGTCACCTTGTAATAATAGGTGTTGCTGTGTTGTACGCTCGTATCTTGATAGAAGTAAGAGGCTGGGTTTTCCTGATAGGTGCTATCTGCCGTGATCTCGGCATCGGTCAAGGGTCGTCCATAGACCAGCACCTCGTCAATCCTTCCATTGAAATAGTAAGCCCCGTTGGAGTTGCCAGCATAGCGGCCGATTTCGAACGCAGCGGTCGATAGGTCATAATCAATCTCACTGGTGGAGAGGATGATCGTCCCGTTCTTGTATAATTTAACCCCGGACAGAGGCGTAAAGACCGCAGCAATATGCTGCCAGGTGTTCGGGGTGACACTCCCTGTCGCGGCGGTGCATTGCAGCGATAAGCCAGTATTGACACACCACTTGCCGTTCTGCACGATGACACTCCAGTCATAGCCGCCGTTCTCGGTGGACAACACATGGCGGGCGATCGAGTCGGTCGCAATCGGATAGACCCAAGCCTCCATCGTCACCCCGGCCGAGTTCCGGCCCTGGTCAATGGTGAGGGGCGTAGAGACATAGCTGGTGGAGCCATTGAAGGAACCGGCCCGGCCAAAACGGCCTTCAGCTACGGTTGACGCATTATAGCTCGTGCCATGTCTCGTGCCGCTGGCGTCTTTGACCTCAGCTGCGGCGCCAGTCCAAGCCGTTTCGTCCATCCGGTACTGGAGCAAGGCCCCGCTGGTTGTGCCGGGGAAGTTGCCAAGCGGTAGCGGCGAAAATTGCGCCGCTTGATCACAGGCCGTGACCCCTGACTCAACACGGCAACGGGACAACTCGTAACCATCCTCATCCTGGTTGGTATCGGTCCAGGTGACGTCAATCTCTGACTCGGAGACGGCAGTCAAATTGACCGCCGCGACCGGATTGGCGGTTACCGTGCTCTTTTCTACTGGCGATGGTGAGTTATAGCCGGTTTCCCAAACCCAGGGCGCGGAAGTTCCCTTGACTGTCTTGACCCGATAGCGATAGGTCTGGCCCTCACATACCGAGGTGTCTTTAAAGGTCGTCACCCCTGCCCCGACCTGGAAGGTGTCGTAGGTCGCAAAGGCACAGCCGGTCCCCTGGCAACGCTCAAGGATGGAGTATGTTTCGGACGAGGTATTGGCTTGCCACGACAGATCAAGCTCGGTGGTGCTTTTTTGGGTCACCACCAAATTGGTCGGGACGCTCGGCGCGGCAGGCGTGGTGGCAACGACCTCGGCCGCAAGGGCGGTCTGTTGCCAGTCGCCGCAGTCGCTGCCGGCAACGCGGCTGATTTTGTAGGTATACGTTCTCCCGAGACTGAGGAGGGGGTCAGTATCGGCAACAGTGATCGGGGCAGCGGTTTGGTTTCTATAGTTGCCCACCTCTGTTGAAGTCAACGGTCGATTGAAGACTCTGACCTCGTCGATCTTGCCGGCAAAATAGTTGCCTAAGCTCGCGCTTTGCCGGCCAATGGTGAAGGGAGCGGTGCTGCCATCGTAGTCGATAGTGGGGGTGGAGCTAGAGAGGCTGCTATTGATATAGAATTTGATCCCACTGGCTGGATCAAAGACCAAGGCTATATGCTGCCACGTGTTCAACGTTATGGCATTCATCTGATAACTACCGCTGCCAGTATCAACTTTCCAATAGGAGCCATCGGTATACAATGCCCAGTCCGTGCCGTCATTATCGGTGCTGAACAGATATCGCTTACCGCTATTCGAGGTTAGATACACCCAGCCCATGAACGTGGCGCCTGGTGTGGTTGCAACCGATTGATCCACCATCAAATCCGTGCTGATATAGTCATTTGTGCCATCGAAGGAGGCCGCGCCATAACCGCCATAGCCGCTGACCATAGTAGCGCCGGGGGAGTCAACGGCAGCACCGTTTATGGCTGTGCCATGATGCCCGCGGCCAGAGCTGTCGACCACCTCTCCCGCCGCCCCGGTCCAGGACGATTCATCCATGCGCCAGAGGCCCTGAAGTGCCGAGTCCTGCCCGGAAAATGGCGAATTGGGCACCGGCGTGAAGTTCGCGGGACTTTGATCGCAGACCGCCTGGGTGCCGGTACAACGCGCTACGATAAAGCCGCTCCGATTGAGGTCATAATTCCAGGTGAGTTTGACGCTCGCCTCGGTCGCGGTAGCGGCAGGTGAAGTCGGGGACACGACTGCGACGCTCGCGACGCTGGCTGCACTGCTGGGGAGCGATTCTCCCCAAGGGCCCAAGGCCTTGACTCGGTAGCGGTTCGTTCCCGCACTGCCGAAACAGGCGCTGCGGTCAGTATACTTCAGGGCGGTCGCACCGATAGCGCTGCTGACAATGCTATAATCCGTGCAGCTGGCGCCGTTGCAACGTTCAACCTGGAAGCCGGTCTGGGTAGTGGTCTGCGGGGTCCAGGTCAAGGTTACAACCCCAGGCTCAATCCGGGTCGCAGTCATCGGGCTGGGAGCAAGAGGCGTCGTCGTCGCATTGACGCCAAGGGATGGATCGGAAAGGGTGGCGCCGCAGACCGTCTGTTTGCGCGCCTTGATCTGATAGGTATAAGCCGTGTTGGCTAATACCGAGGAGTCCCAAAACCATTTCCAGCCGGTGGATTCCGGAAACACCCCGACCGTTTTCAGCTTTTGGATCTCGGCGGCGGTCAAGCCCCGATTATAGACCGCCACCTCATCCACCGAGCCATAGAAAAACCCCTGATTGAGCACTCCTTGCCGGCCGATGGTAAAATTAGCGCTGGTCGCATGGGGGGCGATATAATTGATGGTACTGGCCAAGACGCCGTCCTTGTAAACCTTGATCCCGACGCCAGGGGTAAAGACGACTGCCAGATGTTGCCATTGATCGGGCGTCACCGCCACGCCGGTGTCGCGCACTCCCTCACCCGTGGCGACATACCAGGTGCTGGCGTAGCGGAGGAGACCCCAACTGTTCTTGACCTGGCTCGTGGTGCCATCCTCGGTCGAGAACAGATAGCGGTAGCTCCCATCGGTGGAAGTCGGTTTGACCCAGGCCATCATGGTAACCCCGGCCGATTGGGCGGATTGATCGACGGCAAGCGGTGCGGTCAGGTATTGGCTATAACTGTTCAGACTGCCGGAGCGGCCGCTATAGGCGCCATAGCTGTCCGCCACCGTCGTTGGGCCGCCAAAGGCTGTGGCGTGGCGGCCTTTGCTCGAATAATCGATCACTGCCCCGGGAGAAGCGGTCCAGGTGCTCTCGTTCATGTCAAGATAGAGATCAAGACCCTTGACCGAGCTGACTGCGCCGACCTCGGCAAAGTTTGTGCAGTTCGTCCCCTGGCAGCGTTCGATGGCGAAATCCGATTCGTCCACCGTCGTATCAATCCATTGCAGGTCGACCCGGGTCTCGGTCACATTTCTGGTGATCAGGGAGGTAGGCTTTAGCAGCTTGGTTACGGTCACAGTTGCGCTTGCCCCGTCAAAACCGCTACTCCATTCATTCTGCTTGTAGGCCTGAACCCGGTACCGGAAACTGCTCCCCGCGCCTGAGTCACAGGCCGTGGTGTCCATAAAACAGGTAGAGCCCGCCGCTCCATTCAGCTCCGCCGGGGCGGTCGCTATCTCGACAAAGTTTTCACAATTGACGCCTGCACAACGCTCAATCTTGAAGCCATCTTCCGAGGCGCTGTTATCGTGCCAGCACACCTCGACATCGGAGGTATTGTCCGGTCGCGCCACTACGTTGCTCGGCGGCACCGGGATGCTGGTCATGATTTGGTGCTCGGTGATTCGCGACACCTCCCCGGTGCTCCGATACACCTCCACCCCATAACAGTAGGTCGAGCCAATATTGAGGCCGCTATCGGTAAAAGTCTCCGTCCCCAGCGAGATCGTTTTAACCAGGTCCGATTGCAAAAAGACGGTGTCGCCGCCGGCCGAGCAGCTGCCGGTCTTGCGATAGAGCTTATAGCCGTTGCCGGTTGCATCGTTTTCGGTCCAGCGCAGGTCAACCGAGGTATTATAGGCGGTGGCGGTGAATGGCGAGGGGGCCTGGAGCTGATTTTGACCATTTAAACGGAAGACCACAAAATCATAGTCGTCCTGGGCGGACACGCCGGTCGCAGAATAGCCCGCGATGTAAAATTCGCCCAAGTGGTTGGCCGTGATAGCGGTAACGGTATCATCAAAGCCATGGTCAAATTTGGTTGAGCCGATCAGGTTGCCTAAGTGATCGTATTTTACCGCCAGCACATCGGTATAGGCGCCGTTATCCGTCTCGCCGGCCAGGCAGATTTCTCCAGACGGCGACATGGCCATTGCCACCAGCACTTCATCATGCGCGGCCTGATCCAGAGTCTTTTGCCAAAGCAGAGTGCCGTCCGCTTGATAACGCAAGAGATGGAAATCCGTGCTGCCCGAGGCGGAGGTAATGGTGGCGCCGACTACGATGTCGCCATCATTGGGGTCAATGGCGATGCCTACCGCCTCGTCAAAGCCATGGCCTGGTCCGTCGATAATCTTACCGTCTCCCCACAGGGGCGCCCCATTCCCACTAAATTTATTGACATAGATATCCAGATTGCCGGCGGCGTTCATGGCATAACCCGCCACATAAATCGAGTCATCCGGCCCCACAGCCAAGGCCTTAATGGCGTCGGCGCCATAGCCGAAATTCTTGATATAGGGCCAACCGCTCATCTTGCTTCCATCCGCGCCGCTGTATTTGCTGATGAATATATCTGAATCGCCGGCCGCGTTATAGGTCACGCCCACGACTACCACATCGCCGGTCGAGGTGAAGGCCGTGGCCACCGGTTCGTCTCGATAGCCGCCGTCAAACGGGGTAATGGCCCAGACCTGCTGGTTTGCAGCGTCGTGGTTCGGTTTGTATTTGATCAGATAGATATCGTCATTGCCGGCGGCATTTCTGCCGTGACCCGTCACCACCATGAAATTACTGCCATCGGAGGCCGCAGCCACCGCCTTGGCCCGGGCGTCTCTATTGCCGGCAGGGCTTTCGTACTGGGCGGCCCACAGCGGATAACCGGTATATTGGTCCGGACCGGTTGAGGCGTATTTGATGGTGAAGATGGCGTCAGTGTTACCACCTTGTCCGTCGTTGACCGATGAAAACCCTGAGACCACCACATCGTCGTTGTTATCTATCGCCAGGCACATGCCCTTATCGCCTTGGCCGTCCGGGTCGTCATAGTCGCCGATCCAGACAGGGTGGCTGGCGTCACCCCGGTTAAGCTTGACCGTAAAATAATCGTATTGGGAGCTGCTGGTGGAGCTCTGCCCGGTCGCCACCGGATTGTTGTCACTGCCCGCGGCAATGGCCAGGGCCTGGTCGTCAAGACCGTCAATATCGTTATAGATGTAGAGCCAATCAGGTGCCGGGTAGTCAATGATCGTAGTCAGAACCGCGACCTGGGGACTGGGCAGGGAGTAGGCAATCGTGCCGCTTTTGCCCCTGACTCGATACGAGTACCAAGTATCGCGATTGACGCTGTTATCGGTGTAAGCGGTTAGGTCTTGGCCTATGCCGCAGGTGAGTTCGGCAAAGTCGTTGCAAGCAAATCCCTGACAGCGTTCGATACAGAAGTTATCCTCATTGGGCGCAGTTGAATTGTCCTGCCAACTCAGATCGACCCGGCTCTCGTTGACCACGGTGGCGGTGAGGCCGGTTGGGGCGTTCAAGAGGTCGGCCTTGTATTTGACCGCAAAATAGTCGACATCGTTTGTTGACTGCCAGGACCAGCCCCCCACATAGACATTGCCATCGGCGCTAACGCCGAGCGCCACCGCCACCCCCACCGGCTGTTGGCTGCCGCCGGCCGGTGGTCCCTGCTGCCAGATCTGGTTGCCATTGGCCTTATTGTACTTCAAGGTCTGGAAATCTTTATCGGCAGTCCCATCGATATGGGTGTGGCCGGTGACATAGAGGCCGCCGGTACTGTCCAAGGCCAGGGCCATGGGCACATCGGAGTTGTTGTTGCCGGAGTCAAAGACACGCTCCCAAACACGTGCGCCGTTCGCTCCGGAGTAGCGGGCCGTGTAAAAATCATCCTTGCCGCTATTGGTAAAGCTGTCACCGATGAGATAGACATCGTCGTCGCTATCGACCAGCAAACCCTTGGCGCTATTATGGGTGCCGACACTGTATGGGGTTAGCCATGATTGGACGCCGTTTGTGGCCGCGTATTTAATGGTGACAATATTTTGCTGGCCTCCGGCAATGCCCTCGCCGGTCACAATGACATTGCCCGCCGTGTCCATGCCGATAGAAGAGGCCTGATCGTTATCCGCGCCATCATCATAGGTCTTTTCCCAAAGCAGATTCCCGGCAGCATCAAATTTCATGGTCAGATAATCATAGTCCTGCCGGTTGCCGCTGTGCATGACCGTGCTATACCCGGCCACCGCAATGCCGCTGGCCCCGACGCTGATGCCGTTAAACCGGTCGTTGCCATGGGCCGCGCCGTCATAGTGGGCGTGCCAGAGGGGTGTGCCGTCAGGATTTCCGCCGGCCGGACCCAATTTGAAGACGATGCCATCATCGCCGGTGCTGACGCCGGAGTTGGTGTAGCCAGCCACAAAGATATTATTTTGGTGATCCACCGCCAAAGCCATGGGGTAATCATTGCCGTTTGCCGCACCATTGAAGAGATAGGGGGAAGTCCAGACCGGTGCGCCGGTTGCCCCATGGTATTTGATGACGCCAATATCCGTGTTCACCCCATTATCGATAAAGCCGGTGACGATGACGTCGTCGTTGCCATCCACCGCCACCGCCACCGCCCAGTCATCGCCCTGGTGCTCATAACGGGCCGCCCACAGAACGGTATGGTCGACACTGCTGATCTTGATGGTGTAGAAATCGTCATTGCCGGCGGTATCGGTATAGCCGGTGATGATCAGATTGCCGTGAGAATCCACCGTGCTGGCCTGGGCCTCTTGAATGCCAGACTGAACGTCCTGAAATTGCCAAACCACGATCTGGTCTTCCGCTTGCACGGTCGAGACGCCGCAGGTCAAGGCCAGCGCCAGCCAGCTCATCATGACTTTGATTTTCACTTGCCTCATCATACGCATAGCCGCCTTCCCCACTGTTGCTTTGCCTGTGAACTTCTCTCCTTGGCCATTCTGGGCGATATCTTTCATCTTATTGCCCTCCTGTCCACGGGGTCACCGCGTTCCAGCGCTGGTTGTCGGGCCAGCCCGATGAGCCATTGGCTGTCGCCGCCCCATGGCAGATGGTGGTGCTGCTTTGGGCAAAGGCGCCGTTGTCAAACCAGCCGTAAGGGAAGTGGCCAATATAGGCATTTCCTGTTACCCCCGGCGTACCGCCAGAAGCGAGCTTACCCCGGTGAATCCCGTTCAGGCAGTTGGTCTGCATCAAACGGGGGAGTCCCGAGGCATGGGGCTGATGGCATTTGGAGCAGGTAAACGAATGCTCGCGGGGCGTTTCGCCAGCGTTTACCCCCCAGCCTTTCACCGAGCGGTGAATCCGTTCCGAGCTTTTCCACTGGGTTGTCGACGTCGGTTTGGCGCTGGCCTCGGTGGTCAAGTTCGGCTTGGGGTGACAACTCAGGCAAAGACCGGCAAAGGTCTCGGCATCCTCGCTCACTTGGCCATAGGCCACCGGCTGATTGGCCTGAACACTCAAGTTTGCCTGATTAAAGGTGTTGCGGTCGGTCCGCCACACCCCGGCAGGTTGCGGGTCGGCCTTTTGCGGATAGGGCTTAGTCCCCGACCACGAATTGTACCTATTATAAAAAGACGAAGTGGTATCGCTCGGCGGGCCGTCCTCCTTGTAGGGAGAACTCATCCACGTCCCTTTCAGCATTGGCAGGGCATAGGCCTTTTTGTCTCCGAGAGCAGGGCTTACGCCATGCGGGTCGTGACATGGGGTGCACAATCCATCAATGGTCCCCATGGCGGGGGTAGTCAAGGCGCTGCTCGCCTTAAAATGACCGCCGATAGTTTGTTTACCGGCCCGATACGAAGAGAACTGACTGCTGCCGGCGTAAGTGCCCGAGAACCGCGGATTGTCCCGATAGCCCTTGATCGAGGCCGTGGCGCCAAAGGTGTCGGTATAGCCCCATGGCGTCTTGGACGTCGGGCTGACCTGGGTATTGGTGGTCGCGGTCTCATGGCAGTCAAAACATTGGCCCGCCCCGGCCTGATAAGGGTTGACCGAGGTGGGGTTGGTGTTGGCGGTAGCCTTGTAGGTCATCGGGTAGCCGCCCTTGCCGGCTTGGGTCTCCTTGAGGTTCGCGCCATTTTTGCTGCCATTGAAGGTGGTATAACTTGAGGTGGTGCCGGACACCATCGAGCCATGGGAGGAGTGGCAGTCGAAGCACTGGATGTTATAGGCCCCCCCCCTGGTGTTGGGGATGGTCCCATCCACCCCGGTTGCCGCATCAATTCCTCCCTTATTGTTCACGGCGTTGCCGTGGGCCGAGAAGGCCTTGACCACATCCTTCTTGGCGGCGTTGACCATATTGTATTTGCCCAAGGTTGCGGTGCCAAGGTCATCATAACGCGCCGCGATGCTGGCCCGGTCCCAGGCGTATTGCCGCGGGGTCTTGCAGTCGCCGTGAGCTGGATCCACCATATTAAACGGTTCGGTGTCGTTATTCTGGTCGGAATGGCAACCCAAACAATGACTAGTGACCTTGCTGACCTCGCCACGTTGATCGGCCAAGGTATTTGGCGGCTTGGCCGTATCAATTTTTGAGGCCAGGAAGGAGACAGCCGTATCGTTGCCGCCCGCGCCGTCATTGTCAAAGACCGTGGGCCGCACGCCTGCCTGCCAGATTACCAGATCGACCTCCTTGTTCTTCTCGCTGGTATGGGTCTTGTTGTTATAGCCGGAATGGTGCTCCGTATTGATGACGCCATCCTTGGTAGCCTCCCAGTGACACGCGTAACAATGCTTGTCGGTGACCTTATCTCCTTGCACATGATGGGAGTTGGCCGAAAACTGCTTCATGATGTTCATGCGGGCACCAATGGCGTCTTTATGGCATTTGGTGCAGTCCCTGGCCTGGCCGAAACCGGTATGACGGGGCACTGGCCGGTTGGCGTGGCATTCGTTGCAGGGCTGCGCCGAGGCGTGGCTGTCGGTAAAACGGTGCTCATGGCATTCGGTACAGACGCGGCCGGAGTTGTGGTTGTCACCCTTCGTCGAGGTGTAATGCATCTCGGTATTGGTGTGACAGACATTGCAAACCCCGTCATACTTACCAGTCGCAGGATTAGGAGCAACCCGGACGTAATCCAGACCAGTACTCTTCCGGGTGAAGGAAACCGCCTTGCGGTCAAGGGGTTTGCCGACCGTGCCGTCGGTGCGGGTGGCGATCTCATTTTGAATCATATAAATATTGTCGTCGCCATGGGGGTCGTGGCAGTCCCAGCAGAATTTGCCGCCCTTCCAGACGATGTCCAGGATTTTGTAGGTATCGCCTAACTGAAGCTGCTGCCCGTCAGGGAAAGGCGGGGACACAGTCAAGATGTCGGCGCTGTTTCTGACGATGGTTCGAGACAGGTTGGCGTTGATGCCGCTCAAGATGGTCACCCGCCGGCCGACAAAGGCATCCTGGGTCCAGGCCGGCTTGGCGCCGTCTCTGACCACCTCACGGGTGGAGGTGGAAACCGTAGTTACTGCCCCGGTATCGAGGGCGGTGCCTAACAAACTGTCTTGGTACCCCTGATAGTGTTTATAGCCGAAATGGGAGGACGAGGCCTTGGACTTCTGGGCGGTGATCCGTCCGCCGGTTTTTCCCGTAAGGCCCGGGTCGTTATCGGCCGGGTCAAAGCCGAGTGCGTATTTATTAGGTTTATCAACTGGCGCGGCGTGGCAGGTGGTACATTGTCCGCCGGAATCGTCATCGTGGCAGATCAGGCAGACTCCCATCTGGACATAAGAGTTCTGGACATCGTCCTTTTGCTCTTGGGTCCAGACCCCGGCCTCGGACTTATGGCGGGCGGCGTCATTGACATGGCAGGTGGAGGCCGAACAACCACCACCGCTAAAGCCGCTGTGGTCAGGGCGGGCAATGGTGTAGGGTGAGTGAATCACGCCGGACACGGAGGTGATGCCCGCCAGTTGCGGGGCCAGCGACTCAGCCGCATTATGGCAACCCAGGCACTCGCTGTCTTGGCCTTGCATATGGCAGAAGACGCACTCCTTTTCAAAACGTTTCTTGAAATGCTCATGCTGGATCAGCCGGAAGGGATTCTCCTCGGTTTTATGCAGGACACGGGAATCGTGGCAGTACCAGCAGCCGAGATCCGGGAAATTCGCCGGCGGGTTGCCGGAGGCGTAAGGGTTGACGTCCAATTTCACCTTGCCGTTGGCATCAAGAACCCCTGGCCGGCCATGGCCGGTCGTGGCCCATTGACTCAAATTGATCTTGGCACGCACGCCGTTAAAGGCGCCGAAGTCGTCGACATCGGTATTGGTGTTACCGTGGCAGTCCCGACAGACCACCGCGTCATGGGCCGAACCGCCCCATTGCGGCGGGGTGCCGGTATGACAGGCCGTGTTGCTGCAGGTCTTGGTGCCCGTGTTGTAGGTGCCGCCATTTTTGAAGACCACGTTTTTGACCCGATTCACATGCTTTGCCGGATTGATATGCTTATTTTCCGCCATGTTGCCGGTGGTGGGAATTGTCGTCCCGTGGCAGCCGAGGCAACTCGATCCGGTAATGGTCTCGGCATGGCAGTCATCGCAGGAGAAGCCGGTAAACAGATGGCGGTAATGGGAATTGGCCTTATCGGTCAGCGGCCCGGTATTCTCATACATCGGCATGGCCGAGAGCCACTTCTTCTCCGGAAACTTATCCCAATAGCTGCCGTCCCGGCCATCGCTGTGGCAGGCGACGCAGCCCCCGGCCGACGGTTTATGGCCGTGGCAGGAGTTACACTCCTGGTGTCCCGCGGTCCAGGCATAATCCCGCATCTCCGGATCCACGGTCGTGCCGTCGGTATGGCAGTAAACGTTCTTGCAGGTCTGGGTGCCAGCAATATATTGGGGCGGATCCTTGCTGACAATGGCCCACTGCGCGTCCATCTTCACATCGACTGCGTGGTTTAAGTGTTTGCCCTTCAGCTTGCCGTCGGCATCAACCGTTTCAGCATGGCAAAAATAGCAGGCGTATTGGCGAATCCACTTGGAGCTTGCCAACCGCGTGTGACCGTTAGTCTGCATGCCGACCGCCCCCGCCCGAATATCGGTCAAGGCATTTGGGCCTAGTGGGCCGTCATGGCAAGCGCCACAGCTGGTATCGGCCGAAGTATGGGAGTAAACTTCGTTACTGGCGTCCGCAAGCGTAACTTTCCCGTCATGGCAGCCATCGCATTTGGTATCGGAAGCGGTGTGGGTGTAGTTCGCCGTATTGGTGACGTCGGCAAGGACCAGTCTCCCCTTGTGGCAGGAGTTGCAGGTCAGCGAATAGTTGGGATCGATATCCATCCAGTGATTGCGGTAAGCGCCGCCGTCGTTGGGCAGACCGCCGCTGCCATTCTGGTGGCAGTTGTTACAGCGGATAGCGGTGAGCGGATCCATGACCTCACCCTCAATGTGGCAGTCCGCGCAGGCCAGCCCCATGCCCAGATGGTCAGAGTGTTTGCCGGAATCGCTCCCCCCGGCGAAGCCTCGACCATGCTTGTGACATTTGGTGCAACGAGCCGCAGCGCCGTTAGCGCCATTGTCATCCACTTTATCCTGATGGTCGGTGGCGGTGTCGGTGGCATTGTAGTGAAAATGATTGGTTTGGGTGTGGCAGACTTGACAGAGACCGTCTTTATTGGCGCTGGTATCGACAAAACCACCGTTGGGATCAAAAAATTTGACGTTGTGCGAACCCGCCGCGCCGATAATTTTGCTGCGAATCAACTGGCCGTAGATCAGACCGAAATGGGTGCCGGCAGGAAAACTTGCGGGGATGTTACCGTTAACTTCAATCGTATTGCCGGTGACATTCGTGATTTCGAAGGTGCGGTGGCCAAGGCCATCGGGCAAGACCAGAATCAGACCGCGATCATCGGTCCCGCTTTTTTTGGTCCAAGGGCGGGTGGCGTTATCCCAGTTGTCTTTGAAGGAGATGTTTTTGACTTGAAAGGTC
>Ga0334722_10001065_pt1 | contig 36086 bp, 35 predicted proteins | sample C3_bottom_MG_FD_207210 | JGI IMG/M metagenome (GOLD analysis project Ga0334722, IMG submission 207210) | Sediment microbial communities from Yellowstone Lake, YNP, Wyoming, USA - C3_bottom | ecosystem: Environmental > Aquatic > Freshwater > Lake > Sediment | place: USA: Wyoming | collected... | reverse complement strand
CGGTAAGCATGGTCAGCAACCCTGGTGTTTTCCATGGACAGCATCAAGAGGTCGCCTACCTGGACGCTCCCCGGCGGGAGGACGCTCATTGTTGTGGCGTGCTCAGCCACCACCGGGCATTTCACCAAGAGCAGGAAGAAGAGCGGGGCAACGGTTTCCGACAGGGTTTCGAAGTTGCCTTGGCCCTTACTGATTATCAGATCGGCCTCCCGAAACAGCTTCTGGAAATCTGGGCCGCAGGCGCTGAGCGGGGTGCCGGGGCAGCCGGTGGTGTTGTCGATCACCTGACAGAATTCGCTCAGTCCGCATTCCTCGGCATCGACGAGCAGGGCGTCGTTGATGATCGGGCGGGCTTTGACTACCAAGGTCACCGGCTTGTCAAGTTGCTCAATGAAGAGCCGGTCGAAGACCAGTTCGCCACAGTTATCGGCCAGATAGAGAATGCGCTTGGCCCGGGCCAGTCGCTGCCGAAACCAGGCAAAATGGTCCACCGCCGGGGTGCGGGCCAGGCAAGCGCTGATGGCCTTTTCCACGTCGAAATCCTGCTGGGCGCCGTAGTCGATGACATTGCCAGCTATGGCCAGTCGGGCTGCGGTAAGCAGAGGGTCGGCAGAAGCGGCGATGATTTCTCGCAGCTGCGGGAGCAGGGCCAGGGCGGCGAGGTTGCTGCTCTTTTTGAGGGCGGCGAAGGGGTCGGGGATTCCGGTCAGTCTGGCGAGCAGGCTGTAAAGGGCCACCGCGTTCTCCGGCGGGGAAAGCTCAAGGCTGAAGGTGTTGAGCAAGCGCTCGCTAGCCTGGATGATTTTCGTCGTCTCCACCGGGTTGCTGCCAGCCAATTGCGCAACCTGGCGGGCTTGACGCAAAAAGCAGGGGAGACAATCTGAGGAGGTTTGCATCGGATAGTTTTTGCTACGATTGATCGTCTGGCGGGGGCAGGTGGTGGGCGCGTTCTTCTGCCAGGGCGTTCAGGGAAGACTTGAGGTCACGTTCTATACGGCCAATATGTAAGGTTAAGAGGGTGTAAAGTACTATCAAGCCAAGGACACTGAGCAGGATCATAATGATGAAGAGGTTGCGGCCGGAAGTGACATTGTTGTAGTTGGCGAAGGCAAAGATATCGCCCACTTCAAGGCCAGAGGCATCGATAAGGGGAATTGCCCCGCTCCGGTAAATCTTATTGTCTTGGGTGGTATTGAAGAGATCCTTATCGTGGCTGGCGAAATGGCGGCTGATCTCTCGTCCCAGGCTCGCCGATATCTGGCTGAAGGTAGAGGAGACCACGACAAAATCGCTGAACTGCTCCCAGCTGCCGGGTTTATGGAGCATCAATTCCCCTTCCGACCAGAGTTTGTGGTCCAGGTGCTTCTTTTGGACGGTGAAGATTAGCTCCAGGTTGAGCATGTGCTTGAGAATCGGGGTGATTTGATCGATCTCCTTGCCCAGTTCAATATAGCCGATCAACTTGCCGCCAACCCGCCAAGGTTGGACCAGGCGGAAGGTCATGGTGCCAAGTGGCCCTAGCTCGATGCCGTAGGCCGGGGCCTCCATGCGGCTGGCCTGATCGAGGGTGAAGCGGGAGATTTTGTCACTGTGACGGGTGGGGTTATGGACCCGGAGAAAACAGGTTTTATCAAGCCGGTGAAAGTAGAAGTGGGTTATTTTGTTGCGGCTCTTGATGCCGTTGAATAACGGCAGGGACATGGCCAGGAGTTTGTCGCGGTCGCCAGCCAGGAAAGCGCTCTGGAGCTCCGGCGTTTCCATGTAATTGTTGGCCAGGTTGCCAAGCAACTCGGCCTCGACCTTGAGGAGTTCCTTGAAAAGCACTCGGGCGTTGGTGATACGGTTGGTAATGTTGTCGTCCAGCGCTTTTTTCTGAATAAAGAAGGTAGCCGAAAAACCGAGGATCATTAAAATGCAGAAGCCCAAGCCGATGGCCAGCAAAACTTTGGAGCGTAATCGCACAATCAGATTGGTCATGCTGACTCATTTTATCATATTTGAATGATAGCCGCTGGTGCTTGGTGTTTGTGCTGGTTGCTGTTTCCGGTAATTATATATACGGCGAACCAAATAAGGCAACCGTCGTCCTGCAAAAATGGGAACATTATCAAAGTGTATGTTAAATGGTCTGGGAGGTTTTTGATTGACAAGCGGGGGGGCTTTTTATTTAGTTCCCACCGGGAAACGGTTTTGCCCGCTTATGGAAATAAGTTCTCACCAGTCCGGGTTTTTCTCCTCCCGGTTACTACCAGCCAAGGATACCAGAAAAAATGATTGATGCCTATCGCCTGCAGGTGCAGGAGCGAGGTGCGGCAGGTTTACCGCCGCTACCATTGAATGAAAAACAGACCGAGCAACTTGTCAAATTGCTGATAAACCCGCCGGAGGGAGAGGGGGAGTTTCTCTTGGAACTCTTGACCCAACGGGTGCCGACGGGAGTGGATGCGGCCGCTAAAGTCAAGGCCGAGTTCTTGGCCCGAGCGGCCCGGGGCGAGGTTGTTGTAGTTGGACTCGATCGACAGCGGGCCGTGTTTCTGCTCGGCACCATGCTGGGTGGTTACAACATCAGGCCATTGCTTGAGGCCCTTGACGATGAGGCTACCGGAGCGGCTGCCGCCGAGGCCCTCTCCCACACCATTCTGGTCTATGACGCTTACCAAGAGGTGGTGGCCAAGGCTGCTGCCAATCCCTGGGCGAAGCAGGTGGTTGCCGCCTGGGCCGCTGGGGAGTGGTTCAACAAGCGTCCCGCTCTGGCTGAAGAGATCACAGTCACCGTTTTCAAGGTGGACGGCGAAACCAACACCGACGATTTTTCCCCGGCCTCTGAGGCTTGGAGTCGCCCCGATATTCCCTTGCATGCCCAGGCCATGCTGTGCAGTAAAATGCCCGAGGGGCTGAAGAAGATTGAGGAACTCAAAGGTTTGGGCCACCCCATTGCCTTTGTTGGCGACGTGGTGGGTACCGGTTCCTCACGCAAGTCGGCGATTAACTCGGTGCTCTGGTACATTGGCAACGATATTCCCTATGTCCCCAACAAACGGCAGGGCGGGGTGGTGCTGGGTGGCAAGATCGCCCCGATCTTCTTTAACACTGCCGAAGATTCCGGTGCGCTGCCCATAGAATGTGATGTCAGCAAGCTAAAAATGGGCCAGGTGATGAGGATTCTCACCCGTGAGGGCAAGGTTGTCGATGAGGCGGGGCAGGTTCTGACCACCTTCCAGCTTAAGCCTTCAACCCTGGCCGATGAGGTCCGGGCCGGTGGTCGTATCCCGCTGATCATTGGCCGGGGGCTGACCGACCAGGTGCGGGCGGCATTGCAAATGGCTCCCAGCCAGGTCTTTCTGCGACCGCAGCCGGTGCCAGATAACGGCAAGGGTTATACCCTGGCCCAGAAGATGGTCGGCAAGGCCTGCGGCCTCACTGGCGTTCGACCCGGCGCCTACTGCGAGCCCCGGATGAGCACCGTGGGTTCCCAGGATACCACCGGGGCCATGACCCGCGATGAGCTTAAGGAGCTGGCCTGCCTGGGCTTTTCGGCCGATCTGGTCATGCAGAGCTTCTGTCACACCGCCGCCTACCCGAAACCGGTGGATATCAAATTGCATCGCGAGTTGCCCGGTTTCTTCGAGAGCCGCGGCGGTGTGGCCCTGCGGCCCCGGGACGGCGTTATCCACTCCTGGCTGAACCGGATGGTGCTGCCCGACACGGTTGGCACCGGCGGTGATTCCCACACCCGTTTCCCCATCGGTATCAGCTTTCCCGCCGGTTCCGGGCTGGTGGCCTTCGGCGCCTCTTTGGGGATGATGCCTCTGGATATGCCTGAGTCGGTACTGGTTCGCTTCAAGGGGGAGTTGCAACCCGGAGTCACCCTGCGCGATCTGGTCAATGCCATTCCCTACATCGCCATCCAGCGCGGTTTGCTGACGGTCGGCAAGACGGGCAAAAAGAATATCTTTTCCGGGAGGATCCTGGAAATCGAGGGACTGCCTGATCTTAAAGTTGAGCAGGCCTTCGAGCTCTCCGATGCCTCGGCTGAACGTTCTGCCGCCGCCTGCACGGTAAGGCTCAATCCGGAGCCGGTCATCGAGTTTATTCGTTCTAATGTGGCGTTGTTGAAGTGGCTGATCCGCGAGGGCTATCAAGATCAAAATACCTTGTCCCGGCGGATTGCTGCCATGGAGGCCTGGTTGGCCAAACCGGAGCTGCTGGCCCCCGATGCGGATGCCGAATATGCGGCGGTGCTGGAGATCGACCTGGCCGAGATCACCGAGCCGATCCTGGCCTGCCCCAACGATCCTGATGATGTTAAATTGCTTTCCCAACTGGCCGGCACCGGTATCGACGAGGTCTTCATCGGCTCCTGTATGACCAATATCGGCCATTATCGGGCGGCGGCGAAACTGTTGGACGGCGCGGGCCAGGTGCCCACCCGCTTGTGGATTGCCCCGCCCACCAAGATGGACGAGCAGCAATTGGTGGCCGAGGGAATTTACGCTATCTTCGGACGAGCCGGGGCCCGCACCGAGGTGCCGGGCTGCTCGCTGTGCATGGGCAACCAGGCCCGAGTCAAGGCCGGGACCACGGTTTTGTCCACCTCTACCCGCAATTTCCCGCAGCGGATGGGCGATGACACCAGCGTTTATCTGGGTTCTGGCGAGCTGGCGGCAATTACCGCCAAACTTGGCAAACTGCCGACGGTGGCTGAGTATCTGGCGGAGATGGCCAAGGTGGCCTCAGCTTCTGGGGAGATTTATCGCTATTTGAACTTTGACCAATTGGCCGAGTATGCGAAGTAATTGCCTTGATTAAGATTTGCTGAATAGCGCAGATGGCTTGATCTATAACCTGAATCAGGAGGGTGTATGCGTAAAATGATATTTTTGGCTCTGGTGCTGGCTGTCATCACTGGAATTGGTGGTTGTGCCTCAAATTATCTCCTGATCGAACCACGGGTATTTAAGGCCTGTCTTACCGACGACCCGGGTAGTCGCGAACTTTCTTTCAACATCTTGGAGGAAATCCTGCGTCGCCAGAATGGCTGGGTTCTGGAACGGATCAGCAAGGAAAAGTATGAGATTGATGTCCGCGCCTGTCGCGGCTCATACTGCATTCCGCTGCTGGTGACGGTGGAAGCGGACGGGCGGGTGCTCTGGCGGCGAGATCCCAGCCAGAGCATCGATAATGATTGGGCCAATGAATTGAAACGCTGGCTAAATCGCATCGAAGAGGGTTACGCCAAACGCCGCTGCGCCAAGGAATTGCGGAATTGACCAGTTGGTGGCGTATGGTGGGCCTTCTTTCATGTTCCTATCAAAGTTACCAGTAAAGGTCTGGAATTTGTTGCATGGTGATGCCCGACAAGTTGACATGGAGATTTCGGCATTGTACGGTGACTTAGCCGCTTTTTCGACGCCAGTGTGAGGTGTTAACCCTAGAAGGAGGATGCAATGCAGATCAGTGATCCCAACCCGCACCTGAAACTCCAGGAAATGTGTGATTGCTACCTGGAGACAGATTTTCGCTTGCAGATGGCCAAGCTGTGCAAACAGTGCGGCCCGGACCAAGAGGAGGAGGCGGTGCGCTATCTGGCTCTGGCTCTGATGCACACCATCACCGAGCAGGCCCGCAAGCTAAGTTTTAAAAGTGACGGCCGGGAGATCAAGGTCAAGGTCGAAAACAATGGCGGCAAAGACAGCCTGCCGCCGCCCTCCAAGGCCATCTTCGCCAAAGTGGTCGCTCTGGTTCGGGCCATTCTCCATCTGGATGGCGAAACTGGTGAGTCGCAACTATCGCTGGGGCTGCGCAGTGGCGATGTGGATTTGCGTGTAAAGATCCGGGAGAAGGGTGATGAGGTGACGTTGCGCTTTGAGTTGCTTTGAGTTGAATCAAATTTTGATAACTTCTCAAAAAGTTATTTTTCAAGGCAATGGCGCAGGTAAGGGAAGGAAGAGAGACTCCGAAGACGCAAAGCTTTATCCTCTTTACCTTCAGGACGTTATAATTGCGCCTTAGCGCCTTAGCGCCTTTGCGTTACGTTCCTTTAGTTTTTGCGAGACCGACAATTTTCACCCAGGCAAGTTTTTCTGGCCACCACCTCGGCGGCCACCAAGAGGGGGTGTCTGGTCCGGGCGTTCTTGGTGGTCTTGATAATCCTCACCTCGTCGAAGCCTGCTGCCCGGAATTCTTCGAGGAAAGTCCCGCTTTCCTTGGCCCCGGCAATTCAGGAGAACCAGTCGTCCAATCGGCGGAGTTTCTTTTGCTTGAGCGCGCCGGTCAGCACGAGTTCGGCAGCGTAAACCAAGCCGCCCGGTTTGGTGACGCGACCGATCTCGCGGAAGACCCCGGCCCGGTCTGGGTTGAGGTTGAAAATACCGTTGACCAGAACAATATCAACCGAGTGGTCGGCCAGCGGCAGCCTTTCCGCCTCAGCGCAGAGGAAAGAGAGATTGGGTAAATTATTTTCTGCCGCTGATTTTAGCGCCAGGTCCAGCATGGCCGGGCTGAAATCGAGGCCAATCACCCTGCCACTTGGCCCTACCCTGTGGGCGGCGATCAGGGAATCCAGCCCGGCGCCGCAACCGATATCTAAAACCGTGGCGCCAACCGGTAGCTCGGCGAAGACCGCCACATTAGCGACCCCGACAAAGGATTCCCGACTGCGGGTGGGAATGGAGTCCAGTAATTCCCTGGTGTAGCCAAGGCTGATTGCGAAGTCTTCCCCGGCCGGGAAGGGGTGGTTGGCCTTGAGGTTGGTGGCCGCTAGAGAGTATGAGGCTCGCACACCCAGGCGGAGTTTTTCCGGTTCCTGGCGCAGGTCGGTGGCGATAAATAGGTTTTTGAGGCTGGAAAGCAAGTTCATGCCGATCTCTCCCGCTGGGTTGAGAGATCAATATCGCCTATGCCACAACGTGGTGCAATCGTAATTTTCGATTTGAAAGCAGTTTAGGCCCCCAATATCCCCCCCTTGTCGGCGCTTGTCCCTGAGTGTTTCGAGAAAGGTTCCCAGCTAAGCAAAATCTGCAGGTAGGCACCGCGATGATTCCCGCTATTTATCAGGCCTTTGCCGAAGAATCAGCTGGCGTTGCTTTTGTCTGTCGGCCAGGCTGTGCCACCTGTTGTACCAGAAGCGTTAACCTGACCACCGCCGAGGGTCGCCTGCTGGTTGATTTTTTGCGGCAAATGGGGCGCTCTCTTCCGGATTTGCCTCGGGATTTTGCGGTGTTGCGCCCCTCTCTGACCACCAACGGGCTGGCCGCTTCTTACCTGGCTGGGCAGGAGGTGGAGGCGGAAGTTGAATCACCATGGCTCTTCGAGCCTTGTTTCTTTCTGCGGGAGGGTCTGTGTAGCATCTATGAAGTCCGGCCCTTTGCTTGTCGGAGTTTCGCTTCTACGGTCAACTGTGGAAAATCGGGGATGGCCGAGGCGCCGGAATGGTTGGTGACCCTGGCCATTGTCACCAATCAGCTCTTGGAGAACCTGGATCAGGGTGGTTGGTGGGGTAACCTGGCCGATATCCTGGCGTTTCTCGACGAAGGGAGTGATAAGTCCAGCCGATTGGCGGCCCGGTCTCGGTTACTGCCGAATGTGCCGGTGCCGGGGTTACTGGTGGTGCCGGATGAGTTAGCCAGGGTTGAAGGTTATTTGGCCAGGCTAGATAAGGCCACCGGGCTTGGTGTTTCCGAACTGATCCAAAAATAATTATAGAGGAGGGGGCGTTAGACCCCTCCTCCAGTTTTCCAGCCAGCTATTTGGCTGGCGTCCTAATTACCTCAATATCGGCCTCGGCGTTAACTAGATCGCCGATCAGTAGGCCGCCGTTGTCTAAAACCTTGTTGTAATTAATCCCGTAGTCCTGACGATTCAGCGTGGTCTCCAAACGCAGTCCGCGACGTGACAATCCCCAAGGATCTTTAATCTCGGGGCTGGGGCCAAACAAGGTGACCTTTACCGGATTAGTTACCCCATGGATGGTCAGATCACCGGTGACCAGCATAGTACCGGCGCCTGCATCGGTTATTGTCTTGGAGGCGAAGGTCATGGTTGGGAACTTGGCTATGTCGAAAAAATTTGGGCTCTTAAGATCGTCGTCGCGCTTAACTACCCCGGTGTCAATGCTCTTGACCTCAACGGTGAAACGCAGGTCGGTCACCGCCCCGGTTTTGTCGTCGGTGATTAGGCTACCAGCCATGGTGTTGAAGGTGCCGCGCACCTTGGATACAGTCAGGTGCTGGATGGAAAAGTAGGCATTGGAGTGGTCGTCGTCGATTCGCCATTCTGCCGCCAGGGCGGAAACCGCCGGGGCTAGTGCCAGGATGAATAGTAATGCCGCAGTTAGGTGCCTTCTCATGATTAGTCTCCTCATTAATGGTTAAACAACTTACTGAACTGTCCATAGCCTTCTTTATTCAGATCGGCAGCCGGGATGAAGCGCAGGGCTGCTGAATTCATGCAGTAGCGTAGGCCGGTGGGCTTTGGGCCGTCGGTGAAGACGTGGCCCAGATGGGAATTACCCTGTCGGCTTCTGACCTCGGTGCGGGCCGTGAATAGACCTCGATCTTCCCGTTCAACCAGGTTTTCCGGAAGCAACGGGCGACTGAAGCTGGGCCAACCGGTGCCGGAGTCGTATTTATCAAGGGAGCTGAAGAGCGGCTCCCCGGAAACGATATCAACATAGATCCCCGGTTCCTTGTTGTCCCAATAGGCATTGCTAAAAGGCGGTTCGGTGCCGTTCTCGCGGGTGACTTGGTATTGCAGGTGAGTGAGCTTGCTCAGCAGGTCATCTCCTTTTGCTGCCGTCACTGCCGGTCGCCCGGCCCAGACCTTGTCGAGATACTGGTCGCGACCGGAGTTGTTCCGGTAGTACTTGTAGCGGAGCGGGTTGTTTTTGTAGTAGTCCTGGTGGTACTCCTCGGCCTTATAGAAGGTCTGGGTCGGGATGATTGCGGTCACCAGGGGTTTATTGAAAATCCCGCTTTTTCCCAGAGCCAGCCTGGATTCCTCGGCCTGCCGATGCTGTTCTTCATCGTGGTAGAAGATGGCGCTGGTATAGGCGTGGCCCCGGTCCACGAATTGGCCACCTGCGTCGGTGGGATCAATCTGGCGCCAATACACCTCAAGAAGTTGCTGGTAGCTGATTACCGCCGGGTCGAAGGTGATTTCTACGGCCTCAAGATGGCCGCCACTGGCATAATTTCCGTAATTGGGATTAACGGTGGTGCCACCGGTATAACCGGAAACGACATTGCGAACCCCGGCCAGTTCCTCGAAGGGCTTCTCCATGCACCAGAAACAGCCCCCGGCCAAGGTGGCCTTCGGCAGATTCTGCCCACTCGTCTCCGGGGCCACCATCCCTGCAAAAATGGCCAATCCCAATAGTAATACCGGCATTAACTGATTGAAGTTGTTCATAATGCCTCCAATTGAATTGCTCTCTGTCCTAAGGATAATCATTGCTGATAAACATAGCGAATGATATTCACGGTTGCGGTTAATCCGGTAAAACCATGGCCCCCGAGTAATTTTCCGGGTATCTTTCGCGGTCGTGAGTTGCCGTCATCAAAATCCAACTATGCTGGGGAATACTATGAAAACCAAGGAACATATTATTAGGCAGGATTATTCCCGTCTGGATGCGTCGGCGGTTGTGGAGCGCCTTTTTTATCCCCGCCGGGAAGAGCGAGGCTCTGCCCCGGATGGTTGTGTGGATCTGGAGCTGGAGGTCGAGGTGGGGGTCTGCGTAGGCGCCAGGTTGCATCTGGCCGAGGAGCTGGAAGGAGCAAATATCCTCTTCTTCCACGGTAATGGCGAAATGGTGAGCGATTACGACCAAGTTGGTGCGGGTTTTCGCGAGCAGGGCATCAGTTTTCTGGCCGTGGACTACCGAGGCTATGGCTGGAGTGGGGGAACACCAACCGCCACCAATCTGGTGCGGGACTGTTACCCGGTTTTTGACCGGCTCCGGGAGTTTCTGGCGGCGGCTGGGCGCACCGGCCAGCTGGCGGTGATGGGTCGGTCTCTGGGCAGCGTCTGTGCCCTGGAACTGGCGGCCTTCCGGCCGGCTGAGTTTGCCGGGCTGATCATTGAAAGCGGTTTTGCCTCGACCATGCCGGTATTGGAATGTCTTGGCGTTGACACCGTTGCCCTAGGATTGACCGAAGAGGACGGCTTCGGTAACCTCCTGAAGATAAAGACCTATCACAAGCCGGTCTTGATCATCCACGCCATGAACGACGAGCTTATTTCGGTGAATCAGGCCGGGGACTTACAAGCCGAGTGTCCGGCCCAGGCCCGGGAGCTGCAGATGGTGCCGGGTGCCGGTCATAACGATATCATGGCCAAGACCGGCAAAATGTACTTTGAGGTGATTAAGAAGTTTGTCGGCCGGATGGGCCGACCGCCCCGGCGCAAGAAACCGGGAGTTAGATAGTTGCTGGCTTTTGGGAGGTTTGGCGCTGACGTCGGTTGGTCGGGTTCTTCAATAGGTAGTCGGGGCGGACGTTGGCCAGGGCGGTGAAGATGGTGGCCCGGGTCGAAGGGTCCAGGGAGTAGATTGATTTTTCCAGCAGTTGCCGGATTTCCTGGCGCTTAGACTGGTTGGAAAGCGGGCAGGGGTTGGCCACCGGGCTTAGATTAAAATCATCGCCCAGGCTACGGATATCGGTCTTGGTCAGGAAGGCCAGGGGGCGGATCAGGGTTAGCTTACCCCCGAAAAATTCCTGCTTGGGCACCATGGTGCTGAGGTTGCCGCCGTAGAGGAGGTTCAGGAAGAAGGTTTCGATGATATCTTCCTGGTGGTGACCCATGGCGATCTTGTTGCAACCCTTCTCTTCGGCCAGGGCGAATAGGCGGCTGCGCCTCTGCCGGGCACAGTAAAAGCAGCCGCTCCGGCCATCCTCGGCCTCCAGGGCCCGGCGGCCAAAGTTGGTCACCTCGACCAGATATTCCACCTTCAACTGCTTAAGGCGGTCGGCCACCTGCTCCGCCTCGTCGCTACCGAAGCCCATGTCCAGATGTACCGCCAGGAGTTGATAATTGATGGGGGCCTTGGTCAGCCAGTGCTGGAGAATCCTGACCAGAACCAGGCTGTCGATGCCGCCAGAGACGGCGATCAGCACCCGATCGCCCTCGGCCAGCATCCCGTAGGTATGCATGGCCTGGCCGATGCGGTGGTTTGTAAGCTTGCTCAGCACGTGCGGGTGGGTAGCTCAGAAACGAGTTAATTTGCCAAGTCGGCCAGGCCGGGGCAGCTGGCGAATTTATGCTTCAGGGCCTCCTTGGTCAGATCGCCAAGAGTGATCCATTTAAAGCCGCGTTTGAAGGCCTGGCCGATGGCCAGAACGTTTTCCGAGACCGGTTGCTGGGTTTCGTCGAACTGCCCGAAGCAGGTGACTTTGCCATCGGCGACATTGATTAATCTAAAGGAAAAGGCCAGAGAGGCCGGGTCGGTGGCGGAATATTCATCGCCCAAACGTTCCCGGTAGCGCTCCAGGGTGACCAGAAGGGCGGACTGGCAGCCCAGCTTTTCCCCGGCGACCTGGAGTAGTTGCTGGTTGGTGCCGGTGCTGGCGCCCAGGAGCGATTGCAGTTGGTCATCCCCGAGCATGACGATACGGGGATTGTTTCCGAAGTATGTTCGAATCTGGGCGGTGAACTCGGCCAGGTTTTTTTCCAGGCTGGCGCTCTTGGCGGTGACTGGCATAATCACGACCTTATCTGTTTCCAGGGCCGTTGCCGGTTTTCCCCAGATGCTGACGCTCAACAGCAGGATTATGGCGATGAGGCTGTGCTTGGTCATGGTGGTTCTCATAAAGAGCCTTTGGAGGAAAGCGGCCCTTGCAGCCGGGGTTCAGTGGAGGAGGCCATATCCAGACAGCGGCCCGTAGCCTTGAAGATGGCCTCTAAAATGTGATGGGTGTTCTCGCCGTGGACCACTTCAATGTGCAGGGTCAGGCCGCTGTGTAGGGTCAGAGCCCGCAGGAACTCTTGAACCAAAGCGGTATCGAAACGCCCGACTTTTTGCTCCTTGATTTTGGCGCCGTAATGGAGATAGGGCCGATTGGAAAAATCGCAGGTTGCCCGGACCAGGGTCTCGTCCATGGGTACGGCGGCCAGCCCATAGCGCCGGATGGCAGCAAAGTCTCCCAGCGCCTCTTTTAAGGCCCGCCCCAGACAGATACCCAAGTCTTCGACGGTATGATGATCGTCAATTTCGGTATCTCCCTTGGCAGTGATTGCTAGATTGAAGAAGCCATGGACGGCGAACAAGGTCAGCATGTGGTCCATGAAGGGTACGCCGGTGTTGATTTCGGATATACCCAGGCCGTCGATTTCCAGCTTGACCTTGATGTCGGTCTCCCTGGTTTGTCGCTTGATTTCGCATTTTCTGCTTTGGGGTGTGGTCATACAATCTCCTGTTCGGGATAGTAGATTGGTTGAAATTCAGGGATTAAATTTATTGTCATGGGCTGTGACGTGACTTTTCGTGCCTTTGTCAATGGACTAAATTGTTAAGTGCACCTCTGCATGTAACTCAGCAAGTAACTTGATCGTTGGAATTTAACTATTGCAGTTAGAACCATAATAAAGGAGAGTGTCAAGCCGTTGCAACTGGCGAAACATAACATGTAACCCTTGCAACTCAAAGGTTTTCCGCCTTAAGATGCCGCGAATGCGGCAATATAGATCATGGTGCCGGATAAGCCTTGTAAATTGCGGTCAGAGTAAGCTTTTTCTGTTGACACCCTGGAAAGACTTTGTGTATATTCGCACCGTCGCTCGAAAGGGCGCTTGCCAGCGGGAATAACTCAGTGGTAGAGTGCAACCTTGCCAAGGTTGAAGTCGCGAGTTCGACTCTCGTTTCCCGCTCCAGACTTTACCAAGGTTCGAACCTGGTTCGAGCCTTTTTTCATTATCTTTCGGGATGGCACCGGAAGTATCGGCCGACGGCTCGTTCGTTGGCGTCATTAAGGGATATTGAGGTTAGCGATGAAGACTTATCTGACACCGATCAACGAGATCGAAAAGAATTGGCTTTTGGTCGATGCCGACGGCAAGGTTCTTGGACGTCTGGCCACGGAAATTGCCTCACGTTTACGCGGCAAGCATAAACCAACCTATTCTACCTTTATGGATAATGGTGATTTTGTCGTAGTGGTGAATGCCGAGAAAGTACGCTTGACCGGTAACAAGATGGCGGACAAGCTTTATCATCATCATACCTCTTACGTGGGTGGGCTTAAGACCGCTACTGCCCAGGAGATGATGGATAAAAAACCCACTGAGATCATCCGCCTGGCCGTGCAGGGCATGCTTCCCAAGAATACCCTGGGACGAGCCCAGTTGAAGAAACTGAAAATTTACGCCGGCACCGAGCATCCCCATACCGCTCAGCAGCCGACCATCATCGAATTATAATCAACCGATAGCTTGTTTGGAGAAAAGATGGCTGACAGTTACTACGCAACAGGAAAGAGAAAGACCGCCATCGCCAGGGTTTGGCTCAGACCCGGCAAGGGCAATATCCAGTTAAACCGTACCACCAATGTTGAGGACTATTTCGGTGGTGGCGATAATTACCGCCTGATTGTTGAACGTCCTTTGGTCCTCACGGATACTCTGGGCAAATATGATGTGATCTGCACCGTCCGGGGCGGCGGCAAGTGTGCCCAGGCCGATGCTTTGCGCCACGGCATCTCCCGCGCACTGCTGGTAATTGATCCCGAATATCGCCAGAATCTCAAACGGGCCGGTTTGTTGACCCGCGATCCGCGAATGAAAGAGCGGAAAAAATACGGTCTTCGTTCTGCCCGTGCCCGCTTCCAGTTCTCCAAGCGCTAGAATCCGCTTTTTACAGTTCAGTTTCAATGGGGAAGACGATTTCAAATCGTGCTTCCCCATTTTTTTTGTTATTTTAAGACCGGAATGAAGTCAGTAGATGCCAAAAATGAGGGCTTAAGATCATGATTAAGGTAGGTATCATCGGTGCCTCCGGTTACACAGGCGAAGAACTGGCCCGGATCCTGGCTTTGCATCCGGGGGTTGAATTGACTGTCGCCACCTCCCGTCAGTATGCCGGCAAGAAACTCTCCGATATCTTTCCCAATCTCCGGAAAATCGTTGATCTCACTGTTGAAGATGTGGTGATCGATGAACTGGTTAAGCGGGCTGATCTCTTTTTTACCGCTGTGCCGCATCAAACCGCCATGGGGCTGGTCCCCCAGCTTCTGGAAAAAGGCTGTAAGGTGGTGGATCTCTCCGCTGACTTCCGCATCCATGATGCCGCGGTCTATGAGAAATGGTATCAGCTGCATTCTGCCCCCGAGTATTTGAGTAAGGCGGTGTACGGACTGCCGGAATTGCATCGGGAGCAAATTAAACAGTCAGACTTGGTGGCTAATCCCGGTTGCTATCCAACCAGTATTATTCTGGCCACCGCGCCCTTGTTGAAGGGTGGGCTGATTGACCCGGATACCGTAATCGCTGACTCCAAGTCTGGCGCCTCCGGGGCCGGGCGTGGCGCTGCCGTTGGCAGTCTGTTTTGTGAGGTGAGCGAGGGCTTTAAGGCCTACAAAGTAGCCGAGCATCGCCACACTCCAGAGATTGAGCAAGAGATCACCAAACTTGCCGGTCACCCGGTGATTATCTCTTTCACCCCGCATCTCTTGCCCATGTCGCGGGGAATCTTAAGTACTATTTATGCCAAATTGGCCCCGGGTATTGATGGGCAGCAGGTACGGGCCGCCTACGAGAATTTCTATCGCCATGAACGATTTATCCGCCTTTGCCCGGATGGTGAGGTCCCCGCCACCCAGTTTGTGCGCGGCAGCAATTTTTGCGATATCGGTTGGAAGTTGGACCCGCGGACTGGTCGGATTGTCGTGGTCTCGGCCATTGACAACCTGGTTAAGGGGGCCGCTGGCCAGGCTGTGCAAAATATGAATTTAATGTGCGGATTGCCTGAAGAGACTGGTCTTGCCACCGTGCCGTTGTTCCCCTAAATATGCGCACCCTGTTGCTGCTGATTGCCTTCGATGGCACTGACTTCGCCGGCTGGCAGAGACAGAAGGGGCAACCCACCATCCAAGGCGAAATCGAGGCGCGACTGGCTCTGATGACCGCTGGCGCTGTCACCTTGCATGGAGCCGGTCGTACTGATGCCGGAGTGCACGCCTTGGGGATGACCGCCAGTTTCGCAACCACCTCAACCATTCCTTGCCCCGGCTTTTTGAAGGGTTTAAATTGCCTGTTGCCACCGGCAATAAGGGTGCTGGCCGTGGAGGAGAAGGAACCCGGCTTCCACGCCCGCTTCAACGCCCGTGGCAAGTGCTATCTTTACCACCTTACCTGCGGTAGCATTGCCTCACCCATCCGGCGGCTTTATGCTCACCACGTCCTCCACCCTCTGTCAGTGGCGCCGATGCGAGATTGCCTGGTGCAACTGCTTGGCAGACATGATTTTTCTGCCTTCGAGGGTGTTGGTTCGCGTGATCTAAATTATCAAGGTGGACGGGGGGCGGTTCGGACCATCTTTCGCGCCGAGCTTCACGCTGGGGAAGGGGAGAGCACGGATCTGACCATTGAACTGGCCGGTGATGGCTTTCTCCGGCATATGGTTCGTAATATCGTTGGTACTCTGCTGGCGGTTGGCCGGGGGCGGATGCGGGTTGACGATTTTGCGGTGGTTTTGGCCGGGTGTGATCGTTCTGTAGCCGGGGCCACCGCACCAGCCCAGGGGCTGTTTCTCAAGGAAGTCTATTATTAAACGCAAATCTCCATCGGCTATCTTGTTGTCTCCGTGCTCTTCGGTTATATGAATTGTGATGCGTTGCTAATCGGCGTTTGCCGGAAATGGGATGGCCTCGCGGCCCAAGTAAAAAAAGGAAAGAGTCTGAAAACGATGGAACCAAAAATCTCTCTGGCGGCAAGAGTCAAGCAGATCAAGCCCTCTCCAACCTTGGCGGTTAACGCCAAGGCCAAGGCCTTGAAAGCGGCTGGGGCCGATATTGTCAACTTCAGTGTCGGTGAGCCCGATTTTGATACCCCTCCCCATGTCTGTGAGGCAGGTAAAGCCGCCATTGACCAGGGCTTCACCCGCTACACGGCGGTGCCCGGTATTCCCGAACTGCGCGAGGCCATCGCCCGACGCTTTGCCGAGGACCATGGTTGGCAGTACACTGCCGACCAGATCCAGGTGGCATGCGGCGGCAAGCACGGTCTCTACAACATGGCCCAGGCCCTGTTCGGACCCGGTGATGAGGTGCTGGTCCTTGCCCCCTATTGGGTTTCCTACCCGGACATCATCCAACTCTCCGGCGCCACCCCGGTAATTGTGCCACTGACCGAAGCGAAGAATTTCGATTTAGAGCCGGAGGTGCTGGCCCGCTATGTCACCGAGCGCACCAAGGGAATTATTTTGAATTCCCCCTCTAATCCCACCGGCTCGGTGTTCTCCCGGGCGGCCTTGGAGGCGGTTGGCAAAATGGCGCGCCAGGGTAACTGGGTGGTGATCTCCGATGATATTTACGATACCATCACCTATATCGATGGCAAACTTCCCCATATCCTTGATGTCTGTCCGGACCTGATGGACCAGACCCTGGTCCTGAACGGGGTTTCCAAGTCCTTCGCCATGACCGGCTGGCGGATTGGCTACACGGCCGGGCCTAAGCATATTATCGGGGCGATGAACAAGATCCAGAGCCAGTCCACCTCCAACGCCTCCTCTGTGGCCCAGAAGGCGGCCCTGGCGGCGGTGAGCGGCCCCCAGGATTTCCCCAGGGTGATGAAGGAGGCCTTTGTGCCCCGGCTTGACTACATCCTCAACGCCCTTGCCGAGATTCCCGGCGTCACCTGCGTCAAACCCAGTGGCGCTTTCTATGTTTTCCCTAATATCTCTGCTTACCTCGGCAAGTCCTTTAACGGTAAGGAGATCACTGGTTCTCTGGAGCTGGCCGACTATCTGCTGGATGAGGCGCTGATTGCCGCCGTACCGGGCATCGCCTTTGGGGCCGACAATTTTATCCGTTTCTCTTTCGCTACCTCTATGGCGGTGATAGAGGAAGGGATGAAGCGTTTCAATACGGCGCTGGGTAACTTAAGTTAAGTTTTTATCTTGATGGTGTAACTTATTGAAAGGCCGCAGAGATCAGCTCTGGCGGCCTTTTCTCTTCAGGCTGCAAAAATTCAGTGCGAACCAGTTTTTGAGATGCATTAACGAGGTGATGAAATGGTTGAGACAAAACGACAGGGTTTGCTATTGACTGGGGTGGTGTTGGTCTTGGGTTTGATGTTGCTGGTCGGCTGTGTGGCTGAGAACAGCATCCCACCGGCTGCTGACGCTGTGGGGTTTTTCGCCACTGCCAGGGGGCGGGTGACCAGGATCAACCGAAATGATTCGTGGTTCGAAATTAAACCCAAGAACGGTGGCAAGTTGCTTACCATTAACTTCGACGCAACCACCGACTTGCTCAACTTCAAGGGGATGATCGAAATCACCAAGGAGCAACCGGTGGAGGTGACCTATACGCCCGGCGGTGAGCCGGGCAACCGGGCGATCTCCATCCGCAAGCTCCAGCCCGATGAGTGCAGTTGAACACAACATGATTTGCCGGTGATTCCCCGCTGACGGCAGGTCAGCGCTTGGTCTTTGGGAATTTTTTGCGGATCGAAAAGCCAAAGTGGTCGATGGCTGGACCCAGCGGGAAGTAATGGCCCAGGCCGTAGGCGATCAGCTCGGCCTTCTCGACCCTAAATTTGCCTTGTTCGTCGATGAGATGGGACGAAACCTGCACTGCCACTACCTCGGCCAGGAAGAGATCGTGGCTGCCCAGCTCCAGGCGCTGGGTTACCCGGCATTCGATGTTGACCGGGCATTCCAGAATGATGGGGCAGCCCACCTTGCTGGCAGGGGCTGCGGTCAGACCGGATTCGGCAAATTTATCGATCTTGCTGCCCGAGACCATGCCGCACCAGTCGGTGATCCTGGTTTGGGCACGTGAGGGCAAGTTGACCACGAACTCGCCGCTGCTCTTGATGATCCCGTGGGAGAAGCGCTCAGGGCGTACCGCGATGGAGAGCATGGGCGGATCGCTACAGACACTGCCAGTCCAGGCGATGGTGATGAGGTTGGGACGTAACTCGCCGGTGCCGCCGCAGCTGACCAATACCACCGGCACCGGCGAGAGGACGTTGCCCGGTTTCCAACTCTGTTTCTCGATAAGCTCCGGTGCTGGCTGATTTGCTTGTTTTGCCGGTTTGCTGGGATGAGGATTGCTGGTTGCAGGTTTTTTGATTTTTTCATTCATCGTTGTTTCCCGGTGTTGTTGTGAAATTTTCAGCTTTGCTTGGTCTAATAATTTCTGCGATATACCTTTACTACTCGCCACTGCGGAGAGTGATCTTCATGATCTCGCCGGGTAGCCAGAGCCGCATGCGCGGCCCCCAAGTGCCGGTGCCTCGGCAAACCAGAACCGGCATGCCATCAACCGTGTAGCGTCCAGCCAGCAGTGGGAAGAATCGTTCAACCAGATAGTTGAACGGCCAAATTTGCCCGGCGTGGGTGTGGCCGGAAAGCATCAGCTGCACCCCGTTGGCGGCGGCTTCCTCGGCCAGCCAAGGCTTATGGGAAAGGAGGATGGCGGCGCCAGATGGTCGCCCGGCCAGAGCCTTGGTGATCACTCCTGACCCGTCTTCTGGCCTGCGGTTGAAGGTGTGTTCCTCCACACCAGCCAGAACCAGGCCCGGCTTCATCTGCGCCCAGGAGTTGTGCAGCAGCTTGACGCCGCCGTCTTCCAGGGCCTTGATGGTTTGAGGGCCGCCGTAAAATTCGTGGTTGCCTGCTACCCCCCAAACCCCCAGCGGGGCGCTAAGTTCTTGGAGAGTGTTGGTTGTTGTCAAGCGTGGACGGCCATGGCCATCGAAAATATCTCCAACCAGCAGCACCAGATCGGGGTGCAGTTCCCGTACCTGGGCAATTCTGGCGGCGAGCCAATCTTCTTTAAGCAAGTTGCCAAGATGCAGGTCGGACATGGCAACAATGACTGTGCCATCCAGCGCTATCGGTAGCTCTGGCAGGGTTACTTCGAAACTATCTACCACCGGCGCTTTGGTTCCTTGGTATAGGGCAATGCCCGAGAGGACCAAGCCGACAGCCAAGGCAAAACCCCTGAGCTTAAAGGTCAGGCTGGGAAAGAGCCAGCCGCCGCCACTAAGCAGTTCCACGAGCAGTAGACTGCTGGTGAGAAGAAAGAGGATGCCCATCCAGGTCATGCTGCCCATTTCCAGCCAGTAGGAGAGGGTGGAATCATGACCATGCCCGTAGAGAAGGCCGGTTACGAAGAGCAGCCATAATATTATCCCGGTGGTGACCAAGCCAATTCGGGTGGCAGACGTTTGTAAAAATGGCAGCGAGGCCGTCCGCCAGAAAACATAGAGATGACTGAGGCTGATGAAGGTGATGAAGATGACCCAGAACATCATTCTTTCCGGGGGGTACGGTTGGAAAGGTCGAGCTCTGGATAGAGTTGTTTAGCGCAGTCTGGGCAGATAGAGTGGCTGAATTGGGCCTCGGAATGGTCACGGATATATGACTCGATCTGGTTCCAGTATCCCTTGTCGTCTCTGATTTTTTTACAGGCGGCGCAGATCGGCAAAAAACCGCTCAGGACTTTGATGTTACTCATGGCATCTTTCAGCTCAGCGCTGCGCTTTTCGACCAGTTCCTCCAAGTTATCCCGGTATCGGCTGAGTTCCCCCTCGGCAGTAAGCCGCCTGCGGGTTTCCCTGGCGTGGTTGCGGATCATCAAGGTCGACAGCCCCAGGATGATGGCCAGGATGAACAGCGAGGTATGGATCAGTCTCCAGATGATCCTGGAAATTTCGCTTTCCATTTCATCCAGATGAATACCGGTGCCAATGATCCAACCCCAGGGGCGGAATAATTGCACCCGGGACAGTTTGGCGCCCAGGTGGTTGGGCTCGTCGTTCCACTGCCAGTTGTACTGGATAAAGCCTGATTCCTCCTGGCGGAGTAGCTCGGCAATCTCTCGAAAAATATGCTTACCGTCGGAATCTGCAATGGGGGTGAGGTCGGTGCCTTCTAGCTCGGGGCGATAGGGATGCATGAGCATTCTGGGGGCCAGATCGTTGATCCAGAAATAGTCTTTACCGTCCCGACCGTAGCGCAATTGCCTGACCTGAGCCAGGGCTTGAGACTGTGCGGTTGCCAAAGAAAGCTCTCCAGATTCGGCCTGCCTCTGGTAATAGGCTAGGGTGTTGCTGACGATGGTGGTGACGGAGGAGAGATGGAGTTTTTGTTCTTCCAGCAGGTCGCGCTTGAAAGTCGGCAGGGCTAAAGCAAAAATGGTGACCACGAAGAGCAGCGTGGCCAGAAGGGGAGGCAGGGCAATTTTCAGGATTCCCCTGCTGCTCAGGAGAAAGGTGGCTGTCATAAATGGCTCGTGCTTGGTAGGTGATTTTGGTCGCGAAAGTATGCGCCGTTTAACTGCCGGATTTGTCTGGCGGTTTTTTTAAATCGGGAATGGTCTGTTGGGGTTGGGGAGTATCACAGCTTCCCTCACAGGTACAACATTTGGATTTGCCGGAAAAGGTTCGATAGAGGTTGCGGCCGACGTAGAGGGCGGCGGCCGCGATGATCAGCCAGAGAATTAAGTTTTCCAGCATGGCGGGCCTCAGTCATTAAAGTGGCTTGTGGTCACAATGTTGCAAAAAGATGTTACTTGCCGGGGCTCAGAGTTCGAATGATCGCCATTTTACCTCAGCAAAGTGGTTCGCGCTTAGTTCTTTTCGCAGCTCTCCGCAATTGGCGTCATAAACTCTTCAATAACCTTTTTGAGCGCAGGAAAGCTCTGGGCTTCGTAGATATCGCGGCGGAGGGCAGAACTGCCCGGTTGCCCTTTGAAGTAGCGGCCGGCCTGGCTCTTGGTGCGGGCCAGAACCAATTCCACCGGGCAAAATCGTTCGATAAGCTGGAGGTGGCGGGTTAGAGCGGGCAGGATACCGGCGACGGTGGCGGGGCGCTCGCTCGGGCTAAAGACAAAGGGATTGCCCAGGGCGGCTCGACCGATCATCACCGCGTCGCAGCCGGTTTCGGCCATCATGGCGAGGCCCTCCTGGTAGCTGTGGATGTCGCCGTTGCCGATGACCGGAATTGCCACGGCCTTTTTGACTTGGGCGATGGCGGCGCGGTTGACGGTGCCACCGAAGCCGTCGCTCCAGGTGCGGCCGTGGACGGTGACCGCATCGGCTCCTGCCCCTTCGGCCATTTTCGCGAACTCCGGCCCGGTTATTTCCTGGTGGGTCCAGCCGATCCGAAACTTGACCGTTACCGGCAGTCTGGTGCTGGCGCGAACCTTTTTGATGATCTCCTCGGCCAGTTTTGGTTGCCGCATCAAGGCGCAACCCGCGCCTTTTTTGATCACCTTGCGCACCGGGCAGCCCATGTTGATGTCGATGGCGTCGATGGGTAATTCAGAAAGATAGGCCGCGGCCTCGCCCATGAATTCCGGTTCGGCCCCGAAGAGCTGCATGGTGACTGGTCTTTCTTCCGTTACGGTGGCCAGCATTTCCAGGGTGTTCTTCTGGCGAAATACCAGGCCGTGACAGCTGAGCATTTCCGAATAGACCAAAGCCGCGCCGTGTTCACGGCAGAGGAGACGGAAGGGCAGGTCGGTGTATCCGGCCAAGGGGGCCAGGATGAAGGGTGATTGGAGTTGCAGGGAGCCGATGTGCATGATGGTGACGGGGGCCAAGTTGGGAGAAATGGGAGTTATAGGAGTCATGGGAAGTATGGGAAAAACCGTGATCCCATTATTCCTATAACTCCCATAAGTCCCATGGTGACCAATCGACTACTTGCCCAGCACCTCTTCCACTGAGCTCACCACGTTCTCCACCGTAAACCCAAATTCCTTAAAGAGCAGTTCTGCCGGGGCCGATTCGCCGAAATGGTCAAGGCCAATGATCTTGCCCCTGCAACCGGCATATTTATACCAGAGCCCGGTTACCCCGGCCTCAACCACCACCCGGGCGCTGACACTGTCCGGCAAGACCTGCTGGCGGTAAGCACTATCTTGGGACTCGAAAACATCGACGGACGGCATCGACACCACCCGAATCTTGCGGCCCTTCTCGCCCAGAACCTTGGCGGCGTTCATGGCAAGCTCCACCTCGGAGCCGGTGGCGATGATGATTGCCTCGGGAGTGGTACAGCCGCAGTCGCTGAGGATGTAGCCGCCCCGGGCGATATCGGCCAACTGGGCCGCGTTTCTAGGCATGTGCGGCAGGTTCTGCCGGGAAAGCAGGAGGGCGCTGGGGCCGGTGGTCTTCTCGATGGCGAACTTCCAGGCCACCGCCGTTTCCACGGCGTCGCAAGGGCGCCAGACACCCAGGTTGGGAATCAAGCGCAGGGTGGCGGCCTGCTCCACCGGCTGGTGGGTGGGGCCATCCTCGCCCAGGCCAATGGAGTCGTGGGTGAAGACGTAGATCGAACGCTGCTTCATCAGGGCCGCCATGCGCAAGGCATTCTTGGCGTAATCCGAAAAGATCAGGAAGGTGGCGGTGTAGGGGATGAAGCCGCCGTGCAGGGCGAGGCCGTTGGCGATGGCCGTCATGCCGAATTCGCGGACCCCAAAGAAGATGTAATTGCCGGCCTGATCTTCCTGGATGCCCTTGCTGCCCTTCCAGAGGGTGAGGTTGGAGCTGGCCAGGTCGGCCGAGCCGCCGATCAGTTCGGGCAGCAGCGGCCCATAGCCGTTCAGACAGTTTTGCGAGGCCTTGCGGGTGGCGACCTTTTCGGCCTTGGCAGCGGTGGCGTCCACGAAGGCGGCGGCGCCTGCGGCCCAGTCGGCGGAGAGTTCACCATTCATGCGGCGGGAAAACTCATGGGCCAGCTCGGGAAAGGCGGCCTGATAGGCGATTAATTTCTCGTTCCAGGCAGATTCGCTGGCTGCGCCACGTCCTTTGGCGTTCCAACCGGCGTAAATCTCGGCGGGGATTTCGAAAGGCGGATAAGGCCAGTCCAGATTGGCGCGGGTCAGGGTGATCTCCTCCTCACCCAGCGGGGCGCCGTGACAGAGTTCTTTCCCTTGCTTGTTGGGGGAGCCGCAGCCGATCACGGTCTGACAGCAGATCAGGCTCGGCTTATCGGTGACGGCCCGGGCCTCGGCCAGGGCTGCCTTGACGGCCAGGGGATCATGGCCGTTGACCCGGTCGATGACGTGCCAGCCGTAGGCCCGAAAACGCATGGGGGTATTGTCGGTGAACCAGCCCGCCACCTCGCCGTCGATGGAGATGCCGTTGTCGTCGTAGATGGCGGTGAGTTTGCCCAGCTTTAAAGTACCGGCCAGGGAGCAGGCCTCGTGGGAGATGCCCTCCATCATGCAGCCGTCACCCATGAAGGTGTAAGTGTAATGATCGATGATCTGGTGGCCGGGACGGTTGAATTGGGCCGCCAGGGTGCGTTCGGCGATGGCCATGCCCACGGCGTTGGCGATGCCCTGGCCCAGGGGGCCGGTGGTGGTCTCAACCCCGGGGGTGTAACCGTACTCGGGGTGGCCCGGGGTTTTGGCGTGGAGTTGCCGGAAGTTCTTGAGATCGTCGATGGAGAGATCATAGCCGGAGAGGTGCAACAGTGAGTAAATCAGCATGGAGCCGTGGCCATTGGAAAGCACGAAGCGATCCCGGTCGGCCCACTTGGGATTGGTTGGGTTATGGCTCAGAAAGTCGTTCCACAGCACCTCGGCGATGTCGGCCATGCCGAGCGGAGCGCCGGGATGACCGGATTTGGCTTTCTGGACCGCGTCCATGCTTAAGGCGCGGATGGCGTTGGCGAGTTCTTGACGGGATGACATGGGCTTTCCTCTTTAGCGTGGTGTTGCGGAGAATATCCGGTGAATAATTGCGCTTATTTGGCCGATTCCGGCGGTTTTTCACTCAAGAAAATCAGGAGTTTGAGATAAATCTGCTCGGCCAGTTCGTCGGCGATAACTGCTAGGGCTTCTTCTTTGTTGGAGCGGTTATGGACCGCATCAACTCCGGCCAGGAAATTTTTCTCCCGAACCGTATCTTTGATCTCCCACAGGGTTTTGCCGGTGGCCTGCTCACGTAAGCGGTAGGTTACTTTCGCCCAGGCCTTGAGGGTGGTGGCCCGATCACTGCTGTTGAAGGCGGTGGCCGGAAAATTCACGGCCTCAATGGTGCCGGAAAGCAGGTATTCGGCGCGACTGGGATCAGGCTCCATGTGATAAAGACGCGACTGCTGGAGCCAGTCGGCGGTCTTCTGTAATAGCACGCCCTCCAGGAAAATCTCGTTGGTCATGTTCTCCCAGGTGGTAACGTTGATGGCGATGGCCCCGGATTCCACCGGACGCGCGGCGGGATGCTGATAGCCGCAGGCCATCAATAGCAAGAACCCGAGAATGGGGGGGAGGCGCCAGAATTTCACGAGGCCACGATATTAATTAGTTTGTTTGGTACTACTACCACCTTGCGCACCGTCTTGCCTTCGGTAAATTTTTTGACGTTGGCATCCAGCAGAGCTAATTCCTTGAGGTTATCTTCCGGGGCGTTGGGGATGGTTTGGAGGCGGCTTCTGACCTTGCCGTTGACTTGGATCACCACGGTAATCTCGTCTTCGGTGGCGGCCTCCTCGTCATGTTGGGGCCAGGGCTGTAACCCCAGAGTGGTGCTATGACCGGTGGCCTGCCACAGTTCCTCGCAAAGATGCGGGGTCATGGGCGAGAGTAGCAGCAGCACGGATTCCACGGTTTCGCGGATAACAGCGGCTGAGACTGTTTCTTTTGCTTCCTCGCTGGTTAAGGAGAAGAGCAGGTTGGTCAGTTCCATCAGGGCGCTGATGGCCGTGTTGAAATGGAAGCGACCTTCAATGTCACTACCAACCTTGCGGATGGTTTGGTGCACCTTGCGGTGCAAGGCGCGGCTGCTGTCGTTGAGGGTATTGGCATCAATGGCGGCGGAGGTGCTGTTGATGGTCTCCAAATTGCTCATCACAAAACGGAAAATCCGAAACAGGAAGCGGGAGGCGCCGTCGACTCCCTGATCGTTCCATTCCAGTTCTTTTTCCGGTGGGGCGGCAAACAGGCTGAAGAGCCGCACGGTATCAGCGCCGTAGCGATCAATCAATTCGTTTGGATCAACCACGTTGCCCTTGGATTTGGACATCTTGGAACCATCCTTGATCACCATTCCCTGGGTAAGCAGATTGGTAAAGGGCTCGGCAATGGTGAGGTAACCCAGGTCGCGCAAGACTTTGGTGAAGAAGCGTGAATAAAGGAGATGCAGGATGGCGTGCTCGACCCCGCCGATATACTGGTCCACCGGCAGCCAGTAGTCAACGGCCTCCCGCTTCAGGGGGCCATCGGTGAAGTCGGGGCAGCAGTAGCGGGCAAAGTACCAGGACGACTCGACGAAGGTGTCCATGGTATCGGTCTCGCGCCGCGCCGGGGCTCCACAGGCGGGGCAATTAACCTTATAGAACGACTCCAGGGTATGCAGCGGTGATTTGCCGGTGGGGTCGATGTTGACTTCCTTGGGCAGCACCACCGGCAGGTCGGCCACCGGCACTGGCTGGACCCCGCATTTTTCGCAGTGGATCATGGGAATTGGTGTTCCCCAGTAACGCTGGCGGGAGATACCCCAGTCGTGCAACCGGTAGTTGATCCGGCCTTGACCAAGACCTTGTTTTTCGGCATGGCTGATAATGGCAGCCTTGGCTGCCTCGCTGGCCAAGCCGGTGAAAGGGCCGGAGGCAGTGAGGATGCCGGGCTCGACGTAGGCCTCGCTGAGGGTATCCGCAGCCAGTTCTTGCCCGAGGGGTTGGATCACCACCTTGAGGGGGATTTGATATTTTTGGGCGAATTCAAAATCGCGCTGGTCGTGGGCTGGCACCGCCATGACTGCGCCGGTGCCGTACTCCATGAGGACGAAATTGGCGACGTAGATCGGCACCCGTTCACCAGTGAAGGGGTTGGTGCAATAACGACCGGTGAAGACGCCTTCCTTTTCCATCTCGCCTGGTTGCTGGCGCTTCTTGGCGGCAATGACCCGGGCGGCAAACGCGGCGACTTCGCTTTCCTGGCCTGTCCCGGCAGCCAGCTCTGTCAGCCATGGGTGTTCGGGGGCCAGAGACATGAAGGTCACGCCATGGATGGTATCGGGGCGGGTGGTGAAGATGGCGAGCTTGCGAGCCAATCCTTCCACCGGGAACTCCACCTCGACGCCCACTGATTTGCCGATCCAGTTGCGTTGCATGGTCAGAACTTTTTCCGGCCAGCCGGTTAGCTGATCGCATTCGGCCAGCAGTTCCTCGGCATAGGCGGTGATTTTGAAAAACCAGCCATTCATCTGCCGGGGTTGGACCTGGCGGTCGCAACGCCAGCACAAGCCTTCGATGACCTGCTCGTTGGCCAGGACGGTTTGGCAGCCCTCACACCAGTTGACCGTGGTTACCCGCTGGTAGACCAGGCCTTTCTCGAACATCTTAATGAAGAAGAGCTGCTCCCAACGGTAATAGTTGTCATTGCAGGTGGCGAGCTCCCGATCCCAATCGTAGCTGAAACCCATGCGCTGCAGCTGCTTTTTCATGTAGTTGATGTTTTCGTGGGTCCAGACCGCCGGGTGGGTGTGGTGTTTGATAGCGGCATTTTCGGCGGGCAGCCCGAAGGCGTCCCAGCCCATGGGGTGCATGACGTTGAAGCCGCGCATCCTTTTGTAACGGGCGACCACATCACCGATGGTGTAATTGCGGACGTGGCCCATGTGGATATTGCCGGAGGGGTACGGGAACATCTCTAGCAAATAGTATTTGGGACGGGTGGGATCGGCGATAGCCTTGAAGGTCTTTTCGGTAAGCCAGCGGGTCCGCCATTTTTCTTCAATGGTGGTGAAATCGTACTTAATATTTTGCGGATTGCTCATCTGTTAGTTCTCGATCTAATGAGTGTCGGAATAATCCATGCGGGCCAGGGTTTCAAAGGTGGTGAATTCGCTGATGAAAGCCAGTTCGATGGTGCCGGTGGGGCCGTTTCGCTGCTTACCGATGATTAGTTCGGCGGTGCCACGCTTGGGATTGCCCTCGGATTTATTGTAAACCTCATCACGGTAGATGAAGCAGATCACGTCAGCATCCTGCTCGATGGCGCCTGATTCACGCAGGTCGGAAAGCTGGGGGCGTTTATCGGCGCGACTTTCCAGGCTGCGGTTCAGCTGGGAGAGGGCGATGACCGGAATATGCAGCTCTTTGGCCATGGCCTTGAGGGAGCGGGAGATTTCGCTGATCTCTTGTTCGCGTCTTTCGGTGGAGCTTTTTTGCCCGCGCATGAGCTGCAGATAGTCAATCACCACCAGGCCTAAGTTGTGTTCAGTCTTGAGACGACGGGCCTTGGCACGGAGTTCCAAAACCGAAAGGGCCGGGGTGTCATCAATGTAAATTGGTGACTCCGAGAGCATGCCCACGGCCCTGGCCAGTTTCGGCCAGTCGCTTTCCTGGATATGACCGGTCCTGACCCGCTGGGAATCAACTTTGCTGAGCGAGCAGAGCATACGCATGCCCAATTGCTCCTTGGACATTTCCAGGCTGAAAACGCCAACCGGTACTTTGTAGAGCAGGGCGGCATTCTGGACAATGTTCATGGCCAAGGCGGTTTTGCCCATACTGGGACGGGCGGCCAGGATAATCAGATCGGAAGGCTGGAGACCGGCGGTCTTGCGGTCGAAATCTTCGAAGCCGGAGGGAACACCGGTGATCATCTCCTTGCGCTCGGAGAGCTTTTTTACATCGTTGAAAGCTGATTTGATAACCGTGCTAATCGGGTAATAGGACTGGCCGCTCTTGTCACGGGCGATTTCAAAGATATTCTTTTCGGTATCATCGAGCAGCTGGTCGATGTCGTCCTGCTCCTCATAACAACGGCTGGCAATCTCAGTGGAGGTGGAGATAAGTCGGCGCAGGATCGACTTTTCCCGGACAATTTTGGCGTAGAAGATAATATTAGTCGCCACCGGCACGATGTCGGTAAGGGTGGCCAGATACGCCGGACCGCCCATCTTGTCGAGGTTGTTTTCATCTTTGATGACGTTGCTGACGGTGACCAGATCTATGGGCTCGGATTTTTCAAAAAGGCGGATCATCGCCGCAAAGATCAGGCGATGCTCAGGGCGATAAAAATCATCGGCTGTCAATGATGCCTCAACTGCCTTGGGCATGGCCCCGGGCTGCAGGAGAATGGAACCGAGGACGCACTGTTCCGCCTCGATGTTTTGTGGAGGCAGGCGCTGGAAAGCGGAGGCGAGTTTTTTTGCCGGTTCCATGAATGAATAGTCAGGGGGGAAATAAAGAATTATACAGCCGCAAAACGAGTCGCTAACTTAAAAAAAAATGGGGTTGCCGTCCATACATTTCTGGAGGCTATCCGAGCAAAAAATTGCCCCGATTCCCTCTTGCGAAGGAACCGGGGCCGAAAACTAGAGACGATGTAAAGGCGGCAAAGCTAAAGAAGATCTCTTAAGCTGCAATTTCTCCGCCGACAGGGATGACCTGGATCTTGATCTCGGCGTTAACCTGGTAGCCAACCTTGACGGTTACTACATACTCACCCAGGGTTTTAATGGGTTCGCTCAAGCTGATTTTGCGCTTGTCGATTGATACCCCAAGGGTTTCCAGTTTGTCGGCAATATCAGCGGTAGTAACGGAACCGAAAAGCTTGTCTTCATCGCCGGCGCGCTGCTCGATAACCACGGTTAGCCCGGTAATCTTCTTGGCAATGGATTCGGCGTCGGTGCGCATCGCAGCCTTGCGGGCCTCTATGGCAGCCTTCTCTTTCTCCAGTACCGCCAAGCTGGCCTTGGTGGCCAAAATGGCTTTTCTCTGGGGCAGCAGAAAATTGCGACCGTATCCGCCCTTGACTTTTACCACATCACCTTCTTCGCCCAAGGTATCGATCAACTCTTTGAGAATCACTTCCATGGCTTTATTCCTCCCTTCTCACTGGCAAAAACTTGGTGAGATATTTAATGATGATGAATTAATTTGCTTAGTCTTCAAAAACTTCAGGTTTTGGCCGCGGCCTGCGAAAATCTGCCCAGACATCAACCAAACCTGCAATTGCTAGTAATACTATCCCGTAAGCCTGTACTAAAACCAACAGGAAAATCAAGAAACGTAAAGCCCCTGGAACTGACCAGCGGTTCAGGAGGCCAGTTAACAGAGTCAGGCCCTGGAAAAAGTAAAGCGTTCCTGACACCAGCAACAGATTCAAACCTATGTCGTTTATCAGCGGAACAGGCACCAGCAGGCTGATTCCTGCCAAAATAACCAGGGCCACCAAAGGTTCAGGCAGTCTCCAGGTGGCAAAAGCAGGCCAAGGGGCAAGTTCAGCTTTTTTGCGCCGCAGAAGATACTGTCCAACAACCATGTTTAGGAAAACTGTGTTCAACATGGTAGTGAGCAGCAGACCCGGCATTACCTTTGGTAAAAGCCCGCGCAACCCGGTAACCGTGGTTTCAATTTCCAACGCCTGTTCCGGGCCTATCTGGGCGTTTTCTTTCAGGGTCTTACCGGTCTCTATAAGACCTTGATCAAGACTTAAAATCAAATCGCCATAAAGATCAGGTGAAGCAGATAAGCTGATTCTAGAAACAACCACCCAGGCGCACCATACTAGTAAAAGAACCAGAAACGCACTCAGACCTGCCTGAGCAGGGTTGCCGATATTCCCTCTTGTGCTTTTATATAAAGCTATCCCGGCAGGCATCATCAGAAGCGTGGACATAAAAGCCCAAGACTGACCAATCGAAAAACTTACAATCCCGCTGATCAGCAAAGCTAGGGCCAAAGTTGCAAGCCCACGGCTTCGGCCAGACTCAATCAAATAATAAAATGCTGGCAAAGGAGCAAAAATTCCCAAACCAACCAATCCTGCAGGAATTACTGCCGGAGCTGCAGAAACTTGCACACCTATCAAGGCTGAGGTAACAGCTGGCAGCGTCCAGGTGCATGCAGCAATTGCTGTTGCTACTGGATCAGGATGCAGCTTGCTAGCAAAAATACGCAAATTAATCATTAAGCCGTAGGCGTTGCCCGGCTTAGAAGTTAATGTTGCCACTGTACGGCAAAAGTGCGATCTGGCGTGCACGGCGAATGGCTTCAGTGAGCTGGCGCTGGTGTTTGGCGCAATTACCATAAATCCGCCGCGGGATGATTTTGCCCCGTTCTGAGACAAAATTTTTCAAGGTGCGGATCTCTTTATAATCAATAGCCAGACTCTCGTCTGAACAGAACCGGCAAACTTTTTTTCTAATAAAAGTTTTGGTGCCTTGAGGTTTTCTGGTTTTGGTGGTCTTGCGTTGAAAACTCATTACTGATCTCCGTCAGTTGATTTCTTCTGTTATGGCGCTGAGTTTTATAACTCAGGCCACCTCTGTGGCTTCCTCTGTTGCTTCGACCGTCTCCGGAGCTACTTGCGGCTCGGTGGGAGTATCTTCGGGCAGGGCAGAAAAAACCTCTTGTAGCTTAACGGTCAAGTACTTTATGGCCCGGTCGTCAATTCGACAGATCCGCTCCAATTCACTCACCGCCTCAGGTACCCCGGCGTACTGAATATATAAGTAGAAGCCTTGTTGTTCATTATCAATGGGGTAGGCCAATTTCTTTAAACCCCAACGATCAAGTTTGATTATCGAACCTTTAAAGCCTTCGATAATACCGGTAGATCGGTCGATTACAGCCTTGATTTCATCCTCGCTCAATGAAGGCTTGAGGATTACAATCGTTTCGTACCTGCGCATGGTGGTCTCCTTATGGACTCGGTTTATGCGGCCCCCGGCCTTGGTTGGAACCTGGTCGGGAGCAAGGAGTTCTGGCCCTGCCGCCCCTGTGGGGCAGGGAAAACAAGCGCTGCTGATAACATAGCTGCGAGAGAGTGTCAATAAGTTTCCCCGCCAAGTGAGAGAAGTTATCTGCTTGAAAACACTTCTACTCTTCGCTCTTGACGACCTGCCAGTAGCGTTGCATCTCGGTAACGTCAAGATCCTCGATGATGGTCTCATCAGCCACAGCCAATTCGCACATTCTGGTGAAACGGCGGGTAAACTTATCGGTAGCTTTTTGAAGTGCGGTTTCGGCATCGTATCCGGACTTCCGGGCGATATTAACCATGGTGAAGAGGATGTCACCAATTTCATCCTCAATCTCGGATGGATTTCCCTTGACCGTCGCTTCTTTCAGTTCGGCGATTTCCTCGTCAAGTTTAACAAAAACACTGGCCAGGTCAGGCCACTCGAAGCCGCTGCCGACTGCTCTGACCGAAACGCGTTGCGCCCTCAGCAAGGCTGGTAATGATCTAGGAAGTGCAAATATGCCTCGGTCGGGCTTACCCTTCTTCCTGTTTTCACTGATCTTGGTGAGATTCCAGTTGCGCCGCAAATCTTTTTCAGAATCAATCTGGACATCGCTGAAAACATGGGGATGACGATTAATCATCTTAGCCGTAATTGCGTCAAGGACTTCACTCAAGGTGAAAGACTTTTTCTCCTCATAAAGATTGCTGAGAAAAATTATCTGAAAAATGAGGTCGCCGATTTCCTCCTTGACTAGCTGGTGGTCATCCAAGTCAATCGCTTCCAAAAGTTCATGCAATTCTTCCACCAGATAGGGGCGGAATGTGGCTACCGTCTGTTTTCTGTCCCAGGGGCAACCGTCTGGTTGGCGTAGTTTGGAAATTACGGCAGATAGTTTGGAAAATCTTTCTTCTATTTCATTCATCAGGTGAAGTGGCTCAGGCGAAAGAGGGGTGTTTGTGGAGCAGGTGAAATTTGTTTGGGATACTTAAATATAAATTGCAAAGCCTATCAGGAAAGAGCTAAAATCTCATTGAAATTATCCAATAAAGAATTATTATTAAGAGCGTCAGGGTTTATTTTTTTAACATTGAAATTATCCCAAACATTAAACTATATAAGGAGTTTGTTCAGTAGTTATTTTACCGTTAAGGTGCTTTTAACATGCGGCCCGGCGCTTTTCCGGGAGAGGAAGCAACAAAAGGAGCGTCAAAATGGCCAAGAAAGCATTACTCGAAAAACACAAGGATGTTGCACGAATAGATCAAGAGTCAAAACGAACTCATGGCTGGTATGTCAGGGTAAGATTTTATGGAAAGACCTATTCAAAATTCTTTTCGGACAAAAAGAATGGTGGTCGGTATTCCAGCCTTTTGGCGGCTCTGGCATGGCGTGACAAGACCGAAACTGATCTTGGTAAAGTTAGAACCGATAAACATGTGGTGACCGTAAGCAATACCACTACAGGTGTTGTCGGTGTCAGGCTTAATGAAAAACTGCATCGTTACGAGGTCAGTTGGGTAAACAGTGAGGGACGGCAGGGCAAAACCTCGGTTTCTATCCTCAAGCATGGTAAGAAGAAGGCCTTTGAGCTTGCTTGTGTGACTCGAAAAAATAAGGAGTCTGCTCGTTTGGCTGCGTAAGCTAAGATAAAACCGTCGGGTTCAAGATGTAATTACGGGGCTGCCTGGATCAATCCAGACAGCCCCGTAATTTTTAGTCACACTTATGGTTGAAAATCATTAATCCAGAGTAATTTCCCGTGGATCAGAAGAGGGGGCTCACTAATGAAACTAATTATGTTTTTGCTGGTCCATATGCTATTTGCCCTCAACTGCTTGGGTGCAGGTCTTGCCGACCTCCAGGATTTGGCTGTGGCCAATCGGCAGGTTGTTGATAAATACCGTGAAAACGTGGCCAAATCCGGGCAAGACCAAATCGTTGCCCGCAGCCCTTATTATCCATCGGTGGATCTCTCTTACACCGCCAATTTGCTGGATGATGATACAATTACGGAAAACAGCGAAAATAATGTGATTTATGGAGTGGTTCGTTGGAATGTCTTTTCCGGCTGGCATGACCGCTATGGTCTGCGGGCAGCACAATGGCTGGCCGAGGCAGAGGTCGGCAAACTCTCGGCTATCAAACAAGACATTCGGTTAAAGGTGGCCTTGCGTTATCTAGCTATAACCTCGGCTCGGGCCAACCTGCGGGTTGCGCGTGACTCCTATGAAAACCTGGCCAAAGTTTTAGGCAATGGCAAAAATCGCTTTGAGGTTGGGCTGATTCGCAAGAACGATCTCTTGAAATTCCAGGTCGATCTGGATAACGCTAATATTACCCTTAAAAAGGCTGAAGCAGAGGTTGATCGTTGCTGGCGCCTGCTGGTTCGGGAGGTTGGTGAAGATATTAATCGCGACCAGCTGTTTTTTGATGAGTTAGCGATACTCCCCAGCGTTGCCGATTTGGAAGATTTAGAAAAACAACTTAAGGCAAACCGCAGTGAGCTGAAGATCCTGGAAAAACAGGCAGCGGCAGCCGAAGAGCAAATAATCGTTGAAAAGGCTTCTCAATACCCCAAGATTGATGTCACTGGTAGCTATCGACGCTACGAGGATAATCTATTTGTTGGACTCGGTGATACATCCCAGGAGGAGTTTCGCAATCAGCTGGTCGTTTCCTTCAATCTTTTCGATGGCTATGCCCGCAAAGCGAAGGTTGCCAAGGCGGGAATGCAGGTAAGGACTTTGCGTCAGGATCTGGCAGAATTGCAGGATGACCTGATAACAGAATTGCACAATCTTTATCAGGACCACCAGGTGGCGGTCATTAATGTAACTGCGGCAGAGTCAGGTATAAGCCAGGCAGAGGAAAACCTACGCATTACCAAACTGGCTTACGATGAAGGCCTTGAGACTGAGGTCGATCTGTTGAACGCCATCGCCAATCTCTCCCGTTCCCGCTACAATTTGGCGGCTGCCAAAAGCGCAGTTTTCGATAGTTATTTCAGGATTGTTAGGACAACCGAAGGGCAATAGTGGTTGGTGAAAATATGTGTAAGTGTTTGCGCGGTTATTTTACTTTGCCAACCCGGCTCATTATGGAGGCCGAGGTTAGCTGGGCGATAAGTTCGGCATCGGCAGGAGGGAGGTCGATGAATTCAATCCCCACGTCGCAGAAATTTTCCTTAACGTTTACCCAACGGGTCGTGGCCTTGGCCATGATGGTGCGCTGATTCAGGATGAAACCGACTTTTACACCCTCACCTTTGTTGAGGGCTTTAGGTATTCTGATCTGGGCGCCGCTGGAACTGAGGTCGAGGATCAGGCCATCGAAAACTCCCTTGGCTGAAGTGCCGACGCGAATCTGTAACCGGGAAAGATTTTGGGGCAAAATGCTTTTCAATGATGCCGCGTCGGCGCGGTCATGGCGTCGGCCATCTTTTGCTTTAAGCCGTTTCGCGTAATCGGTGTCGAGTTCCAGGTGCAGAGTAGGTATGCTATCCCAGGTTTTATTGAATGACATTGTCGCCCCACTTATAACTTTCAGCTTGTCTGTGCGGATATCCTGAGGTTGTGTCTCTTCCTGGTAATCGCTTAACTAATCAATTTCATTCTTGTTTATCTCATATCAGACAAGATTTGTCCATAGCAGAGACTAACTTGCTTAATTTGTGTTGATTTTTTGTATTTCGCCGGGCCATTTACAGTCTTGAGTAGGTTGAAATATTCCAGCAGCGCTTGTTTCCTGCCATTCTCGTGGAATTCAAAAGTCAACGCGACCTTTTAACCCGAAAATGAACTTCAAACAGGTTCGTACTTTATTGGAAAAAATTCTTTCAGCAAAAACCGAACCAACCACCTTCTTGTTGATTTCACTGAGGGTCGGATAGGGATGGATGGCTCCAGCCAGCTTTGAGAGTTTCATTCTGCCGTTTAATGCCGCCACCCATTCGCCGAGAATATCTCCGGCATGGGGGCCGAGGATCTGGACCCCCAGGGGGCGACTACGCCTGTCCAGCAACAGCTTGACCTGGCCAATCTCTTCGCCCTCAGTCAGAGCCCTGTCGTTGTCCTTGAATTCCTCTCGCCACACGCGGTATTCCAAACCGGCCGCTTGGGCAGACTTCTCATTGTGGCCGATGGAAGCCAGCTCCGGGCCGGTGTAGGTACACCAGGGCATCCAGGTGTAATCTACCTTGCGGGGTAGATGAAAGATGGCGTTGCTGATGACAATCCCACCTTCGTAGCTGGCGGCGTGGGTGAATTGATAGCCGCCGATGACATCGCCGGCGGCGAAAATGTGCGGTTGGGAGGTGCGCAAACGCTTGTCCACCTTGATACCATTTGCGTCATGCTCTATACCGAGTCGCTCTAGCCCTAAGCCCTCGCTGTTGGCAATTCGGCCTGTGGCCACCAGGATATCACTCCCACTAATGGTATGTTTTTTACCGCCAGCTGTCTCGACTAAGACCTGGCGTAATTTGCCTTGAGTATGGGCTGACAAAATACGGCAGCCCAGGTGGAAGACCACCCCCTCTTCAGCCAGGGTTGTCATTACCAGATCGGCCAGGTCTTTGTCGTCCTTGCTTAGTATCTGTTTCCCGCGCTGGATAACCGTCACCTTGCTGCCCAGGCGGTGGAAGGCCTGGGCCATCTCAATGGCGACTGGTCCGGCCCCTAGTATTAGCAGCGATTCTGGCAGTCTCTCAAGTGCGAATAGTTCCCGGCTGGTAATGAATTGGGTTTCGGCGAGTCCTGGAAATTTAGGTACTGCTGGGGAGGAACCGGTGGCTATTACCCATTTCCGGGCGGTATATGTTTTGCCGCCCAAATTGATGGAGTGCTCGTCAGTGAAACACGGGGGGCCGAAAACCACCTTGACCCCTAGGCGGCGGAAACGTTCGGGCGAATCGTGTTGCTGAATGACCCCGATTACTTGGCGGATGCGGGTGGAGATGTCCTGAAAATTTACTGGCGGTGGGGTTATTTCCGGCAGACCGTAGCGGGGGCCATTGCGCATCTGGTGGTAGACTCTAGCCGTCTTGATCAGGGTCTTGCTGGGCACACAGCCGTAATGCAGGCAGTCACCTCCCAGTTGTGGTTCTCTTTCCACCATGAGTGTTCTGGCACCCAGTTGGGCACCACCACTGGCCACGGTCAAACCGGCGGCGCCGCCGCCGATAATGCCCACGTCGTAATCGTACTTAGACATCT
>Ga0334722_10001064_pt1 | contig 36107 bp, 42 predicted proteins | sample C3_bottom_MG_FD_207210 | JGI IMG/M metagenome (GOLD analysis project Ga0334722, IMG submission 207210) | Sediment microbial communities from Yellowstone Lake, YNP, Wyoming, USA - C3_bottom | ecosystem: Environmental > Aquatic > Freshwater > Lake > Sediment | place: USA: Wyoming | collected... | reverse complement strand
CAGGGATCAAGCGTATCGGTGGATACTCAAAAGCTGTTAGAGCAGTTCCAAAATCAGCAAGGGGCAGAGTCATCGTCAGTTGAGTCCTCAAGTACCGGAGAGTAATATGAAGTATGCGCAGTAATTTTCTGGGTGAGTTTTTCGGTTCAGCATCCCGGTATATCTTATTTGTCCCGGTGATTATTCTTCTTGCGGGCGTTGTCATTAAATTGGATTCCGTCAAAAAAAACAATGACGTGACGCTCCAGAAAGTAAGTTCTCCGCAGGGTACAGAAAAGGAAAAAGATCCGCAGAAACTTCCAACCGCAATTCCTACTTTGTTTATTGCGTTTAACCCCACAAAGTCATTCGCCTGTTTGACCTCAGAGAAAGAGGCAACCGTTGAGGCATACAGAAGAGATACGGAAATATATATTCAAGTAGACAAAGATAAAAAGGATTATTTTTTTCTTATTCATAAAGATTGTTTTTATCAATGGGAGAAACAAGCATCCGGAGGGAGTATGTTTTGCGGAGTAAATCAATATGTCAATATTTTTGATTCCATGTATATGTCAGGTAATGTAAATATTAATTCATTAATCGATACTTTTCAGGATAAAAACACACACCTTTCTATGCAGGAGATACAAACAATTATAAATTCATGCAGGAATTCGACGACTATCCCTGAAAAAGTTTTTAAGATTCCTTCAAATATAAAATTTACTGAGGAGAAGATTTAGCCAAAAAAAATGCCCCGGCTACGACCTACTTTCCCTCCGAGTTAGACCCGAGAAGTATCATGAGCGCTGATTTGTTTCACGACCTTGTTCGGGATGGGAAAGGGTGGTACCAAATCGCTTCAATAACCAGGACAAGTAATATTATAAAAGATGAGACAGGAATTATCAAGTGGTTTTTACGGGTGGGATGGTTGAAATGGTCAAAGTAGTTTATAATGGTATTGATGGAAGATCTTATAACATCCCATAAACTGTTTCATTCATTCTGCATTAAGCCCAAGACGCATTTTGACACCCAGGATGAAAATGAAACGGTTATATTGGTTTTAAGAGCGCATCCCATTACTCTTTTCCCCTTATTCATTAATGGATTTTTCTTTTTCTTTATCCTTTTTTTTACTAATTTTTTCCTTCCCACAATCTTTAAATTCAACCAAATCCTATTCATGAATATTATTTTTATGTTTTTTATAGGTAATTATGTGTGGTTGGGATTTTTAAATTGGTATTTTAATGTGGGCATTATTACAGATAAGCGGATTGTTGACGTGAATTTTAATGTAATTCTTTACAAGTCCGTTACTTATACTCTTCTGGACCACATTGAAGATGTAAGCGCCAAATCGGGAGGCTTTCTGGAGTCGGTTTTAAATTTTGGAAACATATATATACAAACAGCAGGGTCGGAGCTCAATACTCATTTTGAAAATGTGCCTAATCCGTCGGGCGCGGTTAAAATTATAAACGCATTGATTCAAAAAGCGGAAAAACCCGTTAATAACAAATGGATAGTTTAACATTTAATTCTTTGGTTTCCTTTTTTTCCGGATGGTCGTTGACTTTGTTTTTTACAAAATCATTCAGTATCGTTTTTTCGCTTCTTTTTACGGTGTATGCGGTAGTAACGTATAAACAAATTGAAGAGATGGCGGATACGATACAAAATCCGCGGAATCGTTTTCTTGTCCTTTTTGCATATGCGCAGATTTTTGTAGGAATCTTTTTATTGCTGTTTTCAATTTTATTTGTGTAAAGTATCATCATAGTATGTTACAGCCAGTGTACGATGGATTTATAGGAGCGTTTCACGAAGGCTTATATGCGGGTAAAATTGCCTCTCCGTCATTTTTCTGCATTTTAGAAGTATATGAAGGATACACAAAAGAGCAGGGCGACGCATTATTATCAAATATAAGTCAGGCGGTGGAGAAACAGGAGCCTAAGAACCTTCAGGATCTTGATGATACTATAAGCACACTTATTCAACAGGCAAATCTTCCGGTTGGTTTTTCTTTATCTGCGGGATTCGTAAATTCATCAGTTTTATTACTTAAAACCATCGGATCAGGGGAGATATACATAAAAAGAGGGTCCCGCTTTGAAAAAATTATCTCCGGAGATACAACTGCCTCGGGGCACATAACTAAAAACGACCTTTTTATTTTTTCTTCCACTTTATTCATGGAGGGGCCGCGGGGGTTTGAGTATGTCACCAAACTGCTCAGTCATAAAAGACAGCCCAGCCACATTGTTCAGGCAATAGTAAATGATCCTCTTGAACAGAAAGATGAAACAGGTATTTGTTTGCTTGTTCTTTTTGAAGAGGAATCTTTTAAGGAAGCAGGAGAGATTGCTTTTAAGGAAGTTCAGCCTTCAACGGAAGTAAAGCGTATGTCTTTTTCCGCAGCACCTCAGTTGTGGTTACGGGTAAAAAAACATAAAAAAAAGATACTGCTTTCCGCGGCAGTTGTTTTCGTTTTTACGGTTCTTTTACTCAATACCAAAACAATGTTTGGGAAAAAACAGCAGTCAATTTCTTCTTCAACCACTCAAACAGTCAGGCAGCAAATTGAATCAGACTTAAAAGCCATTGATATTGAATCAGGGGATATAGAAAACTCCCTTGGGGTGATTTCCCAATCAAGACAAACAGTTGCACAACTGAAAAAAACAAATAAAAAAGTCATGCCCTCAGACATTAAAGATCTTGAAGAGCTTATTAACGGTTACGAGTCAAAAGTTTTGAAAAGAGAAGTAAAAACTCCAACAGAATTTTCTGATTTGGCCGTTGAAGAAAAGGGGGCTCATGGGGACAAGATGAGTTTGTCCGGAGATAAAGTATCTATTCTGAATAAGGAGGGGAAAATATACATACTTTCTCTTTCAACCAAATCATTGGAAAAAAAGGTGTATGGAGACATAGCAAATTCAGACATAATTTCCGCCTATGATGATATCCAGTTTTTTTACCGTACGGGACTGGGTATATATAAAATTAAAGGAAGTGAAAAACCGAGCCGGATCATAGAAAATGATAAAGATTGGGGCAATATTATAGATATGGCAGTATATAACGGCAACATATATGTGATGGATCAGGGAAAGGATGAAATCTACAAATATCTGGTGACTGAAAGCGGGTATTCAGCCAAAAATTCCTATGTAAAATCAGGAAGCGCAACTCAATTTAAAAAAGCAAATTCCCTGTCAATTGATTCTGCCGTGTATGTCGGTTTTGACAGCTTCATTCTCAAATATTTATCCGGTGAAAGACAGACATATAAATCCCAGTTTCCCGGTAACGATGTGAGTTTAATTAAAACCTTTACCTCCAAAGATCTTGAACAGGTATATTCCCTGGATAAGTCAAAAGGCATTATTTACGTGCTTACTAAAGACGGAAGCTATGTAAAACAGATACAATCATCTTCTTTCACCAACTGTAATGATTTTGTAGTTTATAAAGACGGTATTTATACACTTAATCAAACTAAAATCCTGAAGGTTGGTCTCTGATATAATAAGGGGACAATTCTATGATACTTCATAAGGATGACACGGTTCAAAAAATAATTGCCGGGGATGAAAAAACCCTCTTTATTTTTTACAAAACGCATCATGTATCTTTATGCAATTTTATTTATAAAAAGATAGGGAACCGCGATGTTGCTGAAGAACTGACACAGGATGCTTTTATGGATTTTATTGAAGGACTCCGGAATTTTCGCGGAACCAGTTCAATTAAAACATATTTATACAGCATAGCCCGTTTTAAGGCAATTGATTATATAAAAAGGAAAAAAGTAAGAAATATTTTCTTTTCTTCATTGCCGGCCCAATTGGTGGAGAATATTATGGCGGTTTTTATTGATGATGATATTGAGAGAATGGAAGTGGCAGAAAAAATAAAAAAGGTAATTTGTGGACTTCCGAATGATTATCAGCTGGTTTTAAGACTAAAGTATATGGATGGGAAAAAGGTCCGGGATATTTCAAAGGTTTTAGCCCTGTCATTTAAAGCAACGGAGAGTTTGCTATTTCGAGCAAGAAGGGCTTTTATCAAAACATTTCAGACGGTATGAAATCAAATTTCATCAGCCTTAAAAATAAATTACATGAGGTGTCCATTGTGGAACCTAATGATTTGGGGTTTCCTCTCTTAACCTTCTTTTATCGCAGGATAAACGTTTATTTTAAGAAAATGCCCTTCTTATTTATTATACCGGCTTCATTAGTTTCGGCCTATTTATTTTATGCTATTTTTGGGTATTTAGCTGTACGCCTGGCTTCTATTTTGCAATATGGATTTTAGAAAGATCCTGATAAACGTTTTTACATCTTTAATCATCCTGGTAAGGAGATGTATTCTTCTTATTTTTTATCCTTATAAAACAATGAGAAATATTGCCCTTAAGGGTGATTACTATCAGGTTGTACTTATTTTTCTTATTACTTTTTTGTATTTTCTTTTTTCCCACAGCTTGAGAGGAGTCCCCTTTTTTGCCGTATTTGCATATTGTATATTTGTGCTGTTATTTTTAACCACAGTACTCTTTTTCTATTTATTTTCAAAACCATCAAAAAAAGAGATACAGATAGACAGTTTTATTTTTACCTTTTCCTACACGTTAATTCCGACTCTTATATGGTTTTATTCAAATTTTCTTTTATTTATTTTTCTTCCTCCCCCGCGGACAATGTCGATCTTAGGAAAAGGATTTAGTATTTTTTTTATTGCCTATTCGATAAGTCTTTTGATATGGAAGCTCATATTGATTTATCTGGCTTTGCGTTTTTCTTCCCGCTTGGGATTGTATAGGATAATTTATATGTTCTTGATATATGCGGCCATATTCATTCCACTTTCCCTGTTTTTTTACTACTTTAAAATCTTCCGTATCCCTTTTATTTGACGAATGATTTTTTAAAAAAAGAGGACTAAATATGTATGAACCAAAAACTATCGAATTTTGATTCTGCACAGGAAAGAAATACTTATTTAGAAAAAAAACTGAAAATTAGGTTGTCCCATATCAAAAAGGCAGCTTTTCCGGAAACAGAGAAAGTATTTTGTGAGAATATAATAGGGGCAACTTCGATACCTTTGGGTGTAGCCGGCCCGATACATATAAAAGGTTCTCAGATGGAGGATGATTATTACATTCCGCTTGCCACAACCGAAGGGGCACTTGTTGCCTCAGTTTCACGGGGCGGTAAAGCTGTTTCCTTGTCAGGGGGCATATTAACCGCAGTTGAAACAGTTGGAGCGACAAGGGCCCCAGTTTTTGAGGTTGAACACATCAATGAAGCGTTGGAATTCAAAAAATGGATACATGATAATTTTCTTTTTCTTCAAAAGGAGTCCGGCAAAACCTCAAACCACATCAAACTTTTAAAAAGTGAAGTAAGTACGACGGGCAGGTATGTATATGTACGCTTTTATTTTGATTGTGATCAGGCAATGGGAATGAATATGGCAACTATTGCAACTGAAAAAATGGTGCAGGTAATAAAAAAAGAAACAAAAATTTCATGTGTTTCGATATCGGGAAATTACTGTGTTGATAAAAAACCTGCATGGTTAAATTTTATCTCCGGTCGTGGAAGGAAAGTTTGGGCTGAGGCAGTCATAAAACAGGATGTTATTAAAAAAGTATTAAAAACCACCCCGAAAGAGTTATATGAAGTGTGGTTGTTAAAATGTTTGATGGGATCTGTCATAAGCGGATCAATGGGGTTTAATGCCCATTTTGCCAATATAGTTGCCGCTTTTTATTTGGCAACAGGACAGGACTTAGCGCATGTGGTTGAGGGAAGTTTGGGAGTAACCACTGTAAAAGTATTACCCAGCGGAGATTTATATTTCAGTGTTTACCTTCCTGCGGTTATGTTGGGTGTTGTCGGCGGAGGAACAAGACTGCAGATTAAAAAAGAAGCTATCTCGATTACAAAAGTTACCAGTTCAGATGCATTAGCGCAAGTATTGGCAGGGGCAGTATTGGCGGGGGAGTTATCGCTTCTTGCTTCACTTCAGGAAGGGTCTCTTGCTGAGGCACATGCATCGTTGGGTCGTTAAAATATGATCGGCATTGTATCATATGGTTTTTATGTTCCTGAATTCCGGATTAAAACGGAAGATATAGCTTTACAGTGGGGAAAAAACGGAAAAGACGTTGCTTTATCTTTGGGAGTCCATGAAAAAGCGGTTTCATCTCTTGATGAAGATTCACTTACTATGGCATTTGAATCGTCATCCATGGCTTTGTCAGGGATTCCGGTTGACAGAAATCGGATAGGAGGGGTTTTTTTCGGTTCAGAAAGCCCGCCTTATGCAGTTAACCCTGCCTCAACCATTCTTGCTGAGTTTTTAGGAATAGAAAAACAATATTTAGCAACCGATTTACAGTTTGCATGTAAAGCGGCAACGGGAGGAATGATGATGGCGGGCGGTCTCATTGAATCAGGGAGAATGTCGCATGTACTTGTTGTTGCCTCAGACAAAGCAACTGCAAAACCGCACGATGCGCTGGAATATACCGCTTCATCCGGATCAGTAAGCCTTCTTATGGGAAAAGAAGATCTGATCCTTGAGGTTGTTGATATGGGTTCTTTTTCTTCAGATACTCCCGATTTTTGGAGAAGAGAGGGAATACGGTATCCGTCACACGGAGGTAGATTTACCGGTAAGCCGTCATATTTTCATCATATAATTCAATCTTCAGCTGCACTTTTTAAAAAAAACGGATTAACTCCTGATGCTTTTGCGCATGCTGTTTTTCATATGCCAAACGGCAAATTTCCCAAACAGGTCGGACAATCATTAGGATTTAAACCAGGGCAAATAAAAACATCTCTTATTGTCGAACAACTCGGTAATTCATATACTGCCTCAGCCCTTATGGGTCTAGTTTCAGTCCTTGAAGTTGCAAAACCGGGGGAGCTGATATTTTTTGCTTCATATGGTTCAGGAGCAGGAAGTGATGCTTTTATTTTCCGTACAACCCAAAAATTATCTGAAAGAAAACATCCGTTTAAAAAAGAATTAAAACAAAAAAAATATATCGATTATCCGACTTATTTACGCTTTATGAATATTTTATGATATCAGTTATCGGTTACTACACAACAAAATTCGGCGAGCTTTGGAATAAGGCTTTATTTGATCTTGTTGATGAGGCATTGTTTGGTGTACTTAAGGAAACTTCCATTGAAAAAAAACAGATTGACGCGGTTTTTTTTAGTAATATGATGTCCGGTGTTCTTGAAAACAATTTACACAGCCCGTCAAAAATTGCCGAGATATTAGGGGGTCATATTCCGGTGTTCCGCGTTGAGGCAGCTTGCGCCTCAGGAGGAACGGCATTTCATATGGCGGTTAAGTATCTTGAGGCACATGCGGGGAAAACAGTTATCGTGATAGGTGCGGAAAAAATGACGGATTTTTCTCCTGAGGAAGTTATAAGTGCCCTTACTTCAGCTTCATCGGGAGAGGAACAGGAAGCGGGAATAACGTTCGCAGGACTTTATGCAATGATGGCGCAAATTTATTTTGCAAAATATCATTACACCAAGAAGAACTTATCGTATGTCAGTTATAAAAACCATTATCACGGAAGTCTGAATGAAAATGCACAATTTAGAAGAAGAATAACCCGTAAAGAAGCAATAGCAAGTCCTTTAATTGCATACCCTTTTGGAGTTTTGGATTGTTCTCCCATATCTGATGGTGCCTCAGCCATTATTCTTACTTCCGATAAAAATCTTCTTTCAAAAAAAAACAAAGCAATATCGGTATTGGCGAGTGAAATAGCCACAGATACCATTTCATTAAAAAACAGGGCGTATATGGACGGAATAGAGGCAAGTAGCATAGCCGCACAAAAGGCTTTTGAAGGAGCAGCATGTACAAGACAGGATATTCAGGTGGCTGAAGTCCATGATTGTTTTACCATTGCTGAACTTTTTGCAATGGAGGACTTGGGTTTTTGGAAAAAAGGAACAGCGGGAAAAAGGATAACTTCACTTGATACTATGCTTGGTAATGGGGGCAGGCTCATCGTAAACACATCGGGAGGACTTAAGGCTGCAGGTCATCCGGTTGGAGCAACTGGGATAAAACAAATTGGTGAAATATTTTTACAACTTACGAATCAGGCAGGAAAACGTCAGGTAAAAGGCGCGGAAAAAGGATTAACTCATAATGTCGGCGGGTCAGGCGGGTCCGCCGTTGTTAGTATTTTTAGTATATAAACTATGTCAACGAGCCCGGTAAAAATTTGGAGGAGACAAAAAGAAATAAGAAATTTACTTAACAGAAAAGGAAAAATCATTTCCTGGACGTATATTTACGCCCCTCCCATAGACTTTAAAAAAAATGCCCCCTATCCCGTTGTTCTGGTTGAATTCAAAAAAGGAGAACGTGCATTCGGACAACTTGTTTCGACCCAAATAAACGATATTAAAATAGGAATAAGGGTTAAATCAGTTTTAAGAAAAGTGCGGGATGTTTTAAGTGATGATGTTATCGCTTACGGGTTAAAATTTGAACGCATATGAAAAAAATAAGTTACAGTGCACCGGCAAAAGTTATTCTTACCGGGGAACATGCGGTTGTGTATGGGAAACCGGCTTTAGTCAGCGCATTGGATAAAAGATTAACCGTTAGCGTTGCAGAAGGAAGAGGTCAACATAATGACGTGAATATTCCTGAAATAATATCGGTCATAAAAAAATATCTACAGGTAAATAAACATCCAATCACAGAAAAAAAAAGTGATGTTGTTATATCTTCGGATATTCCTATCGGTCGAGGATTGGGTTCTTCAGGCGCTCTATCTGTTGCCTCATCCGCAGCACTTATAGAATTTTTTACGGGCAGACAATTTACGCCGGAGGAAATAAATAACTGCGCATATCAGGTTGAAAAAATATTTCATAAAAATGCCTCAGGAGTTGATCCGACCACTTCATGTTTTGGCGGGCTCATTTTTTACCGGAAGGAATTTGAATTTTTAAAAACCTTTTCAAGTCTTCACATAAAAATCCCAAAAAAAATTGCTGAAAACTTATTACTTATTGACTCCGGTAAGCCCAGCGAGTCAACATTGGAAATGGTGCAGATGGTTGGAGATCTGTATAATAAAAAAGTATCTTTTACTGAAAAAGCACTATTACAAATAGAAAAAATAACCAAAAGAATGGTTGTTTCTTTGATAAAGGAAGATAAGGAATTTTTCAAACAAACAATTATTGATAATGAAAAATTATTGGAAACAATAGGAGTTGTCTCGCAATCCACGAAAAACCTATTTAAAACATTAAAGCCGTTCGGAGTCGGAAAAATAACAGGAGGCGGCGGCCGGAAAACCGGTTCGGGGTTTACACTGTTTTATACGGACAGGAAAAGCGATATGGAATCATATTTAAAAAAGAGAAAAATTAATTATTTATTATTTACATCCTCTTTTGAGGGAGTAAAAAAAATCATATGAGCGTAATCTACTCTGCCCCGGGCAAACTTATGCTTTTAGGGGAACATGCGGTAGTATATGGTTATCCTTGTTTAGTGACCGCTGTTGATAAACGGTTATACGTTGAGGCAGAGCTGATATCGGGCGATAGGGATGACATAATAACTCCTCAGGTGAAGGAAAGCAGATTTGTACTGGAATCAATTGCTCATTTTAAGGGAAAATTTAACATAACCTCCGCGGTTCGCATCAAAACCAAAGGGGATTTTTCCCATCAAGTCGGACTCGGTTCATCCTCTGCAGTGACAGTTGCCACATTTAAAGCCCTCAGTTATTTGTTTGAAAAAAATCTTTCCTTAAGACAGATTTTCGATATGAGTTATCATGTAACTATTTTTATCCAAGGTGTGGGGTCAGGATTTGACATTGCCTCTGCCGTTTACGGAGGGACTTTAGAATATGTTAAACCCGGGAAAGTAATAGATCCGCTTTTTATAACCTCACTTCCCCTGGTGGTTGGATACTCGGGAATCAAAGCAGATACTCCATATTATATCCGTAAAGTAGCCGAAGATTTCAAATCAAAAAAACCACTGATGGAAAAAATTTTTTTATCCATAACCAATCTTGTTAGTCAGGCAAAACAAAATCTGATAGAAGGGAATATGGCAGAAGTGGGGAATTGTTTGACGGCTAATCATATATTTTTACAAGAACTTGGGGTAAGTACACCGCTTTTGGATAAAATGGTTGAGTCTGCCGTTGCATCAGGCGCGTGGGGTGCCAAACTTTCAGGGGCAGGCGGGGGAGACTGTATGATTGCATTAGTTAAGCCTGATAAACGAGTAGCAGTTGAGGAGGCCATACGAAAAACAGGAGGAGAAGTAATCAATGTTAATGTAAATACAAAAGGCCTTATACGTGAAAATAAAATATGAAAAAAACAACAGCAATAGCTCCGACAAACATTGCCTTTATCAAATATTGGGGTAGAAAGGATGAGGTATTAAGACTTCCCGTTAACGGAAGTATTTCCATGAATCTTGACGATCTTTTCACAAAAACCACCGTTGAGTTTGATCCAAAATATTCCAAAGATGAAGTTAATATAAACGGAAAAGAAAATGAAAAAGAAAAAGAACGGGTCATAAAACATCTTGATCGCATAAGAGTTCTTGCAGATTCAGGATTAAAAGCAAAAGTTGTATCGATCAATAATTTCCCTTCATCTACCGGTCTCTCATCATCTGCTTCAGGATTTGCCGCCTTAACCTTAGCCGCAGTCATATCTGCAGGTTTGAATTTAAGCGAAAGAGACCTGTCAATACTTGCCAGACAGGGATCAGGTTCATCGTGCCGTTCAATACCGTCAGGGTTCGTAGAGTGGGTGGATGGAGATACAAGTGAGACCTCATATGCACATTCAATTTTTCCGGTAAATCACTGGGACATTATGGATATCGTTGCAATCATAGGCGATGAAAAGAAACAAACCTCATCCAGCGAAGGTCAGAAAAGAACAGGGACAAGTCCTTTCATGCACACAAGGCTGAATCTTATCAGTAAAAAAATTAATCTATGTAAAAAGTATATTGAAGAAAAAAACTTCCCGTTATTCGGTGAACTTGTTGAGAGTGAAGCTTTGGAGTTGCATGCAGTGATGCTTACATCACGCCCTGCGCTCATATATTGGCGTCCTGCAACCATCATTATTATGAAGGAAGTACAACGGTGGAGGAAAGAGGGATTGCGGGTTTTTTTTACTATCAACACGGGTCAGGATGTGCATCTTATCTGTGAAAAAAGAGATGCGAAAGCGGTTATTCAGGAGTTAAAAAAAATATCTCAGGTTAAAAAAATAATTCCAAACAATCCGGGATATGGTACAAGAATAAGTGAAGAACACTTATTTTAATATTTCCTTTTATTTAATTCCGGGTACGGTAATTTTAAAGTCTCCTCCTATACCGAATTTTCCTCCGAGGACTGTTCCCATAATAAAGGAGAACACAGTGAAGGAAACAACGATCAAAAGCAGTCCGATTACCGCGTTCATAATCTTGTTTTGGGCTTTTTGAATTTTTTCTTTTTCTCCGCTTGACATGAGCCAGTCAAGAGCTCCCCACAGCAAATAAACCAGCGCTGCAAGACCGCCGACAAGAAATACAATTTGGATAAAAAAACCAATAAGACTGGCCAATGCTTCAGCCGATGTCTTTCCTTTAACCCAATCGCTTCCCGGGGGAGGTTCTACCGTCCCAAAAACACCTTTTAAATCCGGACCTGCCGCTAATAATTTTTTCATATCCATAGGGGTATATTAAAAATAGTACTAATAATTTTAACAATTACATAGGCACAAATAACGATTATAAGTCCCAAAACAGCAGAAAACAGTGTTCCCTGGGCTTTTTTCACATTTTCCGGATTTCCTTGACTGGTCAAATACCCAAATGAGCCCACGATCAGCATGGCTAGGAAAATCAGACCTGCCCCAAGAGTCATAAGTGGAATAACAACATTTATTATTGAACCAATGTCTTTAAATTTGGCAATGGGATTAGTGGCTTCCTGTGAAAAATCAACAGCATATACATTCATAATGTAACTATATATAAATATCCTTTTTCTGTCAAGAAGCCGCGTTATTGATATAATAGATGAGTATGGACAATCTTTTAATTCCCAAACATGTTGCTCTTATCCCCGACGGAAACCGTCGTTGGGCAAAAAAAAGAGGGTTGCCTGGATTTGAAGGATATAGAAAAGGAGCTGAAAACTTTATTCAACTGAGCAGAAGCGCCTATGCGATGGGGATAACCACATTTACTTTATGGGCGTTTTCAACCGAAAACTGGAAGCGGACGACCGAGGAAGTAGGAGGGCTTATGCATTTGTTTGAACAGATGATTGATAGTCAGATCCAGGAAATAATGAAGAGCAAAATTCGGATAGTGCACATTGGGAGAAAAGATAGATTAAGCAGTAATTTAGCCGGTAAAATATCAAAAGCCGAAAGTCAAACAAAGCAATTCAACACTCATTTTATGGTGTTTGGATTAGATTATGGCGGACACGATGAGATCATAAGAGCGATTCATAAAATTCAGGAGAGTAATGCGACGGTTAATGAAGATAACTTTAAAGATTTTCTTGATACAAAAGACATTCCTAACCCATATCCCGATCTGATCATCCGTACAAGCGGTGAAAAAAGAACTTCGGGATTTATGATTTGGCAGGGAGCATATGCGGAATATGAATTCATTGATAAATATTTCCCTGATTTTACCTCTGAAGACTTTCAAAAGGCTATATCTGATTATTCATTGCGTGCACGGAGATTTGGTAAATGATTACTCTTTCAGATTTTCAACATACTTTCCAACAGATTCTGCTTTCATATTTTAAAATTAAGTCAAAAGAACTTAACAATATCCATCCTGTCGGTAAGATGTTGACTCAAATTATTGAGAATTTTACCACTGACGGAGGGAAAAAGATCCGGCCGGCCTTATTTTATTCCGCCTATATAAGTTATAACCAAAAACACAAAGATATTATTCTGAAAATGTCTGTTCTTTTTGAACTCATTCAAAGTTTTGCACTTATTCATGACGACATCATCGATCATTCACCGGTTCGCAGAGGTAACCCGACTATTTATAAGAAATACGGAACAGACAAAGCCCTTCTGATAGGGGACTTAGCACTTACTTTTGCGGATGAAATATATACAAAGCAAATGGATAAACTCTTAATTCCCCTCGAAATAAGATATAAGTGTAACTCCTGTTTTAATGCACTGAAACAGGAAGTTATAGTCGGGGAATATCTTGATTATGTCAAAGACAGAGATATTGATACAGTAATGCTTCTTAAAACAGCCAGGTATTCATTTGTGCGCCCTGTTGAATTGGGATTACTACTGGCAGGAACGGAAAAAGAACAGATTAAAAAATGGTTGGATATTGCACTGAAAATAGGATATATATTCCAAATGAAAGATGATTATATAGGAACGTTTGAGACGCAGGCGAAGATCGGTAAATCAATTACCTCCGATATTGAAGAAGGAAAAAACACTCTTATTACTCAGCTTTTTTTAAAAAAAGCAAATAAAGAGGAAGAAAAAAAATTCAGAACTTTCTTTGGAAATAGCAAAATTTCAAACGAAGATTTTACCTGGTATTTAAAGCTATTAAAAGCAAAAGGGATTGATAAAGAGATTCAGTTTCTTATTCAGACAGAACTGGAAAAAACGGTTAAAATAATAAAGGAATCTGAAGAAATCCCCGTATCATCACTTTTTCTTGAAATTTGCGGTATTTTGGACCAGTTTTCTCTATGACAAAGTTGTTATAATGTTTAATTATGTTCAGCCCCAATTTTAACATAACAAATCAAACCCTTAACAATATAGCCAAAATTGAAGCGGCTGAGGAAGTGATCCGTCATTCACCCCTTTTACCCCTGTGGGAAAAACAATTCAAAGAGGATGCAATTGTTCGCTCCGCATATCATGGAACTCATATTGAAGGGAACATGCTGCGCCCCGATGAGGCAAAGGACGTCCTTTTAGGTAAAGATGTGTTGGGAAGACCTCGTGATATTCAGGAAATAATCAATTATCGAAAGGTGATTGAGCTTATTGATGAGGAAGCACATAAAAAAATAGATAAAATAACAGAACAACTTATTAAAAAACTTCATCGGACGATAACCGATAAAATTCTTATGCCTGAACAGGCGGGGGAGTATCGTTTAAAACAGGTTGTTATCCGCAATTCTGCAACGGGAGAAATCACATTTAAACCACCTCCGCCTATGGAAGTCCCCTTTCTTATGCGGGAATTTGTTTATTGGATAAATAAAGAAGATGCCGATCAGATTCATCCCGTATTGAAGGCGGGGATTGTGCATCACGAATTGGTCAGGATACATCCTTTCATTGACGGCAATGGAAGAGTTGCGCGGGTACTGGCCACGCTTATCCTTTTTTTGGGAGGGTATGACATTAGAAGGTTTTTTTCATTGGAAGAATATTATGATAAAGATGCGGTTGTTTATTATGAAAATCTCGGGAAAGCAACATCGGGGAATCTGACCGCATGGCTTGAGTATTTTACCTATGGAGCGTCGATTGAGTTTACCAAAACAAAAGAAAAGATTTTGAAATTATCAAAAGATGTAAAACTGAAGGAAAAAATAGGAGGGCAGCAAATATTTTTAACCGAGAGACAGATAAAGATTATGGAATATATACAAGAAGTCGGTTACCTTCAGAATAAATCATTCAATTCTTTATTTCCTGATATTTCAGAGGACTCAACGCTACGGGATGTTCAGGATTTAACAAAAAAAGGTATTATCAAAAAAATAGGAAGTACCAAATCTGCGCGCTACGTAATGACTTAATTATCACTTTCTTTTCATCATTCTCCAGGCACCATACATTCCGAATAACAAAGGAAGCAGGGCAATGTTTGAATATTTCATTATGTCTTTTTGCTGGTCGGACATGCCGGGGATCTGATAAAAATTAAGAGAGCGGGATCTTATTCCCGATAAAACTCCGCCTGAGGCTAAATTATTGATAAGATTAAAAACAAAATCAATGTTTCCGCTGGTTTTACTTAGATATTGCGAAACCAGAAAGCGGGAAGAAGGGACAATAATTATATGATTGGTATTTATTTTTACATCCGCAACAAGAGGAAATGACCTGATTTTCTTTGAAGAATTGGGAGGTTGTATTTTTTCAGGAGATAATTCAAATGTATTCGTTTGCTCCCACGATTGATCGGGTGAAGAAACGAGAACTTGGACACTTTGTCCGTTTTTTTGTTTAATGTTTAAAGATGATGTCCATGGGAAAGTTAGAGGGGCTACGTTGCTGAAATATTCACTTTTGGGAAGGAAATTGTTTGATTTAACCCAGAAGGGGTAAGGAGTAAGGAATTGGTAAAGACTGTTGCCGAAGTTTACATATTCTGCACTTGGAGAAAGCACAAAATTTTTCTCCATCGTAATACCGTATTGTTGAAAGAATGAAAATAAGTTATGATCAGCCGCTTGTGTGGTGAGATTATTGTTTACCCATACACCATCGGCAAAAAATAATATATTTCCCCCTCCAGCTATATAGTTTTTGATTTTTTCAATCTCCTGATCTGAAAACTTTTTATTATCAGAGGCAATAAGAATAGTCATTTTATATGAAAGATCTATATCTTTTATTGATTCAGATGACAGATCAACAGGTTCAATATCATATTGATTTGCGAGTATGGCTTTTATTACCATATAGGGATCACTGTTTGGATCAGATGATTGATTTGAACCGATAATGGCAATTTTACTTCTTTCTTTTTTTGTTAACTTATATATAAGTGAGGTGACATTATATTCAAGATTTGTTATGTCGGTTATCTGGGGAATAGCTTCTTTTTTATCTCCTGCAAATATGCCCAACCCGAAATATGCGGAGGATAGTTGATATTTATTTTGTTCAACCTGGGAGAATCGCAGCTCTGGTATACCGATTTCTTGAATTTCGTTTGCCACAGTCGTATCTTTTTTAGGATCAACAACTTTAACGACAACCTTACCGGTATTTTCTTTTTTATACTCATTCAAAAAATCACTAACTTCGGTTTTAAGAGGAATTAAACGTGAAGGAAGTTCAGAGGAAACATAAAATTTTACCGTAACAGGGCCAGGAAGCGTTTTAAGTATTTTTTTTGTTGCAGGTGACAGGGTGTATGCCTGTCCTTTTGAAAGATCAAAGCGTATTGCAATTACACTAAGCAGAAGGTTGCTGATAATTAAAAAACCAAAACCGATAATTATGATTGCAGGAATACTTAAGCTATTCAATTTTTGCAGATGTTTCATATTAGTCTCTTTTTCTTAAACGGATAAGGGTAAGAAATAAAAATAAAACCGTGATACTTATAAAATAATAAAGACTTCGTAGATCAATAATTCCTTTAATAAAATTTTGAAAATGATAAATGGGGCTGAAATAAATCAAGATATCCTGAGCGACTTTTGGCAAAACTGAAGAAAGAAGTTCGCTTGATATACCTAAAAATATAAAAAGAGTGACGAGGGAAAAAAGAAAACTTACCACCTGACTTTTAGTGAGTGATGAAAAGAACAGAGAAATAGATATAAAAACACAGGCCACAAGCAGACACCCCATATAGCCGGTCAGTATCTCAGGAACAGATAGGTGTAAAAGGAAAATAAAAGTGACGGGAACGGAGGCCGTAAGCAGCAATCCGATACATACAAGAACAAACGACGTTAAAAACTTGGCAATCATTATCTGCAATTTTGAAACAGGAAGAGTAAAAAGTATTTCAATGGTGTTAAGTCTTTTTTCTTCAGCAAGAGATCTCATTACCAGAGCGGGTATAAAAACAAGGAATATCCAAGGAATAAGGCTGAAAAACGATTGAACAGAGACTGATCCAATGATAAATACATCTTTCATGTAGAGAAAATTGATAGTAGTTGCAAATAATATAAGAACAATATATCCGATAGGATTATTCAAATAATAGCGGAGCTCTTTTTTAAATAAAGTAATCATATTCATTCTTTGACATGACGTTTAAATAACGTTTCAACCGCTCCTTTCTTTTTCGGTTTTTCCCCGTCAAAAACAACGGTTCCCCTATGTATAATCACCAGTTTATCTGCAATTTCCTCAATTTCGGACAAAATATGTGTTGAAAAAATAATAGTTTTTTTGGAGGAGATTTTTTTTATAAGAGAGCGGATTTTTTCCTGTTCAATAGGATCTAATCCGGAAGTAGGCTCATCAAGAATAAGTATTTCTGGGTTGCCACAAAGTGCTGCAGCTAAACCCACTCTTTGTTTGTAACCACGGGACAATTCCTCTATTTTTGTATTTTGTACATCGTTCAGGCCCACGGATTCCATAATGGATTCTCTATTATTTTCGTGTTTTAATGAGGCAATAAAATCAAGATATTCGGTGACTTTCATTTCAGGATAAAGAGGGTTATTTTCGGGGAGATACCCCATTTTTGATAAAAGCTCTAATCTGTTTTTTTCGGGGGAGAGACCATTAATTTCAATCATTCCCGATGTAGGAAAAAGATATCCAAGCATAAGACGCATAGTAGTTGTTTTTCCCGCGCCGTTTAAGCCCAAAAAACCCACAATTTCACCCTTTTTTGCTTCAAATGAAATATCTTGAAGCACAATTTTATCATCAAATTTTTTGGTTAAGTTAGTAACCGAAATCATAGTTTTAAGTTATATCACATATTCAGATTTTTCTCAACCGTTGCCCAATCAACATTGTCTAGAAACGCTTCGATATATCCTGCGCGGTTTACTCCATAGTCCGCAAAATAGGCATGTTCATATGTATCAAGGGCAAGGATGGGTTTTGCTTCCCAAACAAGGAAAGTATTTTGAGAATCCCCGATATAGTTAAACAGTTTTTTTTCTCTCTTATTCCATGCGGTCCATACCCAACCGCGGGCTGCTATGCCCGATGCTTTCAAATCTTTTTTATACATATCAAAAGATCCGAAATCTTTTTCGATTTGAGCTGACACTTTATTTGTTGGACTACCTCCGGATCCTCCCAAATGAGAGAAATAAAGCTCATGATTTATTACACCTCCCCATGCAAAGGAGAGCTCAACTTTTAATTCGCGGATCAGGGAAAATACTTGATTTGCCTTTGTATACTCGTCGTCCCCCATTAACACGAGCTTTTCGTTTATTTCATTATATTTATTTACATATCCCTGATATAACTTAAGGTGATCTTCAACGGATTTTTTGGATATTCCCTTCATGGTAAAAATTTTTTCACTGAACGTTTTTGCGGAAATAGGTGTGTATTTCATATATTTATTACTAAATTTGTAATAGTTTAATTAAACTCCTTTTAATAAAAAAAGTCAACCGTTTTTATGCCAGGAGGTCAGATCTCAATTTTTTAGTTACTTTTTTTGCCATATTTATTCTCCATTCTTCAACAGTTTTATGATTGCCGGATAAGAGAATAGCCGGAACTTTTTTTCCTTGAAATTCCTCAGGACGTGTATATTGTGGATACTCAAGAAGGATCTCTCCACCAATATTTGAAAAACTTTCAAGTAGGGTAGCATCTTCTTTTTTGAGAACTCCCGGAATAAGGCGGACGATTGAGTCGGTGATAATACAGGCAGGCAATTCTCCTCCGGTTAACACATAATCTCCTACAGATATTTCTTCATCCACAAAATCAAGGATTCTTTCATCCACTCCTTCATAATGTCCTGCGATGATAATAATATGTTCAAGTTTTGAATATGTTCGAGCAATTTGCTGATTATATGTTTTTCCTTTTGCCGAAGTAAGAACCACTTTTGAGTTGGGAGTTTTTACTTTTTGCAGAGCTTTACAGACGACATCAACCCGCAGCACCATTCCTGCGCCTCCACCGTATGGCCGGTCATCAACAGTGCCGTAATGATCGATGGCAAAGTCCCGTAAGTTTATAATTTCAATCTCAGCAAGTTTCTTTGTTTGGGCACGTTTAAGAATGCTTTCATGTAAAAATCCCCGGATCATTGGCGGAAAAAGAGTAATTATGGAGAATTTCATAGTTATTTTGTTGAAATAAGAAGAAAACCCATTACCATAAACACTCCTCCAATAAGGATGCGGGGCGTAACGGATTCTTTTAAAAAAATATAACTTAATATGAGGGTAAATAGGGGAAGGGTGAGGGTTACAAGTGTTGCAGCAAATGTGTTTGAGCTCATCTGGATGCCTTTTGCATACACTGATTGTGCCAAATACCAGGAGGTTATCCCGTAAAGTAAAACAAGGCCAATTTCACTGAAATTTAATTTTTGCTTAATAACAAATAATGAAGGAAGAAAAAAAAGGGAGCCGAAAATTGAAGCAAGAGCCATAATGAAAAAAATATTATGATGGTTAAAAAAACGACGAATAAGAACAAATTCAGTGGCCCATAAAAACTCAGCAAGTATAATAAGAAGTAATCCGATCATATTGTAGATTATAGCAATCTATGATGAAAAAAACTATTTTAAAATTAATCCGCGCATATCAGGTAACTTCATTTTTTCATGGGTATATTGCCAGAGTATTTTTTCTGACGGATAAAGTATGTCGGTTTACTCCTACCTGCTCACAATATACCTATCAGGCAGTGGAGAAATACGGATCAGGGAAAGGATTATTATTAGGACTGAAACGTGTTATCAGGTGTCATCCGTGGAATAAAGGGGGATATGATCCGTTAAGATAGTTTTGATAAAATATAATTATGATTAAACGTATCGGGGAAAAAGAAATTTTTAAAACAAAGTTTTTTACCATTAAGGATGTTGAGTTGGAAACTTCAAAAGGGAGAGCAACTTATCAGATCATGGAAAAAAGAGATACTGCCCTTATCGTTCCCATTAATGAAAAAAATGAGGTTTTCTTTGTGAAAGAATTTTTTGCAGCATCAGATGAATATAATTTATCGCTTCCCAAAGGAAGGATTGATGAAGAATATGACGCTTTGGAAACAGCAAATAAAGAATTGCAGGAAGAAATCGGATTTAAAGCAAATAAATTAGAAAAACTGGTAATTTTCACTATGTCTCCGGGATATCTTACCCAAAAAACTCATGTATTTCTTGCCCGGGAATTAGTTAAAAGCAAACTCCAGGGAGATGAACTGGAAGATTTAGAAGTCGTTAAATATCCTCTTGACCGGTTTGAAGAACTTATTATAGAGAGACAATTAAAAGAAGCTCGCTCCATTGCTGCATTATTTCTTGCCAGGAAGGCCTTATCTATTTAACTTCAGTTGTTGTTTGATCTGGGAGGATGGGAGTTGGGGCAGAGCCTTTTTTCTTAAACATCAAAACCAATGTAGTAATGAAAAAAATCCCGGCAATTATTCCTACAATAAGGAGGCTGATGCGATAGATTTTATTTTGCTTCACCGTTTGGTCAACTGCTTCTTTCATGGTTTTATTTAATAATGAGTTTGTTTGAAGGCATTGATTCTTTTGGTTAAGAAGTTCTGTGTTTGAGCGGTTTGCTGTGTCGAGTTTGGTTTGACACTCCTGAATTGCCTTTGTATCCTGTACTGTCACTATTTCCTGAGGAAGACCGTTGATATCATAATTTAATTGTCCTTGTACTGCATAGGTTTTCAAAGGAGTAGCGACGCAGATATATATAAAAAAAACACTGGCAAGAAAACAATTTCTTAATTTGACATTCATAGCTATACTATTAGTATACATGGTATGAAAGTAATTCAAAGAATTATCCTTATTTCGCTGCTTGTTCTTATTTTTTGCATGTCTTTTACCACAAGTAATGATTTTTCTCAGGATTTAGGAAGACATTTAAAATTGGGGGAAATTATTTTTCAAACCCATAAGATTCCAAAAACAAATTTATTTTCCTATACAAATCCTGCCTTTCCTTTTATCAATCATCATTGGGGAGCAGAAGTTTTTTTTTATCTTTTAGTAAAGTATATAGGTTTGTACTCACTTACCATACTTAAGGTCTTAGTGATGTTGTTGACATGTTTGTTTTTGATGAAATCAAACAAAAAAGAGGGGAGTGTTTTAGGTTTCTCTATAGCTTCGTTATTATTTTTTCCGCTTCTTCTTGATAGGCTGGATATAAGGCCTGAATTATTCGGATATCTTTTTTTCTCTTTATTTCTTTACATTCTTTTTTACCAGAAAAACAAAAAATTATTGATTTTTATTCCCCTTATTTTTATGATTTGGATAAATACACATATTACTTTTGTTTTTGGACTTATTCTGCTTTTTGTATATGCCTTTTTTAATCTACGGAAAAAAACAAAGCAAACATCTACATTGTTATTATGCTCCACAGTTGCCTTATGCATAAATCCTCATGGTATAAATGGTTTATTATATCCCTTTAATATTTTTGGCAATTATGGATATACAATTGTTGAGAATCAAAATCTTTTCTTTTTAAACAGTGCAACTTTCAATCCGTTAATCCGATATTTTTTTATCATATCTCCGTTGATTTTAATCAGTTTATTTATTCTTTTTTCCCGGAAGAAATATGAACATTTTATTTTACTTTTAATTTTTTTCATTCTGCCATTTTGGCAGATAAGGCATATGCCTTTTTTTGTTTTTGTTGCTGTATTATCAGTTGGAAAGGTTGCACATTATTTGTCTCTCATAATCAAAATACATAAAAAACATGTCTCTATATTCCATATAGTGTTGACTACTATCATATTAGTAAATTCGTACTTATATATAAGTGACATCTATTACCATACGTTTGACAAAAAGAAAGAATTTGGACTTGGTTTTGAAGAGAGTCAAAAAAAAGCGACAGATTTTTTATTAAAAGAAAAGTTGTCAGGAAATTTATTTAATAATTTTGATATCGGAGGTTATTTGATATATAGGCTATATCCAACATACAAAGTTTTTGTTGATAACCGGCCTGAAGGATACCCTGCCCAGTTTTTTTTACAGACATATATTCCCCTTCAGGAAAATCAGGAAGTGCGGCGCCGCTTATTTAATAAATACGATATCCACACTGTTTTTTTTGCCCATACCGACATGACTCCATGGGGTATCGCTTTTTTGACAAATATACTTCAAGATAAATCCTGGAGGGTTGTTTTTCTCAATGAGTCGATTGTTATTATAACTGACGAAAAAAGATTTACGGACATAAGAGATAGTGATAAATTTACTTCTCTTATAAATAAAACCGAAAATTATATTGCACTTTTGCAACTCTCAACACTTTTTTCTTTAATGGATAAAAAAGAAATGAGTATGCAAGCCTTTGTTAAGGCTCAGAAAATTAATCCGGCCTCATGTTCAATAAAAAGAACTCTTTATAATAATTTACAATCCATTCCGGTTTATTTTCTTCAAAGCGAAATAAAATCTTCTTCATGGTGGTGTTTTTGATCTTCGTATTGATAGGACGATATAAAATCATAATTTGTAGCACATAATCCATTGTGGGTATTTTTTTGCTCCCTTAAGATGGGATACATGAATGAAGTAGCTATGTATTATATGGGTTTTTCTCATTGTTATGGGATTGGACCTCTTAAGTTTGCCTTGCTTATGAAATATTTTGTGGGAGTGAAGGAGGCATATTGCGGGTCACCAACTTTGTTAAAAAAGGTTCTTGGAGATGGATGGGCAGGACGTTTCATATCATTTCGCAAAAGATTTGATCTTAGAAAAAAGTATTTTGAAATTCAAAGTAAACATATTGCAGTTATTGGGATGGGGGATAGAATATATCCCTCTTCTTTGCGAAAAATTTCAGATCCACCCATCTGTCTTTATGTAAAAGGCAATATGGATAATATTGATTTTGATAAAGATAAGTTATTTGCCATTGTCGGCACTCGTCAACCGACTTCATACGGGCAACAGGTTACATATTCATTTGCTTCACAGTTAAGTGAAGCGGGGTGCGTTATCGTATCAGGTCTTGCAATGGGGGTGGATACCATAGCTCATAAAGCCACCCTTGCGGCAAAAGGTAAAACAATTGCAGTATTAGGCTGCGGAGTAGATATTGTGTATCCTTCAAGCAATCAATTGTTATATCAGGAAATTATTGAACAAAAGGGATTAATTCTTTCAGAGTTTCCTCCCGGCATGTTGGTTCAGCGGGGGTTATTCATTGCCCGAAACCGTATTATTTCGGGATTAAGCATGGGGACATTGGTTGTTGAAGGAGCAAAACACTCAGGAGCACTTATCACTGCCTCATATGCTGCCCAACAAGGAAGAGATGTTTTTGCTCCACCTGTTCCCATTACTTCTGCCATGTCTGAGGCGCCAAATTCACTTCTCAAATCAGGCGCGATATTTGTTACCCAGGCGAGTGACATACTAGAAGAATACGGAATAAAGAAAAAAAATTTTGAAAAATCAGAATTAAAGTATTTAAATGAAGAAGAAAGGAGAATTATAGATATTTTGTTACAAGAAGCCCAAGACGCGGATGAATTAGTATTTATAACAAAAAAACCGATACATACAATTTTACACATACTCTCTTTACTTGAGATGAAAGGTCTTATCGACCGGCAATCAGAAGGAAAATATCAAACAAAATTAATGAGAAAGTGAGATTTCATCAAGTTCTTTTATGCGGCGGAAATATTTTTCATCTTGTTTAATGGGAGTTTGTAAAAAAACATCGATAAGTTCTTTTGTTTTCTCAAAATCAATATAGTCAGAAGGGAGCGATAATACATTTATATGGTCATGTCCTCGAGAATGAGCAACCTGATCTTTATTGAATCCCAATGCACAGCGTATACCTGGAAAACGGTTAACGACGATAGAGACGCCCACACCCGATCCACAGATAACGATGCCAAAATATTCTTTAGCATTTTGTAAAACAGCCTGAGCTACTTTTTGAGCAAAGATGGGATAATCATCAACGGGATTATATTGATAACTACCCAAGTCTTCAATCCGGATATTTTTTTCATGAAGATATTCGATGATTTTATTTTTTAACTCAAATCCCCGGTGATCAGCCGCGATGAAGATAGTCATAGTATGAGTATAACACATAATAAAAAACCCCGCCATGGGCGGGGCTTTTTATAAAAAAATCATTTCACCAATCTTTTCAGGCTTTTACCTGCTGTAAAACCTGGAGTTTTTGTTGCTGGGATTTGGATTTCAGCACCAGTCTGTGGATTTCTCCCTTTTCTGGCTGCGCGTTTTCGAACCATAAATGTTCCAAAGCCGGTTACAACTACTTTCTCTCCTCTTTTAAGAGCATCAGTAACTGAACCAAAGACTGCATTCACAGCATCTTTTGCTGCCTTTGCAGTTAGCCCAGCTTTTTTTGTTACTTGAGCGACGAGGTCTGCTTTTGTCATAATAATTCACCTGCCTTTCATATTGACTTGAATGAATAATGTTGTCTCGATATAGCATCGAGACAATCAAACATCAATAGCTTAGTAAGTTTAAAGCCTCTTGTCAATCTATATTAAGAATATCGTATTATAACAATCTATATCAAAAATAGATTGTTAGAGTAATCTAAAAACAATTCGAAGACAGATGAACAACTTTTTTTATATTTTTGTTCTATCTTCAGCTCTGAATTCCCGAAGAACCGTAATTTTGATTTGTCCAGGAAATACTTCAAATTTTTCTTCTAACTCTTGTTTTATTTTTCCAGCAATCAAAACGGCTTCATCATCACTTACTTCTTCAGGTTTTACAATAACACGGAGTTCTCGGCCTGCCTGTAGAGCATAAGCCTCCTTAACCCCTTTTTTTGTTTTAGCTGCGTCTTCAATAGTTTTGATACGTTTAAAATATTCCTCCAGGTCTTCGTGTCGTGCTCCGGGTCTTCCTCCTGACACTGCGTCAGCTATATAAACAATAATTGCCTCAATTGAAGTAAAAGGAACATCTTCATGGTGGGACGCAATACAGTCAACTACTTTTTGAGGAAAACGATATTTTTTTGCGAGTTCGACACCAAGATCAATATGCGATCCTTCTTTTGTATCTATGACTTTTCCGATATCGTGTAATAAACATCCAAGTTTAACTACATTTATATCAGCATGAAGCTCGTGTGCAAGAGCTACTCCGATGCGTGTTTCTTCAAGAGTATGGATGATCATGTTCTGACCGTAAGAGTAGCGGTACTTAAACTTTCCCAGTAACTGAGTAATCTCTGTAGGCAAATTAAATACCCCTACTTTGTGTGCTAATTCTTCACCCGCATGAAATATTACTTTTTCGATTTCTTCACGTGTTTTTTTTACAATCTCCTCAATGCGTAAAGGCTGTATTCTGCCGTCTTTAATAAGTCGCTCCAAGGCAACTCGGGCTATTTCCCTTCGTACCGCATCAAATGATGAAAGCTTCATAACTCCTTCTTCTTCAAGGTCTACATCAACCCCGGTTGCAATTTCAAAAGCTCTGATATTTCTTCCTTCTTTACCGATGATTCGGCCTTTATAATCGTCTCCGGGAAGTCGGACAACTGAAAGAGTATATTCTGCTACATAGTCAGTTGCACCATAACGCATCGCATCAACCAGTATTTGTTTTGCTTTTTCATCAGCTGTTTGTTTAATTTCTTCCTCTGCTTGTTTAATGCGTTTGGCCACATCACTTTTCAGTTTTTCTTCCCAGCCCTGTAAAAGGAGAGATCGTGCCTGATCTTTGGTGAGTTGGGCGACCTTTTCAAGTTTTTGTAAGATAGTATCACGTTTTTCCTCTAAATCGCGCTTAACGTCATTCAAGCCCTGTTTTTCACGTTCAATCAGCTGTCTTTCTTTGATCACAGCTTGCTCTTTCTGGATAAATAGATCCTCTTTTTTAGTAAGGGCCTTTTCAACCTCCAGAGCTTCGGTAAGTGTTTTTTGGGCTTCCTGCTTAATCTTGAAAGCCTCTTCATTAGCCGCAAGGGTTATCTCTTTTGCTTTTTGTTGGGTTTGGGAAAGTCGTAGAGATTCTTCTTCTTTCTTCTTCCCTCCAAGCAAAATTTGTTTAATAAAGTCAAACATAGGAACATCAGATAAGATGTTCGAGGAGCACTCATGAATAGATTAGATTATGGCTTATGCCGCTGTGTTGCATATTACAATGTGTATAATCTGTTGTTTTAACAAAACTCCCCGAAACAATTAGTAATTAGGTATATTCTACCTTTTTTTACCAAAATCTTCAATGGATTTTTTAGGCTTATGAATTAAGATATTGATGTGTTATGCCAAGCTCTTTACGAATACGCATAATTTCTTTAAATTTATGCTCATCATCTTCTCTATAAATATTTTTACCTTCTTTATTCAGATTATGTTCATATTCAATACCGTTTACAAATTCTTTAATGGGAAGTTCTTCGCGAGCCAAATCAGTTAATGCCTGTATTTTAGCTCCGTTTGTTGTTGAAATTTCAACTTGTTTGATTTCACGCCACTGTTCTTCCACGAACTCCCACTCTTTTATTTTGCGAAGGTCTTCTTCATCGATAATCCAGATGTTTCCAACAACAATTCCAGGACTTTTCCGAATAGTATATGCTCGAAAAGGATTTCCCCAGACTTTTTTCAATACTTCATGGGCTTTTCCTGGGATTTGATCAAGTGTTTGGACAGCAAGCATATACCCCTCAAGGATTGCAGGTTCTCCTCCTTCGGGGTCTTTCCCGATTATTTCTGCAATTTTTTTCTTATGCCTGTAAGATCCGTATCCAAAAAAAAATGTTTTTGCCATGCTTATCTATAGTATAACTAATAGTAGCTTGCTGAGTAGGCCTTTTTTGCAATATCATAAGTAAAACCTTTCCGCAGAAGATAGGAGATAGCTTTTTTGAAACGTATTTTTTCATCAAGACGTTTTAAACTTTCTCTTCGTTTCAATAAGTCGATAGCTGTTTTTGTCTCATCCGTTTTGTTTTGGGAAAAATATTCCTCAATAAGGTTTTTTTGGATACCTAAGTGTGAGAGTTCACGTTTAAGTAGAAATGAACCTCTTGGTTTAAGTAAATTGCGGTTTGCAACATACATTTTTACAAATTTTTCATCATTGATGAATCCTCCTTGTTTTAGCTGTGTAACGGTAGCGTGGATTATTTCATTGCTAAAATGAAAACGAAGAGATTTTCTTTCCAAATAACGGATGATTTCAGCTTCCGTTCGTGGACGGAACTTAAGAAAAAAATAACAAAGACTGATGGCTTTTTCTATACTCATTTTTTTCCTAACAGTTTTGCCTCAACCGCCTTCATAATTTGATTTTTTAGTTTTTCGTCTCCGGCCAATGTTTCTTTTACCTGATCTTTTCCTTGGCCCAGCATACGGTCTTCAAACCGGATGAATGATCCGCTTTTACTCAGGATACCGGCTGCAATGGCTGCGTCCACTATTCCTTCCAACCGGTCGATTCCTTCGCCTGTTATGGTGAATTCCGCATCGCGGAATGGGGGAGCGATTTTATTTTTTACAATTTTTACTCGGACACGGGTTCCATAGGGAATGTTATTTTTTTTCAGAGTTTCAATTTTTCTGACATCCATCCGGACGGAGGCGTAAAATTTTAAGGCTAAGCCGCCTGACGTTGTCTCAGGGTTACCAAACATAATGCCGATTTTTAAACGAAGTTGATTAGTAAAAATAATAGTTGTTTTTGACTTAGAAACAATTCCGGTCAGTTTGCGGAGAGCCTGTGACATAAGCCTGGCTTGCAGGCCCATTTGTGCGTCACCCATCTCGCCTTCAATTTCAGCCTGTGGAACCAGTGCGGCTACCGAATCAACAACAACAAGGTCAATTCCGCCGGAGCGGATAAGTTGTTCAGTTATCTGGAGAGCCTGTTCGCCGGTATCAGGTTGTGAAACAAGCAGATTTTCTACCTTGACACCAATTTTGCGCGCCCAAGCAGGATCAAGCGCATGTTCTGCATCGATAAATGCCACAACACCGTCATATTTTTGTACTTCGGCGATAAGGGAAAGACAAAGAGTTGTCTTTCCGGAAGATTCAGGTCCATAAATCTCAATAATTCTTCCCTTTGGAATTCCTCCAACACCAAGGGCTACATCAAGAGGTGGGATGCCGGTTTTAATAACATCAACTGCAACAATAGGATGGTCACCCAATCGCATAATAGATCCCTTGCCAAATTGTTTTTGGATCTGATCAATAGCCAGATCAACAGCTTCTGTTTTAGGATTTTTTGTTTCTTTTATTTCCTGTTTCATATATTTTTAAAAACTTAATAACACCATTGTACTATGTGCTATAGTAATGTCAATTTTAAATTTATAATTGCATATCTTCTTTAGCCCTATATTGCAGTGCTTCAGCAATATGAGGAGAAGAGATTTTCTCAACTTGTTCCAGGTCGGCAATGGTACGGGCAACCTTAATAATCTTAAAATATGAACGGGCAGATAAGGAAAGACGCGTTATGGCTTGTTTTAATAATTGAGAAGCATCATCTTCCAAGATGCACAGTTTTTTTATATCTTTCGGAGTCATTTCCCCGTTCATTTTTATGTTAGTTTTTAAAAATCTTATCTGCTGTTTCTTTCTTGCCGCAAGAATACGTGAACATATTTTTATACTTGATTCTTCTGCAGCAAGTGATGTCAATTTTTCATGTGAAACTGGAGGGACATCAATGTGTAAATCAATACGGTCAAGAAGAGGGCCGGATAGTTTTTTTCTATATTTAAGCACTGATCCGGGCATGCATTGGCATTTTTTTTGAGGATGACCTAAATATCCGCATTGACAAGGATTGGAAGCCGCAAGCAAAAGAAATCTGCAGGGAAACGTAACACTTCCCGCTGCACGGGAAATCGACACAATCCCATCCTCAAGAGGTTGGCGCAACGCCTCAAGAACAGATCTTGGGAATTCAGGAAATTCATCCAAAAAAAGAACACCCCGATGAGCAAGTGATATTTCACCCGGGGCAGGATTAGTACCTCCTCCGATAAGTCCGATGCGGGAAGTAGTATGGTGCGGGCAGCGGAATGGCCGTTTGGTTATGAAGCCATGGTGATTAATCAAGCCGTTTACGGAATAGATTTTTGAAACTTCTAGAATTTCCATTTTATCCATGGGGGGGAGGATCGATGGAAACGCCTTAGAAAGCATTGTTTTTCCGGCTCCGGGGACGCCTTTCAAGTGGAGGTTGTGGAATCCTGCCGCTGCTATTTCCATGGCGCGTTTAGCCTGATTTTGACCTTTAATTTCTGAGAAATCAAACTCCCAGGGTTTTATATCGTTTTGTATTGTTTCAAGATCCACAGGAGGAAAAAAAGGAATAATCTGTTGACCGTTTATATGAAGTATGAGATCGGCCAATGTATTGATTGGGATAATACACAGATCTTCAACCATTGCGGCTTCTTTTGCATTTTCTCTCGGGACAAATAACGTTTTAATATTTTTTTCCCTTGCCATAAGACTTATGGAAATAATTCCGGGAACACTTCTCACTTTTCCTTCAAGTGACAATTCGCCGACAAAAAGAGAATGTTCAAGCTCTTCCTTTTTTAACATGCCTGAGGCCGCCAGAATACCAATTGCGATAGGGAGATCAAAACTTGATCCAGTTTTAGGTATGTCGGCTGGCGCAAGATTGACAGTAATTCGCGAATCAGGCATTTCAAACGATGTATTAATAATAGATGTTCGAACGCGGTCCTTTGCCTCTTCAACCGCCTTATTCGGGAGGCCAACTAAGTTAAAAGTTGGAAATCCGCGACTTGCCACGTCGACTTCAACTTCAATAAGCATTCCGTCAAGTCCGATAGTTGTACCTGATAAAATTTTTGCCAACATATAAAGAAGTATATTTATATAGTATTTAATACGCCAGAGACCCCCATGCTACATTTATACGGAATAGGTTGTTATGAAAAAATAAACCCAAATATAGTACAATAAGAAAATGAAATTTTCCCATCTTGCTTCATATTTTGAAAAGATTGAGAAAGTATCATCCCGTCTTGCCATTACTTCAATATTAGCAGAGCTTTTTCAAAAACTCTCTCCTCAGGAGCTTGAAAAAACAGTTTATTTACTTCAGGGAAGAGTTGTTCCTGCGTTTAAAAGTATCGATTTTGGTATGGCAGAGAAAACCATAGTAAAAGCCATTATTTCGGCTTTGAATATTGATAAACAATATTTTGACCGTGAAGCGCAGAAAAGAGGGGATCTGGGAGAAGTCACTGAATTTTTTAAAAAGCAATATGTTTCTTTTGAAGAAAAAGATTTAAGTATTCTGGAAACTTTTAACGCTCTATATAAATTAGCAACTTCAGGTGGGATAGGATCTCAGGAATTCAAAATTAACACACTGTCCTATTTAATCCGTCAGCTTGATGCTTTGTCTTCACGATATTTAGTACGCATTCCTCAGGCAAAAATGCGTTTGGGATTTTCAGATATGACCGTTCTTGATGCATATTCCTGGATGATAACAGGCGATAAAAGTTTAAGGGGGACTATTGAACAGGCATATCATGTAAGACCGGACTTGGGGTTTATAGGAAAAGTACTAAAAGAAAAAGGGATTAAAGCTATGGAAAAAATTCAACCTGTCATTTTTACTCCCATCATCATGATGCGGGCAGAGCGATTGTCCTCAGGAGAGGAGATTGTCAAGCAGATCGGAAAATGTGCGATTGAACCGAAATATGACGGGTTCAGACTTCAAGTCCATTTCAAAAAAGGCGAGGTCCATCTGTATTCACGAAGCCTAGAGGATGTTACTTATATGTATCCTGACGTTGTTGAGGGAGTCTTAAAAGAAGTTGACGCAAAAGATGCGATATTTGAAGGGGAGGCAATAGGTTTTGAGCCCATATCGGGCAATTTTTTGCCTTTTCAGGAAACGGTACAGCGAAAACGTAAGTACGACATAGCATCAAAAGCAAAAGAAATTCCCCTTAAACTTTTTGTTTTTGAGCTTTTATATGCCGATGGAACGAATTATATTCATGAACCCTTTATCAAAAGAAGGGAAAAACTTGAAAAAATGTTAAAAATAACCGGCAATTTGGTTGCCGACATGGTAGTGCTTGCTCCCCATGAAATTATGTCTGAACCAAAAAAAATTGAAGACAATTTTGATGACGCAATAAGCCGCGGACTGGAAGGGATAATTGCAAAAAAACTTGATGGTGTTTATCAGCCGGGGGCACGCGGTTGGAATTGGATTAAATTTAAAAGAAGTTATTCATCCAAAATTGAAGATACGATAGACTGTGTTGTTATGGGGTATGATGCAGGCAAAGGGAAGAGGGCACAATTTGGAATTGGAGCTTTTTTAGTAGGAGTATTTGATGATGTAAAAGAACAATATGTCACTCTTGCAAAAATCGGTACAGGGTTAACGGATGATGAATGGAAAGAACTATTCCGACGGTCACAAAATCTTAAAGTCCGCAGTAAACCCTCTGAATATTTGGTAGACAAAATGATGGAATGTGATGTGTGGCTTACTCCACAGACGATTGTTGAGATAAAGGCAGATGAAATTACCCGTTCACCGGTACATACGGCAAATCTTGCTTTACGATTTCCCCGGCTTGAGAGATTTCGTGACGACAAAACAGTGAACGATATAACTACTTTTATTGAAGTTCAAAAGATGTTTAAGGTACAAGAAAAGGAGTAAGGAGATCTTTTTTATGTTTAGCAAGTGTCTTAAGTACTCGCAGAGGATACTCACCAAAAAAAGATACAGGGTTTTTTCTGATTCTGCGGCCTGAAACATGTACAATCAATGAATCATCCCTCATGATGATTCCTCCAATATCATTAATATGTATAGCCAGATCGATATCTTCATGCACTTTTTTATTATCAAGACAAACATGTGGTTTGACTTTAATCCACATTTTTTTGGTTATGGCCATATTAGGTCCGACCAAAACCTCTTTTCCCTTCAAAATAGGTTTAAAAATATCAAAGTAGGCTGTGGTAAAAAAAGTAGTTTTGAGCCGAAGATCATAAAAAGCAAAAGGGCCGGTTAATGCATCGATGGTGTTATGTTCAAAATCAAAAGCAATTCTTTCAATCCAATCTTGTGTTGGGCGGGTATCGGCATCACAACGGGCGATGACTTCGTATTTTGCTTCATCAAATCCGCGGTTTCGTGCTTGGATCATGCCTTGTTTGCGTTCTTGAATGATCTTAACCGGAAACTGTTTGGCAATTGCGACGGTTTTGTCGGTTGAATTATTATCAACAATAATGATTTCATCAGGTTGCCGCGTTTGGTTAGCAATACTGAGAAGACAATCTTTTATATAGCGATCTTCATTATATACAGGTATGATAAGTGATATCTTCATATATGTATTTTATCAAATGCTATAATAGTATATCTATATGAAGCCATTTTTCACGGTTGTTATTCCCACCCTCAATGAAGAACGGTTTCTTCCCTTTATTCTTTCTGATTTATCTCATCAAAAGGAGCAGAACTTTGAAGTAATTATTATTGACGGTAAATCAACCGATAAGACCAAAGAAATTGCCACTCAATTTTTTAAAGTATTACCCATTCAATTTGTTGAAACAGACAAGCACAATGTTTCTTTTCAGAGAAACCTCGGTGCAAAAAAAGCATCAGGAACGTATGTGATTTTTTTGGATGCAGACGCAAGGATATATTCGGCCTTTACAAAAAAACTTCACTTATTCATAGAGCGTACAAAAGGTTTAGTGTATATTCCTGCTATTGCCCCTGATGAGAATAATCCTCAGACAAAAGTAGTATTTAATTTTGCCAACTTCATCGTCGAGATGTCTCAAGGTATCGGGAGACCTTTTTCCTCAGGAGGATCGATGATTTTCGAAAAAAACTTCTTTCACCTTATCGGCGGATTTTCGGAAACCGTTTTCATGTCAGAAGATCACCAAATTATACAAACAGCCTACAAATATGGAGTTAAGGCGAGGTTTATGAGGCATATTAAAGTAAGAATGTCTCTCCGTCGGATGAAGAAAGAAGGCGAGTTGAAGCTATTTTATCAGTATTTATTGACCGCAGCACAATATATCATTAAGGGTAAAATTGACAAAAAAATTATCGAATATCAAATGGGTGGTCATTTTTATCTTCAAAAAACTCCCAATCAGACAATAGAGGAGAAAGTACAGGAGTATTTAAATGAGGCGAAACGATTCTTCAAAACGATCTTCCTTCAATAAGAATTAGTTATCCACAAATATTAGAATATTTTTTTATGGCTTTGCAGAGCTCTGTACCAATATATAAATAATATAGGATATCTCATAATATATATGTATTTTTCTATAGGTCTTGACAAAACAAATGAAGTGCTTTATATTGTGTTTATGAAGCAGCAAAAGATTTCCTTTACCTTGCCAAGGGTTCAGCAAAAATTAAGTTTTAAGTATGATAATGAATTTGTTAAGTTCGTAGGAGATCAGTTTAAGCAGCTTACTCGTCGACATTTAGGAATTCCGGTGAAGTTATACCATCTCTGATTTTCAACCAAAAAAAAGAAGAGCATCACTACCGCTCGTATAAGGGGACGACGAGTAGTAATGCCCTGTGCATAACATTATCAAATCCCTTCTGTATTGTCAAGATCTAGTTATTTTTTAATTGGTACAGAGCCCCAAACTTATTAGCACTCGTATAAATTTTGTCTCCCAGTATCGAAAACTTTTCTTCATATAAGTTTTTATATTTATCCCTTTCCATGCGGGAGACAACTACATATTTGATATTATATTTTTTAATTAGCTCTTTTGTCTGTTGTATATTTTTAGATTCATAAAGCGTAATAACATCGGGGATTCTTTTACCGATAACCTCTGCAGATCCCCTCCATAGCCATTCATGTACCCACCAGCCCGCAACAGTCGGTAATCCGGTATAGGAGGATATTCTTTCAAAATCAGTATAGGAATCTCCCTGTGCTTCAAGGATAACGGGTTGATCTGGGACTTTTTCATTCAGAAAGTCAACAATTTCCTTATCTTCCGGATATGCTGCCTCCATCCATTTAAGACCGTCAAGGACGGGTATTTTATTTAAACCAGCCCCATAATAAGAAGGAAATGAGTAGAAGGGGTACACAAAAACAAACCCAAAAAATACAAGGAAAATAGGAACAAGCATAATCTTATGAATTATCTTCAGAAGCGATAAGCGGAAAAAAACGTAGGAAGATGCAACCCCCATGATAATAAAGGCCTGGTAGCCCATCTTAAACATAGTGTTTGCCCTGAAATGAGCAGGATAAATATCCTTAATATAAAAGAATTCAGGAATAAAGATAAGGATCGTCCCAAAAGTAAAGCAGACAAAGATAAAATCATCGATCGCAGTATGAAGAGGTGATGTATGTGTTTTTTGTTTTTGCTGGATGAGCTTGATAATAAAAAACAAAAGAAAACATATCCAAAAAAATCCCCATAAGATAAATAACATCCATAAAGGGTCAGGCTGGCAATTGCCCTTTTCAAATAAAAAAGGCCCAAATTTTTTTATTGAAACCAAAAAATCCGGGCTGCAATTAACTCCGATACCGGATACGAACAGGGAAAAATGCGAGGTAAAAGGTAAAGAAAAAATATAATACGATAAGGCAAGTAAAAACAAATGGAATATGAGCTTCCGGTTTATCCCAAACATGGTGAAAAAGAGAAACCCCGTGAGTAAAAGATAGATAGGACCATCGAACGCATTGGTCATATAGTGAACCGCAGTCATAAAGCCAAGTGAGATAGTAGGGATCAATTGGAATAGATCAAGATCTGTTGAGGAAGGTTTACGCATATTGTGCCTGTTGCGGGTAAATACCAGGAACAGAATTGCAAGCGTTAAAATAACAAACGGAATGTCAAATACATGTCCATGAAGGTCGGCAACTACGTATGAATAAGAAGGAAATTCATGAATAGTAAAGGGTATAAACCGGGTAGCATTGGGATACCAGTATTTTGTTGGGTCATATTTACTTAATATTTGCCAAAAAGGAACAGGATTGTCTGGTTGGTAGCCTGAAGTGAATAAATATATAGTATGAAGATTCCCGGCAAGGTTTACAATAATGGTTCCGATAATACCGGTTATCACTGCATGGCGAAGCGATTTATAGAAGAAATAGGCAATATTACCGGCAAGTGAAAAAATAAGGGTTATACTTTGCGCGAATATTGTAGCTAAAATAAGATTGTATCCCATTTGTGCCGGAATATCGCTTAATTTTATGAGAACGGCTCCCGTAAGATGTCCGAAGTAGTAATAATTTATCGGATTATTACCCGCATACCACATATCAAGAGGAGGGAAAAATTTTGACCGTAATATTGATTTCATAAATCCATAATCCATAAATTTTTCAAGTCCATGAATGGATGGTTCTTGCCCTCTAACATAGGTGAGAAAAAACAATGAGCCTATAAACAACAATTCTTCGATTAATAAAATCAATAATTGTCTATTCAGTTTTATCCGCGGAAAGGGGTGAGAACGATTAATATAAATAGTGCCAAGAACGATCATTAAGAGAATGACGATGAGTGTTGTTTGGGAAAAAGGAGCTATTTTATAGACACCCAAAACAAACATGGTAAAACTGAGAATTAAAATAGCAATTGTTTTTGCAAATGGATAGCCTTTATCAAAAAAAGCATGGAATATTTTTTTTGTAAAAGGGAAGGCTACGGCGCCCAATATTAAAAGATAAAGATACCAATTAAAAGTTACAGAAATCCAATCCATATCTGATTATTATATCGTAATCAGATATGGTATAAGTACAACATCGTTTGAGTGTTGCTTTTTGAGCTTAAAAATGAGACAATGGTACAATGGAAAGCAAGTTCACTCCTTCTTTATTTGAAGCACAAATTTATGCTTTTTGGGAGGAAAAAGGATTATTTTTTGCCAAGGTTGATAAAAGTAAAAAACCTTTTTCCATCATCCTTCCTCCGCCTAATGCCAACGGCAGTCTTCACTTGGGGCATGCAATGTTCACCTATGAGGACATCTTGATCCGTTTTCATAAAATGACGGGGCATGAGACG
>Ga0334722_10001063_pt1 | contig 36111 bp, 39 predicted proteins | sample C3_bottom_MG_FD_207210 | JGI IMG/M metagenome (GOLD analysis project Ga0334722, IMG submission 207210) | Sediment microbial communities from Yellowstone Lake, YNP, Wyoming, USA - C3_bottom | ecosystem: Environmental > Aquatic > Freshwater > Lake > Sediment | place: USA: Wyoming | collected... | reverse complement strand
CCTATACACACAGTGGGCTTGTCGTCTTGTCTTCATTCCTCTTATTGTACCTTACGGGAAAAGAATACTTAGGAACCTGATACACCCCCGCCCTTACGGAACAAGGATCTTTCAATGTTTAATTAGATAAATAATACAATATCGGTTATAATAAAACAATATGAGTAATTTGATTGTCAAACCACAATTATTAAAGGGGTTCCGCGATTTTTTTGCGGAGGATATTCAAATTAGGGAATTTGTTATCAATACGTTTAAACGTGTCTTTGAAAAATACGGATATGAACCTTTAGAAACACCTGCGCTCGAATACGCAGATATTTTTGAAAAAGAATCCGGAGAAGAAGCGGTAAAGCTTTTCTACAAATTCAAAGACGAAGGCGGAAGGGATATCATGTTGAGATATGAAGTAATGATTGCGATGTGCCGAGCTGTTGCTGAAAATATCAATACGCTTGTATTTCCTTATAAGAGATATCAGATCCAACCTGTTTGGAGAGCTGAAAAACCTCAAAAAGGAAGATATAGAGAATTTACCCAATGTGACGCTGACACAATAGGAAGTGACTCAGTATTATGTGATGCAGAATTTATCCAAATGGGAATCGAGGCCCTGAGAGAATTAGGTTTTGATAGGTTTAAAGCAAACATAAGTAACAGAAAATTTTTAAATGGAATCATTTTGTATTCTGGTGCGTCAAATGAACAATGTATCCCAATCTGTCTATCTATTGATAAGCTTCCAAAAATAGGGAGAGATGCGGTAAAAAAAGAACTTCTTGATAAACGAAAAATTCCGGAAAATGTTGCAGAAAAAATCCTTGACATTGTTACTAAAGTAGGAAGCATTGAAGAATTACTTACCTTATTTAAAAAACAACTAACAGGTATTCCAGTCGCATTGGAAGGACTAGATGAATTAGAACAGATTTTTAATTATTTGAAATATGTGCAATTACCAAAAGAAAACTATACTTTCGCTCCATATATTGCTCGGGGGTTAGCTTATTACACTGGACCAATCTGGGAATTTGAGATACTCGATGGTAATGTAGGATCAGTATCAGGATCTGGACGCTACGATAATACCATTGGTAGATTTATTGGAAGAAGGATGCCAGCAACAGGTGGATCGTTTGGAATAGATCGAATAGTTGAAGTTATAAAGGACAGAAAAATGGTTAAGTCTTCGGTCACTCCAATTAAGGTTTTACTTACCCTTTTTGATGATAAAAGCCTACAATCTGTTCTTGAAATCACCAATTTTCTTCGAAAGAATAATGTCCCAACAATGCTCTATCCTGAAGCCGCAAAATTAGATAAACAACTCAAATATGCTGACAGGAAAAAAATCCCATATGTTGTTATAGTAGGTCCTGAAGAAATAAAAAAGAAAATAGTTAAGTTAAAAAATATGAAAACAGGTGAACAAACGGAATTAACATTAAATGAGCTTGTTAAAAAGCTCTAATCACAAGGTCCGTCCCTTATGCAAGTAAATCCTAACATCGCCATTATCGAAGCTATCCCCGGGGTCGGCGGTGATGAAGCAAAACTCTGGATGAAGGAATTATTACTATCATATATTCATTTCGCGACAAAAAGAAATTTTAAGTTTGTCTATCTCGACGATACCATTATAAAAATTTCCGGAGAAAATGCATTCAATCTTTATCGAAAGGAGACTGGAGTGCACAGAGTTCAGAGGATTCCTTCAACAGAAAGAAAAGGAAGGATTCACACGTCAACCGCGGTTATTGTCGTCTTGCCTCAGATTATCCAGTCAGATGTACGGATCAATCCTGCCGATATCGAATGGCAGTTTTACCGTTCAGGAGGCCACGGAGGCCAAAATGTCAATAAAGTCTCAACAGCAGTCAGGCTCACCCATAGGCCAACGGGGATTGTGGTGACGGCAAGCCGGGAACGCTATCAGGAAGCAAACAGAAGAATAGCGATGGAACTTTTGGCTGGAAAACTCTATCAACTTGAAGAAGAGAAGAAAAAGGGTATGATGTACTCCCTGGTTAAAAATGTCGGAACAGGCGAGCGGGCGGACAAAATAAGAACATATAATTTTCCTCAGAACCGTTTGACGGATCACCGGATAGGAAAAAGCTTTCATAATCTTGAAGATATTATTGAAGAAGGAAAATGGGACAAGGTTTTTACTTCATAAGGCCAAGAATTTTTTGGAGACGATCATGATGACATGCGATAAACGAATATTTTTTTTCTGGCTGATCCAATACAATGTCAAACTCATGTCCTTTCCAGTCAGTAATCACTCCACCGGCTTCCTCAAGAATGAGCTTGCCCGCGGCAATATCCCAAATACTAATACCAACATGCGATATCATTCCATCTCCGCTGATATATAAGCCGATCACGTTATCGGCAACCAAACACAGTAGTGGCGCTGCAGCATTCAATGCAATGTGTCCGAGAAATTCGTGAAATAACTTGTCATACATGACGAGCTGTGTTTTCCTTACATGATCATTTGCGCTCAGACTCCCGTTAAAATAAGTACTTTTCAAATCCAGATTTTTCATCGTAAGCTTTTGGGTTTTTTTGTTGCTGGTCTTGTAAGCTCCTTCACCACTTATGGCATAGTAGAGTATATCTTGAATTGGTTGGTATATAACTCCAAATTTCAATGAATGATCAATAAAAAGAGCAATCGAAACGCCGAAAAAATCAATACCCGACGCAAAGTTTGAAGTGCCATCAAGAGGGTCAATGACAAAGGTATATCTTCCTTTTTTATACAACCCTTCTTCACCGATAAACCCAATTTCGTCTACCGGTATATTCATTTTTTTTGAAAAAGTACGAATTATAAACGTTTGTATTTCTTTTTGACTTTCGATATCGGCCTTGGTAACAATATTGTGATGCGTTGTTTTATTTGTAGGAAGAAGGTTTTTCCTGAAATATGAACGAAGCACCTGACCACCTTTTAACGCAGCTTCTTGAAGAACTTGGATCATTCTTGTATTATAATACATTACTGGTATAATTATATTCCTATGATCCTTCGACAAGCTCAGGATCATGGTTCATTATTATTTATGGTGAGCCTGTCGAACCATGAAAGCTCAAATTCATCCAACATATTATTCAAACGCCACGGTGGTATGCGCGTGCGGAAATACTTTTATCACCGGGTCAACCAAACAATCCATAACTGTAGAGGTATGTTATAAATGCCATCCATTGTATACAGGAGAAGAACGGCTTCTTGACGTGAGGGGACGAGCAGACACATTTAAGAAAAAACAGGAATTTGCACAGGAATATAGGGCAACTCATACAAATAAAAAGAATAAAAAAGAGGTAAAGGAAGACAAAAAAGTAAAAACATTGAAAGAATTGCTTGGCGAAGGATAAATCCAATTGCAGAGACAGTTATTTTTGCTATAATGTATCTTTAACCTAAGACACTGGGTTTCCCGATTAAATCGGGAGTAAAATCAAGTTCCCGGCAAACTTCCGAGAATGCTCGGAGATGGTAAAAAATTATGACTAATTCACAGAAACTAGGTACGGTAGATTCGTTTATCGAAAAGCTTCAGAAAAACTCCAACTTTGCTTTGATAAAATTCGACAAAACAACTCATCAATCTCTTGAGGCATTGAGAAAAGCCTTAAAAAAAGAACAATCATCTTTTGAAGTGGTCAAGAATACGCTTTTTGAGAAAGCTATTAATAAACTCGCGCTCAAGAATAAAAACCTTAAAGACATAAGGAAGAATTTTTTTCCCCTCAAAGAAACCTCAGCGCTCCTTTTGCTCGGGGCCGAATGGAACAAAGGATTAAACGCATTCTATCAATTTGTACAAAAAGAAAAAACGCTCAGTTTTAAATTCGGCATCCTTGACAGCCAAAACTATGACGAAACTCGTTTAACATACATTGCTCAACTCCCGGGAAAAGACCAGTTGATGGCAAAAATCATCGGAAGTATGAAGAATCCAATGAGCAAACTGGTTTATGCGCTCAAATTCAATACAAACAAGTTCGTATATATTTTAAGTCAAAAATCAAAATCATAATTAATAATTTATGATTCCGAAGGAGGTGAATTATTCATGTCAGAAGTAAAATTGTCAGAAAAATTAGCAAAGATCGCAACAGAAATAGAAGGATTGACTGTAGTCGAAATGGCAGAATTATCAAAGTACCTTGAAGAGAAATTCGGAGTATCCGCAATGCCAGTGGCGCAGGCAGCACCAGCAGCCGGAGCCGCAGCAGGAGCGCCTGCAGAAGAAAAAACAACATTTACCGTCGTTCTTTCTCTCGCAGGAGAAAATAAATTAGGAGTAATTAAAGCTGTACGGGAAATACTTCCTAATTTAGGACTTATGGAAGCTAAAAAATTAGTTGAGTCAGCGCCAAAAGATCTTCTTACCGACGTCAAAAAAGAACAAGCAGAAGAAGCAAAGAAAAAGGTAGAAGCAGCCGGTGGCAAGGTAGAATTGAAGTAATTTTTGGGCTATAATTAGTTATGACTAAAAAAACTGAAAAATCAAGCTACGGAGCTGAGTCCATCGTTGTTTTGGAAGGACTTGAGCCGGTGCGAAAACGGCCGGCAATGTATATTGGAACAACCTCCCAATACGGGATAAATCACTGCTTGAATGAAATTATTGATAATGCGATTGATGAAGCGCTCGCTGGCTATTGTAAAAATATACAAATTGTTATACAAAACGATGGCTACCTGACGGTATTTGACGACGGACGAGGTATTCCGGTCGATAAGGTACCAAAATACAATGTATCAGCTCTTGAAATCGTCATGACGAAGCTGCACGCCGGAGGGAAATTTAACGTCGGCGCGTATAAAATTTCCGGTGGACTTCACGGCGTTGGCGCATCTGTCGTTAACGCGCTTTCAGAACACGTGATTGTCGAAGTCAAAAGAGAAGGAAAACTCTACAGACAGGAATACAAAAAAGGAATACCCCAATATCCTGCAAAGCAAGTCAAGGAATCACTCATACATTTCCCTTTCAATAACGGAACCGGCGTTTCATTCTTAGCCGATAAGGAAATTTTCAAAGAAACAATCGAACCCAATCATTCCATATTCAAAAAACAGGTCAAGGAAAGGGCTTATCTCATCAGCAACGTCTATTTCAGAATTTCAAATGAGAAAACCAATGACAAATTCGCTTTCTTTTTCGATGGGGGAATCGTTTCTTTAATACGCGATCTCAACCGCGGAAAAAAAATTCTTCATGAACCAATTGTTATCAAAAAAACGCTCGATGATAAAGAAGTAGAGGTTGTAATCCAATATAACGACTCAATTTCGGAAACAATTCACTCATTCGTCAACGTCATCAATACACATGAAGGGGGAACTCATTTGACCGGATTTCGAACAGCCCTTACTAAAGCAATAAACAACTATGCCAAAAAGGAGTTTGGGAGTAAAAACGGGGAAGAGCTTTTTACCGGAGACGACGTAAAGGAAGGGCTTACCGCAATCGTCTATGTGAAAATGCCTTCGACAAACCTCCAGTTTGAAGGACAGACAAAAACAAAACTTGGGAATTCAGAAATACAAACATTTGTACAACAATCAGTGTTTGAATTTTTGGAGACGTATTTTGAAGAAAATCCCCGCATAGCAAAAGACATATTATCCAAAATCTATCTTTCCCAAAAAGCTCGCCTCGCGGCAAAGGCGGCAAAAGAAGCTGTCTTGAGAAAAGGCGCTTTGGAAGGAGCCAGTCTTCCGGGTAAGCTTGCTGACTGCCAGGAAAAAGATCCGGCACTATCAGAACTCTTTATGGTTGAGGGTAATTCTGCAGGAGGTACCGCAAAACAGGGAAGAAACAGGAAATTCCAGGCGATACTTCCGTTACGGGGCAAGGTCTTGAATACGGAAAGAGCCTATCTTGATAAGGTTCTGGCATTCAAGGAACTGAAGGATCTTGTCATAGCGATCGGGATGGGAATAGGAGAAAGTGTTGATTACTCAAAGCTCCGCTACCATAAAATCGTCATCATGACTGATGCAGATGTTGACGGAGAACACATACGGACCTTGCTCCTTACGTTTTTTTACCGACATCTTCCCGACGTAGTGAATAAAGGACACCTTTTTATTGCCCAACCGCCACTTTTTAAAATCCAGTCAGGCAAAACGGTAAAATATGCCTATTCTGATGAAGAACGCGATACAATAGTCAAATCCATAACAACACAAACTCCTCCGACAATTCAGCGGTACAAGGGTCTTGGTGAGATGAATCCTGAACAGCTTTGGGAAACGACTATGAATCCAGAAAACAGAATATTAAAACAGGTTAACGTTGCGGATGTGCAGGAAGCAGATTATGTTTTTTCCATGCTCATGGGGGACGAGGTTCCTCCGAGAAAAAAATTTATCGTGACGCATGCGAAGACAGCAACACTAGACTTATAACGTATAACGTGAAACGTGTAACTTAATAAGTGTTACATGTTACAAGTTACATGTTACATGAATTATGGATATAAAAAAAGTTCCCGCAGGCAAAAATCCACCGGAAGAGGTGAATGTGTTTGTCGAAATTCCTCAAGGCTCATCGGTTAAATATGAACTCGATAAGGAATCGGGTGTCATCATGGTTGACCGTTTCGGATACACAGCGATGTTTTACCCTTTTAACTATGGATTTGTTCCGCAGACATCTGCAGAAGACGGCGATCCTGTTGATGTTCTTGTCATATCAACCTACCAGGTTCTTCCGGGAACAGTAATTCCGGCCCGTCCTATCGGCATGCTGGAAATGGAAGACGAAGAAGGAATCGACACAAAAATATTGGCGGTTCCTACGAAGAAAGTCGATCCCTTTTATGCAAACGTCAATGACGTAACCGATCTTGACGAAACAACCAAGAAAAAAATACAGCATTTTTTTAATCACTATAAGGAACTTGAACCAAACAAATGGGTAAAGACAAAGAATTTTTTGGGAAAAGAGAAGGCTTTGGAAGCAATTAAAAAAGCAATGAAGTGAAGAAATAAAACATAAAACATGAAGCATAAAATATTATGCCTGTTTCAGGCTTTACGTTTCATGTTTCATTAATAATATGCCAGAACAGAATAAAAATATCCAGACCGAAATTACGTCGGAAATGAAACGCGCATACCTTGATTATGCGATGAGCGTTATCGTTTCCCGTGCCCTCCCTGACGTCCGTGACGGCCTGAAACCGGTACACCGCCGGATTTTATACGCAATGTATAAATTGGGGTTGACATCCGGAGCTCGGTTTTCAAAATCAGCCAAGGTTGTGGGAGAAGTATTGGGTAAATATCACCCGCACGGCGATGCTCCCGTTTACGAAGCGCTTGCGAGACTCGCACAGGATTTCTCCATGCGCTATCCTCTCATCAAAGGACAGGGAAATTTTGGATCGGTTGATGGAGACCCTCCAGCCGCAATGCGTTATACCGAAGTAAAACTTTCAAAGATCTCGGATGAAATGCTCGTCGATATTGAAAAAGAAACAGTCGGCTGGGTCGATAACTTTGACGGTTCACTCCAGGAACCGACTTATTTTCCAGCAAAACTTCCCAATCTCCTTTTGATGGGAGCGGAAGGAATTGCCGTCGGAATGGCGACCAAGATTCCTCCTCACAACTTGACCGAACTAATTGATGCCATATGTCTTATTATTGATCGAGCGGAAAAAACAAAAATAACAAAAGAAGAGGAGAAAAAAGGAATAAAGCCCTCACTGACATTTACCGAAACATTTGAAGAACTATTCGAATTTGTTAAAGCTCCTGATTTTCCAACAGGAGGAATTATTTATGGCGCAAATGACATCCGTGAAATGTACGCGACGGGAAGGGGATCGATCCTGGTACGTGCAAAAATAACCGATGAAGATCTCGGAAAAGGAAAGATGGCAATCATCGTAAAAGAACTTCCATATCAGGTCAATAAATCGAATCTGGTTGAAAAAATTGCCAATCTTGCTGTTGATAAAAAAATAGTGGGTATTTCTGATCTGCGCGATGAGTCAGACCGCGATGGTATGAGAATAGTCATTGAACTGAAACGAGATGCGTCATACAAAAAAGTACTGAACAATCTCTTTAAACATACGGAGCTTCAATCTTCATTTCCGGTTAATATTGTTTGTCTTGTTGACGGTATACCTCAAACGCTTTCTTTAAAATCAATTTTGGAAATTTATGTAAAACACAGGGTGGATATCGTAACAAAACGTTCCGAGTATGAATTAAAACAAGCGAAGGCGCGTGCACATATTCTGGAAGGGTATCTTATTGCTTTGGATCATATTGATGCCGTTATAAAGACAATCAAACAATCAAAGGATGAGCCAACCGCAAAAGCAGCTTTGATGAAAAAGTTCAAGCTTTCAGATATTCAAGCCCAGTCAATTCTTGAAATGCAGCTTCGGAGACTCACCGGACTTGAGCGCACAAAGATCGAAGACGAACTCAAAATGTTGGAAGAAACGATCAAATACCTGGAAGGGCTTTTGAAAGACGTATTGAAAATCTTGAAAGTGATAAAAGACGAGTTAATCTACCTAAAACAAAAGTACGGCGACGAACGAAGAACACAGATTGTCAAGAGTAAACCCGGCGAAATTACCGATGAGCAGCTTATCGAAAACAAGGAAGTCATTGTAGTATTGACAAAAGAGGGATACATAAAACAGGTTCCCCGTGAAACGTTCAGGGTGCAGCATAGGGGAGGAAAAGGAGTCTCGGGAATAGAAACAAAAGATACTGACAATGTGTATTACATCACCACGGCAATGACGCACGATTACATGCTTTTTTATACCAATCAGGGACGCGTATTCCAAAATAGGGTATGGGATGTACCGCAAGGCTCCCGTATTTCAAAAGGAAAAGCGATTATTAATCTTGTTGCGCTTCGTCCGGATGAAAAAATCACCTCTATTTTGAGCTATGACGCTCTGACCCTTGAAAAAAAAGAGGGAATGTTTGTCCTTATGTCTACGAAACTCGGAACGGTAAAAAAAACTCCGTTTAAGGACTATGCGAACATCCGGACAAATGGCATCATCGCAATCCGACTTGAAGCCGGAGATGAACTCTTATGGGTGAAACTGTCGGACGGCAAAAAAAACGTCATTCTTACGTCAAACAACGGAAAAGCAATCGTATTCAAGGAAACTGAAATCCGGCCGACAGGAAGGGCTTCCATCGGAGTAAAGGGAATGGAATTTGATGCAGGCCGGCACGTCATCGCCGCCGACGTTTTCAGTAATGAGGAATTTAAAAAGGACATTTTGGTCATTGGCGAAAAAGGGATAGGAAAAAAAACAAAACTCGCATTTTTCAAAGGTCAGCATCGGGGAGGAAAAGGCGTAAAAATCACTTCAACGGATGAAAAATTCGGGGAAGTCGCATTCGCCCAAATCATCAACCCGGAAGACACCACGATGATCATTACGAGTTCTCACGGCCAGATCGTAAAAATCCCGCTTCCTTCGATACCATCACGCTCAAGAACCGCAAAAGGAGTCATTTTAATGCGGTTCTCCAATAAGCAAGATAAGGTAGTAAGCGCAACCTTCGTATGACGTTTGTGGTATAATATCCACAATGGAAATTAATGGAAAAAAGATAGCTGATTTCATTGGTTTACTTCTCAAGAAAGAACTCCGTGCGAAAAAGAAAAAAAGAATTCCAAAACTCATCACGTTTCTCATCGGGGACGCACCTGATCAACGCTCTTACGTCAAAATCAAGTCAAAAATTGCAAAAAACATTGGTATAAAATTTGAATTAATACAGATCAAAAATACTCCTTCTTTTGAAGATTTCGCACACAAAATCAAGGAAGCTTCTTTAAATCCCGAAACTACCGGAATTATTATTCAACAGCCTCTCCCTGCGCAGTTATCGACAGAAAGCCTTTTTGATTACATTTATGACATTAAGGAAATAGAAGGACACAAAAGGAAAACCCGATATACGGCGCCGCTTGGACTGGCTGTATTGACCCTCTTTAAATATATTTTTGGAGCTCAAAAATTGGATAAACATCTTTTTGTCGACGTAAACAAAGATAAACGGTTTTTCAAGAAAGTTTTCCGGAACAAAAAAATTGTCCTCGTAGGAAGAGGAGTCACCGGCGGAAAGCCAATCGGAAAAACATTGACCGATGCAAAAATAAACTACATAGGAATTAATTCCAAGACTCCCGAATCCTCAACATACTTGAAAGAGGCAGACGTTATCATTACGGCCGTAGGTAAAAAAATCATCCGGCCGGATATTCTTAAACCCGGAGTAGTACTGATCAATGTCGGACTCAGGCGGGAAAACGGAAAATTAAAGGGCGATTATGATGAAAATGAAATTAAAAAAATTGCAAGCTTTTATACACCGACACCAGGCGGTATCGGTCCTATCGATGTCATGTACCTCTATAAAAATCTGATCGAAGCATATAGACTACAAAAGTAGATCAGATTATTAGATTATTGGATAATTTTTTAACTGGAATTTTCGTAATATATTATTTATCTAATAATCCAATTACCCATTGATCCATAGATCAAATGATCCAATCAACTGATAATCCAATAAAACTCTTCATTATTACAGGTCAAACTGCGACAGGGAAAACGGATTACGCTCTTACCCTTGCCAAAAAATACGATGGTGAACTCATCAATTGTGACTCACGCCAAATTTACAAAGGACTCGATATAATAACAGGGAAAGATCTTCCAAAAGACTCGGAATTCAAAATTCAAAAAAAATTACATCATTTTGACATAGGCTATTACACTCTCCATTCTAAATACTCTATTCTAAATTCTAGGATTTGGCTTTACGATATTACCAATCCAAAACAATATTTTTCATCCTATGATTATGTTTCATGTGCACTTCCGGTCATACAAGATATTCTTTCAAGAGGAAAAGTTCCCATTATTGTCGGGGGGACATATTTTTACTTATATCATCTCCTGTATGATGTTGAAACGGAGCGGATCGGGCCGGACTGGAAATTGAGGAATACCCTTAATAAAAAATCGGTTCCCGAACTCCAAAAAATGTTTGGAAAGCTATCGCAAAAACTGAATATTACACTAAACCAAAGTGACTACCACAATCCACAAAGGCTCATCAGAAAGATCGAAATCCTCAGACATTATCAGGCATCAAAAACACCGCCTTCGACATCATTAAATTCTTTACAAATACCAAAAGAAATCATATTGTCTCAAAAATTGGGAACGGATCTTCAAATAGAATACCGGGGATTGTATTACAAAAACACTCCAAAATTGCAAAAAAAAATCAAGGATAGAGTGGGAAAAAGGATGAAGAGCGGAGCAATTGATGAAGTCAAAGAGCTTTTGGCAAACGGGTATTCGAAAAATGATCCGGGATTAAAAACCATCGGATACTCCCAAATTATTTCATTTCTAAAGGGTAACATGTCAAAAGAACTTGCAGTTGATGACTGGAATCACAAGGAAATTCAATATGCAAAACGGCAGTATACGTTTATGAAAAAGGACCCAAATATCCAATGGACAACAGTTGATTAAATTCCCTTGCATACAGCGAATATTCAGTATAATGATCCTATGGACGATCCAGCAGGAGTTCATAATTTTACTCCATTATCGACTCACCAAAAACCGAAGTCAAAAAAGAGCTTCTTATTTCTTTTCTTTCCATTTCTTGTCATTATTGTTGCCGTAATTTCGCTTGTATCGTATCTTCAGCTATCAAAAAAGCCGCAGGTAACAAAACCAAAAGCTGGATTCCATGCTACAAAAGTCTGTAATGGATCACCTGGCCAGACAAAAGGAACAGTTAATATAGCATATATATTTGGTTCTGCTGAACAATGTGCTGCGTGTAGAGATAACGGTAGTTGTCCTGCAGAACCTGCAGCATTAGTTGGCCAGCCGCCGGCTTGTCAAAACAGTAATACTACCTGCGTACCCGGAAGTCCACTCAGTTGTACCATACCGGCCGAAGGAGGTTCTTGCACCTTCTCTGTTCCTGTACCTGATTGTTCCGTCTATCAAATTGACTGTGGGGACGGCGCGTGGCCAAGTCTCGGAAGCATATCGGGGGGGATCGAATTTAACTGTTCAGGTTGTGGTGAAAATCCAACATCACCTGCTCCCACTACGCCAATTCCAACAACACCTGTGCCAACAACACCCATACCTACTACTCCAATACCAACAACGCCTGTGCCAACCACACCGGTTCCCACTACGCCAATTCCAACAACACCTGTGCCGGGAACATTGGTTTGCGGAACAAAAGGATGCAGAGATAATACCAACCCATGCAAGAACGGATTAAGCTGCGTGCAGTCAACCGATGAGAATTACTGCTCACTACCGCAATTAACTGACAAATGTAAGCAGAATCCGACATTTGACAACTGTTGTAATGCGGGAAACACGGGGACACTTGCATGTGGAGCAAAAGGGTGCAGGGATGACAGTAACCCCTGTAAGAGTGGACTGACGTGCGTTCAGGGAACGGATGAAAACTACTGTTCGCTCCCGCAGCTTACCACACAGTGTAAAACGAATTCGACATTTGGCAACTGCTGTTCCGCTCCAAGCACCACTGTTACCCCCACTGCGGTAAAACCAACCATTCTTCAAACGGGAGGAGAAAGCCGTATGTGGTACCTTGTTCCTTTGGGAATTATTTTGGGAGGATTGTTGCTGTAAGCTACTGTCCGGGCCTGAAAAGCTTGATAAACGACTCTTTCGGAATTTCCACCTTTCCAATCATCTTCATCCGTTTCTTTCCTTCCTTTTGACGCTCAAGAAGCTTTTTTTTCCTTCCTACATCACCCGATCCCAGTACTTTTCCGCTCTTAATTAATACGTCTTTTCTAAATGGCGCGATGCGGGAAGAGGCAATGATTTTGCCTTTATATTGAGCTTGAACTTTCACTTCATATTGTTGACGGGGAATGATTTCTTTTAGCTTCTTCACCAACGCTTCCCCTTTTTCATACGCGCGTTCCTCAACAACGATTTCCGAAAATTCCTCAACGGCGTCACCGTTTAATAAAATGATGAGTTTATCTGCTTTCACTTTTTCGTAACGCAAAAATTCCCAATCCAGAGAAGCGTATCCCGAACTTACACTTTTTAATTGGTCAAAAAAATCGGAAATCATTTCAGATAAGGGCATCTCATACGTAAGCGTAATCTGATTTTTATTGTCCATCGTTACAAATTTGGCACGGTAATGTTCACATAACTGCATCACAGGACCCGAATATTCCTGCGGAGTAATAATAAAAACCTTACTATATGGTTCATGAAAATTTCCGTTTTCGATCTGATAATCAACCTGCGGTGGAGTTAGAACGAGATTGAGATTAAATTCCCGCTCTAACCGTTCTCTCACTACGTCTGCATGAAGGAGTCCCAAAAACCCTACACGAAATCCTGCCCCCAACGCTTTGCTGTGAATTCCGGTAAATTCGAGGGCTGAATCGTTAAGATACAATTTTTCCAGCGCTTTCTTAAGATTAAGGTATTCGTTCGTATCTGTCGGAAATACAGAAGCAAATACAATCGGTTTTACTTTCTTATATCCGGGAAGAGCCCCCTCGTCACCCTTGAGATCCATAAGCGTATCACCGACCCGTACCTGATGAATATCCTTTAAATTTGTCACCACGTAACCGATGTCCCCGGACCCGAGAACCTCGGTCGGGACAAGGTCGGGAATAAAATATCCCACTTCCAGAAGTTCGAACCGTTCCTTTGTTGCAAACAGTTCAGCTTTTGTTTTCTTTCGGAGCTCACCGCTTACTACCCGGACAAACGCAATTACGCCCCTGTGAGAATCGTAATACGAATCAAAAATCAGAGCACGGAATTCATTGTTTGCAAGTTCGAAATGGGGAATTGGAACTTTTTGGATTACCGCCTCCAATAATGTTTGAACTCCTTGTCCCGTTTTTGCCGATATCTCATATATCTCCTCCGCCCGGACTCCAAGAAAGTCAGCCAACTGTTTTCTTGTTTTTTGTACATCTGAAGAAGGAAGATCGATTTTATTGATGACAGGAATGATCGTAAGATTTTTCTCAAGCGCTTTATATGCATTGGAAATCGTCTGAGCTTGAACTCCCTGCGTTGCATCAACAAGAAGGATAACCCCTTCAACGCACGCGAGAGTTCTATCGACTTCGTAGGAAAAATCCACGTGACCTGGCGTATCGATGAGATTTAAAATATACCCGCTATATTCCATCCTCACCGGTGCAAGCTTTATCGTAATTCCACGCTCCCGTGAAATCGGGTTTCTGTCAAGCATCTGCGCCTCGTGGCGACCGGGCTTTACGACTCCCGTAAGTTCCAGAAATCGGTCTGCCAATGTCGACTTTCCATGGTCGACGTGAGCAATGATAGCAAAGTTGCGGATAGAGTCTGCTTTTGTCATTTTATTTCACTGTAACTAACGAAATGGTTGAAGTACTGTCTTTCTCACCCCAATGAATTCCATGCAGTACGATAAGAATTTCCCCTTTGTTTACATACTTTTTTTTCTTTAAATATCCGAAGGCGGACTGGATATCGTTTGACCGTATCTCCGTCTTTTTAATCACCTTATAGAAAAACGGCACGACGCCAAAATGCGCAGTCAATGAAGAAACTATTTTCTCATCATGGGTAAATGCAAAAATAGGGCAGAGCGGCCTATAGCGGGAAACCAACCGAACGGTTCTTCCTGTTTGGGTAAAAACAAGGAATCCGCCGATTTTTTTATTCAGATTTTTGAACGTCATATATAATCCATACGCTGTTTCACATAATGCGCTTTCGTCATCTGGAAGATCAAAGTTGAACCGCAACCTGCTATCAACCCTGTTCTTTGACTCATTGAATTCAACCGTTTTTTTCATTACGCGTACCGTATCTACCGGATATTTTCCTACTGCAGTTTCTCCTGACAACATGACCGAATCGGTAAGATCATAAACTGCGTTTGCGATATCGGATACTTCTGCACGCGTCGGATACGGACGATCTGTCATTGACTGAAGCATCTGTGTCGCGGTAATGACCGGCAGTCCTTTTTTGATCGCCTCTTTAATAATGATTTTCTGGTAATACGGTATTTCTTCTATGGGTAATTCTACTCCCATATCTCCACGCGCCACCATGATTCCGTCACTCACTTTGATAATGCTTTCGAGATGATCGAGTGATTTTTTTGTTTCCATTTTTGCGATAACTTTTGCCTGAACGTGGCATTTTTCCATTTCTTTCCGGAGCACTTCGATATCATGAGCTGTCCTTACAAAGGATAGGGCAACGAAATCAATCTTGTTTCTTTCGGCCAGTTTCAATCCTTCAAAATCCCGGTCAATTAAAACCGGAAAAGGAAAATCCGCGCCAGGGATATTCAACGATTTCCTGTTTTTTAATATCCCATCCGAGTGTGAACGAAGAAATGTTTTGTTGTCATCCTTCTCAAATGAAAAAATGAATGCCCCGTCTTCCGCAATGATTTTTTGGCCTTCATGGATATGCTCAATTATCTGCGGGTGCGAAATGGAAAAACCTTTTTTATTCGTTTTGAAAACTTCTTCACCGAAGAATAACAGTTCATTATTGTTAATCCGTAATTCATCCACCGGCATATTGATGCGTATTTCCGGTCCTTGAAGATCAATAAGCGTACCGACAAAAATACCAAGTTCTTTTGCAACGGACTTTACCCGTATGATCCGCTCATCATGCCAATCGATCGTGTTATGCTTAAAATTGAAACGGAATATGTTGACACCGGCGAGCATAAGTTTCTTGATCATTTCTTTGGAGTCGCTTGCCGGACCGATTGTTGCAACAATCTTCGTTAGTTTATCTGCCATGGTTTCATTATAACCGATATCGTATTAATTTCCTAATTATAGATACTTCATTTAAAAGATATCGGTTAAAGGACTACGATTGTATACCTTCAAAATCCCGATTCAATCGGGATTGTTTTATATCATGAAAGAATTGTCTCTATATCCTTGACATCTTGAGTTATTTTCTCTGAAAGTTCTTGAGACGTAGAAAAATCCACTATATCTCTAATTTTTTTTACCAATTCAAACTCTATTATATTTTTTTCGAGATTACCCAGATCTTTTTCAACGGCATCAATCAAAAATACCTCTAGGCTTTTTTCCGTCTCGTGAAAAGTGGGAACAGGTCCGAAATGAAAAGCCCCCTTATACCGTTTTTTTTCTATCCATACCCATCCGGCATAAATCCCTTCTTTTTCATTAAACCCATCGGGTATTTCTAGATTGATGGTGGGATATCCTAAAAGTTTACCTCTTCCTTTTCCCTTGATCTGTTTTGTTTTGTAATTCATGGATTTGAATTTGGGATATTTGATAAATCGCAAATAATAATATTCCGCCTGCAAGATATTGAGACGGTGCTAAAAAAGATTTATATAGCGTCGCATCGATAAAAACTGCGAGAAGGGGATACACCAGTTCAAGAATGGTCGATACATTTGCCTGAACTTTTTTTAAACCCTTGTAATAAATCACGATCGCCACCATTCCGGTCGAAACGGCAATCAACAAAAATCGTGCAAACTGGGAAAGTGTCGGAGCGGATAAACTTTTTGATTGGCCCAAGATAAAGACCATCGCAAAACCGAGTATGCTCGTCAAAAGAAACCGCCAACCCGTTACGTACATGCTTGGTTTTTTTTGCAAGGCAAGCTTGGAAAATGCGGTGGAAGAACCCCACGCAAAAGCCGCTCCAAGAGCATAAAGTGCCGCTACGATTGTTCCTGTTCCCGTACTCAAATTTACCACCCCGTTTTTGAACGTGACGAAATATGCCGCAACCAGTGCTATCACCGCCCATTTGATATATGATTTCGTGATTTTTTCTTTAAGAACGATCCTTGCCGTGGTAATGGCAAATATCGGCTGCAGTTTTTGGATAAGATAAACGACGCTGAAGGAAATAAAATTCACCTTAAGAAGTGCCGTCGTGAACCATAATGTTCCCAATACGCCACTAAACCCGGCAATAAAAAGGAGCAGAAAAAACTCCTTTTTGGTAAGCTTCTCCCTTTTGAAAGACCAAAAAAGATAAGGAAGAAGAATAATCGCGCCAAACAAATGTTCATAAAAAACAATCGTGATTGATGGAAGGGTAAACAGACTTCTTCGAATGATCCCATCAAGCGCCCATAACGACGCCGCAATAATAATTAACAGAGACCCTGAGGAAATAAATTTTTTCATAATAAAAAATCCCCTCTTCGGGGATTTGTTATTTTTACATATTAATAATAGAGTAGGTTGTCACAAATGAAATACTCAAGTATTATTCATGAGTGACAGAATCTACTTTCTTACTATTTTCCTTCTTTCACCAAGTCAAACTTGGTTAGTCGAGTTAGACTCGACATCCCGACTATACGGTCGGCCCTAGAATTTCACTAGATCATGCTTTGACTTTCGTCTCTGCTCGTGGGCTTTACCACCGATTGTGACTTACACACAATCCCCGAAGGAATTGTTAATTGTTGCTTTTAGTTTAAAATACTAAAATTCTATTGTCAATCCTATTTAAACCCGTACCCTGAATCTTTTTATCACCCGTTTTCCGCTTGATAATTCCGAAACGACTTCCAACTTCATGCTGTTGATATTTCCGTGATATCGGCATACGCCAGATGAACACGTTCCAAAAAGAAGTTCACGCGTTACGCTATTTCCTGCAGAAGAATCAAGTGATCCGCTTACTCCCTGATCCACTCCATCGGTCTGATACATTAACGTATATGTCACGCTGGCCACCTTTTGAATATTGCCGAACGTTACGATTAACGCAAGCCTGTCACCCCGGAGTTTGGGAGAAACAGAAGCTCCTAACGAAACTTTTCCCGTAACTCTCCGTGCATTTTGGAACCGCGGCAGCAAACGCGCCTCGACAGGAAAAGCAACAAAAAATAAGAGCGTTAACATACCTAATATCATTTTATTTCTCATACGTTCATTATATCAACATTCCAAAAATGGAAGCGTGATATAATAAAAATACATGAGGAATATTATCATCGGGGTAATAGGAATTCTTATCGCCGCAAGCATTTTTGTTGTTATCAATAATTCACGGAGTACGCAGAAAACAGTCACTCCCATACCTTCAAAGACCGTTTCAGTCCCCACGCCCGTAAACGAAAAGCATTCAACATACAACGATTCCTCCGGATTTGCTTTCCAGTATCCTGAAGGAGCAACCGTAACAAAGAAAAATCTTCAGAATAATCAAATGTATGCATCTGTCGCACTGTCAATGGCCAATCAACCGGAAACCATCACCGTCAAAGCGGAGGAAACCGATCTCAACAACATTGACGACTGGTTTAAGGGAAGCAAGAAAACAAGCGTTTTCGGCAGCATACAGAAAATAAAACTCGCGGATCTTGATGCAAGACAGTTTGAGGCAAATAATGCTAAAACGACTGTTGCAATAGATCAAGGAGTACTTTTTACCCTTACAACCGATGCCAAAAAAGATTCCCAGCTTTCAAAAACGTATGATTCGGTTATCAAAAGTTTCGCATTTGTCGAACCTTCCCAATCGGTTCAACCTTCATCCCAAGGTCAATCAGACAATGATTCTGAAGCAGTTGTTGAGGAAGAGGAAGTTATCGAGTGATATTTTATACCTTGGCTATCTGCTCCCACGGGAAATGATCCCTTCCAAAATGTCCGTACGAAGCGGTCTTGAAATAGATTGGCTTCCGCAAGTTCAATCCTTCAAGAATCCCTTTTACCGAAGTATCGAGGATTTTGTGCATAAAATCCTTAATGAACTTGTCGGATTTTTTTGCAGTCCCAAATGTCTCTACTTCCTGCATAACCGGCTTTTTTGCTCCGATGAAGTAGGCGAGCCGTACTTCCGCCTTTTTTGCGAGTCCGTGAGCAACAATGTTTTTTGCTAAATATCGTGCCGCATACGCACCCGAACGGTCAACTTTAGTAGGATCTTTTCCGGAAAATGCACCTCCACCTACGCGCGCCATACCTCCGTATCCGTCAACTACGATTTTTCTTCCGGTTACTCCCGTATCTGACGCCGGGCCTCCGATGTGCCAAATACCGGTACCGTTTACGATAACATCCTTTTCCGCAATGGAGAAACCGAAATGCATAAGAACAGGAACCACGACTTTTTTGTACAGATCGTTTTTCACTTCCAATAGCTCAACCGACTCCTTATGCGGTACGGCCAAAACAATTTCATCAACTCTTAGCGGTTTTCCATTCTCATATGAAATTGTTGCCTGCGTTTTTCCGTCTGGCCGCAAATAGGAGATTATTTTCTTTTCCCTTACTTCGTCAATCCTTTGAGCCAACCGGTGTGCAAGCAAAATAGGAAACGGCATATAATCATCCGTTTCGTCACACGCATATCCAAACATCATTCCCTGATCACCAGCGCCATCCTGATTTACTCCCTCTGCGATTTCGGGAGATTGCGTATGGATTTTTATCACCATTGGAGACCGGTATGAAAATTGAAGCGCTGGACTTGTATATCCTAAGTTTTTAATAACTCTTTGCGCGATCAATTTGTAGTTGAGTTTTCCTTTCGTAGTAAGTTCTCCTGCAAGTGCAACGAAGTTTTTGGTCACCATTGTTTCAACAGCCACGCGTGAATATTTGTCCTTGTATAGTGCGGCATCAACGATTGCATCACTGATCTGATCGCAGATTTTGTCCGGATGTCCTGAACAAACTGACTCTGAAGTAAATGTCGTAATCATAGGGTTTGAATAAAATAATTAATAACGAGCAATCAATGGGGACAATATACTGCATCAAGTTTTGCCCCCGGGTAAATAATAGGTGCTTCTACATGAGGAGTATCATAAAGAACCAATGCTCCAGTAGGATCAACATCACGGACAAGCAATTGGACCGTTTTCGATTGCCCATACTGTTGTTGAACCGTATCACCGGGATGTATTTCTACTTGACCAACCATAACATTTTTACGTACGACATTTAATTCGCCGAAACGCACCTGCCTTTCAACCATTATGCCTTGCGATTCCTACAAAAAAACCTCTCGCAAGAGAGGTCGATAATTTTTCTCCGATACCGTTCGGAGCTAATTTTTCCCTCGCGGGCTGGATGAAGCACCGTGTCAACCCTGTGGCAGATCGGTTGCTGAATAGGTCATAATGGGCCAGGACCCGTCCCTATTACTCTTAATATTTGAACTATACTATAAATTATTTCTCAGGAAATTTCAAGGGGAATTATTTTTTTCATGTCCCTTCTTTCCAAGATTCCAGATATTTTTTTTGTTCCCTTGATAAGCTATCCATACTCACTCCTTCAGCCTTTAATTTCAAATATGCAATCTGTTCATCGAGTTCTTTGGGAAGCGTATATACTTTGTTTTCAAGTTTACCCTTATTCTTCCATAAAAATTCTGCGGCAAGAGCCTGTCCCGCAAAACTCATATCCATAACTGACGCCGGATGACCTTCGGCCGCGGATAAATTGACGAGTCTTCCTTCAGCCAAGAGATATACTTTTTTATTTCCCAAATCAAATTCTTCAACCATCGGTCTTACCCGGCGAACATTCTTAGAGAGTTTTCTAAGCGCAATTTTATTTATTTCCACGTCAAAGTGACCGGCGTTGGCAATAATGATTCCGTCTTTTGCCCTTTTTAATTCTTCATGATCAATCACGTGCTTATTTCCTGTTACCGTTACCAGAATATCTGCCATCTGGATTGCTTTCCGTACCGGCAGGATTTCATACCCATCCATCCGCGCCTCCAATGCACGGATAGGATTGACTTCGCAAACGACTACCCGTGATCCCATTCCTTTTGCCCGCATCGCAACGCCTCTCCCGCACCACCCGTATCCACAAACGACAAATACTTTCCCTGCCAACAGAATATTGGTTGCGCGTATAATTCCGTCGATCGTTGACTGGCCTGTTCCGTACCGGTTGTCGAATAAATGCTTTGTCAGATTGTCATTCACTGCAAGTACCGGAATTTTCAGCGCGCGGTCTTTTTCCATTGCACGAAGCCGAATAATTCCTGTGGTTGTTTCTTCACTTGATCCGACGACATTCTTAAGCAATTCCTTGCGCTTACGGTGAATAAGTCCTACTAAATCGGCTCCATCGTCCATGGTAAGAACAGGGTTTGAATCGAGAACCGCGTTAAGATGTGTATAATATGTTTCGTTATTTTCCCCTTTAATCGCAAAAACAGGAATGCGGTAATCTTTTACCAGTGAGGATGCAACGGCATCATTGGTTGATAGGGGATTGGATGCGCAAAGAATAACATTCGCTCCTCCATTTTTTAGAGTAACCGCGAGGTTTGCGGTCTCAGACGTGACATGAAGACATGCGCCAAGCGTTACGTTTTTAAGAGGTTTTTGTTTTGTAAACCGCTCGCGAATAAGTTTTAAAACCGGCATTTCCCGGGCAGCCCACTCAATAAGTTTTTTTCCTTCACCGGCAAGTGTTATATCCTTAACGTCGTATTTCACGTTGTAAAGTATACCATAACGATCTTCGCTTGAATTTTTGTTGCATATAATCCATAGACACTTTCATGAAATTAGTGAATAGTAGTATTAAATCGTATGAAAAAAACTATTATCAATAAAAATATTGCGGCTTTTCTTATTAATATGTCAGCTGGTTTTGCATTAATAACCCTTGCAGCAACAAATTTCTTAACGTTGTCTATTAATATTGTGTATACTATTATTTGTTTTATATTAGCAGTCAAATACGAAAGCCTATGATAGATTTGACAAGAAACATCACATTATTTCAGATATCGTTTGGAATAGCACTTATTGCTCTCTTACTTACATCTATTTTTATTAATCAAAATAAGAAAAAATCTCACTAAATTATTTTTTTATTCTTCTTCCAATTTCTTTTTCTGTCGGCTTATGATTCACTGTTCCGTACGATTCAACCGCAAAACTTGCCATGACATTTCCAAGTTTCAAACAGTCCTTCGTTTCCAGACCGCTTGTCAATCCGGCAATAAATCCGCCTCTCCACGCGTCGCCGGCGCCGGTTGGATCGACTACTTTTTTTACTTTATAACTTTTCACTTCCCGCTTTTCAACGTCGCTTTCATATCTCACTCCTTTTTCGCCTAACGTAGTAATTACTTTCAATCCTCTATTGGTTAATGCCTTAACTGTTTTTTTTAGCCTTTTTAGAATCATCGCAATCTCATAATCATTCCCTACAAGATAGGCTGAATGGAGTACGCCTTGTTTTAAATCCGTATCCTTGATCCACGTAAGAGACATCCCCGGATCATATATATAGGTATTATTATTACCGATTGCTTCTCTCTGAAAATGCAAAAAAGCTTCCGGATGATCAGCAGAAATGATGCAGAGATTTTTGGGGCCAGAAAATTTTTTCATGCTGATTTTTTTTGAAGATTTGCTCGCGCCGTAATAATATCCCCAGATTTGATTGTCTTTTCGGTCTGTGATAACGGTTCCTGATGCACAATATAATAAACGGTCCGAAATCATTTCTTCCGTATTGATACCATTCTTATTCAGAAAATGAAGAAGTTCTTTTCCGTCTTTTCCTACTGCAGAAAGAACATAAATCGGTATGGTATTACCGAGATATAAAGAGGCGAGTCTCACATTATATGAAATATTCGTCGCCGTTCCGCCGATCTGCTTTTCTAGACGCGAAAGAACAAACGAAATGTTGATCTGGTGAAGTTTTTCAGGATGAAAATGATCAACAAATTTTCCCGGAAAATCCATGATTTGATCATACGCAATTGTTCCTGATACGAGGATTGAATCGAATTGAGAAATCATATATCGGATTATAACCGATATTGTATTATTTATCTAATTTTAGACACTCCATCTAAAAGATATCGGTTAAAGGACGACAATTGTATACCCGTCTTACGTTGATTTGCAACCCAAAGGGTTGTCAAAACAACTTAGAGGGGTATATATACTCGAGCAAATTCATTTGCGAGTGGTATAGCATATAGTTCTCTTGACAGGTATTTCTTAATCGGTTAGGATAGTGACTATGCTTACCAAAAAAGATCTACAGGCAATTTCCGAGTTAATGGATAGTAAATTTGATGAAAAATTTGCCAAAGAATTACGACCCATATGGAAAAAACTACGAAAATTACGAAGTGATTTAAAAGCAACAATCAATTTTTTTGATTCCGAAGTTCTTCATCACGACAAACGTTTAATAAGAATAGAGAATCATCTGAATCTTCCTTTATTGCAATAACGCAGTATATTTTTGCAGAGCTCCTTTTATTTCCCCGAAATAGATAATTTTTCCTTTATCAAGAATCAAACCCTTATTACAATACTGTTCTATCTGTTGGGGATGGTGACTCACCATCACCATAGTCGATCCTTTTTGCTGGAACTGATGCATCCGGTCCAGACATTTTTTCTGGAATTTGATATCGCCGACCGCCAGAATTTCATCAACCAGCAGAATATCGGGGGTTTCTGCAACTGCGACAGCAAAAGCCAATCTCATGTACATACCGGAAGAATAAAACTTGATGGGCTGATCCATGAACTCCCTGAGTTCCGAAAACTCAACAATACTCTGGTACATTTTTTCCATATCTTTCTTTTTGATCCCGAGAATCGATCCGTTGAGATACACGTTTTCCCGTCCCGTAAGCTCGGGATGAAAGCCGGCACCAAGCTCGATCAATGGGGCAACGCGTCCTTTCACCGTTATTCTCCCGTCGGACGGATTGGTAACTCCGGCAATAAGCTTAAGAAGCGTCGATTTCCCGGATCCGTTTCGTCCCATGATGCCAAGCGAGTCGCCTTTTTGGATTTCAAAATTGACATGATTTAACGCATTGAAATGGACAACCGTTTGCCCGCCGGAAAAAAGGGCAGGCAAGAATTCCTTGAAGGTACGGTGTTTCTGCAAGTTATATGACTTTGAAATATTTTCAAATCTAATAACTGGATTATTGGTTGATTGGTCAATTGGATGATCGGTCATACTATTTTCTAATAGACGTTATAAAAGCATTCAACTGTCGACCAAGTATTATATAAGAATCAGTCAATTCTTGGAATGTATTAACATCCAAGTAATTAAGATCTTTTGCTAATATTAGGAAATACATAATTTCTGATAATGAACCCCTAGCATTATGTAAATAATGTATGAAGTCTTCACTCGTATACTTCCAACATCCTTCAGCAATATTTGCTGGAATAGATGATGAAGCCCTTCTCATTTGCGAAATAATTCCATATTTTTCCTCTTTAGGAAAATCTTTTGTCACTTTATATATGTCAAGAGTTAAACTATGAGCTAATCTCCAAATTTCTAAGTTTTTAAAATCTCTTATCATATTTTTTATTAACCAATTATCTAACAATCCAATCATCTAATTACCTAGCTTATACATAGTCGGCAAATAATCCTTCCAACTTTTTAAAGATAAGAAATCCGATTAAAAAAACGACAAGAGACATAACAAATGCAATCCCGAGACTATTGAGGTTCGGTGTACCACCGCTTAGTAACACCTGACGGTACGCGTTAACGATAACCGACATGGGATTCAAGGAAAATACGAACCGGTACTTTTCAGGGATGATCTCTACCGGATACATGATCGGTGTCACATACATCCATAACATAAGGACCAAAGACAGTACATACTGAATATCACGGTAGAAAAGATTGAAAGCCGAAAGCATCAGAGACAACCCGGTCATAAAAATGAGCTGAATCGCAAAAATCACCGGAACCCATATAATCGAACTTGTCACCTGTATGTGAAAAATAAGAAGAAAGACGATGAGTACGAGGCACGAATAAAGAAAGTCGACGATTTTGGCGATAATGGTCGCATACACCAAGATTTCGCGGGGGAAATAAATTTTAGTAATGAGACTGCTGTTTGCAACCAACACATTCGTTGAAGAATTCAAGCTTGAAGAAAACAAGTTCCAGGGCAAAAGCGCCACCGACAGAAAGATAATAAACGGAACCCCAAGAGAAGGAATCTTAAGCACTATGGAAAATACGAAGCTTATCACTATTAATTGAAAAAGGGGATTGAGAATCACCCATGCATAGCCTAATACCGACTGTTTATACCGTTGTGCAATCTCCCGATGCGCCAGATTCCATAACAATTCTCTGTACTCCCACGTAAGCTTCAACTTATATATGAGTCTTTTCAGCTTCTCCATAGATCTTATTGTATCAAATTACCTATAAAGAATGGGTTACTCAATTTGTATTATAGGATAAAATATGGTAAAATATGGCCTATAACATGAAGATTTTGATCGTAAATCACCATTTGGTCAATTTTGCCGGAACAGAAGTGTTCACCCTCGAACTTGCAAAAGGATTAAAGCGAAGGGGGCATAAGGTTGTCATATATTCCAAATTCATCGACAAGCTTGCGCCTTTCTTTGACAGAGAAGATATCAAGTTTACCAACAATCTTTCTCTCCTCAAGGAAGAATTTGACATTGCCCACGTCCACCACAATATTTCCGCAATTGAGGTCCGCAATGCATTCCCTCATCTCCCCATTTTCTATCTTTCCCACGGCACCATTAATTTTCTCGAACAGCCTCCTCAAATTGACGTAAATATTTCCCGCTATGGAGCGGTGAGTCCTTACATAAAAAACAAGCTCCATAAACAGGGTATTCCTTTGCACCGTATCGATATCGTCAACAATATCGTCGATGAAAAACGCTTCAAACCAAAAAGAAAGCTCCATGATATCCCTCGGCGCGCATTGATATTATCGGCAAAGATGGATGAAGAGAAGGAAAAGATTGTCAGAGAGGCGTGTAAAAAACTCAATATAAAGGTAAACGCGGTCGGCGGAAGATTCGGGGAAGTTGCCTATTACGGTATCCCTTATGAAATCAACAAGGCGGACATCGTATTTTCCATCGGAAGGGGAGTAATCGAATCGATGATGTGCGGCCGGATTCCTATTGTATACGATATTTTCGGTGGAGACGGTATGGTTAATGAAATAAATATGGATACGTTAAAAAAACGCAATTTCACCGGAAAAACGTATGCAAAAAACTATACGGTCAAAGAACTCATAAAAGAAATGCAAAAATATAGGAAAGAACAGGGCGAAATACTCCATCAGACAGCACTCAAGAACTTTTCCCTGGAAAGCCAGATCCCAATCATCGAAAACATCTATAAAAAAACCATTGCGGGCCACACAAATAAAAAGTTCGATAAAGATTCCCTTGCTTCATACATCAACACCATCAAAATATCGATCTTATATCAGTCTCAGATACGTCCATCACGGTTGAGAAACCAAGTCCAAAACTACCGGCAGGAACTGAACGAAATCAAGTCTTCAAAATTCTTCAAACTCTGGCCGTTATATGTCCAGGTAAAAAACTTCTTCAAATTCAATTGATTCCTTACCCCATATCACTGCTATTATCATGCTGTCATAATCCAAATCCGATAGTTGCATATAATCTGTTGCAAAATTATTTTGTTATTTTACGATTGACTAATAGGATTGAATTTGTTTAAATAAATCCGACTATGATTACCGACAGTGACATCAGAAAACTTAAAACAATTTTTGCTACGAAGAATGAGTTGAAGAAGCTCGATACAAAAATGGAGAATGGGTTTCATGAACTTACCAAATATATCGGGGATGTTTACGATAAACTTACTTCTCAATTGAATGAATTCAAAAAAGAGATGAATGAATTCAGACAAGATATGAGAGACATTGTAATCCGGCATCAAACAACATTAGAAAATCATGACACGAGGATTGCCCGCCTTGAATACAGCAAATAAATTAGCCGCTTATCACCTTTTTTACTACTCCACTCAGATTTCGTAATCTCTCAACGAATAAAGAGGAAAAATGTCTTAATATAAAAGTTCTCGGATAATTTTTGATGATGATCCGGATAAGATTCTTGAAATCCTGTACTTGTTTGTACCCCCCCATTTTGCTGCTTGTTCCCATATGCTCATGGATACACGCTGCGTCAAGAGTAGGGAAGTACCGATACCCCTTTTGGGTTGCCCTCATGAAGAAATCGATATCCTCATGATATGAATGGAACGACTCGTCAAACATTTCCAATTTCACAAATAGATCTCTACGGATCATCAGGCACGTCCCGACGAGAGAATAAAAATACTGGTTATCAAATAGATCATTATCAGTATTAATCGGTTTTTTAAAATATGCTCTATCTTTTACTGGTTCACCTTTTAACTTAAAAATATCAACCTGTTGTCCGATATTCTCTATCTCTTTTGTACAATCAAATACTATTGGCTGGGTGGCAATAAACTCCCCATGAGTTTCCAGAAAACGAATCATCGCTTCAATGGCGTTTTGTTCAACGGCACAGTCATTATTCAAAAAAAGGAGATGCGTTCCTTTGGCCCGTTTTGCTCCGGCATTACAGGCCTTGCTATACCCGTAATTTTTTCCCATTTCGAGATATATAACATGCGGATACGTTTTTACGAGATCGGAGGTCCCGTCATCTGAATGATTATCAACGATGATGATTTCGTAGGGATACTCGGATATTTTTTTTAACGATTCGGCAAGATGTTCCTTTCCGTTATAGGTAGGAATAATGATGGACAGGTCCATATCAACAATTGTATACCCGTCTTATGCTCGTTTGCAATCTCACGAATTGCCAAAGTAGCTTAGAGAGGTATATGCTCGAGCAAATTTATTTGCGAGTGGTATATAATAAAGACCAATGCTAAGCCAACTATTTAATAAACTTCAGAGCGTTCTTTTAAGAAGAGAGGAGAAATATTTGTACCAGAAATTTTACCTTAAAAAAGGGAAAGATGTTGTTTTGTTTTACAAAAATTGGCTAAAAAACAATATCAAATCCTACAAAAATAAAGCTCTTCGATATCAACCACTTATTTCTATTGTCGTAAATAAGAACGGTCCATCAGACCGTTTTTTAAATCAATGCATCAAGTCAATACAGGGGCAGTCATACAAGAACTGGGAACTCCTGATTAGTGAAAAAGATAAAACCGGAAGCATTAACCCTAAAGGAGATTTTGTCGGTTTTCTGGATATTCATGATTTTCTTACTCCAAATGCCTTATATGAAACCGTTGCGGTCTTGAATTCGCAAGATCACATCGACTTTATTTACTCTGATTACGCAATCCTTAATAAACACGATGAACCTCAAGATATTTGTTTTCTTCCTGATTTCAGCAGATATTATTTCCTTTCAAATCCTGACTTTATCAAATTCGGGTTCATCCGCCGAACTCTTGCAAAAAAGAAGTATTTTCAACTGAAAGATACTCATATTACCCATATTCCAAAAGTTTTATATTACCGGAGGAAATATCTCGAGAAGAAAAATAATACGAATCCTAAGTTTTCTATACGTAATGATTCGAAAACACCAAAACCTCTCATTTCTATCATTATTCCGACCAGTAACAACTGGAAGATGCTTCAAAAATGTATGAGAAGCATCGAAGAAAAATCGGGATACAACAATTTTGAAATCATCATCGTAGGGAACAATACCTCAAACCACGAAGCAAAAGAATATATTGATTCGCTTCGTAATAAATACATTGTGCTGGATTATAGTCATCGATTCAATTTCAGTTTAATCAACAATTACGCGGTGAAGTATGCAAAAGGCGAGTTTCTGCTCTTCCTCAACGACGACATAGAGTTTATCACCGATAATTCATTGAATGCGATGCGTGAATTGTTTGAAATCAAAGACGTCGGTGCCGTAGGAATAAAACTCCTTTTTCCCAATAACACCATACAGCACGCGGGAGTTGTCGTCGGTCTCAACGGTTCGGCCGATCATATCTATAAATTCATAAACGAGTATGCGGATGAAAAGAAACACATGTTGAGCGAAGGATATATGAAAAGTCTCGTAAGTATCCGCGAATATTCAGCAGTCACCGCGGCATGTATGATGACAAGAAAAAACCTGTTTCTAAAGATTGGCGGTTTTTCGGAAAAACTCAAAGTAGGATTCAATGATGTTGATTATTGTCTCCAATGCCTGAAATCAGGTTACCGTGTCCTATATACGCCTCATGTAAAAGCGTACCATTACGAACACGTATCTCGTAAAGAAATCATGAACAAAACAGGAGACAACAGTATTTTATACCATCCTCAAGACGGACAATTGTTTGTAACAAAATGGGGAGAATACATAAAAAAAGGTGATCCATACTATAATCCAAATTTCAGATCAGATAGTTTAGTACCCTTGTTGTAACTTTCAAAATTCTATTATAAATTTTCTTTGTACAAAAGATCTTGTTCCAAAAAAATATAAAAAACATATAGGAAATTATAGTTATGGACTGCCTAAAATTTATGATTGGAACGAGAACTCCATATTAAAAATTGGGAAATTCTGTTCTATAGCTGATGAAGTAACAATTTTTATTGGCAGAGAACATCACACTGACTGGATAACAACATATCCCTTTCCAGCTTTATTAGCTCTTTGGCCACAGGCTAAAAATATAAAAGGTCATCCAAAAACTAAAGGGAATGTAGTTATAGGTAACGACGTCTGGATAGAATATAGAGTAACTATTCTATCTGGAGTAACCATTGGTGATGGGGCAGTTATTGGAGCTTGTTCATTAGTTACTAAAAACGTACCACCCTATACAATTGTTGGGGGAATACCTGCAAAACCTATAAAAAAAAGATTTACAAATCAACAAATAAAGAAATTATTAAAAATTCAATGGTGGAATTATCCTAAAAGTCAATTAGAAAAAATATTACACAAACTATGTTGCAATAAATTTGATGACTTCGTTAAATATTCTATGTCAAATACTAAATTATTTAAGAATAGTATTTTACGTTAACAGATTCCACATTTGTTAAAATTAGGTATGAATTACGACAGAGTACTCTTAATATCAATAGATTCGTTAGCCAAAAGGTATGGTTATTTATTTGAAAAATATTTCACCACTTCATTTAAAAACTATTGTACTACAAGTTCGTGGACTCTCCCTTCTCATCTAGCAATGCTTAGTGGAGTACAATCTCCATCTCTTTTTTTTCATGAAAAATTGTCCAACTTTAATAAGTATGAAAATTTTGTCTCTAACATACCCACTATTGCTACTCCACTTAAGCAAATTGGTTTTAAAACAAGAGCAATAACAGGAGGTGGATTCATGTCAAAATTTTTTGGTTGGGGACATTGACTGGGATAAATGGGAAGAAGCTTATGACGAAGAATCTGCGTGGGCTGGCAAAAAAATATTACCTAAAAAGCATGAATTTCTTTTTTTACATACGTTTTTTGTGCATAATTGGTTTTCAGACAACAAAGCATTGAGAAAGCAACTCGAATATTATATGGCTCTTTTAGACAAAGGAAAAAAAATTAACGATAAAGAATATAAAATTTTCCTTGAAAAAGCACAAAGTGCTTATGAAAAAAAAGTAAAAACCATATCAAAAAGACTAAGCTGGCTAAACGACATAGACAAAAAAACACTAGTTATACTTACAAGTGACCATGCGGAAATTTTTTCTAATCCAGGATCTTTTCGTCATGGTAATTATGCTATTAATAACCGCCAAGTTTTCCTCGTACCTTTATTAGTTAAAGAAAACATTACTTCCAAAAAAACAGTTGTCTATTATCAATACGATTATTTATTACCCAAATTTATTTTTAACAAGCTCGGTAAACCTTACGAATCAACTTTAAAACAATTAGTTAGAACAACTTTACGACTTAATCAGGAAAATTTAATCCTCAGGAATGATTTACGTGATATCCATGCTTCTAAGATATGGAGATTTCACCACTATTACAAAAAAATGTCAAACTTTCCATATATTTTTACCTTATTCCTTTTTAAAAAATTGTTTATTCTGACGCAGTACAATTTTAAGAAAATACTTAGATTTTTTAGGGTAATTTAGCACCTATAGCAATCGTGTCAAAAGCAAATGTAGTTGGCCAACCTATAATATCTTTTAAATTTCTTTTTAAGTTAGAATCTTTATCAATATAACTATTAGATACTCCTGGGATGATTCGTCGTTTTCCTGTATCCTCTAAAGACTCTGTTTTACAAAATTTCATTTCTAATCCTGCTTCTTCGTAAAGTGCCATCATGCCTTCAGGGTATACTCTCCAGCAATCAACAGGAGCTTCGTGATAGGTCCATGACACTGGAGCAATGGTGATAACATAACCTCCAATTTTACATACTCGGGTAACTTCTTTAATCCAAGTCCAAATTTTTGGAACATGCTCAATTACCTGACCTGATAATACGATATCAAACTTATTTTTTTTAATCGGAAAATGATAATTGTCACTAGATTTATATGTCAATTTGTCATTATTTATGATATCTAATGTTTCCCATTTAATTTTATTGTTGTTGATTATTTTTTTATAAGTGGATGATGGATAATCATCAGGACCTATCTCAAGTACGTTTTCACAATTTTTAAAATATGGCTGGGCATATTTTTCAAAAAGTAATTTGCTATTAAGATGCATAATTATTTCTATTTTAAACTGAATTCTTAAAAGTTAATATTTATTGTATCAATTGTATATGTTTTTTAGACTTATTTGCTACAATATGTCATAACTATGACATTTATCCATGATTGGTTTTCTTATAACATTCCTGTATGGAAAAAAATATTGAAAAAATATAAAGGAAAAGAGAATCTGCATTTCTTGGAAATTGGCTGCTTTGAAGGAAGAGCAACAAAATGGCTTTTAGAAAATATCCTCACGCACAAAACTTCAAAGATTACCGTCATTGATACCTTTGAAGGAAGCATGGAAAATAATTTAAAAGGTTTCGAAATCGATCAATTGCTTCGTCGTTTCAAAGAAAATCTTTCGCCTTATATAAGATCTAACAAAAAATTAAATAAGGTCATTATACAAAAAGGTCTTTCACATTTAATTCTACGTAAATTAATCCCTATCGAAACATATGATTTTATATATGTGGACGGATCTCACATTTCAAAAGATGTACTTGAAGATGCACTATTATCGTGGAGGCTTCTAAGAAAAAACGGAATAATGATATTTGATGATTATGACTGGCATATGTATGATGATCCCTTACTTTGCCCAAATATTGCAATAGACGTATTCTTAAAAATATTCGAAAGTCAATACAAATTAATTCATCAAGAGCACCAGGTGATTGTTCAAAAAAAAGGTGATAATATTATTAGAAAAAAAATGCCGTCAAATAATTCAAACTATAGTTATGACTACTCACTGCTAAAAGAACAGTTATTAAACCTCGAAACAAAAAATAACCTGCTGGAATTAAGTTTAAAAAAGATTGAATCTGATTTGCAATTGATCCAATCTTCCAAAACATACAAGCTGTGGCAGTTGTTTTGTAAAAACAGGAAACGTTTATTAGGAAAATAATTATTGCTTTAGAAATTAATTAATTCATATGCCAAAAGTAAGCGTTGTTGTTTCAGCACATAACTATGAAGAATTTATAGGTTCAGCAATTAAAAGTGTACTAAATCAAACTTATAAGAATTTCGAATTAATTATTACTGACGACGCATCAACAGACCACACTCTACAGATCATTAAAAGTTTCAAGGATTCCCGTATTAAAATATTCGCTTTTCCTACCAATAGAGGTGAAAGCGCTGCGGAAAATAATGGAATTTTTAATTCTACCGGTGATTACATAGCTATACTTAATGCAGATGACGAGTTTCTACCAACTAAATTAGAAAAACAGGTGTCTTTTTTAAACTCGCATCCAAATATAACTGCTGTTTTTACTCAAGTTAAAGTAGTTGATGATAATGGTGATAAATTAACAGATAAAACAAATTTTTACTATGATATATTCAAACAACATAACAGATCACGATACGAATGGCTAAGAAGATTTTTTTATGGCGGTAACTGCTTGTGCCACCCGAGTGTAATGATTCGCAGATCTGCTTATGATAACGTGGGCTTTTATGATGAAAGATTTGTTCAGATTCAAGATTTTCATCTCTGGGTTCGTTTATGCTTGAAATATAATATATTCATTCTGCCTGAATCACTAACAAAATTTAGAGTAGGACACACTGAAAAGCAAATAAGCGGAAATACCTCCGATAGAATAACAAGAAATTTCTATGAATATAAAAAGGTACTTGAGTACTATTTAAAAATAGAAAATATTGATGAGTTATTAAAAATATTTCCTGAAATCAAGAAAATCACTAATAAGCCGGAAAAAAAATTTGTACCTTTTTACATTGCCCAACTAGCTTTAAAAAAAATCGATCCTATACATCAATACTTCGCAGTTGACACTCTTTATAGTTTTTTAACTACTGGAAAAATAATAAAAGACCTAAACGATAAATATGATTACAGTTTTTCTGATTTTATTAAGCTAACTGGCAAAATAGATGTCACAAACATTCATACAATCAGACTTTTTAGCGAAAAAACAAAATCTCTTAATCAAGAAATTGCCCTCCTAAAAGAACAAAATACAAAATTAACTAATGATATTACTAATCTGGAAAATATTCTTTTGAAAATTAAATCTGCTAATTTTTTTAAATTATGGCAATCGTATTGCAAATTAAGGGATTCCATCATAAAAAAATAAATCATGAAAATACTTCAAGTTGCCCATACATTTTTACCAAAATTTGTTGCCGGGACAGAGATTTATACCTTCGAGATATCCCAAGCCCTTAAAAGTAAAAAGAATAATCTTCGAATTGCCTATACAGACCCCTTAGCAAATGCCTATACGTTAAGAAAACTCGATTATGGAGGTATTATCTGTTATGAGATTCAAAAAGATATCAATAATGTTTTTTCTTTTGAAGATTCTTTTCAGGATAAACAAGTAGAAGATTTTTTTATTGATATTCTTGACGATTACCAGCCTGATGTCATCCATTACCAGCATTTGATGTTTCTTTCAAACAATATCATAAAGCAGGCCAAAAAAAGAAACATCAAGCAATTAATGTCTCTTCATGATTTTTGGTTCCAGTGTCTTACCCATAAAAGAATAACGACAGATAATACATTATGCGTAAATCCAACTATAGATAAGTGTATAAAATGTCATACTGATCTTTTAAATCGTACGCTTCCGGTTCCAGCATCACTGAAAACTTTTAGTAAAAACTTTGCAAAGAAAATAAAAAACAACTTTTATTATCATTACAGAAAAAAGTTACTAAAAAAACAGTTATTATATCGATTACATTCACATAGAGAGGTATTACAATCAGTTGATTTAGTTATTTATCCAACAAAATTCCTGCAGGACGAATTATACCAATGGGAACTAAAAGGCAAAAATAACCTCATTTCAAATGACGGAATCCAGGATAAATATTTTAGGAATTTTAAGAAAACACATTCAAAAACATTACGATTCGGTTTTATTGGCAGCATTGTTCCTGCAAAAGGATTAATGATCCTAGTCAAAGCATGGGAGAAAATCAAAAGAAATCATGCAGTTCTTCAGATTTACGGTAATTTTTCAGATGATCCTCATTATGCAAAAAATGTAAAACAAATAATCGCAAATTGCAAAAATATTGAGATAAAAGGAGCATTTAAACCGGATCAAATAGCAAAGATATTTAAACAAATAGATGTTCTTATTATTCCTTCTACTTGGTTTGAAAATGCACCGCTTGTTTTGCGTAATTCATTTTTGGCAAAAACGCCAGTGATCGGCACAAACCTAGGTGGAATTTCAGAATTGATTAAAGATGGTGTTAACGGCTTTCTTTTTGAGAACGAAAACAGTGATGATCTTGCCAAAAAAATTGATCATATTATTAATAATCCTGAAATATTAAAAAAATTCCGATTTCCTAAGCAAAAAACAATAGATGAGAACGCCCAAGAACTAATAAGACTTTATGCTAGATTTAAAAAAAATAAATATGAAAAATAACCGTTGTATCATATTGGGTGGTGGCGGATTTATAGGAAGCCACCTCACAGAGGCGTTAACTAATAAAGGTTATCACATTACTGTATTTTCCACTAAATCCAATAAAGCAATAAAAAACCTAGGCAAGGTATTCGATAAGGTGACTTTTGAAGAAGGAAACCTGCATAACACTAACTCATTAACAAAAATGATAAAAAAAGGAGATATTGTATTTGATTTAATATCTTCATCTGTACCCGCATCTTCAACAGCGTCTCCTCTTGAAGAAATACGGAATAATATTTTATCCCACATCCAGTTTATTAAGTCTGCGTGTGAAAAAAAAGTGGCAAAAATCATCTTTCTATCATCTGGTGGAGGAGTGTATGGTGAATCAAAGCGATTGCCAATTTCTGAAAATGAACTGCCTCAACCGATTTCTCCTCATTCTATAAGCAAAATGACCGTTGAGTACTACCTTCACTATTTTTCCAAGATATATCATATACCTTATCTTGTATATAGGATAAGTAACGTATATGGTCCGCGTCAAATACCAAAAGCAGGTTTTGCCATTATACCAACCCTTTTTTCTGCTGCGATCCAGCAACAAAGACCGGTTCTTTTTGACCATGGAAAGCTATCGAGGGACTTTATCTATATAGACGACGTTATCAGCGCAATTCTTCTCTCATTTAATAAAAAAAATCGTGAGCATGTGTATAATGTTGGAACCGGAACTAAAACAAACCTTAAGAATCTGTGGAATACAATCTCAAAAATAACTCATACTAAAACAAAGCCTATCTATAAACCAAAAAGATCTTTTGATGTTACTCAAAATGTTCTTGACATATCTTTATTTTCACATGAGTTTCATTGGAAACCTAAGACAAGTTTAAGCATAGGATTAAGAAAAACATGGCAATGGATACAAAATAAAAAGTAATAATATTTATTCAATAAAATGAAAAAAGAAAATAGAAATAAAATTATTAATCGCTATAAGGTGCTTAAAGAAAAACTT
>Ga0334722_10001062_pt1 | contig 36116 bp, 33 predicted proteins | sample C3_bottom_MG_FD_207210 | JGI IMG/M metagenome (GOLD analysis project Ga0334722, IMG submission 207210) | Sediment microbial communities from Yellowstone Lake, YNP, Wyoming, USA - C3_bottom | ecosystem: Environmental > Aquatic > Freshwater > Lake > Sediment | place: USA: Wyoming | collected... | reverse complement strand
AAGTACTCATTACTTCAAAAACTCCACCACCCATTTCCATGATGGTTACATCTAGGGTTCCTCCACCAAAATCAAAAACTAAAATCTTCATTTCCTGCTTTGATTTATCTAATCCAAATGCAAGAGACGCAGCTGTAGGTTCGTTGATAATCCTTACAACGTCTAAACCAGCTATTGTACCTGCATCTTTTGTTGCTTGACGTTGATTATCATCAAAATATGCAGGAACAGTAATAACGGCTTTTTCTATCTTTTCGCCAAGAAATGCTTCGGAATCTTTTTTTATTTTTTGTAAAATAAATGCAGAAATTTGTTGAGGTTTGTATTCTTTTCCTTGAAGTTTAAAGATATGATCAGTTCCCATTTTTCTTTTGGCAGCAACTATAGTATTATCGGGATTTGTTATAGCTTGACGTCTAGCTGGTTCACCTACAATTAGAGCTCCATCCTTACTGATAGCCACATAAGATGGGAAGGCTTTACCGCCAATGGTAGTACCCTCTGCTGCTGGAATAAGAGTAGGTTTACCTCCCATCATTACTGCAGCAGCTGAATTACTTGTTCCTAAATCAATTCCGATTATTTTAGTCATTTTGTTCACCGTTTAAATTATCTAATTTTGGTTTTTTTGATATTTCTACTATGGTTGGTCTTATTACTCTGTTTTGAGAAATATATCCCTTCCTGATTTCTTTTGTTATAGTATCTTCGTCAAGTGAAGAATCCTCCACAATTGAGACTGCCTCATGAAAGTTTGGATTAAAAATTTCTCCTAATGCATTAATTTTAGTAACTCCGTATTCAGATAGTAAAGAGTTCATATTTTTTACTATTGACTCTAAACCTGAAATATCTATTTTTTCATCATTCAGAACTTTTTTTGCAAGGATAAAATCATCATATATTGAAAGAAAACCTAGCATAAACTTGTCAATTTTTAAATTTACACCATTTTCAATATCTAATTTTGTTTTACGTTCCAAATTTTGGAAGTCAGCTAGTGCATGTTTTAATTTTTCTTGACATACACCTAGTTTTTGTTCTTCTTTTGCTAATTTCTGCTCCAATTCAGATATTAATGATTCATTGGATTCATTTTCTGCTCCTATTTCTTCTTGAACAGTTTTATTTTCAGATTCCTCTTGTGTTGGAAGTGATTTCTCTGATTTTGAATCTAGGTGATTTTTTTCTGACAAGCCGGAAGTTTTTTTCTCTTAAGGTAATTTTACTTTTATCGTATAATCTCACATAACGGATTTGTTTTAATCATGATTAGATCAGCTTCTTTTCGCTTTTTCATGATGTTTTCATAATCGTATTTAGAACAAACAACAACTACTGTGGTTTTATCACTATGAAACAAGTCATAATTTGGTCCTTCGAAGGCTTCTACATCGCCAATATAATCCCGTAACTTTAATGTAAGATTTTGAAGCATCTCAATTTTATCTCCTCTCATAGCATGCTGGTCCAATGTCCACGAAAGCGCGATTTTTGTTCGACTAGCTTTTAGATCATTTTTCTTTAGAGTAGATCTAATTTCATCTATTAATCGTTTAATGTAACCATCAATTCCCTTGATGCTTCCATTAACCAAATACATTAGAGTATTTGCGCCCTCAATAGAAGTTCCTAAGGAACGTAGATCATATAGACTATTTATCATATCATCTAAAAAAATATCATTAAAAGTATCAGATGATAAATCAGATTTAGTATTATCGTCTAGTGCAAACTTACACACTTCAAGAACACTGCACAATCCAGAAAATCTAGAAAGTATATTTATCGCATGAAAATGTTCTGAAGAAGAAATAGCTACAAATTTTTTTTCTTTTTTACTGCTAGAAAGTAATTCGGAAAGTGTTTCATCCATTTTGCTATTAAAAGAACCAATTACATTTGGGGTTTGAGTTGAGTCTGATATTGGAAAATAGTAATATGAAATAGATTTCCCAACCTCTAATCCCGTTACATGTTCAAGTAATGAAATATTTTCATTATTTCCACCAAATCCAGTGCCAAGATTATAGATTACAGAACTACCTTTCTTTAGTTGACTAGTTGCATCTTTGAATTTCGAATGAACTTCAGTTTTAGTATCTTGTCCTGTTTTTCTGATTCGTGGAGTAAAGAAAAGATATTGTGCTTTTGATACAGCAAGGTCAATTGGTTCCATTGCCAATAAAGGTTCATCTTCCTTGAACGAAGAAACATTTGGATATGTTTTTGCAATATCGGCTTTAATGGATATAGCTGATGGCGTAGTTTCATCTATAATTTGGACATCTGCACCTTTAATTGCCATTTGGCAGGCAAGGGAGTATCCTTCAGTACTAAGCCCATAAACAACAACTTTAGCTCCCCCCATTTCATTTGAGCTAGGCAAATAACCCAAGAAAAACTTATTGAACTTCTAAATTCAATGAAAAATACTTGAAAATTTGGTTTGATGTCCTTACTCCAAAGCAATTACTGTTTTTTGAGCCCATGATTAGACGATTTCAAAAAAATCATCATGTAATCTGTACTTCAAGAAATTATCGGGAAGTAACTAAACTTGCAAAATTAAGAAAATTGAGCCTAATATCTGTGGGAAAACATGGGGGGGCTGAAAAATACGATAAACTGAATGCCAGTACCAATAGAATAAATCAGCTTTCAAAGATTATTAACAATCATTTGCCTGATATTGCAGTTAGTTTTTGTTCACCTGAGGCATCACGTGTTGCCTATGGATTAGGAATAAAGCATATAGCTTTTTCAGATTCTCCTCACGCTGAAGCAGTAATGAGATTATCAGTTCCTCTTGTTCAAAAATTACTTATTCCTTGGATAATCCCAAAAAAAGAATTCATAAGATTTGGAATGGACAAAAAAAATATTTTACAATATAAAGGCATAGATGCTGCATCAATAGCAAAACGAAGTCTTGGTCAGAAAATTAAACTTCCATTTAATAATAAAAGAAAAACTATTCTAATTAGAGTAGAAGAGGATCAAGCTGCTTACTCTGCTAAAAATACAAAAAAAACTGTTATGATTATCAAAAGTATAATCAAAGAATTTAGTAATGAAAATATTTTGGTTCTAGGTAGATATAGTTCACAGATACAATTTCTTAATCAAACATTTGGGAAAAAGATAAAAATTTTAAACAAAGTAATAGATGGAAAGATGTTATTGTCAAATGTAGATGTTTTTGTTGGTTCAGGAGGAACAATGACTGCTGAGGCTGCATTACTTGGAATTCCCACTATTTCCTATAATGCAATACCAAATTTGATAGAAAGTTATCTTGTCAAGAACAAACTTGTAAAAAGAGAGACTAATCCTAAACAATTAGTACGATCTATAAGAAAATTCATCAGCTCTTCAAATATCGATTACAAAAAAAGAGCAAAAAAGGCGCTAAACTCTATGGAAGATCCTTCCACTAAACTTGTAAAAGCAATTTGGACATCGGTTTAAGTTCTAATATTCAGATTTTTTCCTTTATTAGATTGCATTACAGACAATAGAAAATAACATTAAGGGATTCTAAACTTAAAACCACGTCCGGCAGCCCGGTAGAGGATTATTCCACCGAATGTAGTGGTCAAGCATAGGGGCCTTTGGAGCCCTTGACCCCAGTTCGAATCTGGGCCGGGCTATTCATTTCTATAAGATCTATTATATGGAAAATTCTAGAAGTCTAATTTTGTAAGTAATTTTGTGGCTACAACAAATAAACCTGAAGCAAGGAGAATCAAAATTAACATCTCCAGTAATACAAAATTAGAAAAGCTGCCAAAAACTCCAGATCTAATTACATCAACGAGATATGTTAATGGGTTAAGGTAAAATGCTGAAGCAAGCGGCTCAGGTGTACCTGATGCAGGATAAAATGCAGTACTAACGAATGCAAAAAACAAGAATACCGTATTAATAATTACATTAAATCCTTCACTTGACCTTAATCTAGTTGAAATAATTGATGCGATTGAACCAAACAAAAGAGAACCTGTAACAGAAGCAAAAATAATAATTGGTATAGTAAATAATGAAAATTCACTTGATTCAGAAAAAACAGGATAAGCTATAAATGCAATTAAAGTTGCACTTACCAATCCAACAATTCCTATGGTAACAACATTACTTAGAATGTAATGAGATCTTGTAAATGGACCAGATAAAATTTGTTCAAACATTCCATGTCGTCTATCATTCCAAATGATAATTCCAGAAATCAACGTACTATTCATTATGTTAAAACCAATCATGCCAGTAGACAAGTATGCAGGATAATTCAGTTCCCTGTTTTCAAACGGTACGACGTCAATAAGTGAGGTATATGCATATCCCGCAACAAAAATATAGATTAGAGGAAAGATTACTTGCCATATTAGAAATCCTGGATTAAGGGCAATTGTGAGATTTCTATTAACTAATCTAAGTATAGGATTCATTTGATTCATTCACTACTTTAAGAAATATTTCTTCAAGATTAGTCGGGATAGCAGAAAGATCTTCTATTGTAATATTATTAGAATTCAAAATTTGTAAAACTTTCATCAATACAACTTCAGATTCATCAGAAATAATTGTGATATTTGTCCCTGAGTTAAAATCAATTTTACAATCCTTAACTTCATTGAATAAATTTTTTAGTTTTTCATTAACTTGGGCTAGATGGATTTTTATAGTTTTTTTACTTCCAAATCTCTTTTTAAGATCATCTGGGGAATCTACTGCAATTATTCTTCCTTTGTTTATTATCGCAACTTCATCACAAATGTATTCAGCCTCTGTTAAAATATGAGTAGTAAAAAAAATTGTTAGTCCATCTTTTACTTTCATTTTTAAAAAATCAAGTAAGTTTCTTCTAGCGGAAGGATCTAGTCCGAGGGTAGGTTCATCCAAAAAAAGAAGATCCATATCGTGCATAAATTCTCGTGCAACCTGGAGCCTACGTCTTTGACCAATGGATAGATCTTCGGTTTTCTTTTTACGAATTTCATTCAAGTCAAAGTCAGAAAGTAATTCTTCTACCCTTTTTTTTCTAATTTTTCTAGGAACGTCCCACATCAATCCATATTTTTCAAGTGATTTTTCAACAGAAAGAGAAGGTTCGTAACTTGGTTGCTGCAAAACAACTCCTATCCTATGGCGTACTTGTAGAGGGTTCTCTTTGGCATTAATTCCTAGAATGGTCAATTCTCCACTAGTGGGTGGGATCAGAGTAGTCAAAAGTTTAATTGTTGTAGATTTTCCTGCTCCGTTAGGTCCTAAAAACCCAAAAACTTGACCAGATTTAACAGAGAGATCTATTCCATCAACAGCATTTACCGAATTATATGACTTGTATAGAGATTTTGCAGTTATGCAATACATGATTTGGCCTGCGATCTGCTCACTAATTTAGTTAATGTAATTTTTATTAGGACATAATAGTAACAAACACTGATTTGTCTGAATTTGAGATACTTTTGAATAAACTTCTAGAACAAAGATCGGAACTTACCAGATCTGATATTGAAGAAAAAATTAAGCAGAAGAAAGAAAAAATTGGAGCTGGATACCTAACCGATCAAGGAGCACTTTTCCTCATAGCATCGGATCTTGGTGTATCTCTATCAGAACCTCTAAAAGTTGAAATGGGCTTAAAAGATCTATACGTTGGGGCAAAAGAAATTTCTTTAGAAACCCGTGTATTGAATTTCTCTCCAGCAAAACAATATTCTAGAAAAGATGGCACGCCGTTCTTTTTAAGAACTATGACGGTATATGATGGGAATGCAACTGTAAGTGTAAAGCTTTGGGATGAGAAGGCAAACTTACCTGGGATTGAAGATCTTAAACCAGGAGATCTAATCAAGATCATTAAAGCATATGTAAAATCAGATCTTAATGGAAGTCCTACAATTAACATTGGTTCAGGGTCTAATATTGAAACCGTTGATATTGACAGTGATATTCCCGCAATAGATTCTATTACAAAAGATGTGAGTTCAATTAAAGAAAATGAAAACAACATGGTAGTTTCAGGAACAATTGATGGAATTATCAATACTATGGAATTTACAAATTCCCGTGGTCAACCTGGAAAAGCTCTAAGATTAAGATTGAAAGGGAGTGATGGTAATTCTGTTAGGATTGTTCTATGGGGAAAAGATGAATCATCTATTCCTAAAATGATTTTTCCAGGGGCAAAATCTACTCTTTTTGGAGTTCGAACAAAAACTGGCAATCAAGGTCTCGAAATTCATGGTAATGAAGCCACAATAATTAGAATTGAAGGTGAAAAAGAGGTAAAACCAGTTGTAACCCGAATTTTATCAATTTCAAAAAACGATGCTGGAAAGAGTATGGTACTTGGTGTTGATACTAACAGAAATATGTTCAAAATTACTGATTTAGCTGGAAAAATAAAATTATTCAAGGAAGGGGAGATTATTGAATGCATGCCATCAAAAGCATACGGAAACTCTATCGTATTAGATGAGGATTCATTTGTAAGGAAAGTGGAGAATGAAAATATTCCATCCTTATCTGATCTTAGAACAAAAATTTCTGATGTAAAAATAGGTGATGACTATTGTATTGAAGCTATAATTTTGAAGAAACTTGAACGCCGTGAAATTCAAACAAAAACTGGCGAATCAATTTCTTTAGGTGAAATGTATGTTGAGGATGATACTGGTCCTATATCTGTAAAGGGTTGGAGAAACCAAGCAAGTCTTCTTGACAAGATTTCAATTGGTGAAGTAGTGTCAGTGACAGGACTTGCCGCTAAAACTGGCCTAGACAATAAAATAGAATTATTTTTAACGCCGTTTTCTACTATCATTAAGAAAAATTAAGAATCCCAAAAACCTCTAGTCATCACGTATTGTCTTTCTGCTTCGTAGATTTGCTTGTAAAGAAGCTCTTCATTTATCATATTTCTTAAAATACGTGCAGCAGTATCAGCTCCAACACCAAAACCTGATAACACGATTATGGCTGTTTTACCAAAATTTTCAATTAAGGAGGAAACTTTCCATGCACGTTCAAATTTATGATTCTCTTCGGGGGAAATTTTTTTTCCTCCATGTTTTTTTTGGATAATCTTTTGTAAATCATAGTCAGAATAGAAAGTGGAAGTTATCTGTCTGCCTTTGCAATAGGGGCATGGGAAGATATCTTTCACATCTTTTGTTTCAACAACTTTTTCCCATTTACCACATCTAACGCAAACTAGTCGATGTTTAGTTTTCAATAGTCTTGTTTTAACTAAATCTAATATTCCTTTATCAATATTTGAAGGAGAAGAATAGTATTTTGTGGTGTGATCCAATATGGGTTCCGCTATTTTGGAAAATTCTAAAACATCAAACCATTTAATTTTAATTTCATCATTTTGCAATTTATTCAATATTATCTCAGTGTTTTTTAGATCATATTTATCATGAAACAATTCACGAAGTGCTTCTTTGACTAGGGGACTTTTAGAATATCGTTCATAAAGAAATCGAGCTGATTTTCTTTCATAAACTGCTCCTCTTCCTACTACACCAAATTTTTTCGCAACGCACCATGTTCTCCAATTTACATTATGAGTTCCTGTTAATGATGCAGTAACTATCACTGATAGATCATATTTATCCCGTAAAACATCACTTACTTGTTTTTCTGAAATCTTAGCTTTGGATGAGAGTACTATCCTGTAAGCATCAGAACTTGACTCTACTAAAAATCCCAGTCTTGCTGATAGCATTGAAGAAAGTAATGTAGATAATGTAGCATTAATTTTTGAGCCAAAACATGCATGTAAAACTATAATACTTTGACTTCGAAGTGATTCTGCAACGACTGTTTTTTCATCTGGAATTGCATCTAGATTAAACTTAAGAATTATATTGTTCTGCAAAGAAATTCTGCCATCTTTTACTTTACTCCTGAATAAGCCAACTTTATTTGCTGTTTTATAATCAACTGGAATATTTTCTCCTTCCCAATATGGGACAGTTAATCCACCAGAACGAAATGGTTCTACATTCACCTTAAATGATTTTTCATCTACATTAAGAATTCTCCATTGTAATCCTCGTAGTACAAAAACATTACCTGAATCTCCAAAATCTCCTACGAATCGCTGATCCAATGTTCCTATAATTTTTTTCCCAACGGTATCGAAGACTTTGAATTTTAAGATATCGGGAATAGTTGAAAGATTTTCAAAATAATATCTGAAGCCACGTCCTTTCTTTTTAAGAATCATTTTTTCTCTATCAAAAAACAATAGATAATTGGAATCCATGAGATCTAATACTGCATAAAAATCTTCTAAAGTTAAATTTCTAAATGGATAAGCTTTAGTGAAAATTTCAAACGCATGATCAACTGATACTTGACCTAATTGAATGGTAATTCCTACTAAGTGATGAGCTAGAACGTCTAGGGAACCATCATGAATTTTTTGTTCTTCTATTGAACCCTGTTTTATTCGTTCAAGTATTGCAGTTGCTTCATACTCATCATCAGCATTGTTTGTTACTATCAGTCCTTTTGCTGAAGAACCTTTGTTATGTCTACTTCTTCCAATTCTTTGAATTAGTTTGGATACTTGTCTTGGTGAGCCATAATGAATTACCAATTCTATTGAACCTATATCTAGACCAAGTTCAAGTGAGGAAGTACAAACTACAATGCCTTTTTTTCCTTCTCTTAAGGAATCTTCAGTTTCTTCTCTAACCTGCCTTGAGAGAGACCCATGATGCAATTCAATATTTAATGTAGATTTTTCTTTGAGAATTGAAGCCAAAAATTCGGATTCGCCCCTAGTGTTGGCAAAAAGTAGTACGGGAGACTGAAGATCTTGCTCAGTTACAAATTCAATGATGTATTGGGCTACATCAGAAATTGTTCCTTTAATGTATTTCACTTTTACGTCATATTTTCGAATTGTAGTATCTCGAATAATTTTCAACTTCCTCTTGGTACCAACAACAAATTTTCCTGATTCTTCGGGATTTCCAATGGTTGCAGATAATCCTATCCTAGTAATTTCGAAGTTTGAATTTAGTTGAAGTCTTTCAAGACTAAGTGAGAGTTGTGAACCACGTTCATTACCTAATAATTCATGAACTTCATCAATTACAATCCATTCTAATTCAGATAACGCATCTAACATTTTTTTCTGTGTCAATAGAATTACAAGCGTTTCTGGAGTTGTGATTAGGATGTCTGGAGGTGAATTTGAAATTTTTTTGCGAGTTGATTGTGGAGTATCACCATGCCTTATTTCAATGGACAGACCATCATTTTCGGCATAACAAACTATTCTTCTAAAAATATCTCGATTTAGTGCGCGAAGAGGAGTAACATAAATGGCTTTTATCTTACCTAATTTCTTGGATAGTTTAATGTGAGAAAAAATTGGTATAACCGAACATTCAGTCTTTCCTGACCCGGTTGGTGCAATAACTAAAGTATCTTTTTTTTGATAAATTATTGGAACGGCTTTTTTTTGAATTTCTGTGAGTTGTTTGAATCCAAGTGAATAAAACTTGGCAATTAAATTTGGATCAAGTGGTAGGTTCGTCGCTCTGTTTTGTTCTAGCTCGCTCATAAACCATTACGCCAACAAGCCCAATTGCAAAAAGAATAACTGTGATTGTAGGAATAGAATCAAAAATTCCTGCCATACTTTATCTCTTATATCCAAGGTTAAATAGATTCTTAAGATGAATCTACCAAACCTTCTTTAGTTATTTGGTACATAAATTCCTTTTTTTGTAGAAATGAAGGAAATATTTCACCAAAATATTTTGTTTCTTTTTTTAATAATTTAATTTTTATATGTGTAAACATGCTTATTGGTTTACCCAAGTTTTCTTTTTCTAAATCATCAATTTGTCGAATCATGTTTGTAACTATTATTGGTAACTTTTTTTGTATAGAGATAAAAGATAACTCATGCATATACTCCATAAAAGTTACATTCTTTTCTAAATTTTGATCTTCTTTATTAAATTCAAATGAGAATAAATCAGTAACATTATCAATTATAACTAAAGAAAAATTAGTTTCCTTAATCTTGGATAAATATTGAATCTGCTCTCTGACATTTGTGATTCTTCCAACCTTTACTCTATCTAGCATATTATGTTCTAGATTACGAGTTTTAATCATGTCAAGCATTCGTTCTGGTCTAAACTGTCCTGTTGTGTCCTGAAAAAGAACCTGCCCACCTTGTAATAGTGAATTTATAGTAATTTGCATAGCAAGTTGAGTTTTTCCAGTACCAGTAGCTCCAAAAATATCAGTGATTATTCCACTTTTAATGCCACCACCAAGAAAATGATCTAATTTTTTGATTCCTGTACTTATCATATGTAAATATGTAAATAACATTAGAAAATTAAAGTAATTTCTTTACGAAAATGATGTGGGCAAGGCTTTTATGCTGGATAAAAAGGAAAGCAGATTGAACAATCGTTGTCACAGACAATCGCAAAGAGACCACTCACAATTCTCCAGAAAAATACCAAGAAAAATGTCATAGTTAGACTAAAGAACGAAGTAGAGTACAAAGGGAAGATGGATAATGTAGATTCTTACATGAATTTGATAATGACGGATGCTGAAGAGCTAAAGGATGATAAAGTTATTGCAAATTATGGCAGGGTTATCGTGAGAGGAAATAACGTATTATTTATCAAATTAGAAAGTGATCTATAATTAAAAAAGGGTGTTAAATGTGGTAAGAAGTTTTCTTTTTACTTCAGAGTCTGTAACTGAAGGTCATCCAGACAAGGTTTGCGATCAGATTTCTGATGCAATTTTAGATGAATATCTTAGACAAGATCCTGATTCCAGAGTTGCTGTAGAAACAATGGCTACTACTGGGTTTGTAGTGGTAGCTGGTGAAGTAACATCTAAAGCAAAATTTAATGAAAAAGCACAGGATGAACTAATTAGAAAAGTAATTCGAGAAATTGGTTACGACAAACCTGAATTAGAATTTGATGCAAATACCTGTGAAATTATGTTAAGATTACATGCTCAAAGTCCAGATATTAGTCAAGGAATTACAGCTACGGATGATAAAGATCAAGGAGCAGGGGATCAAGGTTTGATGTTTGGTTACGCAACAAATGAAACTGAAGAACTCATGCCCATGCCAATTATTCTTGCTCACAAATTAACAAAAAAACTTTCAGATGTTAGAAAATCAAAGGAATTACCTTGGGCAAGACCTGATGGAAAATCTCAGGTTTCTGTTCAATATGAAGATGGGAAGCCTAAAAAAATTGAAACTATAGTATTATCAACACAACATGCACCAAATGTTTCAAATTCTGAGATAACTAATGCTCTGATTGAGAAAGTTATCAAACCTGTTTGTGGAAGTTTATGGAATGATAAGATAAAAATTCATGTAAATCCCACTGGCAAGTTTGAAATTGGTGGACCCCATGGTGACACAGGTCTTACTGGGAGAAAAATAATTGTTGATACATACGGTGGACAAGGAAGACATGGCGGAGGTGCATTTTCTGGCAAAGATCCATCTAAAGTAGATAGATCCGCATGTTACATGTGTCGTTATATTGCAAAAAACATTGTTGCTGCAGGTTTGGCTGATAAATGCGAGGTACAAGTTGCTTATGCAATTGGAGTGGCTTACCCGGTATCTCTTATGGTAAATACATTTGATACAGGAAAAATTCCTGAGGAAGATATTGAAAATATTGTTAGAAAAAACTTTGACATGAGACCTTCTGCTATAATTTCACAGTTAGATTTGAAAAAACCATTCTATAGGAAAACTGCAGCCTATGGACATTTTGGAAGAAATGAACCAGAATTCAAGTGGGAAAATACTGATAAAGCTAATTTATTACGACAATCTGCAGGATTATAATATCTCTCTGATTTTTTTAAATTTAAAGTCACATAATTTTTTCAGTTTGTTATGATTACCTACAAAATCACCAATCATGATATTAAGATCATCTACACCATACCTACTTGCTGGATTGTGTAGAGCATCATAATATGCATGTTCAAGATCCATATTTTCAATTTTGAGTTTAGTTTTCCCTTTGAATAGATTGACAAATTCTTTGAAAGTTACTGTTTCTGGTCCCACTAATTCTATAATTTTATTAGAAAATTTTTTTGAAATTACTGAATTATAAATTACTTTTGCAACATCGTTAACAAAAATTGGTTGAAGATGATATTTTCCTGAACCCGGAATTATTATCTTTCCTGATTTGATTTGACCATTAAGATTCTTTGTTAAGGGATCATTTTTCCCAATAATATAAGATGCTCTAAGTATTGTATAATCTAATCCAGAGGTAATTATTTCATTTTCAGCTTTATATTTTGAAATGAAGTAGGACGAAACAGTATTATTGGATACTCCAAGACCACTAATATACACAATTTTTTTGATTTTGGTTTTCTTACAAAGTTGAAGTACTTTTTTTGTTAGTTCTACATTAACAGATTCATAAGTAGACTTGATGGTTTGCCGTCCTGTCCCAATTAAATGAATAAGTGCATCACAGTTTTTTAGCTTACTCGAAATATAATTAATATTGAAATCTGGTGAAATAATTTTAGATTCATGTTTATTATTTAAAAAAATTTTTCTAGAAATACCATAAAGCATTACACCCTTTTTGTGTAGTAGATTTCTAGTATTTTTTCCTACAAATCCATTTGCACCTGTTACTGCTATCCGTAATTCTTTAGATTTAATCATCCTCGAGATAAGAGTAAATACGCAAAATAAATCAATTTCAGTGTGGCCGAACAGCAGGAATCAAAAGAAAAGCTTAGAACGGGGTTCACAACAGGAACAGCTGCTGCTGCTTCATCAAAGGCTGCAGTATTAGCGATATTAAATCAAAAAAATATAGAATCTGTTGAAGTTACTCTTCCTAAAGGAAATTCAATTCCTATTAAAATTCTAAATTGTGAATTTAACGAAATTAAAGCCAAGTGTTCGGTAATAAAAGATGGTGGAGATGACCCCGACGTTACTCATGGTGCAGAAATCATTGTAGATGTTACTTTGACCCCAAATGTAAATCAAATTGAAATTGATGGAGGAAAAGGAGTAGGAATTGTAACAAAACCTGGTCTTGGATTAGAAATTAATAAACCAGCAATTAATCCAACACCAAAAAAAATGATTATTGAAAACATAACTGAAGTGGCAAAACATATTCTCCTAAAGAATGGAATCAAGGTGGTAATATCAGTACCAAAAGGAAAGGAATTAGCATTAAAGACGGATAATCCAAGACTGGGGATTTTGGGTGGTATTTCGATATTAGGTACTAGCGGTATAGTGATTCCATATTCAACTGCATCATTTGCTGCATCAATAAGACAGAATCTAGATGTAAGTTTAGCAATGGACAATGATATTGTTGTACTAACAACTGGTGGACGAAGCGAAGAATTTGCAAAGAAGATAGTTGATCTACCAGAACATTCCTTTGTTCAAATGGGAGATTTTGCTGGTTATACCATACAACAGTGTGCAAAAAAAGAAATCAGAAAAGCATACGTTGCAGGATTCATTGGAAAATTTGCAAAGATGGCAGCAGGAGTAAAACAAACTCATGTAAAGGGATCCAAAGTTGATACAAATTTTCTTGCAGGCTTAGCTGAGAAATGCGGAACAGATGAAAAAACAATTGAAAAAATACGAAACGCAAATACTGCCAGACACGTACAAGATATAGTTGTTGAAAACAAGGTAAAAGGATTTTTTGATGAAGTGTGTTTACATGTCTATAAACAAATGAGAAGTCATTCAGAAGAAAAGGTACCAATTGATGTGATACTTTTTGATTTTGATGGCAAGATTTTGGGGAGGCATCCTGTATAGTAAGGTATTTTATTAAATTAATAGGGATCGGATCCGTGGAAAAAGTATCAATTCTTGCTATCACAAAAAATGGAATAAAGATTGGATTAGAACTAAAAAAATTATCATCCTCATGGAAAATTTATGCACCATCTAAATTTTCAGACAATAATCCACAAATAGTTTGGTATTCAGAGGCAACTTCTAACAAAATTGCAGAACTATTCAAAACAAATGATGCGGTTGTTTGTATTTTTTCATTAGGTGCGGTAATCAGATTAATATCACCATACCTCAAAGACAAAAAAACTGATCCAGCAGTTTTGGTAATAGATGACAAGGCAAAATTTGTGATAAGTGTTTTATCTGGACATATTGGTGGTGCCAATCAGCTTACAGAAGAAATCGCAGGTAAACTTGGTAGCACGGCAGTGGTAACTACAGCAGCTGATGTAAACAAAACAATTGCAGTAGATCTCTTAGGAAAAGAGTTAGGTTGGAAGATAGATGATGAATCTACAGTTACTAAAGTTAGTGCCTTTATGGTAAATGAAGAAAAAATTGGAGTTTTTCAAGATGCTGGAAATAAAAATTGGTGGAATAAAAAAATGCCAATAAATGTAACGATATATTCTTCTATTGAAGAGTTGAAAAATTCACAATCAAAAGGATTTTTGATAATCACTGATAAAGAGGTTGAAGATCCAGAAATTTTAGAAAATTCAGTTGTTTATAGACCTCCGACTCTTGTAGTTGGAGTAGGTTTGCATGGGGATACTACAAAAGAAACTATCAGTGAAGGGTTAAATTTCTGTTTTAAAAAATACAAACTTAATGCTAAATCAGTTGCAAAACTCGTTTCAATTAAGAAAAAACAGGACGTACAAGGACTAATCGATTTGGGAAAGGAAATGAATGTTCCAATTCAGTATTTTGAAAAAGAAGAATTGGCAACAATAGAAATACCTAATCCCTCTGAGACAGTTCAGGCGTTTGAAGGAACTCCAAGTGTTTCTGAAGCAGCTGCCATTAAAAGTTCTAATGGCAAGTTAATTGTTGAAAAACAAAAATTTCCTCCAAATTTGACAATTGCCATAGCAAGGATTCCAAATTGAAGCGGGGAATTTTACTAATTGATAGAGGTAGTAGAGAAAAGGAAGCAAAAGAAGAACTAGATTTTATTTGTAAAAAGATAAAAGAAAAAGGAAATTACGTTTTTTCAGATTATTGTTTTTTAGAAGTATTACCTCCATTTATCGAAGAAGGAGTAAAAAAATGCCTAAAGCAGGATATTGAAGCGCTAACAATAGTTCCTTACTTTTTGTATCCAGGAAAAAAGGTCAAAGCAGCAGTAAATGATGCAATAAAATTTCAGTCAGAAACTGATGTAAAATTTGTTATCACAAAGCCAATGTCCATGCACAAAACCATGACAGAATTAGTAGAAAATAGAGTTACATCAGCACTTGAAAAAAATAACATATCTCTACCTAAGAGAGAAGTTGACGTTTTGATTATTGGTCATGGGAGTAAAGATCGAAATGCCCATCTTTCTATCAAATATGTGGTTGATGGTTTGACGAATATTTTTAGAAACATTAGCCATTGTTTTTTAGAAATTGAAGAGCCCAACATTCAACAAGGAATAGAAAAATGTCAAAAAGATAATCCAAAGGTTTTGGTAGTTGTGTTTTATTTTTTACATAAGGGTGCCCATGTAAAGAGAGACATTTACGAGGATCTCAATCCAGCAATTGAAAAATCTAACTTAAAGAAAGTGTTGACTACTGAACATATTGGAACTGATGAGAAAATGATTGATTTGATATTAGAAAGAGCAAGAGAGGTAGAACATGCAAACTGAAAAAGGACAATCTATTGAAGATCAAAGCATGGAAATAATTGAAAAGGAGATTGGTTCTCATCAATATGATGAGTTAGAGTGGCCCATTGTTAGACGTGTCATCCATGCCACTGCAGATTTTGATTTTGCAAAGGATAATAAAATAATCTTTCACAAAGATGCAATTAAAAGTGGTATTAATGCTCTAAGAAATGGCTGTAATCTAATTGTAGATGTTAATGGTGTAATTGGCGGTTTAAACAAACAAAACTTGAATGAGTTTGGAAATAATACAATATGCAATATATCAAACCCAATAATTGTAGAAGAGGCAAAAAAATACAACAAAACAAGAGCCCAAACATCGATGAGAATGGCTGCATCAGAAATGAATGGAGGAATTGTTGTAATTGGTAATGCACCTACAGCGCTTTTAGAGGTAATTCAGATGGTTCAGGAAGGGGTAACGACTCCAGCACTAATTATTGGAATACCTGTTGGTTTTGTATCATCTCCAGAATCAAAAGAGGCACTTCAGGTATTAGATGTACCATTTATCACAAATAAGGGCAGAAAAGGTGGCAGCCCGTGTGCATCTGCTATAGTTAATGCTCTTTTCAAGCTTTTACGAGAAAGTTCATCTTCTTGAAAACTTCAGACAATTTGTAACAAACTGTCTAGCATAATTTGAACTATCAAAGTAAAGATGACCATATGATGCAAGAGTATTGAAGAGCATCAATCCATCTTTGCAGTTTTCAATTCCTTTTCCTATATCCAGAGTATAGGCAAATTTAGAATCCTTTGGTAATGAATTAATCTCAGAAAAATGAAATTCATGGCCACGGAGTTTGTTAGAACGCAATGAAATTATGCATACATTATGTACACTTCCCTGTGTATAATTTAGTGTCATTTTTTTTGTCATTTCAGTTTCTGCATCGATTAATCCAACCATTGGGAATTTCTTATTGTTGTCCTTAATTGATTTTGTAAGATACATCAGACCACCACACTCTGCATAAATTGGAATATTTTTTTCAGCTAAGTTTTTGATAGATTTACGCATCTTCTCGTTTTTTCCTAAAGAATTACCAAGTACTTCTGGGAATCCTCCGCCAATATACATTCCATCACAATCTGGTACTTTATGGTCTGATATAGGGCTAAAAAATTTAATTTTGGCGCCTTCTCTTCTTAAGGCGTTAAGATTATCTTGATAGTAAAAATTGAATGAACTATCTAACGCTACTGCAATAGTGGTCTTTGGTTTTAGTTTAGGTGTATCATGAATTTCATGCAGATCAGGGACATTCTTAGTAATTTTAATAATTTTTTCAATAGAAAGTGACTCAGAAATTTCCTTTGCAACTTTTTCTATTTTCTTGTTCAATGATTTCTGTTCTGATACTGGAATCAAGCCTAGGTGTCTTGAATCCAAAATAAGTTCAGAATTTTTTGGAACTGAACCTAAAATTGGGATCTTCAATGATTCTAGAGATTTCATACATAATTCTTCGTGTTTTTTGCTTCCTATTTTGTTTAGAATAAATCCAACAATTAGAGAATTTTTATGAAATTTTGTAAATCCTAATGCAGTTGCTGCAATTGAGCGTGCAGTTTTACTGGCGTCTAATACTAGAACGGTTGGGGATTTCAGAAGAGTTGCAATATGATGAGTACTTGAATAATTCGAGTCCCCTGAGAATCCATCATAATAACCCATTACTCCTTCAATAATAGAAATGCTAGATTTGGAATTTCTAACAAAACTTTTGATGAGTTCTTGTTTTCCCATTAACCAGACGTCCAAATTTATCGTATCATTTTTAGCAATGGCTGAAAGATAGCTTGGATCAATGTAATCAGGTCCGGCTTTGAAGGGTTGTACGGAATAGCCCCTTTTTTTAATTCCATGAATTATTGCTGATGTGATCGATGTTTTTCCTACGCTACTAGTGGTTCCAGCAAGAACTAATCTAGGAATTTTCAATTGCATCATTTGATCAGATTTTTATTTAAATGGATGTACGATAAGAGGAATTTTTTACGTATCAATCTTTTTAGTTGGCTAAAACATTTACCATTTGAAATGGGAAAGGATGGGTTAGTCATAGTTTACACAGGAAATGGTAAAGGAAAAACAACTGCTGCTTTGGGGATGGCTTTGAGGGCAATAGGATACAACCACAAAATTTGTATGATTCAATTTATCAAAGGTTCGTGGCCTTATGGAGAAATGGAATCAGCAAAAAGACTAAAACCAGAATTAGAATGGGTAGTTTCTGGTAAGGGTTTTGTTGGTATTATCGATGACAAAAGTCCTCGTGAAGATCATGAAAAAATAGCTAAAGAAGCCATTCAAATAAGTAAGGAAAAAATTCAATCTGCAAAGTATGATATCGTAATTCTTGATGAAGTAAATTATGCAGTAAATCTTGGCTTGGTTAGCATCAAAGATGTTTTAGATTTGATTAATTCCAAACCAGCTAATCTCAACCTTGTTCTAACTGGTAATCATGCTAAAAATGAGATTATTAAAGTAGCAGACCTAGTTACTGAGATGAAGGAGATAAAACATCCCTTCAAATCAGGAATAAAAGCAAAAAAAGGCATAGATTTCTAACCAGCAACAATAAATTATACACGTAAAAATTTGAAACAATGACAACCGAAATACAAGAGTTGCCTGAAGTTGGAGAAATTGTTATTGCCACTGTAAATAAAGTTTCAGATCATGGGGCATATGTTACTCTTGATGAATACAATAACATTCAGGGATTTTTACATGTTTCAGAAATTGCTCCGGGTTGGGTAAGAAACATAGGCAGATATGTAAAAGAAGGAGAAAAAAAAGTACTATTAGTAAAAAAAGTAAGGTCTGAAAGATCAGAGATTGATCTATCACTGAAACAGATTTCAAAAGATCAAAAAAAGAAAAAATTGTTAGAAGTAAAAAGATATGAAAAAGGAAGAACGATTATTCAAAGTGTAAAAGAGGTTGCAGATCTTTCGCAAAAGGAGGTAGAAAAATTGGAGGAGGTAATTTTTTCAAAATATGACTCGATTTATGATGCATTTTTGGATGTTGTTAGAAAGGGAATTATTGTTTTAAATGATCTAGCACTACCGAAAAAAACTATTTCAGCAATAGAAGAGGTTAGCACCAAAATTAGATTACCATCAGTAGAAATTCGTGGAATTTTAGAAATAACAAATTCCAAACCAGATGGAGTTGAAATAATTAAAAAAATACTTAGCAATGCAATTAAGAATGATGATGAGTCTAAAGTGGAAATAACCTATGTAGGAGCACCAAAGTATAGAATTACTGTTTCTGCTCAAGATTTCAAAGCTGCAGAAAAAACCCTTAAACCGATTGTATTAGATATTCAAGAGGCTATAGAAAAACAAAAGGGTACGTTCAATTTCGTAAGAGAGGATTCGAAGAAAACGAGAGGTGGATAAAATGCATTTCCAACTTAGAAAATGTGTTTCTTGTAATCATTATACTCTCAAAAATGAATGCCCTAAATGTAATGAAAAAACGAAAACAGCGCATCCTGCAAAATTCTCTCCTGATGATAAGTACATGAAATATCGTCTAGCAGAAAGATACGAATAAAATTTTCAACTAAGTAAATTTAATTATTTAGCCCGAATAATAGTAATTTTTTCTATTCTTGACATATCAGGATCAATTGGTTGATCCTGAGAATTTGTTTCTAGTGATGCAATTTTGTCTACTATTTCAAATCCAGAAGTTACCTTTCCAAATACGGTGTATTTACCATCCAGCCAAGGGGCATTATTTAAAACAATAAAAAATTGAGATCCTGCACTGTTGATATCAGTCCCACGTGCCATTGAAACGATATATTTTTCATGTTTGGTATTACTAAATTCTGCATCAATTGAATTTGGTGGTCCCCCTTTACCCCAAGTATCACGACTTCCTGAAATGGTGTTAGGATCTCCACCTTGAATTACAAAACCAGGTACTATCCTGTGGAAAATTGTTCCGTCGTAGAATCCGGAATTAGCTAAATTTTTAAAGTTTTCTACAGTTTTTGGTGCGATATCATCTTTTAATTCTACAGTGATGTCCCCTAAAGCAGTCGCAATAACTGCAGTATCTCTACTATTGCTTTTCTCTGTAGTAATTGGCATTTGTTGAGTTGGAACATAATCCTTGTTTATTTCATAAATTAAGACTGCACTTATAGGTCCTGGAGTAGTTCTAGCAAAGCTAGGAGATGAATAAACCAATTTAAGTGGTCCATCGCCATCAGCTGGATATTTTATATCCTTAGTGTAAATAGGTGTAAAACCTGGTTGATATGTTTGTGATTGTAAATTAGAAGCAAAATTAACATAGATTTTTGGAGAAAATGGAAACATTTTACCTAACAGAGTATTCTGCCAAAAATAATCAGTTCCAGTTAGTCCATCTGCTTCAACATATTTAGAAACAGGTTCTCCTGCTATACGCATAAACCATTGTTTTTTACTTTCATCTCCACCACCCTGAAGTAGATAAAAAGGGGCTTCTCCTTCATTTGTTATTTGTTGGGCTGCAACATAGACTAAAACATAATCAGCGTCCAAATCTTGCAATAATTTCAAAGCTTGATCTGGAGAACTTAAAAACATACGGGCAATTTTTTGTATTTGGGTAGTGTCGACGGTTGCATTATCAGCTAGAGATATTTTTCCTCCTAGTGTAGTAATCCAATAACCATAATCCCACCAAGCAGCTACCACTGCGTCCTTGGGAGTATTATTTTTTAACCATTTTAATGCTGCAGGCCAATCGTCTGTTGCGATGTTGAAATTAGTTCCTCCGTTTAGTATAGTAGGTGGAGCTTTTATCCCAGTGATCCAACTTGCTGCACCAGGTAATGCTGAAGGAATTATAAGTAATGTTATTATTACAACAATGAAAGAAATTTTTGTAATAGTTTTAGGCGAATGGGTAACTTTTTTTAGATCATTACTTTTCTTTTTAAGAATTTCCGCGGTAATTATGGATAATCCTATTGATGATAAAATGATTACCGATATAGATGCATAAAGTTCTAATCTTACAAAAGCAGAGCTAATGTAAACTCCAATAAAACCAATGATGAGTGCAAATGCTGCCATATCGTTTTTTAAAATTATCACTTGTTCTTTGGAGTGGGATTTGGATCTAAGGATTAACCATATTCCAATTCCAGAAAATATCATAAGAATTGAGAGAAAATAGAATGATTGTTCGATGGTTAAGCTTGCATGTTCAGCAACAGAATCTACTAGGGGATCTTGAGTTGTCAGGAATGGATTAATTGCATTCAGATAACGAAAACTAGGTAGAGGAAAAAAGTGGGCAGTGGTGTTTATCATAATGAATGAGACGCCAGCCACAATGGTTCCTCCTAGTAAGGCAAGACCATTTCGTAATCTTTTTTCTTCTTTGCTGAATTTTTGAATTATAATACAAACTACAAGAAATATGGTAGGACCAATTAATGAGAATCCTCCAATTCCTACAACAAAATTTATACCAGGTCTCTCAAATGCGAGTACAGTTACAATTACTGACGATACAAAAACTGGTATTGCCCAGAGTATGAATTTATGATCGTTTCGTATGAATGGTAATACTAAGAAAAATAACCCTAATGGAAGCATAAAGAATTGAATACCTCCCCAAGAGGCAAGACCAAAACTTAGAAAAATGCCTCCACCAATTAACTTTGCAATTGCGATTTTCCTATTTTGAGATCTTATTCCACTAAGAAATAAGTAGATTCCAAGTAATCCATAAAAAAGTCCTAACGGTTCAGACTTGAACCAACCAATTGTTCCTCTAATTATCACAGGAACAGATAGGGAAAAGAATAATGCTGCAAAGAGTCCTGCTGTAGTTCCACCAATAACTCTCACTAGTGCAAAAATAATAATCGTAGTTAAGGAGCCAAATATAACTGGAAAGAATATTGTGAAGGTATAGAGATCATTTCCTGCTCCAAAGATTTGATAGAGTGTTGCAGCAGTTATGTGAAGCATTACTTGTGAATTGCTAGATATATCTCTTCCATATGGGTGCCAGCTTCTATCATCATGCCAATCAAAATAAGCAGTTAAGCCATTATCTACTAAGAATTGTGTTGCTCTATAGTTAAAAAATGGATCAAATTCATTTAATTCTAAACCATAATCCGCAGCTTGTGATCTTACCATAAATGACATTGAAAATGAAATTACTAAGATGGCAATTATTAGTAAATGTTGTAAGCGAAATTCAAAATTTCCAACATTAAATAACTGCAGATTTGAGATCAATCATGCTGTCTGAAATTAGATTGTTTATTACTGTTTTGTAAGAATTCTATTGATATCAATGAATAAAATAATTTTATTACCTATTAATCTTTGAAAAGGCAAATAAATTAAATTAATTTATTAACAATTAAAGTCACGGAGCAAAAGTACCTTTGAGTATGGCTTGATCCAGGATTTGACCATTCATTTCTTCTTCAAGTTGAGCTTTCGTAGAACCTTTTTTCAAATCTAATTTTGTTTTAAGTGCAAATAGTTTGAAAATATAGGTATGTCTTTTATCAGGAGGGGCAGGTCCTCCATAACCAATTTCACCAAAATCCGTTTTACCTTCAATTGAACCGGAAGGTGAGGACCCTTCAGAAATTTCTGATATGGTGGGATCAATATTCCATATGACCCAATGAACCCAAACTCTTCCAACAGCTTTCATTGCATCTGGATCATCCATAATAAGAGCAAGTGAGTTGGCATCTGAGGGAACTCCTCTTATCTTAATTGGAGGGCTGACATTATCATTTTTGTATCCATATTTTTTTGGAATTTCTCCGCCAGATGAAAAAGATGAACTTTCAATACTTAATTCTCCCATTGGATTGTATTGTTTTTTGTTTAAGTTAAATTTTACTAGGATTCTAAAACAACTCGATCATTAGATAATGACATAATTGAACCACCAGAATTCTTCACTTTATCCTTCAATTCTTTATCAAGGGTCCCAATAATTCCTCCATGTAGTTTAACATGATCAATTAATGCTTTATCAGCAAATTCTCCAACAATGGATATTTTTTTCAGATTTTTACTAAAATTTAGTGTTGCCAAAACTAGTTTTTGTTTTTTATCTTGGGATCCAAGTTTTTGAAGCTCGTTAATTACGACATCTGGTACAACAAATTGGATTTGGCCAACATCAGTTTCGAGGCTAGAGATATTTTTTATTCGTTTAGTAGCAATGTGTATTAAGAAACTAGTATCACAAATAACTTCAACCAACTACACCTGCTCCAATTAATCTCCATCTGTCTGCAATACGTCTACTGATTGCTATATTACCACCTTCAAAAACACACACTGGTCTTCTAAATTCAATTTCTATATTATTTGATTTCACTTTGGTAACTTTGGAAAGAACAGGTGCAGTACCAATATTTACTCTTAATGATTCTCCAATCTGGATTGGTAAAACCTTAGCTTCATCGGAAGTTCCAACAGCAGAATCAAACAAATTAACTTCCACGTTTGCACTCAAGGAATTTTCTGGAAGAGTATTTGGTTTTCCTATTACTGAACCAATAAATGAGTCACTTCTTGTAAGAGATGGATCAAGTTTTGTACCTATTGCAACTAGTCCTCCTGGTTTCACTACCTCCACTCTACCAGAACCAGTACCTAGTGATACAATTTCTGTCTGAATAGGCTCGTATGACTTTTTTTTCTCGTTGAATATCCCTGGTTTGATCTCGATTTCATCACCTATTTTGAAGGTACCTTGGATAAGACTACCTCCTATCACACCTCCTTTGATATCTTTTATTTTTGCTCCTGGTTTGTTTACATCAAAAGATCGTAAAACATGCATTATACCATTTTTTGATTCGTCATGTTTTGGAGTTTCTATTGTATCTTCAATGGCTCCAATCAAGGCATCAATATTAAGACCAGATTGAGCTGAAACAGGAATTATTGGAGATTTTGCAGCATTTGTTCCTTTTACAAATTTTGCAATATCATTATAATTTGATACTGCTTCATTATATGATATTAGATCAACTTTATTCTGAACTACCACGATCTGTTTAATTCCCAAAGTTTCTAATGCAAGAAGATGTTCTCTTGTTTGTGGTTTAGGTACTTGTTCATTTGCAGCAACTACCAAAATTGCTCCATCCATCAAGGCTGAACCGGAGAGCATATTTGCCATCAAACTTTCGTGTCCTGGACTATCCACAAAACTTACCACTCTAGATAATTCGCTTTCTTTTCCACAGTTAGGACATTTTGGAGTAGTTGAATATCCTAATGGAGATTCACAGTTCTTACACTTGTAAAAAGCAGCATCAGAATAGCCAACTCGTATTGTAATACCTCTTTTGAGTTCTTGACTATGGACACTTGTCCAAATTCCAGTGAGTGCTTGAATTAAAGATGTTTTTCCGTGATCAACATGACCTGCGGTTCCAATATTTACACAAGGTTGGTATCCATATTTTTTTACATACCATTCAGGAAGTGTTTCACGCCAGTGCAATATTAGAAATGAAAAATAGGATTATGTTAATCTATGCCTTTTTTGCTTCGCCTTTAACTTCTTTCTTAGCTGAATCATCTTTTTTTGGTACTTCCTTAGCTGAATCTACCTTGTCGTCGGCTTCTGGTGTTTTTTCAATTTTTATTTCGCCATCAAATCTGCAGTTTATCTGATAGATTTCTTCAGAAATGGTGTTTCCCCTTACGAGTTTACGAACTCTTTCTCCTTTTTCAGCATCATTCAGTCCAACTCCTTTTGATAACAAAACATACTTTCTTGCGCCACCGTGAACATCAGCGCGCATTGGAACCCCCGATTTATCACTACCTCCAGTAATTTTTATTTTTCCACTTAACCCTACAGTAGTAGCATCAACGTCATTACCGATGTTTAAACCCACAAAGGGGTTGGCATCATTTTCTTTGAGCTCTTTTGTAATGGACTTTCCTTTAATATCAGATATCGTCAGTTTGAAATTAGCCAACTATTCAAAAAAAAATTGAACTCCTAATTAACCTTTGGACAAAATATTCCTCTAAAAATTTTTAACTGAATCACACCTTAATCATATTATGGGTGAGGCGATAAAATGCCCTAGATGTGAAAAAAAAATGATTGCTATGCAATCTTGCCACATGGTCTGCACAAATTGTGGAGCACATCTTGATTGTTCCGATAAGGGTAGTTTTTGGTAATTAAAATCCCGGTCTATCAGGAATATAGTCAGCTGCCATGTTTACAGCATTTTCTTTCATGATGTCTATGTAAGAGTCATAAGAAGCTTCAAAACCACAATGAGGACACTTGACATTTGTAATATCATCTGAGAGAACAGCTACTTTTTCACATTTCGGACAGCGTGCATCCATAAACACGTTAATTCATCAAGCTATATAATGCTAGACGAAAAAGTCGATTTGCGCGGAGTTAGTCCAGACCGGTAGGACGTCAGCTTCCCAAGCTGAAGGTCGCGTGTTCAAATCCCGCACTCCGCATTGTGTTAAGGTTAAAATATTCAAAATTAGAATCTGTGAAAAGACATGATAAAAAAACTTGAACTTAAGGTAAATGAAAAAGGAGAAATTATATCTCCTACATATCATGAAATAGTTTCTAAGATAAATGAGTTAATTGAAAAACGAAACTATAAAGAAGATTTAAGATAGAATCATCAAAGGGAAGCAAAAGCGTCTATGATAGTCTTACCATCAGTGCTCATTTCTGGATGAAATTGTGTCCCAAATATGTTAAGTTCAATATGTTGAATCATTTCAAACATACAGTTTTTTGATTGAGCAATATCAATTAAAGAATTACCCAGTCGTGAAATTTCGTAATTATGGCTCTCAAAAACTCTAATTCTTCCTTTGCAAAGGGGATTTTCCTTTAGTATAGAAATCTCTTGTTCACCTTTTTCAAGTACATCCATTTTCTTTATTGTACCTCCAAGAGTTAGTGCTAGTATTTCAGCACCATAACATATCCCTAATAGATTTTTTTTTTCTGAAACTGCATGTTGAATAATTTTTGAATTTAAGGAATTCATCTCTTTGTTATTTTGACGACGCCCTGAGAGAATGAATGAGTTAAATTCTTTAATTTTAGAGAGGTTAACTTGATTGTGTTTAAGATTTATAAATTTTATTTTTTTCTCGGACAGAAAGTCTATCAAATTTTTAGTATATACTGAATCATTATCCACAACTAATAGCAATTTATTTGCCAATCTCAATTGAGATGTAATGCATCTCTGGAATATTTTCTACAAGTATTATTGTTCCAAAATTAATTACGTTGTCTTCTTCCCACATGAATACTCGTTCAGTTCTAGGTTTGACAAAGTCGTCAATAAATTTAGAGATTAACTTTTCAGTATCTTTAAGATCAGATTGTGTAAAGAATGCAATTTTCCCTTCGTTAAACGTTAGAGGAATTTGAATATTAGATGGGGTTAGGAGTTGAAGATGTTCTCCTTCAATAATTGATTTAATTTTTTCCACCCTTGCTGTTCTATCAAATTCCAAAGTAAGCTCCCCAGTCGTGGAATTAGTAGGAGAAACCATACCGGAGAGTTTTTGAAGATATGCTTCAAAGGCTTTTTGTTGGGTGTCACCTAAACCAACATGGTATTCACCTGTAAATGCAGCACCAACAGCAGCGATTGTACCTAATTGAGCAACAACCCCACCTGCACCTGCAGTATAAACTGGAATAAAGTAAACATCTTGATCTCCTACTCGATATAATATATTGTCACCAATTCTAGGATTCCTCAATAAAGTTTTTAGCTGTGCAAAGTCTGGATCTCTATCAAGGGCTTCACTAACTGCAGTTGGGCCTATTAGTTTTGTTGTAGAATTCAACGGGACTTCATAAAATTGCATTTTCCCAAGATTGGATAGGTCATTTTCTACTATCATATAGCCTGCCAAGTTTCTTCCCTGAGATCCTCTCAATTCAAGGGATAACAAACCAATGAATTTTGGTTCTTCAAATCCAGGTGGTTTTGCTTCAATATAGTATGTATCTAATCCATGAGGAATTTCATAGAATTGATTTGCTTGGATGAATGTTGCTACACTGGTAACATGATAGATATTATACATCTCAGTTTTCCAATTAAATAATTCAACTGGGTACCGAATCTGTTTTTCAAGCCAAGGAGGAATTTCAATAAATTGGTCTTTGTATTGACTAGAAAACATTTCACTAAAGAAATCATCGCCAGTTTTAATTAATTGAATAGAACCATCATAGGTATTTATCAAGCCATATCCAACTAATCTAAGATAGGGATTTCCAATTGACCATGGAACACCATGAGTATCAAAACCAACTACTAACGGAACCAACCAATAAGTATTTTTACCATCACTTACTGGAAAAGAATCTAACTCCTTTCCAAATAAAGTGTACAGGAAATAAGGATAGAGTGTTTCCATTCTCTGTTGAATATCCTTGTATCGCATTACGTGCACTGGTTCAGTAGGAAATGACAAAAGGAAGTTTGGTTCAAAAATCCAGCTTGTAGGGGGTGTTAGGGTTAGACCTCCTGTACCGCTATAAAATGCATTATTTAACTCAGCACTGGCATTTCCTCTATTCACAGGATATGCAGACCAGGTTTCTGCTAATAATCCTGCTTCACCATAATAGATAGATCTTTGTTTAAAGAACTTAGCACTATCAACAATATTACCATCAGTTGCACCTAATGTAAGAAGACCGTTTGGAACATGTGTATAAACAAGATGTTCGTTGTACCATCGATTTTCTGCACTTACTGAGGGAGGTAGAATTGGTTTCATGGATGCAGTCCAATAGAGAGTATTGTTGAACCTTAAGATGTCATTGTCCTCAAAATCAACATAAGGTATCAAACCAATTTCAGGTTTTAATTTTGCAAATGCAGCTTCCCAATCCCAAATTCTTATAACATTTAGCACGTCTGCGTTTTGATTAACATAATTTTGGATATTATTTGGAGATACTGATTGTAACTGAACATTATGTGTATTTACTTGAACTTTGTTGAGCTCTCCTAGGTATCTATTTACTCCTATTTGTTGGGCAGTATAAGGTCCAAGAAATTCTAGCTTTCTAGCATCTGCTATGCTATTATTTACTGACATTATAGCTCCAACTATGATAGCGATTGCAATTATTGTTAATACTCGAATGTAGATATCTCGCTTGATTGGGTGCGTAAGTATTTTTGCTCGTATCCTATCTAGGAATGAAAATACAATTAGTGCAAACCCTACTACTAAGGTTCCTCCAATTACATATCTGGTATTGTAATCAATCTGATCGGTAAAGAACATGTTAAAAGCAGCCCATAAAACTCCAATTCCGATTATTCCTTCTAAGGTTGATATGTAATTGAGAAATCGTGGTTTGCCTTCTGATGAATCTTGAATATAGGAAGTTACAACTCTAATAATAGAGTGTAAGCCAACGTACAAAACTATACGAATTCCTATAGCAGCAAGAATTGGTGGCATTAAAATAATCAGAGCAGGTATCATTGGCACTACATTATCTAATGCATAAGAGGGATCAGTAGGCGGGGTTAAGAATGGTAACTCAAATAATGTTGGTAATGATTCAATTCCAAGATAATTTCCATCAATAAAAGATATTGTTGCAAATCCAAACATTACGTTAGCAAAGAAGGCACCAAAAAGAAGAACTTTAGTGATTTGCCATATAACAAAACTTGGAATACTTAATTTGTAATCTCTGAAACTTGTAATGTTTCTAGTAACTGGTTCATTTGTTCCACGATTAAGAAATGTTATGGCAGTATTGAGGCTGTACCAAAAAATTGAAGATCTTTTTAGAATATTTACTCGAATTAAAGCTATTGCAGAAAGAACTACAGCAGAAACTACGCCGTAAAAAAGGGGTTTAGTAAATTTTTCCCCAAATTCACTAATATTCATTGATATTATAATGCCTTGATTACCCACAATTGCAAAAATTATTAGTCCAATTGCTACTACAATTCCTATTCTGATGTATTTTCCAGCATCAGGTGGAGATGCATTTTCCTGTTTTGGCTTACTATACAAAGCAAAGTTCGTTGTTAAAGCCGTAAATTAATGTCTTGCCTGTTGAAATGATAGAAAAGATTTAGCCTTGTATTAAAATGGTATTTGCAAGACCTTTACAAATCAAATAAATTGCGGCATATTTAGGAATGCTAACTTTTTCATTTTTATATGGTCCAAATGTTCTATTCTTAAGTGTAAATTGAGTAGGACAGTTTGCAAGAACATTTGTTTTTTCATCATCAATAAAACAGCTTTCCTGAAATGGATTAAATTTATCTATATTTTCACAGAGAACCTTTGACAATCCGCTTTTGCTATTAAGTGAACCAGGAAGTCTAAAAATTCTGTGAATGTCTATGGTCACATTTGGATCGATTTTAACTCCTATAGTCTCTTTTAAGTTATCAAGCCTTTGCTGAAAAACAGAGTAACCATTCGAGATAATTTCAGTAATTGCTTTTGAACGATTTGATTTTGAACCAAAGATATGTTTAGAAACTCTTCCTCCCCACCCCTTTGCATCAATCTCTACAAAAGAGGATCTTGCTGGTTGGAATTTTTTCATACCAAAAGTTTCAGGCATTGCTCCTCGGAACATTATGTAATCTACCAACTCATTTCTTTCTCTTGAACCCAATTGGTTATATGGTGAATTAGTTACATGAACATGAAATCCTTCATTTCCTGAAAAATAAGCTTGAATTTTTTCTTTTTCAATATCAAGATCTTCTTCAAGTATTGAATAGAGTTTAATTATTTCATTCTTGGCTCCGTCAATACAATTTTTACATGTTAAAGATTTTTTTTCAATTTTAGTTGATTTACATGTAGGACAAGTAGATTGCAATACTGAAACGTCACCACAGGAAAAACATTTGATGCAAGTATGTTCCCGCCTACAATCTAGATTAAGATCTTTTGCATCTATATCAAAGATTAGATCAGCTTCTTTCCAATCTTTTTCTGACATAGGAAGATTTGGAAATGAATAGTAAGCGTTGGAACAATAAACATCAGATGGGATATTAGTAATAAGCATTAATCGGAGTTCTTCGTTTGATTTAATTGAGATATGACGATTCATACCTCCATTAAATTTTTGGTAACCAAATTCCCTTTCTGATGCTCTGATAGGAATTGAAAGTAAATTAAAATGTTCAAAATAATATTTTTTAAAAGCAGCCTCTACAAATTGTAAATCTTGTTCAAGCATTTAGAGTCTTTTTCTTCTTAAATTGTAATGGATTTATAATACCATCACAATCTGAGGTGGCAAAACAAAGATCCTTACTTTTTACCCGTTCACATGATGGACATTTGTATTCAGTACCACTCCCAGAACTACCTTTGAGATGATTTAGCTGGTACATCGTAATTTTTTCATTATAATCTGGTGCGTTTTTAAACAGTGGAAAAATTTGTTCGACATTTTGTCCCGCCCCCAAGAGATAGGTAGCAAGCAAAAATCTTCCTGAATGAGGTAGGTTTTCGCCTTTATCAAGTACTTCAATTGCATGCTTAATGCATGGTGGGTATTCTGTTGATACTACAGAAGGGACTGTAAATTTTTTTCCTAAAGATACTAATCTTTCAACTGGTTTTTTTAGCGCCTCAAGCATTGAAGGTGTTCCTGTTGAACGTATTTTGAAGACGATATAGTTATCGAGTTCTTTTCGAATAAGTCTCACTGTTTCATGAGATGATAGAATTACTTTCCCATGTTCTACTTGTCTGTTAATTAGCTTCCATTCTCTTTCATGAAAATTTACTGCATGTTTTAGATAATCGGATATAGGAATAATAAAAAAATTATCTCTTTTCTCAACATTGATGGAGAATAGTTCTTTGATTATTCTGGTAGCTAACTCTTCTTTTGTTTTGTTTGAAAGATCAGCTAAATCTTTTTCAAGATATTTTTCAGCTCTTCGTGCTTCAGCAAGAGAAAATCGTCGGATTAAAGTATTCATTCCACTTAGTTTAAGCAAGATTACAGCCAAAAGAAATGAGAAAACTTCTAGATCAAGATCTTCAAGACTCGTAACCTCTGAGCGGTAAATCTTTCCTGTTGTAGCAATTTCAATTCGATTATAGGCTTTGTCTAAAATAGGTTTAAGGTCAGGATCTGTTCCAAATTGGTCAAGACTAAATCCTTTATCTTTTAGATATTGACCTGCCTCTGTCAAAAAAGGATATTTTGCCATCTCGTCTGTTCCGAGGTTTAACATGTATTCTATTGTTGTTACTTCACCTTAAAAATTTGGATCGTTTAAAAAATGATTTTCTTATCAAAAAACACTACTGATTTAAATTATGCAGTTTTGAGTTGTTTCCTATGCAAATTGGTTGTCATGTATCAATTTCTGGTTCAATTCATCATGCAGTTGATAATGCATTAGAAAGAAAATGTTCTGCATTTCAAATATTTACACGTAGTCCAAGAAGTTGGCAAGTAAAGAAACTAACAAAGGATGATATCAAAAACTTCAAAACGAAACTTGATGATAGTAAAATAGATCGATTTGCTACGGTGGCTCATATGCCTTACTTGCCAAATCTTTCTTCACCAGCACATGATAATTATGCTAAATCAATTAATGCCTTAAAAGAAGAGGTAAAAAGATGTGGTGATCTTGGTATTCCATATTTAGTTACTCATCTTGGAAGTCATTTAGGTACAGGCGAAAAAAAAGGAATGGAGAGACTAAGAAATGGTTTGATGGAAGCAGCTAAAATAAAAAATGACGTTACAATCCTGCTTGAGAATACTGCAGGACAAAAAAATTCTATAGGTTCAAATTTTGAACAACTTGCTTCTCTTTTCTTTAGTTTAAAACCATCAAACAGATTTGGAATTTGTTTTGATACTTGTCATGCATTTGCAGCAGGGTACGACCTAAGAACTGAAAAAGGAGTAAAGGAGACTTTTGACAAATTTGATAAAGCAATAGGATTGGATCATCTAAAAATAATGCATCTTAATGATTCTAAAGGTAAAATCGGATGCAAGTTAGATAGACATTACCATATAGGATTAGGTCACATAGGAGAAAAGGGGTTAAGTAAAGTGGTAAAAAAGATGAATGAACGAAAAATTCCAATGATTTTAGAAACTCCCATTGATGATACACGAGATGATTTTGAAAATATCAAAAAGGTAAAAGAACTTGCCTAATAAATTAAAAATTTATTTTATGATGTGAGTAGTACAATTATGAAATATGAAGATTTAATGAAATTGGCTCTAGAACGTGGTTTCTATTTTCCTAGCTGTGAGATATATGCGGATGCACAAGCTGGCTTTTGGGAGTATGGTCCTGCAGGAGTTAGTTTAAAAAATAAATTTCTTGAACTTTGGAGACGAGAACTTGTAAGACGTGATCGCATGCTTGAGATAGATGGTTCACAGATAATGTCACAATCTGTTTTTGAGGCATCAGGACATTTAGCAAGTTTTGCAGATCCAATTATCAAATGTAAAAATTGTAAAGCAACATTCAGAGCAGACAGATTAATTGCTGAAACTGTTAAAGTTGATATTCCTGAAAGCGCAGATCCTAAGGATTTTGATAAAACAATTTCTGAAAAAAATGTAAAATGTCCTAAATGTCAAGGTGAATTTGAAGATACTCGTAAATTCAATATGATGTTTAAGGTAGGGATTGGTCCGGAGGGAGAAGCAGCTTATCTGAGGCCAGAAACTTGCCAATCAATCTTTGTAGACTTTCCAAGATTATTTAAGACAATGCGTGGAAAACTTCCAATGGGGATAGCACAGATCGGAAAAAGCTTTAGAAATGAGATTTCTCCTCGCCAGAGTCTTTTGAGATTAAGGGAATTTTATCAAGCTGAAATTGAGATTTTTTGTAATCCTAACAAACTAAATGAGTTGGATAAATTTTCAGAGATTAAAGATACAAAAATTCGAGTTCAAATTGATTCGGAACCAAAGATAATGACTTGTCAAGAGGCAGTTGATTCAGGTACTATCTCAAACAAGCTTGTTGCATACTATTTAGGAATATTAACAGAGTTTTATGAAAAAACTGGAATAGATATCACTAAAAGTAGATTTAGAAAACTTGGAGAAAAAGAAAAAGCGTTTTACGCAGAAGTTGCCTTTGATTTTGAAGTAGAGACATCAATTGGGTGGCTTGAGCTAGTTGCTTGTAATTATAGGTCTGACTATGATTTATCAAATCACGCTAAAAAAAGTAAGGAAAAATTTGAAGTAATTGATGATGATCAAAAGGTTCTTCCCCATGTTTTTGAGATTTCTATGGGAATAGATCGTAGTCTATATTCGATACTTGAACACAGTTCACGAATTGATACAGAGAACGAAAGAACTGTTCTATCTTTAAAATCGTATCTAGCTCCCATTCATGTGGGAATTTTATCATTAGTAAAAAAAGATGGGTTGAAAGAAAAAACAGATGAGATTTTTATGAATATTAAAACAAAATGTGATGCTTTTTTGGATCATTCAGGAGCTATAGGAAGACGATATAGAAGATTAGATGAAGTAGGTGCACCACTAGCTGTTACAATTGACCATCAAACACTTGAAGACAACACTGTGACTGTTAGAGAACGAGATTCTATGAGTCAAGATCGAATTAAGATATCTGAACTTGAAACATATTTAATGAAAGAAATTGCATTTCCATAAGAATTTTAATTTGATTGAATTTCGTTGATTTTTCGATATCTGTATTTAATTACAATAGCAATCATTGTTAAAATCAAAGCGACGATTCCAAAAATAATGATTCCAATTATTGTATTATTATCGTTCTCAGTTGGTCTGTCTATTGAAGATGGTTGATGTTCATTTTCTATAATTCCACCCATACCATCTCTTGAATCAATAATAACAAAAGTCATCTGTGATTTTATAGGAATTCCAAGAGAATCTTTTCTAACGTCATTACTTGAAGACATCTCAACTATATATTCGCCAGTTGGAAGTTCTGAAAGTGAACCTATTTTGAGGTTATTTCTAGTAAATTCCCAAATGCTTGAATTCTTTTGATTTATTGTATTTAGGGAAATGTCATTCTTGATCTTTTGCCCATTGGGGTCAAAGATGTCTACAATTGGGAATCCTTCTATACTTTGCCAATTATCTAATTCACCTTTTATATTAATTGAAAGAATTTTATTTTCTGCTTTATCAATTGTTGAAGGATTTATTGAAGTTAATCTGACTGCAGTTCCCAAAGGGGTTTGTGAAAGTTCTGAATTTTTGTTTTCTTCAACCGCTAATGGAGAGTCTTTCTCAATATTTATCGTATATTTCTCAGATTCTTTGATTACCGCCCCTTGTAAATGAATCCAATAGACTGTTGCTGGTCCTTTTGATATTAATTCCCATGGGATTATCGCTGACATAACTGAAATTGAAGGATCTCCAGGAAGATCACTAATGTCCATCTTGATTGCAGAATAGTCATCATAGCTCTGATTCGAATTAACAAATCTGAGCTCTGCACGAGAGAAGTCAATTGGTTTTTTAATGAAAGCAGAAACAGTAAGAGACTGTCCTTTTAATGATTCTTTGAAGGTTTCAGATGCACTGATTGTCCTAGTTGGACTAAGTTGTACTAGAACATTGGTAAGCTCAGCTGTTGGATTGATTAAATCCAATTTGATATCAAAGAATTTGATGGGTTGTTCACCTTCAGAGTTTATAGTGCCACCAAATTCAATTGTTCCATTATCTTCGATTGGACTTAATTCTTGGAAATTAATATCATGACCAGTATAGATTTTTAGTTCCTGTGCTCTGTATTGTATCTTAAGTGGATTTTCATTTTCTGCATATGCCTGTGGTATTATTCCTTCAGGTGTTTCTTTGTAAACATTCCAATAACCTAGTATTGGATCCACTGATGTTATGGTGAATCGTTCCATTACATTTTCTAATCCTGAATATCGGATTCTGTAAATCTGGCTATCAATTGTAATGCTTTCTATATTACCTGGTTTGCCAAAAGTTGAATCTCTAATAATACACTCTTCTGATCTACCTATTACACATGTTCCATCTGGAGATACAATTCTGAAGCTTGTATTTGGATTGGAATCAGAGGAATAAAGTGAGCCTGGTCTTGCAACAGTATTGCCAAGTTTATCTGTAAATAATTTTATATTTATTTTGTCAGAGATAGATTCTAGAACGGTACGTGGGAAAGTTGATAGAGTGACTTCTTTTGTTTCAAAGACTTTTCCACAGAACTCTGCAATTACCTTTACTTGATAATCTACAACTTTTCCTATTTTTGGAATCTTCCATTCTAATTCAACAGATGTTTCACCAGGATTGAAGCTTTGGGGTTGTGATGTATGAACTACCTTGCCATCTACAATTAATGAAATGGCCCCTGAAGCTGATTTAGAACCTGTATTGGTAAAATAGGCTATGGGTTTAAGATTCGAACCTTCTGCTTTGATAGTAACTACATCGAATTCCAAGTTTCCAAGTATAGAGTAACCTGGTCTTACACTCATTAGATATTTGGTAGAATCTGAAATTTCTAGATCCTCATTTAATGCATGGAGCCAATATCTTACTCCATAAGAACCAGACATTAACTCCCATGGAATGGAACCTGAAACACTATACAGATTCTCTCCAATCGTCATGTTAGTGATTTGCATTCTAATTGCAGTGTAATCTTCAAGAGGTTCTCCTTCGTGAACAAATCTCAATTCAACTCGTTTTAATGGAGATAGGCTTTCTACGATAGAGGAAACTAGCATTGTTTGATAAGTATCTACACAAGAACCTCCAGCACTATCAGCCTTGATTCTTCCACCTTCATCTAACTGAACTGTTACATCATGGAATTTAGTTGAGCCTCCTCCTGTACCTGCTGCAGCTGGACCGATTATTCCTGGGAGCCCTGGGCTTGTAGTTGACGTGGAACCTCCTCCACCGCCTCCGCCACCGGAACCTCCTCCGCCACCGGAACCTCCTCCACCGCCTCCGCCACCGGAACCTCCTCCACCGCCTCCGCCACCGGAACCTCCTCCGCCACCGGAACCTCCTCCACCGCCTCCGCCACCGGAACCTCCACTGCCGGTGGTCTTTGCTGTAGTAACTTGATCTGTTAAGGTAAGTGATTCATCAAGATTTGCTGTGTTAGCTATTACATTCTTTGCTGTAGTAACTTGATCTGTTAAGGTAAGTGATTCATCAAGATTTGCTGTGTTAGCTATTACATTCTTTGCTGTAGTAACTTGATCTGTTAAGGTAAGTGATTCATCAAGATTTGCTGTGTT